>Ga0315277_10000166_pt1 | contig 111178 bp, 112 predicted proteins | sample YL17G05_15_MG_FD_203695 | JGI IMG/M metagenome (GOLD analysis project Ga0315277, IMG submission 203695) | Sediment microbial communities from Yellowstone Lake, YNP, Wyoming, USA - YL17G05_15 | ecosystem: Environmental > Aquatic > Freshwater > Lake > Sediment | place: USA: Wyoming | collected...
AACGATTACCCCTAATACGGCAATAAAGGAAGTAATCAGGACGACGAGATTCCTTGTGGTTAAAGCCAATCCGGAAGCGCCGCCTGATAGATAAAAAGTTACCAGCAGGGGAACTATTACCGCTAAGCCGAAAACCTCAAGAATCTTGCGTATTAAGCCCATGCTAAATTCCTGTCTTCCGCGCCAATACCGTTTTTATGCAGCCAATCAGCTTTTTAGTATCTACCGGTTTGGCGATAAAATCCTGCCCGCCGATTTTTTTTAACGCGCCCAGCCCGATTTCCGCTTCCGTAACCACGGCGGTTAAAAATATAAACGGGATTCCTTTTGTCTGGGGGTCAAACGACAAAACCTCGGCGACTTCCGAACCGCTCATCTTCGGCATCAGGATGTCCAGCAGGATTAAATCCGGCTGGTTTTTTCTGGCAGCGTTTATCCCCTCGCGCGCATCCGTGGCGCAGGCTACTTCAAATTCCCCGGACTTTTCCAGGTTGCTCTTCACAAAAAAACAAAAATCCGGTTCATCGTCGATTAAGAACACCTTCTTTTTTTTATCCATAGCCCTGCCTTTTTTTGAGCTGCTGCTACGCCTTCAAGCCCCGCAGTTTAAATATTTCATTTATCTTTGTCCTTAACGCCTCAACCGAAACGGGCTTGGTCAGGTAGTCCTCGCAATAACTCTGTGCCGCCCTGATTTTTGCCTCATCTTCTCCTACCGCGGTCAACATTATCACGGGTATATAGAGCGTCTGACTGTCGTTTTTAAGCTGCTCCAATACCCGGAACCCGTTTTTTTTCGGCATCAGGATGTCCAGCAGGATTAAATCCGGGGGGTCTTTCTTCGCGAGCTTTAATCCCCTATCCGGGTTGGTGGCATAGGCGACGTCAAACTCGCCCGTATCAAACAGGTTGCTTTTGACAAAAAAGCAGAAATCCTCCTCGTCGTCAATTAAGAGAATCTTTTTTCTCGGGTCCATTTATCCATCTCCTTTTTTTAATCCACAGGCCTGCCTACCGGCAGGCAGGCTGGTCATTACCGGCTGCGGGTAATTTTACGGTAAAGCTCGTCCCCTGATTAAGCCGGCTGCTTACCTCTATTGTCCCTTTATGCCGTTCTAAAATCAGATGCACGATGCTTAACCCCAGGCCTGTGCCCTTTCCGGGCTCCTTGGTGGTAAAAAACGGCTCAAATATCCTGGAGAGCTTATCCGCGGGGATACCCGTGCCGGTATCCCTGACTTCTATTGCCACTGTTTTCTTTTCTGCCGCAGCCCGCAAGGGCGTGGTTTGCTGTCCAGACAAAGCCACCTCTTGCGCATCCCAGCGGATATTCAGGTAAAGCCTGCCTCCTTTAGGCATCGCGTCAATAGCATTAATGCAGAGGTTGAATAACGCCTGCTGCAGCATCGTGGGGTCTGCCATGACGGGGAACTCTTTCTCGGCATATTCTCTCTCTATTTTTACGCTGCTTAGATAAGCGCGGTTTTGGATTAATGATACGACATTATCCATTATCCGGCAGGCATCCAACTGCTGCAGCTCAAGCTGCGATGCCCTGGAAAACTTCAACAGGTCGGTAATAATTTTATTTGTCCTGCCTATGGAGTCTTTTATTTTTTCCATGCTTTTTTTAACGTCCGCCTTTTCTTTATCGCCGCTCCAGCTGTTTTCCAGGAATTCCACCCCTCCCAGGATAATCCCCAGCGGGTTCCTGATCTCGTGGGCGATGCCGAACGCCAATTGCCCTACGGCGGAAAGTTTCTCGCTCTGAATCAGCTGGTTTTGGGTATCATTTAACTGCTTGACCGTCCGGCTTAATGCCTCTATCTTGTTGCGTAATTGATTATATAATCTGTGGTTTTCGATAGCTGCGACTGCCTGTCCGGAAAGGACGGAGAGCAGGACGCGGTCTCTCTCGGTAAAACTTTCCCGGGAAATTTTTTCCGCTATATTAATCGTGCCTAAAATATTTTCCTGTGAATATAAGGACTTGCTGATTAATGGGACGCTGATAAAAGAATCAGTTACCAGCGGGCAATCCTCCTGCCCGCTCCTGCTCAGACAGACCTCTTCGCTGAGTTTTATCATATTATTATCTACTGCCTCCGGGTTTAGTCCGCGGGCTGCCTTTACGGCCAACTCTCCGCTGGATTCTTCACGCAGTAAAATATAACCCTTGCCGGCCTTGGCTACCCCGAGCACGGAATCCAGGATAAGGCCGAGAAGAGAATCCAGGCTGGCGGTAGCGGTGATTGTTTTGCTCACCTCGAACAGCGCCCCTAATTCACTTAGCTCAATATGGCTGATGGAAAATTTTTGTTTTTCCAGGCATTTCTCCACGACGGCTTCCATCTCCGGAACATCAAAAGGCTTACAGATATAATCAAATGCCCCTATCTTAATCGCCGCGACTGCCGATTCTATCGCCGGATAGCCGGTAATAATGATTACTTCGATATAGGGATTGACCTTTTTTATCTCTTTTAACACGTCAATGCCGTTCATTTTAGGCATTCTCAAGTCGATGATTAAAAGGTTAAAAAAACTCTTTGTCGCTTTTTCCAGGGCAACATCGGCGTCCTCGGTCGCCTCTACTTCATAGCCCCGAGCCGTCAATGTCCGCGTTAACAGGTCGCGGATAATTTCTTCATCGTCCACTACCAAAATCTTTGGCTTATCCATTATACCCTGCTTAAAGAGTTACCGGCTGCCGCAAGCAGCTTATGGCGTTAATTTAACGGCAAGGAAATCTTAAAGAGCGACCCCTTACCCTCAACGTTCTCTACCTCAATCCTGCCCCGATGATTTTCAATGATGCGGTATGCGATGGACAGCCCCAGCCCTATGCCGCCGCCGGGAGATTTAGTCGTAAAAAACGGGTTAAAGATATTGGATAAATTCTCTTCGCTTATGCCGCATCCGGTATCCTCAAAGATTATTACGATTGACTTGTTGTCCCGGCTTAAGAAGGTTTTTATAACCAGCTTTCCGCCTTCGGGCCTCTTTAACGAATCAATGGCGTCCCTGGCATTGGTGATTAAGTTAAGGAATACCTGCTGGAGCTGATTAGAGTCGGCTTTTATTTTGGGCAGGTTCCTGGCTAATAGTTTCTCCACGTGGATATTATGGACTCTTAGCTGCTCGCTTAACAGCATCAAAGAATCTTCAATAGGAAGATTAATATCCAGGGGCTCCATTTTAAATTCGGATTTTCTGGCAAAGAAACGGACGTTCTTGATGATTTTGTCCATACGGTCTGCCTGTTCGATTATTTTATTTAAGTCGCTCCTGAAGGGATTGCCTTCGTCCGCCTCCATAAACATTGCCTGCGCAAAGCCTTTAATCCCGGTCAAGGGCTGGTTGAGCTCGTGAGAAATGCCGGAAGCTAATTGCCCCATTGCCGCCATTTTACTGGACTGGATAAGCTCCTCCTGGGTCTGCTTCAGTTTGTGGTAGGCTTTCTCCCGATCTTCTTCCGCCTGCTTGCGCTCGGTAATGTCTTTGGCGATGTGAACGGTAGATATGACCATGCCATTCTCGTCCATTATGGGAGAAATCGATATTTCCAGATAAATCTTAAGCTGCGGTTCGAAAAGCTCAACACAGATGGGCTTTTTTGAATCCAGTACCTGCTTAAGAGGATAATACTTCCATGGCTCATTCACGCCGTGAAATATTTCGTAACAATTCCTACCGATAATCTCTTCCTGCTTCATTTTAAACATATCGGCAGTCGCTTTATTTACCCTGGCAATCTTGTAGTCTCTGTGAACAATAAAGATTGCGTCGGCAATAGAATCAAAGGTTACTTCCCATTCCCTCGCTGCCTGCTCAATCTGGCGCTCCAGCTTCTCCTTCTCCTTCTTGGCGTTAAACCTTTCGATGGAACGCTTGATAACTACCGGCAGGGTGTCTTCGTATGAAAGGTCCTTGATAATATAATCGTATGCGCCTTCCTTCATTAAAGCCACCGCCACCTTCTCGCTTCCCGATGCGGTAACCACGACAAAAGGCAAGTCCTTTCCCCGGCTGCTCATTTCTTTCAGCATATCTAACGCGGTAAATCCGGGCATCCGGTAATCGCAAAGGATTAAATCGTAACTCTCTTCAATCAGCTTTTTCAACCCTTCCTGGGCTTCGCTTGCAGAATCAACATAATACTGGCCGTCATTCTTCTCTAAGATTCTCTTCGTAAACATGATGTGGTCAAGATTATCTTCAATCAAAAGTATTTTTACGGGCATATTTTTTCTCCTGCAGGCAAATTCCTAAATTCGCAGCCTTTTCCGGTAAGTTAGCTAAGAAGGTAAATTATTTTTTATTTTCGCAATCAGCTCTTCCGGTTCATAGGGCTTGGCGATGGCATCATCGGCGCCGAATTGCCGGAAATAATTGACGTTTTCTATGGTGGCGGTAAAGATGACTACCGGTATCTTTTTAAACCGTTCATCTGCTTTAAGCCTGCGGATGACCTCTCCGCCGTCTATTCCGGGAAGGCCGTAATCCAGCAGGATAATATCCGGCAGGTTATTTTTCACTGCCTCCAGCGCAGCCAGGCCGTCCATCGCCGTAATCACCTCAAATCCGGCTTTTTCCAGACGAAAACAGGTTAATTTTGAGATTGCCGGCGTATCCTCTACTAAAAGCACCTTCTTTTTTTCACTCATTTTTCAACATTGCCTCAATCTTGTTAAACCCCTCCTCAATTTCCCGCAGGGCATCCTGGTTGAACTGCGTTAATCCGTCAATGATCTTTTTTAGCCGTCCTTCCAGTGTTTAACAAGGGCGCCTAACAATGCCGCCATTCATCCTTCTTTCTCTTCTAATAGATTCTTCACTGCCGCCAGCAGGACCTGCGGCTCATAGGGCTTTTCCAAATAAACCTCAGCCCCCTTTTCCAGCGCTTTGCCTTTGAATTCTTCCTCATCGGCCCCGCTAAGAACCAAAACCGGTATGTAGCGTGAATAGAAAGACATCCTTAGATTATCCAATACCGTCAGGCCGTTTCCCGCCGGCAGCATTAAATCCAGGATAATCAGGTCGGGTTTTTCTTTATGGGCGAACTGGACCCCCTGGACACCGTCCCCGGCAATCACTGTTTCATAGCCGGCGCTCCTTAACCTGTTTGCCAGCAGTTTTGCCACGTCCGACTCATCCTCAATTATCAAAATCTTATTTTTTTGCATAGTGCTTCCCCGGGCATTCACCCTTGGGCTAAACGTGCTTCTCCAGGGATGATTTTATCTTAGAAAGGAACTCCTGGTTATCGAACGGCTTGGAAATCCAGGATAAAGCCAATTCCTCTTTTTTGTCCTTTATTTTCTCGATTTCTTCGGCGTAACCGGACATCACCAGAATAGGAGTTGTCGCGGTATTTTTATCGTTCTTAACGCTGGCAATAACATCGTATCCGTTTGTATCCTTTAACCTGATATCCAGCACTATCAGGTCAGGCCTGTCTGTCTGGATTATATCAATGCCTTTTGCCCCCTCTTCCGAACGTAAAACGAGAAAACCGTCGCTTTTTAGGACCTTTTCGCAGAGATCCAGGACGATTTTCTCATCATCAATAATCAGCACCTTGAGACTTACCTTCACCGGAATAGTAAACTTAAACTCAGAGCCCTTGCCGTATTCCGACTCTACCCAGATGCTTCCGCCGTGCTGTTCCACTATATCCCGCGATATGGCCAGCCCTAATCCGGTGCCGCCGGTCTTTCTCTGGTTGGCATCGCCTAATTGCTGGAATTTCTGGAACAATTTCGACAAATCCTCTTTCCTTATGCCTTCCCCGGTGTCTTTAATGCAAACCTCTATCACATCTTCGCCGCCTTGCAGGACGTCGCGGGTACTTACGGTCACCCCGCCGGATTTGGTAAATTTAATCGCGTTGCCTATCAGGTTGTAAAGCACCTGGCTTATCCTGTCGGGGTCAAGCTTTACCTTAGGGATAGTTGCCTGCAGTTCGCTGTTTAAGTAGAGCTTTCTTTCTTCGACAACCGATTTCTGCGAAGCCGTTACCTCCTTTACGATAAGGTTAATATCTGCGTCCTGCATTTTAAATTTCAGCCTCCTGGATTCCAGTTTTGAGAAATCCAGGACGTCATCTATAAGCCGCTTCAACCGGTCAATGTTGCTCTTGGCCATATTCAGGAATTCCTTCTGGTCGGCATTTGTCTCACCGACTGAGCCGTCCAACACAATGGCGATTGCCTCTTTAATCGCGGTTAAGGGAGTCCTCAACTCATGAGACACCATTGAGGTAAAATCGCTCTTTATCGCATACATCTCTTTTAATTTTTCATTGGACTGCTGTAATTCTTTTTCCAGCCTCTTCTTTTCTTTATTCGCGTAGCATCTCTCTATGGCCCGTTGAATCACTATCGGCAAGGTATCCTGATAGGTGGAATCCTTGACCACATAATCATATGCGCCTTCCTTCATCAGCTCTACGGCTACTTTTTCCGAACCGGCGGAGGTAACCACGATGAAGGGTAAATCGCGGCCGATTTCCCTTATTTTCCGGAGTATCTCCAGGCCGGTTAAATCCGGAAGGCGGTAATCGCAAATTACCAAATCATAAGCTGATTCCGATATTTTAACCAGCGCCTCCCGGCCTTCTCTTACCGCGTCAATCTGAAATTTTTCGTCTACCTGCTTAAGAATCCTCTGGGTAAATAAGACGTGGTCCGGATTATCTTCGATGAGTATTATCTTCACGGTTATGCCTCACCTCCTTTACCGGGCTCAATGAGATTGACCTTGCCCCTTGGCCCTGTACGTCTTAAATCACCAACTTAAGCCTTCGCTGCTGCCTCCTATTTCTATACATTGTTGGGAGAGCTGACGTTTAAAAGACCCCAATAAAGGCTTATCTGCTTCACCACCTCCACGAATTTCTCAAATTCCACCGGCTTTTGGATAAAACTGTTGCAGCCGTCATTGTAGCCCCTGATTATATCCTCATCCCTTTTGGAGACGGTTAACATTACCGTGGGAATCCTTTTTAATTCCTCGTCTTCCTTTATCCTCTTTAAGACCTCTAGGCCGCTTAACTTGGGCAGGTTGATATCCAGAAGTATCAGCCCGGGCCGGGGAGCAGACTGGGGGTCCTGGTATTGCCCTTGGTGCAGTAAAAAGTCCAATGCCTCCTGGCCGTCCCTGACTATATACAGCTTATTGATTATCTTTGCCTCTTTTAACGCCCTCTGGGTTATCTGTATATCGTCGGGGTTGTCCTCCACAAACAATATCTTAACTATACCCTTCGTTTCGGTCATATCTTTCTCCTTTTCTTAAATCATCTTGTGCTGCTCATTCAGTGCTTGCTTAACTTCTTCTTCAGTAACCAGCTTTTTCTCCACGAGCATCTCGCCGATTTTTTTCCTGCCGATAATAAGCTCTTTTCTCTGGGAGATGGTAAAATAAAAGGTAGTACCTTCCCCGACTTTAGACTCCAGCCATATCCTGCCCTTATGCATCTCCACTACCTTTTTGGCGATGGTCAAGCCCGCTCCCGTGCCTTCATGGTCTTCCCGCTTGCCCAGCCTTTGGAAGATTTCAAACACCTTATTAAAATACCGTTCCTCTATACCCGGCCCGTTGTCTTTAATATAGAATTCATAAAAAGGATTCTTATCTCTGCATCCTATCTCTATTAGCGGCGCGGGCTTATCCGCAAACTTGACCGCATTGGAAACCAGGTTAATGAATACTTCGGTTAACCTTACGCGGTCGCAGAAAATAACCGGTAAATTGTCCGCAACTACCAGCTGCGCGTTTTTCTGCTTAATCGCGTATTCCAGCCGCTGGCTGACTTCCCTTATCAGCTCTTCGGCCTTAATCTCTACAAAGGGGTATTTTTTTCTTTCAATACGTGAAATCTCCAGTAAATCCTCGATGAGGCTCTGCATTCTTCCGGCATTTATCCTTATCCGCTCAAGGTAATTAAAGCCCTCCTCTCCTAATTTTTCCCTGTAATCATCAACCACAAATTTACTGAACGCGTCAATTGACCTTAACGGCTCTTTTAAGTCATGGGAGACGATATAGGTAAAATCGTCCAGTTCCCGATTAATACTCTCCAAGGCCCCTTTTTGCTGCTCTAACGCCTGCTTTGCCACCATGAGGTCTTTTGCCACATTTTTTATCGCTCTACGGGCATCATCCAATTCTTGGTTTTGTTTATTAAGCAATTCTTGATTTTGTTTCAGTTCTTTAATTAAATCCTCACGCTGCTCTTCCATCTTCTTACGTTCAGTAATATCTCTAAAAATACCTAAAAGGTATGTCTTCCCGGCCAAAGTTATGGTAGCAGAATTAACATCACTATAGAAAATGCTACCGTCTTTTCTTTTCACTGGAATATCTTTAGCCAGCTCAATCATATTTTTGGCTTGCCGCTCAAACTGTTTTAAAACATAAGGCAGTTCCTCTTTGGGGTGAATATCCATAACCCTTAGGTTTTTAATCTCTTCTATACTATAACCCAACATCTGACAAATCATTTTATTGCCAATGTAAAATTTTTTGCTTTCGATATCTACCAACAGTATCCCATCAGTCATACCTTCAAAAATAGTTTCAAATCTTTGCTCAGATTCCTTTAGTTGCTCCTTCGCCTGCTTCCATTCGCCGATGTCTCTTTCGAGTTGTTCTTTAAGTTGTGTCCTAAAAATTCCGAGCATACCAACCACTGCCACGCTGGAACCTACGGCGCAAATGGCCCTAAATACCTGAACAGGTATTTTTACTCTCAAAAAAAATGAGTCTGTATTAAGCCAATTAGCAGGAAAGAAATTCCCTTTAGGAACCACCAGCCCGGATAAAACACCATAAACTAAAAACAAAGAAGCTGCTTGAAAAAAATATTTGTTTACTTTTAGCGGCTGTAGCTTTTCCTTTTCATATTTGAGGTATAAAACAAACCCGGCGCTAGTCAAACATCCGCCTGGAAACCCTAAAATATACCGAGACAAGATAGAGCCTATCGTCCAGAAATCAGGAGATAAAAGACCAAAAACTGAAATTGATATTACGGCCAGAGGCCATATCCAACAGACAAGCAGTTTAGCAAGATTTTTAAGCCATGTAGGGTATTTATGACAATTTATCCGGAAAAGCTGCCTGCCAAATTCAAATAAAAGAATGAAGGAAATTGTGAGGATGAACCAACGGACCACATCTAAAACAGGGTTTCTCCCTTTAATTATCCCCCACATATCTAAGAATTCATTTATCCCGTGAGTTATACCAAAGGCGGCTAAAAGCCACAAGATGTGAACAAGTTTAAATTCGGTTTCTATCTTTGGCTGCAACAAAACGGTAATCCCCATTATTACAAATGCCAAGCCATAGATAAAAAATATGATATCTAAATTACTGCTCAACCATTGGCAAATTAAATCCATTTTGTTTTTATCTCCTTAAAACAAAACGTTACGCTTATGACTCCTCAAAAGATACCTCATATGGCCCCGGCCTCCCCAGTTCTTCGCTCAATTTATTGACCTCCTTCTTTAACTCAATCATTCTCAGCTCTCGTCCAGTCATAATCTTATTTACCTCTTCCAAATCTTTCATTAATTTCTGTTGTTCCTCCTCCGCCTTCTTGCGCTCGGTGATGTCGCGGTCAGCGCCTCTGTATCCAAGCAGTCTTCCGTTTCCAGTTACTATAGGAACAGCTGTGGATTCAGTAATTACTACCTGGCCGTCTTTTTTTATGTTTCGATTGAGAAGATTCTTAAACATTTGCTTTTTAGAGAAGACTTCAAGCGCTGCTTTTTTTAATTCTTCCTTATTATCTGGATGGAATAAGTCGTAAAAGTATTTACCTATTATTTCTTGGGGCTTATAACCCAAGACTTCTTCAACCACAGGGCTTACATAAGTATATCTGCCTTGGTCATCTGTCTCCCAGATCCAGTCTCCTGTGCTATGCGTAACATCCTGAAAACGCTTTTGCTCTTCCTGTAATACTTCAACAGACACGGTTGTTTTTTTTAAATCTTCGGTCATCCTGTTGAAAGAAATTGCTAACATCCCAATTTCATCCTGGGTTTTTATGGGGAATTTATAAGAAAGGTTGCCTGCTGAAATTGTCTCTATTCCTTTCATTAATTTATAAATAGGCCGGCCCAACACGAATCTTACCAATAAGTTAATAAAAAGGGATGCCAAGATAATTCCTAATATGACTAATAATCCTATGGCTTTCCTGACTTCACTTATCTTCTGCATTAAGCTGTCAATAGAAAGAGTTAAAGATACCTTTCCAATTTCTTCGCCTACCTTTGCTTTCGAGCCTAAGACTAATTCTTCTGTTCCTGCTTGGTGCTCAGTTAGAATAGGAGAAGAATATTTCCGGACGTCACCCTCCCTCTGCGTCCCTCCCCGAAGTACAACCTTGCCTCCCTTATCTATAATGGCATAGAAAATAACGTCTCTCTGTTTTAAAATATCCTTTCCTATCTTATCAAGGGCTTCTATGTTTCCAACTAAGAGGGGGTATTCAGTATTGGTAACCGCGCTACTGAGCAGCATGCTTGCTCTCTCATCAAATTCCGATAGCAGTATTGTCTTTTCACGCCAAACGAAATAGGTTCCAATACCTACCGTCAAGATAACGACTAAGAAAATAAACAATAAAATAATTTTCTGAGATATGCCTAATTTCATTTTCCAAATACCTCGCTCGCTTCTTTAAGTACCCCTGCAGGAATTTTAATGTCCAACATCTCGACAACCCGGAGATTTAAGGCGAATTTTACCTTTCTGGGAGTCACAAATTGCGCATTAAGCGAACCTCCATCCTCCATTATCTTTAAAGCAAGCTCTGCTGCCTGCTCTCCCAAATCTTCGTAGTCGCAATCAAAGGAAACCAATGCCCCTGCTTTTACATAATTTGAAGAAAGGCCAACCACGGGAATATTTCTATCGCAACTCTCGCGCAGCAAATACTCTACTGATTTAGGAAAATATATCTTGGCGTCGGCAACCATCAAAAAACAATCTATCTGCCCCGCGATATCTTCAAACGCGCTGGGAAATTCTTTTCCTGAGTCAATCCTCTTCCCAATAATTTGAAAACCAAATTTATTGCCTGCCTCTACTGCTTCTTCGAATAATGAAAGTGAATCCGCAGAATAAATGAACCCGACTTTTCTTACACTGGGGAGGATTTTCTTAAGATTATCGAACTTGACTGCTGAAGGGATATCCATAATGACTCCCGGAGGCGAAACTCCGACTTTATCCGGCGTTAACACCATAGCAAAAACAACAGAAGTATCTCTTGCCGACTTCTGTATAGCTTTGGTAGCGTATGTTCCTATGGTAAAAATCAGATTTTGCTTATTTGATAAGATTTTATCAACGACTCCGGTTAACTCGTTTTCTTTATACTCATTCAAGGCATAATCAACAGTCTTAATGTTGGTTTTGCGTTGACTAAGATAATTCTTGAATCCCTTTACAGCATCATTGTATGGCTGGATATTATCGCTCAATACGACTGCAATTAATGCGCTATTCTCGGCAGCAAAAGAGACCGTGGTTACAGATACCAGCCAGAACAGGCAAAACAAGACAACTCCTCTGGCAACTATTCTTTGCATTTCCAACATATCTTTCCTGTTAATAGGTGTCCCTGCTTTTTATAGGCGAAGAGCTCCCGCTAGAGTTAGAACTTATAGGTAAACGTACCGGTTATCCTCCTGCCCACGCTTGAAGTATCTACAGGGTAATCATCATACTGTTTGTCAAAGATATCAAAAATTGCCAAGCCCAGTTCTGCGTCATTTTTTAAGAATTTAAACTTGTAACCTAAGCGTAGATTGGCAATAATGTACCTGGCTGCCTTTCCTCCTCCATATGTCTTTGATTCTGCAGGTCTATATGTAGTATAATATGGGGTCCAGTCGTATTTTCTCCAGTCTGTAGCGCCGACGTAATGCAGCTCAAGATTTGCCGAAAGCCCATTCTTAAAGTAGCCCCTCAGTTGGCCATTGAACATATGTTGGGGGGTCATGGACAAAACCGAACTTGTTGCTTCAAGCTGACTCATCTCATTTTGCTCCCACTGGTCAATATAAGTATAATTGAGCACTCCTTGCAGCCAATCAGCAAAGGAATACTTTAATTCTATCTCAGTGCCGCGCTCAAAAAGGTCATCTATGTTTAAAAAGTCCCTTATAGTGGTAGAAGTATACACAAAGTAAACATAATCTGTTATCTTGGTATAGAATATATTCGCCTCTAAGCTCAGCTTTTTCGTTAATTTTCCCCGGTAACCCAATTCAAAATTCTCTGCCTTTTCCGCCTTATTATCTTCATGGCCATATACTGTAGCGCTGGTATAATAACTCTCTATAAAATCCGGGTTGCGATAGGAACTTGCCCAGGCAAAACGAAAACTATGGTCTTGCCAGGGAAAGTAAAGAAAAGATACGCGGTGAGAAAGGCTATTGCCGGTATTAGGGTGCTTGTCGTAGCGGGCTCCGGTATTGATATGAAACTTATCCTTTAATTTATAGGTATTATCCACAAATATACCGTTCATATCGTGCCTACGCTTACCTACATTAGTGGGAGCTAAGTACTGTTGTTGCATATAATTACCTCCCCAGACTAAGGTATCCTTCTTAAAAGGTTCTAAGGTGTGTTGAAAATCAACGCCTTTTGTTCCCTGGAAAAATTGGTAAAGCCTCAAGCAATCATATATATATCCCCGCTTCCAGTGATTCATAAAACCCTGATAAGCGCGCAGCAGGATATTGGGCTCTTTAGAAGTGTAGGTCAGGGCTACAGTATACTTATTATCGTTGCCTCCTCCGTATAAAAGGGGCCCGGTACTCTCAAAAATAGTGGCGCCATCGCGCAGGGAGAAATAACTTCCCTTAAAATTAACTTGGGAATTATCATCAATATAATAATCAATAGCAGTGTTTCCTCTCCAGTACTTCACGGTTGGATCCCTGGCATAGGCAATATAACCCCAATTATCTTTTTGCTCGCCGCTTATGGCCACTCGGTAATCTACCTTGTCTTTTAGGGAACCTCCATGAATATAATTAACCATCATTACTCCGCGCTCTCCTGCCGTAAAAGAGATAAGGTTTCCGTGCGTATCTTTAGTTTTTTTAGTGATAACATTTATTACACCCATCATGGCATTGGGGCCGTAAAGAGAAGAGCCGGGTCCGCGCAAGACCTCAATGCGTTCAATCTCTTCTAAGGTGATGGAAGCGCGGTAGCTGGCAGGATATCCGTAGCTTTCAATTTGCTCTGGTATGCCATCCACCATAAACATGATTTTATTGTCAGGGAGCTTAAAAAATCCTCTGATGCCTCCTGCTGCCATAAAGGCCTGGGTCACATAGCCAAAGTGGGCTCCTGCCACCATCCTTAATGCCTCATCAATTGAGGTAGCGCCGGATTGCTTAATATCCTCGGCAGTAATAACCGTTATCGCAGAAGGCGACTCAGTAAGAGGCTGCTCTATTTTGGAAGCAGTAACTACCATCGGTATCTCCTGAAACAACATAAGCTCAGTTGGTGAACTAGATTGCGCCACTTCTGCCCTGGCTGATATCCCGGTTACGAATAGAGATAAAATTACCAGGCACATTAAGATTCCCTTAAGTTTCCCCATCCTCTCCTCCTCCTTTTTTAGTCTAACCGGAAACTTAGTCCTTCGCCGTCCTCCAGCACAAACCCCTCGCTGGTATTTCTTTTGGTTACGATAATTTTTTTCGCGGCGCGGATTTCCTCATCTAAAAGCTGATTAACCTTAACGCCTAAGGCATGCGAGATATTTATCAGCGATTTAAGCGAGGGAAGCGCCTTCTCCCGTTCCAGCTGGGACAAGAAAGAAACCGTGATCTGCGACCTCTGCGCGACTTCTTTCTGGCTTAAGCCCGCGGCAATGCGCCGTTTTTTTATTTTTTCTCCCAGGTTCAATTTTATGTCCGTTGCCCAGCTACTTTTCATATCAGCCTCTGCGCCTGTTTCCCCGGTTGCGCCTGCGGTATTCCGAAGGGGTTAAACCGGTTATTTTTTTAAACGCCTTCATAAATGAATCCGGATTGTGATAGCCCACTCGGGCAGAAATCTGGCTGACGGTATAGCCGAATTTTTTTAAAAGCTGCTTGGCTGCTTTCATCCGCAAGCCCAGCCTGTGTTGGTTAAAAGTCCGGCCGCTCTTTTCTTTGAATACCCGACTGAAATACTTGGGGCTTAAATATATCCCCTGGGATACGTCTTTAAGGGAGAGTGGCTTATCGTAATTTCTTTCGATGAACTTCTTTGCTTCTTCAATTTTGCTTTTTGTGCAGTCTGTGCCTCTCTCGTCGAAATTTTTTCTCTGCCCCAGCAGCCGCTCAAAAACCTCCTTTACCTTTCGTATATCAAACGGCTTTTCTATGTATTCATCGGCATCGTTGCGTAAGGCCTCGATTATAACTTCCTTTGAGCCGTAACCGGTAAGGATGATAACTTTATGGTTCGGGTTCATTATTTTTATCTGTTTCAATAATTCCGTCCCCGCCAGGCCGGGCATCACTACGTCTAATACTATCAGGTCGATATCATTGGGCTTCTTCAGGATATCCAATACCTCTTCTCCGCAGGCAGCCGGCACAATGTTATATTCCTCAAAAGCGGAAAGGAAAACTTCCCTGATTATCTTTTCGTCATCCGCGACCAGAATTTTTTCTCCGCTCATTTTCCTCTCCTAGTTTAACTAAATCATTATCGCTACGCTTTACACCGCAAGCCGTCTGGTGATATTTCACTAATAATACAAATTAATTAAGTAAAAGTAAATGGGCTGAATCTTCTTTATGCCGTCCTGTTTCTACTACCTTATTTTTGCTCTCTTTGGCGGGATTAAACGGCAGTTAATAAGAAAAGACGGATACCCCATGAAACCGGCTGAATGTCTTGCTTGACTGCCGGTTTCTTAAGGAATATCCGCCTTTGTGACTATTGTTACAGCTACCGGTTAATACTTAGATTTCCGTCAGCTGCTTCTGCCTTCTTAGGCAGCCTGACGATAAACGTGGTGCCTGTTCCGATTCCGCTTTCTACTTCAATGCCGCCTTTGTGCTGCTCTATAATCCTGCGGCTGATCACCAGGCCTAAGCCCATACCGCCTATTTTAGTAGTGTGGAACGGCTCAAACAGCCTATTCAGCGCATCTTTGGGGATACCTTTGCCTGTATCCTTAATCCTTACCTCTATATAATAGGCCGGCCCGCTTTCATCGTCATATAACCCTATTCCCGATAAGGGGACTCTGTCATCTTTCGCCAGGCCAAGAGAAATCGTAAGCAATCCGCCTGCGGGCATGGAATTGACGGCATTAATAATCAAGTTCATAAATACCTGCTTTAACCTTTCCGCATCGCCGATAATTTCAAAATTTACATCTTGTGTGGCATAGCGCAGCTGGATATTCTTTTCAATAAAATCCTGCTCCATTATTTCCAATATACTCTCCATTACTTTCTTAACGTCGGTCTGGGCCGCCCTTAACTGGGAATGGGAGGAAAAATCAGAAAGCTCTTTGAGCATATGCTCCCAACGGTTAATCTCTTCCGGGATTAGCTTGCTGAATTTATCCACAAACTTCTCGTCCATATGCCGCTCTGGGAATAGCTGGACGAATGATTTAATGGAAACCAGGGAATTCTTCAGCTCGTGGGTAATCCAGGCAGCTGCCTCTCCGATTGCCGAGAGCCTCTCCCTCTCTTTTGCTATTATCAATTTTTTGGTCATCTGGTTGAAAGATTTTATCAACTCTCCGATATCATCGCGCCTCTTATACCTAATTTTATGCTCTAAATCTCCCGCGGCGACCCGTTTGATTCTTAACGCCAGGGCCTTAATCGGCCGCGCGAGCACCCTGGCCATAAAAATACTCGCCAATATAGCCGCTAATTCGCCCAGGATGATGATCGCCCAGGACTGTATTTTCATTATTTTGGAAAATAAATAAGCCTCATCCTGCTTTTGCCTTAAGACGATGCTCCAGCCTAATCCGCTAATGGGAGCATAAGAGCTTATCCACTTCCCGCCTGATTCGCTCTCTATCTGCACTGCCTCGGTCTTACCGGTGAGAACCGCCTGCACGTCTTTTTGGCTGCTGAAATTTTCATTATTTAACACCCTCTTTTTATCCTGATGAGCTATCAGTGTTCCGCTGCGGGAAACCAAAAACGCCCTGCCGGTATTGCCTAATCTGATATTATCCACGATATCCCATATCCCCCTTAGATTTACATCGCTGACCAAAACTCCCACTATCTTACCCATTTTTTTTACCGGGACAGCCATAGTTACATAGGGGATATGATTATCCAATATCTTGACTTCTGAAATGTAAGTTTTACCTGTTTCTATCCCCTTTAACGCGTCCCAGGGATAATTCCAGCTTAAGTCCCTGCCTAACTCTGAACTGGCCATCTCCTGGCCGGAAGTATCTATGGAGGATACACGCATAAAAATAGGCTGGTTGAGGACCAACTCTACCAGGAGCGTTTCCTGCTTCCAGGGCGCGGGGTAAACCACTCCCAGCATTGCCGCGGCGGCATTCAGGATATCCTGGGGCCTTTTAATGAATAATTCAATCTCCTCGGCGGTCCTGGCCACAATCTGCCGGTGGCCGTTTAATACCGAGTTTCTTACCGCTTCTTCAGAGGTATTAATCAGCAGCACTCCCAACGCCACTACCGGGATGCTGACTATAATCACCAGGATAACCGCAATGCGCACCCATATCCTGCGGTAAAATAGATTTAACAAGAAACGTTTCAGCCGCCTGCCTCTGCCCATTTTTTTTCGTAAACCGGTCTATACTGCTTTAAAATTCTGCCGCTTTTAAGCCTTAAGCCGCAGGCCGCCCTCCTGCTCCCGGAAACTATCCTGCGGAAACCCGGCCTGCTGCCTCCACATCCTCCAGTAGTCCCCTTTCTTATCCAGAAGCTCTAAATGCGTTCCTGCCTCGGTTATCCTGCCGTTATCCAGAAAGACAATATTGTCCGCGTGGGTAACGGTAGAGAACCTGTGCGCTATTATAAAGGTAGTGCGGCCGCAAATCAAGTTCTTGTAGGCCTGTTCAATAATCAGGCATTCGGTCTGCGAATCAACCGAGGATGTCGCCTCGTCCAAAATCAAAATCGCCGGGTCCCGGAGAATGGCGCGGGCAATGGAAATCCTCTGCCTCTGGCCGTAAGATAATTTAATCCCGCGTTCGCCGATATGCGTATTATAGCCATCGGGCAGCGCGCTGATAAATTGCTCGGCATTGGCTAATTTCGCTACCTTTATCACATCACTTTCAGAGGCGTCGGGCCTGCCGTAAAGGATGTTTTCTTTTACCGTCGTGCTGAACAGGTAATCGTCCTGCAAAACCATAGCAATCCTGGAACGGTAACTCTTCAGCTCCAAATCCTTAAGATTGCAGCCGTCCATAAAAATAAAGCCGCTGGTGGGGTCATAAAACCTTAAGAGCAGGTTTATGAGTGTAGTTTTTCCTGCGCCGCTTTTTCCTACCAGCCCCACTACCTGCGATTCCCCTACTTCCAGGTTAATGCCGCTTAAGGCCTCTCTCCTGCCGTCGTAACTGAAAGTCACACCGGAAAATTTTATTATGCCTTTTAACTTATTTAACACCAGCGGGTTTTTCTTTTCTGCTATCTTAGGCTCCTGCTGAAGAATCCTGCGGATGCGCTCCAGGGAGGCAGCTGCCTCCTGGTAGTAATCGTTGACCACCGCCATTTTGATTACAGGGAAAAAAAGCATCCCCAGATAGGAATAAAAAGCCACCAGCGAGCCAGGGCTGATGCGGCCGGAGAAGACCGACCTTGCGCCAAACCAGACCAGGGTAACCAACCCCAGGGAACTGAGGAACTCGGAACCCGTCCACAACAGGATTGCCAGTTTATGGCCAGCCATGGAAACCCGGAAGATTTCGCTTTGCTTGCGGCTGAACCTCTCGGCTTCGTATTTCTCCCGGGCAAAACCGGCAACAATACGGATTCCACTGAATACCTCGTTTACCCCCGCGGTCAAATCCGCGTATTTCTCGCGCAGCAGTTCGTGTTTCTCTTTCAGGCGGGGAGACAGCTTCAGGAAGGCGAGCGCGAAAATCGGCAAGAATAGCGACGCTATCAGGGTAAGCCGCCAATCCAAAAAGAGCAGGATGGCTAAAATGAAGAATAAATCCAGGAAGGAATAGGCGAAGTCAACCGCCCCCCCGAATAAAAACTTCCGGATACTCTCTATATCTCCGATAATCCCGGAGATAATATTGCCGCTGGGGGTATCGACGGCGTAATTTACCGATAACCTTTGCAGCTGCCAATACAACCGGCTGCGCAAATCGCAGGTTACCTTCTCTCCAATAAGAGAAATCAGGTATTCACGCAAGAACCCGAAATAGAACTTTATAGCAAAAATCAGCACCAGGCCTGCAGCCAGGATGTTCAACAGCCGGAAATCCTTGTTTGCTATTACGTCGTCAATAATAATCTTGAGCACCCAGGGAAAAACCAGGCCTAAGAGGTTGGCGATAAGAATAGCAAACAGCGTAAGAAATACCCTTTTTTTATAGGGCTGTAAAAAAGACAAAAAATCCTTCAGGTTTTTCATTTAGGGAAGTTGTGATTATGTTTTTTCTGCTTCAATGGCTGGATTCCGCGCCTGTTTTGCCTGCCTCCTGCGCACAGACAGCTGCTTCCTGTTTAAGCACCGGGCCTCCTCTGTCTGCCGGCTTCTCTCTATCGCGCTGCCTGCCGCGCAGCAGCTTTTCGTATTCCAGCTTAATCAGCTCCGGGACAATCTGCTCAAAATATTTTCGCTTACAGGCTAAATCGTCAAAATTATTATTTTCCAGGAAGGAGAAGAAACGGCAGCCGCCCTGGCACATCGGGATATATGGGCATTCTTTGGGGCATTTATTCCAGGCCTCAATATCCAGGTATTTCTGGATTTTTTGATCGAAATCTCCGTTTCTCACGCTGCCTACGGAGAATTCCGTATATCCCAACAGGGAATTACATTTGTATATTAAACCTTGGGGGTCAATGGCCACCCCGCCGTCCTGCATAATCAAGGGGCAGGCATTAATCGCCAGCGCGGTCTCAACATTAAGCCCCCTGCGCAGCAGCTCTTTCTTGAGTGCGACTATCTCGCTGAATAAGCCGCCGTTATCATAAAAAGAAATATATTCTGCCAGCTCAATCGCCCCGGGATTATCCTTAGGCCCTAAACGGGCAGCTAAAGGCGCAAAATCTACCCGGCTGAAGCGATGCAGCAGGCCTTCCTGCTCCAAGAAATCCAATAGCCGGGGGATGCTCGCGTAATTATCCCGGTCAAAATTACCGGCAATGCCCACGTTCACCTTATCAATTACCTTTTTGATATTATTGATAATCAGGTCAAAGCTGGGCTTTCCGTCAATAAACGGCCGTTTCTTATTATGGGCATCACGGTCGCCGTCAATGCTGATGCGTATCTCTTTTAAGCCGACGCTCAAAAACTTATCAATCAAATCCGGGCTGACCAGGCTGCCGTTGGTAATAATCCCGAAGCTGAACTCCACTCCCTGCTGCTGCGCCCACTGGGCAATGTGCCAGGAGATATCATAAATCGGCCGGATATTCAATAAGGGCTCCCCGCCGTAATAAACCAGGAACACCCGCTTATAGCCTCTTTTTTCCGCCCGGCTGATTATCCACTTGATGATTAAATTGCTGGTTTCGTTATCCAGGAATACACCCTGCTTTACCGATTCCTCAAAACAATAAACACAGCGGAAATTACAACTGTAAGTGGTGAGCACCGTTACTTCAAAGGCCAGGGTATTAGGGTCAAACTGCAGCTGACGGAAAAAATCCTTTAACTTCGCATCTTCTTCACTTTCTGATTCCACGACAATCCCGTTTTCCTTCAGGGCATCCAGATTTTCTTCCAACTTGTTACTGGGTGACTGGGACTCTGGGGCCCCGCCGTAGGCGGGTCCGCCTTCGGCGGAACTGGGCAACCCGTCTAAAGCCTCTTTCAGCTCCCTATCCACCTTTATCAACGCCTGGGTGCGGGTGTTAAATAACAGGCTCTCTCCTTTTTGGGGATAGTCGTTTACCCATAAATTAAAGCGGGACAATTCCATAGTTTCTCTCTCTCAAAAAAAGTTATAACATTGTTATAGTTTTGCAGCTGTCCTGGTCGGCCGCCCAGGACCTGGCTGCTAGGCGGATATTCGATATAGTTTAAGGAACGCGGAAACCTAAACTTCCCGCAGGAAAACAGCAGGCGCGCGGCGCATCTACTGCTAATACATCCGAGCCTTTTCTGATAATCTCCATTTTTCTCACCTCCCTTCTATTTTTTGCCAGTCTTTTACGGTATAAAACGGCATATTCAAATTAAAAAGCTCATCTGTGTTCTCAAATCTACTGGATACGGCATGAAAAACAAAAGGGAAATATAAAAAACCGGCAGGCTGGTCTGCATAAATGAGTCGGTGAATCCTCTGGTAAATCTTCTGCCTCTTCTCCTTATCCAGATTAATTTCTCCTGTTTCAAACAGCGTATTTACTTCTCTGTTGGTATATGTCCACAGCTTATAAGACCGCTTTCTTTCTTTAGAATACCATTCTTCGCGGGCGAGGTTAGGGTCTAATCCAGAAAAAAGGAATTTCAAACGCGCCTGGGGATTATGCTTTTTAATGAACTCTTCATCTGCAAGCATACCTTCATCATCATATAATATTACTTTTATCTTGATACCTACTTCTTGAAGCTGCTGCCGGATAAGCATCACTATTCTTTTGAATAAATCGTTTCTAGAATCGACTAACGCTCTAATTTCTAATTCTTCTGTGTTCTTTTCCAGAATCCCGTCATTATCTTCATCGCTCCAGCCAGCTTCTTTTAATAATTCAATTGCCTTTTCCGGATTATAACCTATCGGCCGCACTCCGGGATTAAAACCTAAAGATTGGGGATAAAATGGGCCGCTGCATTCTAATCCATAACCAAATGCCACTCTTTCAATTAAACTTCTTCTGTCTATCGCGCAGGCAATTGCCTCTCTTATTTCTTTATCTGCCAATATTGAATCATTAAGATTATAAACCAAGGCATAATAGTAATCGGCAGGAAATGCAAAAGTCTTAAACGAAGGGTCATCTTTTAAAACCTCATAATCCTTTCTTTCAATAAACATCACCAAATCTACTTCTCCCCGCATTAACGCAGTCCAGAGCGCCTCGGAATCAGGATAGGTTTTCACAATGATTTTATCCAGATAAGGCCTGCCTTCATAATAATCCGGGTTGTATTCTAAAATAATCTGGTTGTCTTTACCCCACTCCTGAAAGCGAAAAGGGCCGCTGCCAATAGGATGAGAATTAAATGAGCAATCTTTTATATCCGCGTTTTCTAAGAGATGCTTAGGAATGATTTCTCGGACTAATTTATAAGCAAAAGAAACACAAGGTTTATCTAAAATTATCTGAAAGATATACTCATCAACTACCCTAAACTCCTTAACCAACTGAAATAATCCTCTGAACGGAGAATTGACCTTTTGGTCAATAATTTTATCATAAGTGAACTTGACATCATCGGCTGTGCATTCCTTACCATCGTGGAATTTAACACCCTTTCTCAAATAAAAGGTGTATACCAATCCGTCAGAAGATATCTCCCAGGACTCTGCCAAATCTGCCTCTATTTCACCTTGAGAGTTTAACCGTACCAATCTATTAAAAATTAAGTCTTCAAGCGAGGCGGATACGCTAACGGTCGTGAGAATCGGATTGATAATGGTTGGTTTATGGCAGACCCCCCAAATCAGGGTCCCGCCGTAAGCAGAGGCTTGTTTATCAGGCTGGCGCTTTTGAGCTAAAACTTCAGTTTCCGCGAAAACTTGGCTCAACATAAGTAAGAACATCAGTAGTGAAGAAACTAATCTGCGCATCTCTCAATCTTTATGTTAAGCAATTTTTATGCCATATCCTAAGAAAAGTTCAACTGGCAACGCGGTTCCGTCGGGAAATTTTTTTTACCGCGAATACAGCTTGAGTTTGCCTGCGGCTGCAGCCTCAATTCCCCGCACACAAACCTGTGCGGTTTACGCTATAATGTGCAATTTCGGGATGTTTTTGCTGCGCGGCCTAAGGGTAGATTTTGAGGTCTTGCCGCCTTTGCGCCTTTACCACTGGAAAGTAACCCCGCCTTCAAAATACCTGCGCGGCAGGGGAAAATAATAATCCCGCCAGTATTTGCTGTTGGTAAGGTTATGAATATTTAAAAAGCAGGTAAAATATCTGAATGCGCGGGAGACCTTAAAATCAAAGAGCATCTTGCGGTCATTGGCCTGGCTGTAATCCGGCTCATTCCAGTTATCATAATAGCCTTTAAGAGCCAGTGTTAACCCCTTTTGAGCTTTATATTCTAATCCTAATTCATAACCATACCGGGGCTTACCGCTGCCCTTAACAATCTCGCCGGTGACCCTGTCTTTAACATCGTTGAACGTGCCTGCGGCAAACAGTTTCAACCTTTCCAGGAGATTTATCTTAATTTGCAGCTCGCCCCCCTGCCTGGTGAATTCCTTAAAGTTCTTCATATAATACTTTCCCGCGTCGTTCTCTGCTAAGGCAATCGCGTCGGATACATCTGCCCGGTAGAGGGAAAATTTAATCTGCACCCTGCCGCAGAGCTTGGTTTCCGCTCCCAGATCATATACCCAGGCGCGCTCAGCCTTAATGTCCGGATTGGTAGTAATCCAGGCCAGGCTTTCTTCGTAATATTTCCAGAGCAGCGGCGGCGCGCTGAAGGCGTGCGAGACACCGGCCCGGATTGAAGTATCGGGTAAGCTCTTTAGATGGTAGACTGCAGCCAATGAAGGGCTGACCTCCTGGCCGAATTCGCTGTTGCGGTCAAGGCGCAGGCCGCAATTAAAATCCCAGGGGCCGGATTTTAGGGTATAGCTGGCATAAGGAGCCTGTAAATTCAGGCTCTTGGCCTTGGTGAGATAAGTTGATTTTAGGGTATCAAAATCAAAATCAGCGCCCAGGACTAACAGGTCTTTTTCCCTCAGGCGCAGGCTGGAATTCAGGCTTACCTGGTAAAGCAGGTCCTTAGCGCTCACTATCCAGGAAGGCAGTTCATCGCTTAAGAAATCGTAATTCCTCGTAACGATATCCTGACGGGAATGTTTTAGCTCAATCCTTAAGGCCTGCCTCTCGGTATCCAGCTCCCAGCCGAGCTTGCCGTATCTGGTCCGGTAAGGCTGAGACTGATAGCCGCCTTCCGGAAACAGTCCGGTATTAACGTCTGCCCCGCTATATCCAAAACTGGCGATTAGCCTGCCCGCTTCCTTTAAATCGCAGGATAACTTTCCAAACCCTTTTTTCTCCAGCACGTCGTCCTTGGGGCCCTTGCCTCCTGATTCCATATAGCTGGAAAATAAATAATAGCCGATGCTGTCTATTTTACCGGACAGTTCACCGCTTTCCTTTCGGGTGCGAAACTCGGCAAAAGAAGAAGTTACGCTGCCTTTAGGGATAAGGGTATTGCCCGTATCCTTGGTAATGATATTGATCACCCCTCCTAAGCTGGAACCCCAGATGCTGGAAGAAGGGCCTTTGATTACTTCAATGCGGGAAATATTTTCTATGGGGAACTGACTGGGATTAACCTGGCCGGAAGACTGAGGGTTAAAGGGGATGCCGTCTATCATCACCCTTACCTGGCGGGAATCCGCCCCTTGTATGCTCACTGAGGTTGGGCGGCCAAACCCCTGGCGCTGCTCAATATCCACTCCCGTGATATACTGCAGTACTTCGCCTAAATCCCGCGCCGGCAGGCTTTCAATTTCTTCCTCGCCGATTACTTCCACATTCTCGGATGCCTCGCTTAATCCGGACGCGGCCCTTCTGTTGGTGACAATTATCTTATCCAGCCCAACCTCGTTATCTGCCTGTAGTTGCGCCGGCGTGCCTATAAAAAAAACAACCACCAACACAGGCATCAACAGAAGTTCTTTCAGGTTCATTTAATATGGATAAGAACGGTTATAAATCCGTGCTGCCCGGATGGAAATATTACTTCTTCAGCCCCAGGCTCTTCATCTTGTTAGAAAGGGCATTACGGTGGATGCCCAAAATCCTGGCTGCCTTGGTCTGATTGCCGCCTACCCTCTCCAGGACAGTTTCGATATATTGCCTCTGGAAGTCATTGCAGGCATCCTTGAGGCCGTCTTCAGCCTGGAGTTTCTTTGCGGCACTGCTTTTCATAAATATGTCAAAAGGCAAATCCTGCGGCGTGATCGCGCCGTCGTCCTTCAGGGCAACCAGCCGCTCGATAATATTTTTAAGCTCGCGGATATTGCCCGGCCAGTCATAGTCAATCAGGCAATCCAGGGCCTGCCGGGTAAACCCCTCGGTTTTTTTGCGTAAATCCTTGTTGCAGAGTTTAAGAAAATGTTCTACCAGCAGGGGGATATCCTCCTTGCGCTCTCTTAAGGGAGGGATATGTATAGGCACGACATTTAAACGGTAATACAAATCCTGCCTGAACCTATTTTCCTTTGTCGCCTTTTTAAGGTCAATGTTGGTGGCGGAGACGATGCGCACGTTTATTTTAATTATCCGCGTGCCGCCTACCCGCTTAATTTCCTTTTCTTCCAGGGCCCTTAAGAGCTTACCCTGCATATCCAACTTTAAATCAGAAATCTCATCCAGGAAAAGCGTGCCTTGGTCAGCCAGCTCAAGCATGCCTAATTTCTGGCTGGTAGCGTCGGTAAACGCGCCTTTCTCGTGCCCGAACAGCTCGCTTTCCAGTAAGTTATCCGGGATACTGGCGCAATTGATGGGGATGAAAGGCTTGTCTCTTCTCTCTCCGTTAAAATGAATGGCGCGGGCGATAAGCTCTTTTCCCGTGCCGCTCTCTCCGGAAATAAGCACGGTCGCGCCGCTTTTCAGCACCTTCTCCATTATTCTATATATATCTTTGATTTTTTTACTGCGGCCGATAATATTGTCAAATCCCACTCTCTGGCTCTGAGAGCGCAGATAAACTACCTCTTTAATCAGCCGGTCCCTCTCTATCGTGCTGTCGGCCAGCCTGATAACCTCCCGCGCGTCAAAGGGCTTGGTAATATAATTACGCGCTCCCGATTGTATCGCTTCCACTGCCGCTCTCGCGCTGTCGGTAGCGGTAGCCATAATCACCGAGATGTTTTCATCGAATTCCTTTATCCGGCGCAGAGTTTCCATCCCGTCCATATCCGGCATTTTGATATCCAAAAAAACCAGGTTGACCGGCTTGCGGGATAAAAACTCCAAAGCCTCTCTTCCACTTTTGGCGGTTAAAACATTGAACCTTGTTTCTAAAATAACCTTGAATGTCTCCAAGACTATCGGCTCGTCATCAACTACCAAAACAACCGGCAGATCCTTCAATTCTCCCATTTGTCTTTACCCTTTTAAAGTACAACTTAATTTAATTACAGTATTATTTAAATAAAAAATCAAAAAAAATAAGCCTATCCCTTAGTTAACCGTAACTTTCTCAAACCTGTATATTTAGTTGTTTTGGGCGGCCTTTTTCTGCCTTGTTTCAAAACTACGCGCCCTTCAGCTGCAGCCTTACCCGCCAAACCGCTCTGAATTACTGCTTTAATTTCCTTCAAGTCAAAAGGCTTAGCCATTGAATCATACGCGCCTAAACGCGCTGCCTCCAGATTGCTTTTTAATGTCCCGTGGGCGCTAAGCATTATAACCACGATACTGTCATCTATCTGCTTAATCTGCCTTAAGGTCTCAATCCCGTCTATCCCCGGCATTTTGATATCGAGTAAAACTAATTCGGGACGGTCTTTTTTTATTATGCTAACCGCCTCTTCACCGCTGGCGGCAGTAATAACTCTATAATCCGTAAGGGCGCGTGTGAAAAAATCCCGAATCACCTCTTCATCATCCACTACCAAAACAGTCTTGCCTGCCTCTAATCTACTCTCAATACCAAACCCCTCAACTCTTGCTTTTCCCTTAAGTTGGCTCATCAGCCAGCTATCTATTAAGTCTTTTCTAAACCGCCACTCGCTGGCCACTTTAAAAGCCGGGATTCTCCCTTCCCTGGCAAGCTTATACACGGTCATTTTATTCATTTGCAAATACTCAGACATCTGTTTAATATCCATTAAATTTTCCACCACAAGCCTCCTTTAAGTATCGTGGCTGGCTTTATACCCAAAATTTACAATATTATACATTATTATACCAAATTATATTTTAATATGCAAACCTAAATATAGGGGACGGTTCTATTTTTCTAAAAGTAACGAGGAGAAAAATAGAACCGTCCCCTATATTTTTTCTGCGCTCTATTCACAGGCGGTTTCGTTAATCACGCCTGAGCTTAAAGAAAAGACTTGGCTACCTGACCTGCCGCAGGTCTGAGGTGCGGCGTTAACCGCATACCCGCTGGTAAAATCGTAACTGTAACTGTACCCTTTTATGGTCTGGTTGTCATAAGCACGAAAGAGATATGGCGGGCTGGCATTGGGAGCTATTAAATCTGCCTCTGAGGAAGGATAGCCGCTGTTTGTGGCCATATACATCTCGACGGCACTGCTGATGGAGCGCAAAGTCGCCTTTGCCAGCGCCTCGTTGGCAGCCATACGGGCGCGCAAAAGCCCGGGAATCGCTATTGCCGCCAGTAACGCGATAACGGCAGTCACGATTATTACTTCAATCAAAGTAAACCCCCATACCTGTAAAGGTGTGGGGGGGGTAAAACTAGGAAGGGTGGCTTTGATTTTTATCTGCATGCCTCTTATAAATCAATATGGATACGCTAACCAGATACACTAAAATAGACATTATTATGCCTATTGTAACATAGCCCAATAATACGGGCAAGACTATTTTAAAAAACGACAGCTCAAACAGCGAGCTCACGCGGAATTCTTTCATAAATACCGACCAATCCTGATATACATCATGCCAGCTTAAATTTAAGAGCCAAGACCCCAGCCTTACGGCAGGTATCAGGGTTAAAATGCTTAACCAGGTGTTGGTAACCAGGCTGCCGAGCAATGCGGAGAATCTGTTTACCCGGAAAATAAAAGCCAGGGTTACGGCTGCGATAGGCCCAGTGCCCGGTATAAGGCCTGAAAATACACCCAGGGCCAGGCCTAAAGATATCCTCTGGGGGGTATCGTTTATGCTCACCATTTTCCGGTGTAAATATCTGGGGAGCCTTTTAAGCGATTTTAACTTAAATTCCGCCATATTTTTTAAGGAACCGCGGGCATTTGCCCGGGCGGGCCCGCGGATAAGTCTTCCACCATTTTATCCAGGTCCGCCTCTATTGATTTCTTTATCCGCGCCGGCAATATGGAATCGATTTTTTCCTTGAATTCATTTTTCAACCACATCAGGCGGATGGCCTTGGGGATGCCGCCCAAGACAAACCGGAAACCTACGTAACGTTTTTCTATGCCCGCCAGCTCCAGGAGCCTCTTAAACTGCGGGGACTCCCTCAATAGTTCCGATTCAATCTGCACGTCCAATACGCCGTTTAAGGCACTGCTTATCTGCCACTGGCCATTAAGCAGGATATTGCCGCTCGATAACTTCAGCCCGCTGATTTTTATCGAATCTTTCAGCACCGCCAAATAAAGGCGCAAGATATCAAAGGTCACCTCTCCTAAGGGCGGAAGCTTAACCGCGCCTTCCAGCGCATTCAGGTCTACAGAGCCGTCCCTGATGTAACATACCCCCTTGAGAAATTCTTTCCGATGATTATCAAAGGCGAGTTGTATGTCCAGCCTGCCGGATAACAATTTACTGGCAATACGCATGTCCTCCATCAGCATTTTTGCGTCGAGGTTGCGGCCGTTTAAAATAATCACCAGCCTCGGCCTGCCCTTGAGGCCTAAATTGACCGCTGCCCGCAGGGTGCTGTTATAGGCGCGGCAATTGACCCCTATGGCCCGGATCTGATTTTTAGCCGGCAGGAGTAGGACCCTGGATATAAAATCGGAGAGATTCAATTGCTGTAAACTGCCCGCGTCTTTTTTAACCAGCCTTATTTTTTTTGCCTTGAAATATTTTTCCCGGGGATTGCGATAATCGAATTCGATATTATCGAAGAATGCCTGCATTTCCAGGCCTGCTCCCCTTCTTCTGTATAACGTGGTTATAGCCAGCTCTCCGGAGAGCGCTCTTTTTATGACACCGTTAAACACAACCTCAAAACGCTCTATCGGCAAAAGCTGGGAAGAAAAGAAGTCTTTAGAGACAGACAGCTTTAGGCGCAGGGTAGGCTCTTCCCGTATATCCGCCTCCAGCTCGGCGTTGAGAGGAATATTGTTCAATACCATATTTACGTTTTCCATCCTCAGGGAGCCGTTATGGTATTTTAATCCGGCGTTCATATTTTTTATATCCAGCATCTCGCCACAGCGAAAATCAGCGGCGTCGATGCGCGCGCTGATAAACGCCCTGACGCTGTCCATTTTGCCGGTCAATTTCAGCGAAATTATCAGGTTGCCCTTTGGCTCAAGGCCTTCTTTTAAGGATGCGAGATGCCTAAGCGAGATGATGCTGGGCAGGAAAATAACATCCAGGCCGGGGTTTCTTTCTATGGAATCCCTGATTATGCCGGTTGCCAATATCTGGTCATCCTGCAGATTTAATAAAACCATATCCAGGCTTAAATCCCGGTTATTCGAGGTTGCCTGCAGCGTAAGTTTAAAATCCTGGGAGGCCTCGTTATGGTTAAAAAACCGTAACGCGTAATCGCCCGGGAGCATGCGATGGACAAACCTTACATCGCTTTTAAGCTTCACCTTGCCGGACTTATAAAAACGTAGATTAACATTTTTAAATAAAAGAAAATCCTCCTGCCTGCCGGCAAAGCGGAGTTTTGACCTGGCGACCGATATAGACAACTCAGCGGTATTGAGCAAAAACGGCTGAGGCCCCGCGCCCCCGGATATTCTTTTATATATGTCGCTGTAGATAACCTGCAGATTAATGCCTTCCTTCTCTTTTCTTGACAGCAATACCGCATCGTCTATTTTTATTCTGCTAATGACTAATTTTTTCCAGAGCAAAGGCAAAGGATTTATTGATACGGCCGCGTTTTTAAAAAATACACAGGCCTCATTCTGTCCGTCGTAAAAAATAGACAGGCCCTTTATATGCAGCCCGCTTAAGTAACCGTAGGATATCTTATCCAGTTTAACGGTGTACCCGGAAATATCGCTTAAATAGGCGGCTATTTTCAACCTTGATTTGGAGAAGAGGAAGTTCATCTCTGCCTGAAGCAGCAAGGCAAGCAGAAAAAAGGCGAGAACTGCTGCGGCGGCAACGCGCCTAGGGAGTGATTTTAAGAAAGAGGTCATTGTTCTTAAAGATCTCTATGCTATCGATATAGTCCACGACCTTATAGGTATTATTAAAAATGGATTTATAGCGCTTGACCTTGGATGCGGAAAAGGTCAGGAAGAGTGATTTGGCAAAAAAGTTTTCTTTGATTTTTTCCATCAATAAAGGCTCTTCTTTATACTCCTGCATGGCCTTATAGAGAAGGGCCTGGGCAAAGATAGTATCCTCTCCCCCCTGATAGTCGTTAAGATAACCGGTCAGGCTGTGTATCGCCTCCTGATGATTTTTTACCTGGAGATAATATTCGCTGATGGCAAACCTTATCTCCCGGCTGTGCAGCGAACCGGGATACTCCTGTAAATAATTGCGCAGTTTCATAAAGGTAAAGTCGGCGCTCTCCCGGCGCGCCTCTCTGACGATATTGCAATACCGCCTCTGGCTTTCGCCGGCGATGCAGGAAAGGTTAAAAAATAGCGAGACCGTCAAAATGAACGCGGCCATACCCCTCATCCCGCGGGTTCCCCGGTTCCTTCTTCCTGAATTTTTATGCATTATTTCCTTTTTTAAAAATCGGCTTGATGTTGGTGCCGGCGAACCTTTCTAACCCGTAGGACTCCTGAATCCAGCCGTTATGCAGCCCGTATTCCTGCATTATATCCCTCGCCCGTTCATATTCTTCAAAGGTGATGCGCCGTGAAAGCTGCTCAAAATCGCGGGATTTAAAACAGGGCAGATACTGGCTCATCAGGCTGATGTAAGTATCGCGGGATAATTCTTCGGAAATAAACCGCATTATCTTTTCTGTCGCCGCTATATCAGTCGGCAGGACCAGGTGGCGGATAATTATCCCTCTGGTTATTATACCCTGTTCATCTAATTTCGCAACCCCTACCTGCCGGTGCATTTCCTTCAGCGCCTGGCGGTTGTACGCGGGATATCCGGGCGCCTGAGAATATTTAATTGCCGCCTGTTCATCGCCGTAACGGCTATCCGGAAGGTATATATCCACAACTCCCTCCAGCAACCTTAATGCCTCAACCGACTCGTATCCGCCCGTATTATACACTATAGGCAGTTTAAGGCCCTTCTCTGCCGCCAGGCTCAGCGCCCGAAGAATCTGAGGCATCACATGGGTGGGCGTAACCAGGTTTATGTTATGGCAGTTAAGCGCCTGCAGCCCCAGCATAAAATCCGCCAATTCCTCGGCCTCTACCTCCCTGCCTTCGCCCAGCTGGCTGAATTCATAATTCTGACAATAGGCACAGGCCATATTGCAGTGAGAAAAAAATATCGTCCCCGAACCTTTACTGCCGGAAATTGCCGGCTCCTCGCCGTGATGCGGCATAAAGCTGCAGACCTTAAGAAGAAGGCCGCTCTTGCAGAACCCCTTCTCGTCCTTTAATCGGTTCACCCCGCATTTTCTCGGACAAATCGCGCAGGACTTAAGCAGGCCGTAAGCCTTATCAACAATATCCGTTAATGCGTTATTCCGGTACAATCCCAGGTATGAGGGGTAGGCGCCGGTATTCATCGTGGCCGCTGCGGGCTATTTAGCCGGAAAAAAGCTGCACGGTTTACGCTGGTTAATCTGCCGATCATAGATTTCCCTGATTTGATTGAATATCTTGATATAGGCATCGGTTTTATAATCGGGATAAGTCCAGTCCCGGGGTGCAAATGTCCGGTGCTGAAAAAAAAGAGTTACCTCGGCAAAAATGCCCCGGTTTAAATATATCCTGTGGCTGTAATCCTTGGTGGTCGCCAGTATCAGCTTTGAGTGGTCAAGATATCCGGGGTCAATGTTTATCCGCCGTTTCTTTTCCCTTGAGAGACGCTGTTCTAATTTATTGGTGAAAATTTTAATCCCGGGCAGGTGTTCGGGCCGGATCAGCCGCCGGAAACCGATAAAGCTCCTTTTAAGGCCCTCTCCCAATTCCTGTTTATAATAATCGGTATAGATAAACGGCAGGGCCTCGCTCCGGAAATCAGTCTTGCCGAATTTTCTTTCTAAAATTTTTACGGCGGCAAGAAAATAATCGTCATCGCTGAAAATAAAGCCGGCAATTAACTTTACAGGAAGATATTCTCTGCTTTTCCCCATCAGCGCGCATATCCTATCTGGCCGTACCTGAACTGTGAAATTTCTTTTTCCTTGGGCAAATGAGGATGGGATAATATGCCGGGCTGCTTAAAAATGACCCGGCTTCTACCAGGTAATCCTATTTTAACCGGGGGGCAACCGGAATCAACCCCCGCACCTTTTCCCGCCTAGCGGGATCCCGCCTGCTATTAAATTGCTTGGCGGGAACAGCCGTAGCTTCTTGTACGGGTGTGGGGGCAAACACTGCAGTTAACTTAAGAAGGAATAAAGCGGCTTACGTACCGCGTTATCTTGTCTTTATTCCGCTCGGAGATTTCGTTAAAAAATATGGCGATATTGAAACCCTTGGCAGCGTTCGTATCCGTCCTGACTACCACACCTTTGCATTGGACTTTTTCCGTGGAATTATCGGCCCGGGAGTCAGGAGGCAAAAGCAAAATGATGGAAAGTTTTGTCATCGGCGGGATATATTTATCGACACAACAATAAGCACCGATACAACTGATATCCCGGGTGCGCGTAACCAGGTCATAATCCTCGGCCATTAATTTTAACGGCAGTTCTTTTAGCAGCCGGGGATACCGCCTTCTTTCAACTCTTGGCTGGTTGTTCATTCTTTTCTTCTTTGGCCTTCTCTACCTTGCGCCAGCACCTTTTATTACAGTAGAACTTACCGTTGCGGTAATAGCGTTTTAATTTCCTTATCTGCTTGTTACATGCCGGGCAATTAGTCTGTATCTCTGCCGGCTGGGGTTCAGTCTTTGCCGCCGCCTGCGGCTTGGTTGTTTCCTCTGCTGCCATTAGTTGCTCCTTTCAGTAGCTTGATTGCGCATATGGCTAAGTATACAATCTGAAATCAAAGTCCTGTCTTGGGGGGCGATTTCCATGAACTCCAGGCCTACCTGATATTTATCGAAACGGGGTAAAGCGCTGGACCAGCGCACCATGCCTAAAACGCCAACACTCCTTTTCAGGATATTGATATCTAATGCCAAGTGGGTGTCCGGCTTGATAAATTCGTCCACTATAAAACTTGCCCCTGTAGCGCTGAGGTTCCGGGTCAGCGTATTCCCGAATTTTTGCTCCCCCCTTACCTGATAACGCAGGGACAGGGATACATCTACCCTGACACTCCTTCTCTTCTCCTCATATTGCATACGCGTCCACCTCCACCACAAAAGGTAAAAAGGATGACCTGACTCCCCATCCTTTTTTTGAATATATCATATAATCCCCCTTATGTCAATAAAATAGGGGACGGTTCTTTTTTTCTTTTTTCTATGACATGTGAAAAATAGAACCGTCCCCTATTTTCTCCCCTATTTTCCATATGCAGACGGCACTTTACAAAGACAGTTTTTATGATACAATTAAGAAAAGTAATTAAGGCAATCCCCACGGAGGATAAAAATGGATACATTTGATAAATCGTTAGAAAATACAGAAAAGGCCCCTGGCCAGGCATTGGCAGGCGCAGGCAAAAAAAACCAGAGACAGCCCAAGTTTATCTACCTGATATTTACATTGACGGCGATTGCGGGAATTTTTATCGCCAAATTTGTCCTGGACACGCTTGCCCAAAAGGCAAAAGAAAAAACTCCAGCCATCTCTAAGGCCAGCTTGCCCGGCCCTGCCCCTGCTAAAATAGTTAAACCTTTTCCGGAAGCGGAACTCTCCCGGGAAATTCCCTTGCCGCCTGCGGTAGGCCAAAAAAATAACCCGCCCCCTACCTTAACCCTCAACGGCATATTCTATGATGATAAACTACCCTGCGCCTTAATCGATAACAAAATCGTCAAAGAAGGAGACATTATTTCCGGCGCTAAAGTAATCCGGATTACGCCTAACGGGGTGAAACTGGAATTTGAAGGCGAGGCCTTTGAATTGAATACCAGATAGGTTAGTTAAGAGGCCTTGAGGGATTCGCGGATTATATCTAGATAGGAATAGATTTTAGGTAGTTATTTCTTTGATTTTCTGCTCTAATGCTTCATTTGAGATGGGCTTATGCAGGACTTCTTTTGCCCCCAAGGCAAGCCCTCTTTCTTCGGTGTTTTGATCTAAGCAGCCGGTAACAAGGTATATAATGAGATTGGGGTTAATCTTTTTCGCCTGCTCGAGGATATCAAACCCGGAAGTATGCGTCTCCAGCCTTATATCGCAAAAGACTATGTCTGGGGATTCCTTTATAATTGCCTCTATTGCCTCCTTTGTGTTTGAGGCAGTCAAAACCTGATAGTTTCGGCGCTTAAGGTAGGACTTCTGGAATTCTATCACATCCGGCTCATCATCAATAAGTAAAATCTTTTTGCCCATCCCCTTCTCCTAATTTAGGATAATTGCTCAGTTGCGATTAATAACTTCGCTATATCTATCTCTTCGTTAAATATCCTTTAAGCTATGGGCAGCTGGATAAAAAACTTTGTGCCTTTGCCATATTCCGACTCAAACCAGATCTTGCCTTTATGAAATTCTTCAATGATGCGCTTGATGACATAAAGCCCAAGGCCGGTCCCCATGCGGGAGGAGACCTTAGTGGTAAAAAAAGGAGTAAAGACCCTTTTTTTGCTTTCTTCCTTTACGCCTATTCCATTATCTTCAATTACAATTTCTAACATCCCTTCTGTATTAGGATAAGCTGAAATAGCAATCTTGCCCCTGTAGTTGTCTTCCCTTAATAAAGCCTTACGTTCTACAGTTGAGTCGTAAGCATTATCAATAAAATTAAAAAGGGCTTCTTGTAACTGCACGGAATTACCTCTCACCTTCGGTGTGTCTTTGGGGTAATTACGCAAGATGTCTATCCCGGAGAGGCTTATCTTATACTGGGCCATATCCAAGGCCTGGTCAATAATCTGATCTAAGGTCAGCGCCTCAAGGCCTTCCTCTCCTTTACGCGTATATTTTAAAAGGCCTTTGACTACCTGGCCGCCCTGCATAACATTTTCCTTTATCCGCTCCAAGGCGTGATTAATCTGGTTAATCATTTCTTTTATCTCTGGAGAACATTTCGAGGTATCAGTCATTTTTACGGTATCGATAGTGTCCGCGGCAATAATAGAGAGCGCGTAAAAGCGGTTATTAATCTGATGCGAAAGGCCGTCAGCCATGGTCCCGATGGTAGCCATCTTCTCTGCCTGGGCAATCTGGTCTTGCATCTGTTTGGCATCTTCATAGAATTTTGCGTTTTCAATAGCCAGAGCCGCCTGGCTGGCAAGCACCTGGAAGACGTTTAAGTCTTCGGGAGTATAGATTTGGCCGGAGATTTTGTCTCCCAGCACAAAAAACCCCATAAACCTGTCCTCCAGGAAACTGGGGATAATTACCGCGGCAGTTAAGAGCTGCATATTATCTGCCAGGAGTTGATAAGTAGGGTCTCTGGTGTCGTGCATCAGGCGCTTTATCTCTTCGTAAATTATCGGCTGGCGGTGCAAAACTATCCATTTAATCAATGTGTTGTCGGGAGTAAGCTTTGAAACGGGTATCCTGCCCTTATCGCGGCTGACCTGGATGACGTATTCACCGGCCTCCTGGTTGTAGAGATAGATTCCTATATAGCTGATTTTAACCGTCTTGGTAACGATATGGGCAATCAGGCTAAGCAGCTTTCTTAAGTTGCGTATGCGGGTCATTCCTGCTGAGGCCTGCTTTAGGGTTTCCTGATAACGTTTCTGTTCCTTAAGCAACCTCTCTTCTGCCCGGCGGTTAAGATAGATGTAAATAAAGGGGCCGAGGGTGGCGAGAAAAAGCATAATCCAGGTTGAGTACTGCCATAATCCGAACTTAAAACCTACCCAAAACGGAATGCCTAAAACAAGAGCGTAGACCATAGCGAAAATTCCCGCGCGGGTGAGGGCAACATTAATATCCATGAGGCGGTATCTATAAATAGCATAGGCGACCACAGCGACATATAATGCAATTGCATAAGAACCATAAGGATAAATTGGAAAAACTTCCCATCCAACTATAATTAAAAAATTTTTCAAACCACCTAAATAACCAAATATTGAAGAAAACAATAAATATTTTATTTGATTTCTTTTGGCCCCTCTTGCAATCAAAAAATCTTTAAATAATTTATAAATACCATACAAAATATTAATTGCGAAAAAAAGAAAGAACAAAGGATAAATTACACCTGGAGTTGGAAAACTATAATGGACCTTGTTTGTAATTCCTTTTATTAATGCATGGTCAAATAAATTCAAAAATATAAATAAAAAACCACAACAATAAATTATTTGCAACAATCTTTTATTTTTATAATCTAAAAAAATATGTACAAAATGCACAAAAAGTATTGGAATTAATATAGCTCCGATATGCAGCAATCTTCCCCAAATTAAATCATAATCTTTAAAATCCGAGCCAAACCTAGAAACACAGAAACTCCATAGAGATATACTCAAAGAGTATAAAGCAAAAATTGAATATAATTTCTGCCGCCATCTATTATTTAATAATACAAATACGGCAAGGAGAAAAGTTGTAATAGATGTTAGCAAAGCAGAAAAAGTAAAGTGATTGAAATAATTCATAATTTTTGAATAGTCAAGAATAAATAATTACACGGATTTTTCGGTTGCTCAAAATTTATTTTAGCATTATCAACTATTCCTTCTAACCAAGATAACATCTCTTCTTGTGATCTATGTACCATATTCCACTCACCTAATAACTCATAGTATGCTCTATGCGAAATATCAGAAGTCGAAATATTACAAATAATTAATTTGCCATTTTTGGCCAAAAGTTCATAGAGTTCCTTAGATAATCTTGAAGCCATGCGATTACTTAAATAATCGAAGATACCGAAAGCATATATTAAATTGCTACCCCTAAGCTCTTCCTTTAATTTTTTATCCCTAATAATACTTGTTAGATCCCGGCAGATAAATTCAACGTCCATAAAGCACTTTTTCTCATTATTTGTCTTATCTATTTCAGTTTTAATAAAATCTAAAGTCTTTTTTTCGAAATCCAAGAATTTAAATTTTAATGGCTTATTAATTTTCCCTTCTTTTAATAATTCAATTAACTCTCTTGCAGGTCCACAAGCAAGACTTAAAATTTCAGTTTTAATGTTTAAATTCAAAGATTCTAAGATTTTTTCTTTCAAAAAATCTTTACGACTAATATTAGAACATGAAGCAGGAATATTACAGGTATAATTATTAATAAGTTTTTCATAAGATGTTTTTCCTAAGTAGCGATTATTGTTATTGTAATCATAAATATAGTTCATCATAATATAATCCCCTGGATATCCCAATGGTTTACGATATATATGGCTATTAATTTGTACCCCCTCTTCCAGTAAGGGATGTAAAAATTTTTGAAAATATTTTTGGTACAAAATATATTTATCTTTCTCTAAAGCTTCAACATATCCCCATGCTTTTTCAAAATAATTATCTAACTTACTAAAGATTATTTGTTTATTCAATTCAATAAAATTAATCTGTTCTTTCTCATCACTAATTGTTTTGTCAAATTCATCAAGTTTGCGCTTGATATCATCAAGAAATATACTCATATCATTAGTTATGGAAATAAAACCTTTATCTACTAAGTTAAAATCAACGGTTATTTCTCCTTCATATTTTGGCGGAGAAATTAAATTCTTATTTACTATTTCAATAAATTGATCCAGATCAAAAGGCTTATATATATAACCTGTTATTCCCAATTCCCCAAGATGTTCATAAATTTTATCTCCAGCGTAACCTGTTATAATAATTGCGGGGGTTTTTTCCTTTTTATTTTGAATACTAAAATCGCGTATCGTCTTTAAAGTCTCAATGCCGTCCATACCAGGCATTCGAACGTCAGAAATTATTAAATCAAAATTTGTTTTTTCACTTTTATCAATAGCTTCTTGGCTGTTTAGTGCGGTTTCAATGAGATATCCATATGTTTTGAGATATTTAGAGAGAGACTTAATAACGAGGATATCATCATCGATTATTAGTATTTTTTTTGCCATAAATTACCTTCTTTTTAGCGTAAAACAATAAATATATTCACTAATGGGGGTCATTACACCTCATATCCTTCTTTACTTAACAACTTTAATAAAGTTTTTGTGATTAGCTCCTCATCATCAATCACCAATATCTTCTTTGCCATTTTATCTCCCCGGTTAGAGCAAATATGTTTTCTGTCTAAAATTATTTTGCCTATTTTTCTAACCCAAAATGCGGCTTTACCATTTTACAATATTTTCCCGGACCAAAGTTCGTGCAAAAATATTTTCCACGGCACAATTTCTATTTTCCCATGCAACCCTTTCTCTTTTTCATTGCAAACTAAAATGCTTTTCTTTGGGGAAGATGCTTCAGTAAAAGCATCCAGTCCGTATATATCCCTTTTGTCGACATAGCCGGAGCCTTTTATCTCTATGGCTACCTCGCACGCGCCAAGCACAAAATCAACCTCTAAACCCGATTTCGTCCTCCAAAAGTTTATAGGAAAATCTTTGTTTGCATAAGACCTGAACGCGACTATCTCCATAAGTAGAAAATGCTCAAACGCCTTTCCAAATTCCGTGCCTTTTTGTTCGACTATGTGCCTTTTGGTCAGATAGCCGGCAATACCGACATCAAACAAATAATATTTTGAAGCTTTAGTTATGACCTGGCGCGATTGCCTTTTTTTAAACGGCTCGACTCTAATAGCCAGCAGCGTATCTATAAGAATTTGATAATATTCTTTAACCGTCTTGGAATCAACGCCGCATTCACGGGCTATATTACAGTAATTTGTAATCTCGCCATGCGAGTAGCCTAAGGCATCGAAGAATCTTGAAAACGCGGGGATATTACGCGTCAAGCCTTCGGCGAAGACTTCCTCCCGTAAATAATCCTGAACATACGCCGCTAACGATTTCTTACAGTCTTCATTGTTTTGCAAATAATGCAAAGGTATTAAGCCGTGATTCAAAGCGCGCAATAAATCAATCTCGCCTATTTCTTGACTTACAAGCGGAAATAACTCATACCTCCATGCCCTGCCGCCTAACAGATTTGCGTGTCCTTTCTTAAGTTTTCTTGCGCTTGAACCACAAAGCACAAACCTCAAGCCCTTGTTTTCTATCAACCAGTGCACTTCATCAAGCAGCTGCGGCACTTTCTGTATCTCATCGAGTATAACGGGCTTTTTTAGCGCCGATTCTTCCTTGGCGAGCAAGCGCTCGCGTAATAGGGACGGTTTCTTCGAAAACTCAAAGAATAGGTCTGTTTTTAAAAAATCATACACTATACTATCGGGAAATTTCTCCTTTAAATACGTGCTCTTCCCTGTTTTCCTGGCCCCCCACAAAAACGCCGATTGTCCGCCAGGAAGCCTTACATCCAGAATTCTTTTTATATTCTTCATTTTGTATAATCCTCCATATTAGTATTACTAATTTGGAGTATATACCATTTTAGTAAAAATGTCAAGTCTATAAACTAATTGACAGTTAAATTATACCCTTGTCTTATCAGGCGCTCAAGGGTTTTTATGGGGCGGATTTTTTGTTTTTTTCTCTAAGAAACCAGTCGAGGACAGGTATGAATAAGATGAGCAAAAAAGTTATTTTTGCCAAAATTGCGGAATTGGAATTTGAGAGGGATTAAGAGGCCTTGAGGGATTCGCGGATTATATCTAATCTGATATTTTTTATTATCGCCGGCCTGCCGATTCCTTTTATAAGCACAAACCGGTTCTTAACGCCGATAAATTTTTTGTCCCGGTAATGCGCCTTTATTATCCGGGAAACCGAGAGCCTGCCAATGCCGGTGGGTAACCCCACGGCCCTGATAAGCTGTTTTATCCTTAGATAAGCTGCCTGCTCTATAAGCCCCAGCCTTTTGCTGATATAGGCGGCACTTACCATTCCTATGGCCACTGCCTCTCCGTGGCCAATGCCCTTAAAGCCGGATGCCGCTTCCACGGCATGTCCGATGGTGTGCCCGAAATTCAAAACCGTCCTTATCCCTTTCTTTTCCTTCTCGTCCAGCTCGATAATCCCGGCTTTAATCCTGCTGCAGCGGTAAACGATAAATTCTATCTTGCGGCTATCGAGCGCAAAAATTTCCCGGTAATTTTTCTCCAGGAAGACAAATAGGGGCCTATCCTTGATTATCCCGTATTTTATCGCTTCCGAAAGGCCTGCCCTTAACTGCCTCGCCGGGAGCGAATCCAGGGTTGAGGTATCGCTTAAGACCAGGCGCGGCTGGTAAAACGCGCCGACCAGATTTTTGCCTACCGTTAAATCAACCGCGGTTTTCCCGCCGATAGCGGAATCTACCTGCGAGAGCAAAGTAGTGGGGAGATTGATGTAAGGGATGCCGCGTTTATAAATCGACGCTACGAATCCGGCGATATCGCCGATTACCCCTCCCCCTAACGCGGCGATAAACACCTGTCTTTTTTTATCGTAAGCGGTCAAATCGCTGATTATTGACAGGGCAACCTTCATTGATTTAGACCTCTCACTGTCGGGAATCAGCTTGAACCTTACGGAAAAACCGGCTCCTTTCAAGGCCTTGCTCAGGCGCCTGCCGTATTTCTTTTGGATTAAGGAATTGGTAATTACATAAGCGGCGTTTCCTATGCCCAGCCTGCGGATAATCTCTCCCGACTGCTGAAGCAGCCCCCTGCCGATAATAATCCTGTAGCTGCGCTCTTTGAGGTTAACCTTTATTGCCTTCATCGGTTATGCCCCCAGCAAAAGATTGGTTATTAAATTTACTATCGGCCAGACCAGCAGATTCAGCAGCCCCAATGCGAAAAAAATCATGATAATGATAAAACCGAACCGCTCAAGTCCGGCGTAGCGCCTGGCCAGCCGCTCAGGAAGCAGGCCCATAGCTATGCGCGAACCGTCCAGGGGAGGTATGGGGATGAGATTAAATACGCCCAGGATGACATTAATAAAAACGAAATTAGTCAATAATGTGGAAAGCACGGTAGCCGCGGGCAAGAGCCTTAAAACCTGGCTCGCCGCCAAAGCGCAGAAGAGGTTTGAGAACGGCCCTGCCAGGCCTATCCAGATCATATCCTTGCGGGGGTTCTTCAGCGCCCAGTAGTTTATCGGCACGGGTTTTGCCGCTCCGAATATAAACCGGCCCCCGGACATGATGAAAATAAAGATCGGCAGCAGGACTGTACCCATGGGGTCAATATGCGCTAAGGGATTAAGGGTCAGCCTACCCTGGTCTTTCGCGGTGGTATCGCCTAATTTATAAGCCAGCCATCCGTGAGAAAACTCATGGATGCTCATCGCAAGCAGTAATAAGGCGAAAAACAGTAAAAGGCCGGCGATGCTCAATTTCTCATCCTCCCGGTTATCTGGGTAATTATTTCGTGGATTGGCCGCCTGCGGTCTTCTGTGTCTTGGGTGCAGCCTGTGTTTTGGATACAGTTTGGGCCGTGGTATCGGTGGGGGTTGCAACTGCCCCTGCAGCGCCTTCAACGACGGGTTTCTCTGCCGCTTTTTCTTTCTTTATTTTGATGCGCACGGTCTTTATTTTAGGCAGGCCGAAAACAGAATCTCCCTCATGCCAGGTGCCTTTCTCCAGCATTAATTTCAGCCTTTCGGCCCGTTTCAATACCGATTTCTGCTTCTTGTTCTTCGTAGAGCTGCTTAACGACGGATGGATGGACATACTTCTATAGCCTCCTTACGAAACAATCCTGATAACGTTTCCTTAATTCCTGCATTTTTTCCGCTGCCTGGCCTTTATTTATAAATTGCCCGACGCAGACAACGCTAAAATCGCCCTTGGAAAGCACTAAGGGATTAAAACCCCTGCTCTTCAGCTGCCGCGCCTCTTTCTCCGCGGAGTTTAAAGTTTTATAACTTGCCACCTGAATGGTATAGCTGTTTTTATTATATTCCTGCATTTTTGCCAAATTTACCTGCGGGAGCAGCTCAATTTTCTTTTCTTTAACTTCCGTAACGGCTTCCTGTTTCAGGGGCGCTACCTGAACCGCGCCCACGGATTCCCCGGCGGCATTAGCGGCATTATTGGTTATCCCCGCCACCCGGGAGCCGGATTTTTTGCCTTTTTCAAACCCTAAGGAAAACGCAACCAGGCCCACCGTCAAAAAGGCGATAATCATCAGAACCACCTTTTCATGGCCCCAGATACAGGTTAAAAAAGACTTGCGTTTCATTTCGGACGCGAGGAGGTTATCGTCCGAAGTAAATATTTCAAACTGTTCCGGTTTTTGTCGTTGCATCATTTTGGGCCGCCTGAATTATTATATCGCTATTGTTGAATTAATTGCAAGTATTTTTTTACGTTAAACCCGTTTCTCACCCTTTGGGAAAGCCTAATCTTTGAATATGAGCCGGCAGGGCTTATTACCTTTAAAAACGCCTCCGTTACTTTAGGGTCAAACTGGCTGCCGCTCTTCTTTTTAACTTCCTTTATCGCCGCGGCCACACTCATCCTTTCCCGGTACGGCCTGCCGTAGACCATTGCTTCAAAAGAGTCGGCAACTGCCATAATCCGCGCCCCCAGGGGAATCTGGCCTTTTTTTAATTTCGAAGGATAGCCCGTTCCGTTATATTTCTCATGGTGATGCAAGATGATGGGAATAGCCGGCCTTAATATCTGCAGGTGCCTTAATATCTCGGCTCCTTTGGCCGGATGGTGCTTTATAATCTTTAACTCCCGGGGAGTGAGCTTCGTGGTCTTGGTGAGTATCTCCTGCGGTATATCCACCTTTCCCGTGTCGTGCAGCATGCTGGCATATTCGATGCTCTGGATCTGCCTTTCGTCGAGCTGCATCTGCCTGCCGATGGCGATCACTAAACGGCTGAAATACGGCGAGTGGGTGTATTCCTGCGGCACGCGGGTATCCAGGAGCGTTACCAGCGACTTAATACTGCCCACTACAATCTTCTGCTGCTCTTCGTAAAGCTGAAGGTTCCTTATGCCGATTACCAGTTGTTCGGCCAGGGTCATCATGATTTTTTCGTCGTCCGTGTCAAAATTGATTTTTTTCTGCCTGCGCAGGATAATCATGCCCAAGAGGTCCTCCGCGATAAGCGGTATTCCCAGCATCCCGCTGTTCCTTATAGAAGAGACGGTCTTGATAATCTTCTTTTCGTAAGAGTTTACGATTTTTAATTTCCTGTCGATGATGTATGTCTTTCCCGGGCTGACCACGCAGCGGACGGTGGAATATTTTTTTAAAGGGTCAATGAGCAATATCAGGCAATACTGCGCGTTCAATACCTGGCAGATTAATTTGGAAAGGCCGGCAAGCAGAAAGCGGATATCAAATGTAGAATTAATCAGCCGGTAAACGCCGTGAATGGAAGACAATAACAGCTTATACTTTTTCGTAAGGGTCGAATAGCTTTCTATACTCATCTAATGCGTACCTGTCGGTCATGCCGGCGATGTAATCGCAAACTACTCTTTTTGCGCCGTCCTGCGGGATTCTTTTTTGAATGTGCGCCGGCAGCTGCAAGGGCTGTGCCTTATAGATATTAAACAGTTCCTCAATAAAACGCTTCGCCTTATTGGACATCCTGATCACCCGGTAGTGGTGATACAGCTTATCAATGAGAAAAACCCGCAGAGGGCTTCTTAATTTTAGCATATCTTCGCTAAAACACACGATTTTTTTGTCCAGTTTTTTTGCTTCCCCGCTCGATGCGGGATTAAGCTCTTTTAAAGTCTTCTCGGCCTGCTGGATTAAGTCCGTGACCTGGATGTTTATCAGTGATTTAATAACCTGGAATTTTCTCTTTTCCTGGTCTATACTGCCGTATTTCTTCACTATTTTTTTGTAGGTATCGCTCCACAGCGCTAAGCCCTCGAGGTCATCCTCTTTAATTAAGCCGGAAGTAATCCCGTCATCCAGGTCATGGTTATCGTAGGCGATTTCATCGGCAATATCCACTACCTGGGTCTCCAGGGTAGGCATTTTATCCGAATTGAATTCTTTAATCTCGCCCATACGGTCAAACGCGGAAGAATGTTTAACGATGCCCTCCCTTACCTCCCAGCTTAAATTTAAACCGGGAAACTCCGGGTATTTTTCCTCCAGGATATCCACGACCCTTAAACCCTGGAGGTTATGATTGAACCCCCCGCATTCCCGCATTATCTCATCAAGGGCTTCCTCGCCGGAATGCCCGAAAGGGGTGTGCCCCAGGTCGTGCGCTAAGGCAATTGCCTCTACCAGGTCGGTATTTAACCTCAAGGCGGAAGCGATGGTCCTGGCAATCTGGGAGACCTCTAAGGTATGGGTCAGCCTCGTCCGGTAATAATCCCCTTCGTGGTTGACGAATACCTGCGTTTTGTATTCCAGCCTTCTGAAAGCGGCGCAGTGTATAATACGGTCCCGGTCGCGCTGGTATATCGAGCGATAGGAATGCTCCTCTTCCTTATGCGCCCGGCCCCTGCTTTCATAACTCTTCATTGCGTAGCAGGCCAGGAATTTATCCTCGTATTCCCTCATTTGCGATTGTGTCAACATCTTAGCGGACCGTTTTTAACGCCCTTTTAAGGCGGCGATATAATTCTTCCAGCGACTGGGAGATGACCTTGGTATTATAAAGAACCGGCATAAAATTCGTGTCGCCCTTCCAGCGCGGGACAAGGTGTATGTGCAGGTGCCCGGTTACCCCCGCTCCTGCGGACTCCCCGATATTTATTCCGATGTTAAACCCTGCCGGCTTTAAGGCCCGGCTTAAAACATCCTTCGCTTGGGACACCGTCTTAAACAAATCCAATATTTCTTCATCTTTCAATCCGGGAATATCCCCGATGTGCCTTAAGGGCGCAGCCAGAAGATGGCCGTTATTATAGGGGTATTTATTCAAAACTGCAAAAGAATATTTATTTTTCAGGATGACCCAGGCCTTCTTTTTTGGTTTCAGGCTGTCGCAGAAGACACATCCATTTTTTTTCTTAGCATAAAGGTATCCCGTTCTCCAGGGCGCCCAGAGTTTATCCATTCAATGAGCGCATAACTTATGGAATCCGCCGAAGGCGGAGACATAAGTTATATGCGCGAATTGACCCCCACACCAATTGCGAATTAAAAACACTATATTGCAATTGGTGTGGGGGTAAGCTCCATTCATCTATATCCTGATTATCCTGCCTACGATCTTATCCTTTTCCAGCTCCAGTATTCCGAAAGAGTTGTAGGCGGCAAAAATCCTGTCCGTAGGGCTGCCGGGATTAAAATAAAAGATCCCTTCCCGGGTTTCGTTTATCGGCGCATGAGAATGCCCGAACACGATTGCCTCCACCCGGTCGTTCTTAAACAGGCTGCTTACCGATTCGATTATCTTCCCCGACGGCCCGAAACCGTGCGCCAGCCCGATCCTGCGGCCGTTTATTTTAATAATCTCTTTTTCGGCAAGTACATCCCTTACCTCCAGCGGGTCCATGTTGCCGTAAACCGCCTTTACCTGGCCGCAGGAAAGCCGCAGGTCATCCAATACTTTCAACTCCACCAGGTCGCCGGCATGCAATATCAGGTCTACTTTTTTAAATTCCTGCAATACTTTTTCCGGCAGGCGGCTGGCCCTTTCCGGTATATGCGTATCAGAAATTACCCCTATTCTCATGGCCTAAGAACTTATCCTTAACTAATTACGCGCGGTTTATTGAATAAATCGAAAAGCTGGTTAAGATTGTTCAGGTTCCAGGTCCAGATTTTCGCTTCCAGCGCTTTCAGCCGGGCATTAGTCTCTACATCAGTGTAAGTAATCACAATCTTCCGCTGTACCCTGTTTCTGTATTTCTTGCATTCCCTGGTAAATTCGCTGATGTCGTCTTCGGTGATCAAATCTTTTTTAAACGCGATTATCCATAAAGAATCTGCGGAGCGCGCAATCAGGCCCTGTTTTAAATTCCGGCAGCTAAGCCCTAAAGACCTGATCTCCCTGAAATGGGTAAGCCTTAACCGTTTACTATCCAGGCAGACTGCTTCGTTTTCGAAAAGACGCAGCAGCTCGGTCATCCTTTCGCTCAACGGCTTGCCGGAATTTACGATAAACTCTTTGGCCATCTCATCGATGTGATTCTTGAATACCTTCTTTTTTTCGCGGGTATCGAAATTGAGGGTGTCTATCTTTTCCTTATAGACAAATTTCAACCAGAAACTGAACACCCTGTCGTTTATCTTGAAAAAATCGCCGTTTCTCGTTATGGCATCCGTCTCCAATAAATAGTCAATCTTCTGCAGCACGTCTTTCTTTTGTTTGCGCAGGATATGGGCGATGTCTTTTATCCGGTTATTTCCGCTGGAGATAAGATACAACAAAGAAGTATAATCGCGGGCATTACGGTTATCGTTCAGCCTTCTTAAATAACTGGAGAATCTCTGGTTGAGCAAGCCCGCCTCCTCAAACAATAGTTCTTCCAGTGTGTCGGTAAAATGCGCGTAAGTTATGCTGTTATTTTCGATATTCTGCGCGGTTGACCTGACTAACGCATCCGATAATGTCTCCAGGTAGAACGGGTGCCCGCCCGTAAAATGCAGGAGGAAATCTTTGAGTGCTCTGTCTATCTGGGCAAAGCCAAACTTCGCGTCGAGGAACTCATTCCCGGCCTTTAAATCGAAGCACTCCACCTCGATTATCTGAAAATTACCGAAGAGCAGGGAGAGGTTTTCCGAAAGGACTTTCTTCGCCTTGGCCCGGGCGGAACTGATAATGATATACATCGTGTTTTTCTGCGTGACCAGCGCCTTAGACCACTCACGGTAAAGATTCCTTATCCCCATGCTCTCTAAGTTATGGAATTCATCGAATATCACCGCACAGCTCTTGCCGGTCTCCTGGTTTATTATTTCCGGCAGTGCCAGCAAATCCGCAAACAGGGACGACTTTTGCCTCTTGCCGACACAGGATAATATATGCCTTATCTTCTCTATCGCCCTGGGGATATATTTTTCCGATTTATTCATCAGGAAGTCCAGGTCTTCCCGCATCGGGATATCGCTGTTACGCAGGAAATTATAGAGCAATACCCCGATAAATTTTCTGGTAAAATTCTCCAGCGACAGCGGCCCGATATCCAGATAAACCGGTATAATCGCGTTGTCCTGAAAATAATTAAGAAACCGCAAGACGATTGAGGTCTTGCCGATGGATTCGTCTCCGAGAAACGCGATATTCTGCCGGTAGCCGTCCTTAATCCCCTTGAGGCGTTTTTCGAGAATTTCCAGATAATATGCCCGGCCGAAAAATTTATTCCCTATCATAGTTTAGAATGGTAAGCCCCCAGACCTTTACAGGTGTAGGGGGTAAAATTTTTAGGGTAAATAGTAGTAAGGATTTTGCGCGATAGAGCTTTTTCTAATTTCAAAATGCAGGAAACTGGCCTTATCCCTGCCTGCGCTGCCTACCTTGGCAATCACCTTACCCTGGACGACCTTGTCTCCCGGCCCGACAAACACGTCCGAATTTCTCGCGTACACGGTTAAAAAATCATTCCCGTGGTCAATGATTATCGTCTTGCCTAGCCCCTTAAGCTGCTGGTCGTAAAAAGTCACGATGCCGGAACGGGAAGCGATTACATCGCAGCCAAAGGGCGCCTGGATATCAATCCCCCGGTTGATGATATTATTGTTATTCTGCTTAAAGGCGGAAATCACATTGCCCTTTAACGGCCAGATAAAACCTTCATCCGCGCCTGACGAGGACTGGCTAAAGCTTTGCGCGCCGCTGCCTGCTTTCGCCCGCGGGATAAATATCAGCTGCCCGGCCTTGATGCTGCCGGCGTCATAAATGCGGTTGACCTTCGCCAGCTCATCCAAATCAACGCCGTAGGCCCGGGCAACGCTCCATAAGGTCTGGCCTTTTTCCACGCGATGGAATATTCCCGGAATACCGCTCAGCGAAGACGGACGGTCGGTATAATAGGAATCGGTCGCGCATCCGCCGATGAACATCAGCAATAAACCGCAAGCCAGAACTGAAAATATCCTCTCTCTCACTTAAAATTCCCTCGCCTACCTGTCAGAATTTTAATCCTGAGGCCTTAAAAGGCCGAAGGATCCCCATATCTTTTTTTCAAAGCGGGTGAGCGGAATCGAACCGCCATATCCAGCTTGGGAAGCTGGTGTTCTACCACTGAACTACACCCGCATTCTTACATCTTCAGGCACTGCTCGGTTAATTTTATCGAGCAGTACGTGCCGCACATTGAACAGACGTCGTCGAATTCCGGCTTTGAAGAATTCCTGTATTCCCTGGCCTTGTCCGGGTCAAGACTCAGCTTAATCTGACTTTGCCAGTCACGCTTCCTGCGCGCGGCAGTCATTTTTTTATCCTGTTCCCAGGCTGATTTCACCCCTTTTACCAAATCCGCGGCATGCGCGGCGATTTTACTGGCAACCACACCTTCCCTTACGTCCTCTTGCGTAGGGTGCCTTAAATGCTCTGAAGCGGTCACATAACAGAGGAAATCAGCACCCGCCCCCCCTGCTACGGCAGCGCCGATAGCGGATGAGATATGGTCGTAACCGGCGGCAATATCGGTAACCAGCGGCCCTAAAACATAAAACGGAGCACCCCGGCAAATTTTCTTTTCCAGGCGCACATTCCGCTCGACCTGGTTTAACGGTATATGCCCCGGCCCCTCGATCATTACCTGCACGTTATTCTCCCGGGCCAACCTGGTCAGCTCTCCCAGTACTTTTAGTTCGGCAATCTGGGGCCGGTCAGTGGCGTCAAGAATCGAACCCGGACGTAAACCATCGCCCAGGCTTAAGGTAACATCATGCCGGCAGGCGATATCCAGGACACGGTCAAAAAATTCAAACAGCGGGTTCTCCCTTTTATGAAAAGCCATCCAGGAAGCCAGTATCGCCGCGCCCCTGCTTACGATATCAAGCATCCTGCGGTTCTTCTTAAGCACTTCCAGCGTTTTGCGGGTAACCCCCGCGTGAATAGTAAAGAAATCTACGCCGTCCTGCGCCTGCTGTTCCAGGACCGCGAACAAATCGTCAACCGTTATTTTCAGGAAAGAACCGTATTTTTGCTGCGCGTTTACTGCTGCCTCGTAAATAGGCACAGTCCCTACAGGGACCCGGCAGCGCTTTATGATCTCCTGGCGCATCAGCCTGAGGTTACCCCCTACGCTTAAATCCATTACCGTATCCGCGCCGTATTTGACTGCCGTCTCCAGCTTGTTTAATTCATCCTGGATTTCACAGCGGTCTGTCGAAGTGCCAATGTTAGCGTTAACCTTAGTCTTAAGCCCAGTGCCGACCGCGCAGGGGGATCTTATGGCGCGGCGCTTGTTATTTAAAATTACAATCTTACCCGCGGCAATTCCCCGGCAGATGGAAAGCGGCCTCGCCTTTTCAACCTCCGCGATGCGCTTCATCAACGGGGTTACGCTATGCTTCTTAGCCAATTCTAACTGAGTCATGTTCTCTCTTTTACCTTAAAAGCCGCAGCCCAGGGGGGCGTGGTTTGGCCTCAGATAAGCCACAAGGCCATGGTTTGGCTTCCGATAGCCAAAGCCGCGATTTTAGTTTTCTCGCTGCTGCCAAAGGCGAAGCTGACCTGCATATCGCAGCGCAAACCGCTATCCTGCTTACGCCGGATGCAAGAACAGCGTTCAGGTTAGACTGGTTTATCCCACCGATTGCAAACAGGGGTATATCTAATTTCCGCGATTTTATCTTTTTCAACAGCTGCAAGCCCAACGCTGCTATCCCTGCCTTTGTAGAGGTTTGAAAAACCGGGCCGAAGGAAACATAATCCGCGCCTTGGGCCTTAGCCGCTGATACTTGCCTTTGGCTGCGGCAGGTAACGCCGATAATTTTGCCCCGCCCCAGCAATCTCCTTGCCTGCCCTATCGAGGTATCCCTACTGCCTAAATGCACGCCGTCGGCACCGGCGATTTTTGCGATATCCGCAAAATCATTGACGATAAAAAGGACACTATGTTTTTTTGTCAACCGCCTAAGAAGTAACGCCTGCTTAAAAACTTCAATCTTAGGCGAAAACTTATCCCTTAACTGTATTATATCAACGCTTTTGTTCTCGATTATTTTGAAAATCCTTCCCGGATTGGCGTAGCGGCAAGAATTCTTATCTAATATCAGATAAAGACTTGATTTTTTTAATAATCTTTTTTTCGATGTCGTATACGCCATATCTTGTTTCTTTAAAACGCAGGGCGGTTGTTTTACTGATCAGCTTGGAAAATTCCTCCAGGACCCTCACCGATTCCTTGACCCTTGCCAGATTGGCAAGGAGGATATCGAGATAACTGTCTCTCTGCGCCTCCCGGCCGAGAATGTCCTTGCCCGCGTCCCGCAGGCTGTCCCTTTCTTCGATTAACCTGAATTTTTCCACCGGCAGCCGGTTGACTATATCCAGCAGTCCATGCCGTATATTTTTCAGTTTCGCGGTAAGCAGGCTGTCGTTTAGGATAAAACGCGTAAACTCTTCCGCCACCCGCAGGCCTTCCCTGGCGCGGTTAATATTGGCGTCAATAATCCTGTAGAATGTTTTATTGCTAAAATTTCTTGGCAATTTTTTTTATCAGGTTACTGCTGGAAAGCCCGCTTACGTAAGGAACCGTCAGGACCCTGCCATGATAAGACTCTACGAATTCCTTTCCTACGATATTGCCGCCTTTCCAGTCACTACCCTTGACCAGCACATCCGGCTTAAGTGAAGTGATCAGTTTTATGGGAGTGGCTTCGCTAAAGACAGTCACGAAGTCAACGCTCTCCAGGGCAGAAACCAAGAGCGCCCTTTCCCTCTCCCGGACTACGGGCCGCCTGCTCCCCTTTAACCTTTTTACCGAGCTGTCTGAATTAACCGCGACAACCAGGATATCGCCTTTTTTCTTTGCTTCTTCCAGATACTTGGCGTGGCCGTAATGCAGGATATCGAAACAGCCGTTGGTAAAAACAATCCTCTTGCCCTTTGATTTGAGCAGGCTGATTGTCTTTTTTAGCTGGCCGAAGCTTTTAATCTTTCGCTCTATCAATACTTATCCTTCGAATAGTTTTTCTTCTATAAGCTGGCAGATAACATGCCCAATAGTAATGTGGGCCTCCTGTACCCTTGCGGTTATATTGGAGGGGACAATTAAGCATACGTCTGCGGTCTTTGATAATTGCCCGCCGTCGCTGCCGGTGAGGGCGATAGTTCTTATGCCCATTTTTTTTGCCTGCCTGATTCCGGCAATTACATTTTTTGCCTTACCGCTGGTAGAAATCCCCACGGCAACGTCCCCCTGCCTGCCTAAAGCCTCGATTTGCTTGGCAAAGACAATCTCGTATGAATAGTCATTGCTTAAAGAAGTTAAAATAGAGGTGTTGGTAGTCAGGGCAATCGCGGGCAGGCCGGCGCGGTCTTTTCTAAATCTGCCTACCAGTTCTGCCGCGATGTGCTGGCTGTCTGAAGCGCTGCCGCCGTTACCGAAGAACATAATCTTGCCTCCCTTGCGCAGGCAATCTATAAGTATGTCGGCAATTTCGATAATCTGCTCTATGGAGCTGCGCATCAATTCCTCTTTGACCTGAATACTCTCCAGCAAAATGTCTTTAATTATGTCTCTCATCGCCTATCCTTTAATAACCTTGTGTTAACCGAAAAATTCCTGAGAAATTTTATAGAGCTCCATATCCACTGTTTTTAATTGCTTAACCGCTTCGGATATGGACACGTCCGATATTTTATTTCCGGTCAGGGCGACCATCCGGCCGAACTTTTTGTTTTTTACCAGCTCTACCGCCTTTATTCCGAAACGAGTACCCAGTATCCTGTCAAAGGCAGTGGGTGAACCCCCTCTCTGCAGATGCCCCAAAACGCTTACCCGGGTTTCGTAACCGGTGCGTTTTTCTATTTCCCGGCCCAGCCTTTCGCCTATCCCGCCAAGCCTCACATGGCCGAACTCATCAAGCTTTTCTTCCTGGGTTATTAACGACGTATCCTTAAACTGAGCACCCTCCGCGACTACGACGATGCTGAAAGTCTTTCCGCGGGTATGCCTTTTTTTAATCAGCATGCAGACCTCTTCGATATCTATGGGTATTTCGGGAATCAATATCACATCCGCGCCTCCGGCAATGCCCGCTTCAGTGGCAATCCAGCCGGCGTGCCTGCCCATTACCTCTACCACGATAATACGCTGATGGCTCTCCGCGGTAGTATGCAGGCGGTCAATACACTCTGTGGCTATATTGATTGCCGTATCGAATCCGAAGGTATAATCCGTTGCCGAAAGGTCGTTGTCGATTGTCTTGGGAACCCCTACTATATTCGGCAGCCCCTCAGTAATCAATCTCAAGGCAACGCCCAGGGTGTCTTCTCCCCCGACGACAATAAGCGCGTCCAGCCCGAGCTTTTTCCAGTTCTCCTTTATCTTTTCGACTGCGCCTTCTTTTTTATAGGGGTTGGTGCGGCTGGTGCCCAATATCGTTCCCCCCTTAGGCAGTATTCCGGATACGCTGGAAAGCTCAAGCTTTATAATATCCGCCTCAATCAGCCCTTTCCAGCCGTTCTTTATGCCGGTAACTTCATCACCTTCGTTAAAAGACTTTCTCACTACCGCCCGGATTACCGGATTTAACCCCGGGCAGTCGCCGCCTCCTGTGAGGATTCCGATTTTCATGCCTTTCTGCTCCTCTCTTTCATAACCGCTATGTTAAACCTTTCCGTATCCGCTAAACGGTATAACGTGTTCTTCTCTTTCCGGCTCTCTTTTCTTCTTGTCCTTCTCTTCAAAAGAGGTTATCTTCGCGACATGTATTCTTACGATTACCTGTTCCTCGATCCCCAATATCTCCTGCACTTTGCTTTTTACCAGATCCTGCAGCCGGCTGGTCAAATCGGGAATGTTGGTCTCCGACCTCAATACCAGCCGGAGGTTGACCTCAATCCCTTTCTTACCGGCGATCACGTCCGGTTTTATCTCCTTTAACTCGCTGATGCCGGAAGTGACGCGCTTTATCAAATCTTCCACCGCAGTCAGGGAAATAGTTACCTGGCCGGTAGGATTGTTAAAAGCGATTGTCCTCTCCCGCTGCAGCTTGCCCAAAATCAGCTGGGCAAAAGAAACGCTCATCAGGATCAGCAGAACGCCGCTCAGCCCGGTAATCAATCTGGAGTTGGGGTTAAACTGTATATAAGACAGAAAAATGGCTATTTCTTTTACCTCCAGCCAATTCAGGGCAAAGACAATCAAGGTACAGGCGATGATTAAAAGAGCGGTGGTATAAAAAAACACACCCACGACCGTAAAGAATCTCATCGGAACCTCCTTTATAACCTATGCGAAAACCTATAAACCATCAGCCATAAGCTATTAGCTATTAGCTAAGTTTATTCCCTCTCTACCTCCTGCACGCTGATATTGATATCTTTTATAGAAAGATTGGTCATCTTTTCTAAAGCCCGGTGCACGTTCTCCTGGACTTTGTTCGCTATCTCCGGCAGGTTATAACCGTATTTTACGATCAGGGGCAGGTACAGCTTAACCTCTCCGTTCTTGTCAATATCCACTCTGATCGAAGATAAATTTTTCTTCCCCAGCAGCGCATATAAACTGGAGCGGATATCCCCGCCGATAGCCTTCACCCCTTCTATCTCCGCTGCTGCCAGCGAGGCAATCGAGGCCATGACCTTCTTATGTATCTTAATTTCCCCCAGCTCGCTTCTCGATTCTTCTGCTTTCATTTATTCCTCCGCAGATGCTTCGCTGCCCTTTAAGAGTTCCTGTATGAAATGAGTGGAAATGTCGCCTTTGAGAAAAACCGGATTATCCATAAGTTGGCGATGGAATAGTATGGTAGTTTTTATCGGCTCAATGATAAACTCAGCCAGCGCCCGGGACATCACCTTGATTGCTTCCTGGCGGCTGTTTCCGTGCACGATTAATTTCGCGATCAGGGAGTCATAGTGCGGCGGTATTTCGTACCCCTGATAAATATGAGTATCCACGCGCACCCCCGGACCTCCGGGCAGGTTCAGCGTTTCAATCTTCCCCGGGCAAGGCATAAAATTCTTTTCGTAATCTTCGGCGTTTATCCGGCATTCAATGCCCCAGCCGTTAACCTTTATATCGTCCTGCTGAAATTTAAGCCTTTCGCCGTGGGCAACGCGTATCTGTTCCTTTACCAGGTCTATGCCGGTCACCATTTCCGTTACCGGATGCTCTACCTGTATCCTGGTATTCATCTCCATGAAATAGAAATTATTATCGCTGTCCAGCAAAAACTCTATCGTCCCCGCGCTGCAGTAACCGATACTCTTCGCCCCCTTTACCGCTAATTCTCCCAGCCGCCGGCGTAATTTATTATCTATGCTGGGAGAGGGAGACTCTTCCAGTAATTTCTGGTGCCGCCTCTGGATGCTGCAATCGCGCTCTCCCAGGCTGATGACGTGGTTGTGTTTATCCGCGAGAATCTGGATTTCGATATGGCGGGGTTTTTCCATGTATTTTTCTATGTAGACACTGGAGTTGCCGAAGTTCGCCTCGGCTTCTGCCTGGGAGGTCATCAGGCTGCTGATTAAACGGATGTCGTTATGGCAAATACGCATGCCTTTTCCGCCGCCGCCTGCCGCGGCCTTAATAATCACCGGATAACCGATACGCTTGGCGGTCTTGATTGCCTCTTCTTTATTCTTTATTGCCATGGTACTGCCCGGCACGATGGGAATACCCAGCTTCTGCATGGTAAGGCGCGCGGCCATTTTATCTCCCATTAATCTTATGTTTGCGGGCGAAGGGCCGATAAAGGTAATCTGGCAGGATTCGCAGATTTCCGCGAAGTGGGGATTTTCCGCCAAGAAGCCGTAACCGGGATGTATCGCTTCTACGTCGGTAATTTCCGCGGCGCTGATAATTGCCGGAATGTTTAAATAGCTGGCGCTGCTGGCCGCCGCGCCGATACAGATGGCTTCATCGGCGAAACGCACGTGCGCGCAGGTCTTGTCGGCCTCGGAATAGACTGCGACCGTCCTGATGCCCAATTCGCGGCAGGCACGGATTATTCTCAGGGCGATTTCGCCCCGGTTGGCAATGAGTATTTTGGAAAACATTAAATGAGCAGACAACTTACGGAAAATTCCCTTACGCCTTTATGACGTAAGTTGTAGCCCGTAGGGCGTCTGCGAATTTATCCCGACGAATGCTTTAAAATTCTGTTTCCCGGAATTTTAAAGCAGTTATGAAGCGGGATGAGTTGGCTTCGTTACTTAAATCGCGACATTATTCAGGCTCGATGAGGAACATCGACTGTCCGAATTCTACGGGCTCGGCATTATCAACAAGTATCTCTAAAATCTTGCCTTTAACCTCAGACTTTATTTCGTTCATCAGCTTCATCGCCTCGATAATACAGATAACCTGCCCGGAATCTACGAGCTGGCCCGTCTCTACGTAAGGAGGCGCTTCCGGCGAAGGGGCGCGGTAGAACGTTCCCACCATCGGTGCTTTTATCTCTATGCTCTTGGAAAGGGCTGCTGCGGGTTCCTCCCCGACGGGATGATACCCCGGAACTGCCTGTTTCTCAATGACTATCGGCCCGGACAAAGAACTCTCTACCCCCGGAGAACTCTTTTTAAGACGTATGCGCATGCCTTCTCTCTCAATTTCCAGCTCCAGGAGATTATTCTCATTCATCAGGTTAATCATCTCTTTTATCTCTTTAATATTCACTATCGTCAATCCTCCCTGGTCATCGTATTAAGAATCATGCCTAACTTACTTTAGGAACCGGACCTTTCTATATATGCCCCTGTCCTGGTGTCTACTTTTATGGTATCTCCGGTATCAATAAAAAGAGGCACCTGTATGCTCGCGCCGGATTCAATCTCCGCCGACTTGGTGCCTGCCCTTGCCGTATCGCCCTTTATGCCGGGTTCGGTATGGACAATCTTATAATCGACAAAATTAGGCAGGCTCACGTTTAGCGCCCTGCCCTGATAAAAATAGGCAATGGCCTGAAGGTTGTCCTTGAGGAATTTTATGTTATTGCCCAGTACCTCCTTGCTCAGGACGACCTCTTCGTAATTATCCTGGGCCATGAAATTATACATTTCATTGGCCTGGTAAAGATACTGCAGCTTTCTTTCTTCAATGAACGCCTCCTCTATCTTCTCATCGCCCCGGAATGTCCTCTCAAGTATATAGCCGTTTTCCAGATTTCTTAGCTTCGTGCGCACGAACGCAGCACCCTTGCCGGGCTTTACGTGTTGGAACTCCACTATCTGATATACTGCGCCCTCAACCAGAATAGTCAAACCTGACTTAAGCTGATTTATCGAGATTATCACTTAAAACCTCAACTCCTTCCTTTGTTACCAATACCATATCCTCTAACCTGACACCGAACCTGCCCGGCAGATAAACCGCCGGCTCAACCGTAAATACCATACCCTCACATAGGTTATGCTTATTTTTTGGTGAAATAGAGGGGCCTTCGTGAACCTCCAGGCCAATGCCGTGTCCCAGGCCGTGGCCGAAGAAACGGCCGAAACCGCTCCGGGCAATATATTGCCGGGCAGCCCTATCTACTCTTTTTATAGGAACACCCGGCCTTATCGCCTTTAACGCGCGCTGCTGAGCTTTTAAGACTGAATCGTAACTTCTTTTAAATGCAGAAGTTATTTTACCTAAAAAGAAAACCCTTGTCAAGTCGGATTTATAACCGCAGTAATTTACGCCGATATCAATCAATACCGGCTCATTTTCCTTTATCTTCCTTTGAGAAGTAATATGGTGAGGGAAACTGGAATTTTCTCCGGCAGCGACAATTGTGTCAAAGGAATTACCTGCGGCGCCGTGATACCTGATGAAACGCTCCAGCTCTGCCGCCACCTCAATCTCCCTTTTGCCGGGGGAAATAAATTTTCTGATGAATCTTAATGCCGCGCAGGTTATCTCTGCGGCTTGCCTTATCTTCTCCAGCTCTGCCTCGGACTTAATCTGCCTTAAGTCTTCTATCAGGCCGCAGATGGGAAGCAGACTTATGCCTTTAGGGGTTTCCTGTCTTAGCTTCTTATGTTCTGCGAAAGAAAGGTGTCTTTCTTCGAACCCGGCGCGCTTAACCCCCATACCTTTCAGGCTGGCGGCAATGAGCTTAAAAACAGAACCGTTAATTCTCCGCACCTGTGCTAAGTGTTGCAAATTTTTCTTTGCTTCTTCAATATAGCGGAAATCTGTGAAATAGGTATTTTTATTCCCGGAAAACAAAAGGTAAGAATCGCGGCTTAAACAGCCCGTAAGGTAGGTGATATTAGCAGGCAAGGATACGATAAGGCAATCAAGTTTTTCCTGTTTTAATCTTGCCGCGAGGCGCTCTAATGCTAAATTCATTTGGAAGATGAGATCAGGTCTATTAAAGCCTCCAGGCCCAGGGTATAACTCCCGGCTCCGAAACCGAGCACTGAACCCTTTACCACCGGACTGATGAGGGAATGGCGCCTGAATTCTTCTCGCGAGTAAATGTTAGAGAGATGCACTTCCACGGTTAGAACACCGCTGGCGGCAATCGCGTCCCTGATGGCAACGCTGGTATGCGTATAAGCCGCGGGGTTTATTAATAGGCCGCTGTATTTATTTTTTGCCTTGCCGATAAGGTCAACAATCTCGCCTTCATGGTTGGACTGCTTTACGGTAAGCCCGACCTTTCTTTTCCGGGCAACCTGCCGCAGCCGGCTGTTTATCTCTGCCAGGGTTACCCTGCCGTAAACCGCCGGCTCTCTTTGGCCCAACAAATCGAGATTGGGGCCGTGTATAACTAATACTTTCTTCATAAATGAGCACATAAGTTACGAACACGCGAGTGTGAGTAACTTATAAGTGCGAATTAAATGAACAGACGACTTATGGAGCGTGAGCGACATAAGTCGTAGGCGAAGCCGCCTGTGAATTTATCCTTGCGAATGCAATGAGCAAGGATCTATACCACGCAGCCCTTCTTAACGATTCTGCTGCGGGGTATATACAGGTGAATTTATCCCTCCGCCTCATCAATAAGCATTACCGGTATACCGTCCCTTACCGGGTATTTCTTCCCGCAATTCTTGCAGACGATTTTATTGTCTTTTAACTCCACATCCCCCTTGCATGCAGGACAGGCGAGGATATCTAAAAGTTCCTTATCAATCACTTTTCTACCCCCTTTAATTGACGGGTCTATAGCCTATGGTCAATGGTCTATGGTTTTTTGCTTTTGACTATTGACTATCGGCTATTGACTATTGACCCGCTTTTATACGCTTAATTCACGGGTCTATGGTCTATAGTCTATGGCCAATAGTTTTTTTCTTTTGACTATTGACTATCGGCTATTGACTATTGACTATCGACCCGCTTTTATACGTTTATTTTGCCTGGTTAATCTTGGCAATATACTGCATCCTTAATTCATAAAGCATGTTTTCCAGATGGGCCGATTCTTCTTTATTCAGGTTGCCCGCGGTCTTCTCCTTGAGCATGCCCAGCGTATCGATGATAAATTTCGCCTGCGGGAGGTTCTCTTCGGTTTTGTCTGTCGCCGGATTGGGAACATACCCTAAAGCGATAGAAACCTGAAGCCCCAGGGTAGTGGCGAAGAAAGTAAAATCGGGCTCCGGGGGGACAAACTTATCATCGCCTTTTAAGGTTTCCCTTTCTTTCTCTACCGCCTCTTTCCAGGTTTCGTCAATGTTCTTATTTTTGTCTATGTCTTCCATCAGTAAATAATAATCCCCGCGTAGCCGACGACCGAAGAATAATCTCCGGTTACGTCGCCGCTGGTCTGGTAAGCGATTAATTCGCTTTTTTTAGCACCCAGCAGTTTTGCGGCGGAAATCATCGCAATCGCGGGGCCATAACCGCACATGGATATGTTAAGTTTATTCACCCTCTCCCAGAGTTTGTCTTCGTCAAGCTCGAGTATCGCCTCTATGGCCTGTTTGTCCTTTTTCTCGGCCGAATCCTGCGGCTCGTAATGCGTCATATCGGAACTGGCGATAATCAGCGCTCTCTTTTCGAGATTCAACTCCTTGATGCAGCCGGCTATCTCCGCTGCGATATTCTTATAAGCTTCCAGGTCAGCCGGAGAAAAGGTTATCGGCACGATAGCAAAATCCTGCCTGATGTATTGCAAAAACGGCAGCTCTACTTCCAGGGAGTGCTCGTAGGCATGCGAGAGGCTGTCTTCTTCCAGATAAGAAGATTTCTCCAACAGCGCCTTGGCCAGGCCGCTGTCTATAGGGACATTGCCGAAAGGCATCTGCCAGAGGCCTTCGCTCATGATGCCGAATTTCCTGCCGTAACCGGTATGGTTAGGCCCCATGATAATGATCTTTTCTTTTATTTCAATCGCAGAAACTACGGCACCCGCTACCTTGCCTGAATAGATATACCCCGCGTGCGGCAGCATGCAGGCGATTACTTCTCTTTTACCCGGCTGTTTCTTAACCAGCAGTTCCACCTCGGCCTTCAATCTCGCCGCCGAAGCGGAATAAAATTGGCCGGCGACCTGGGGCTTTCTCGGACTAGAGCTTTCCATTGAATATTGATTCAAGGAACTTCCTGCCTTGCCTCAACTGCCCGGCGCTGGAAGGATAATGCGCCTCTATCACCTTGATGGTCTCTTTGCTGACGTAAGGCGCCAACATCGCAAAATCAACCTCCCCCTGAGAAGGAACCTTGTGATCCCGCGCACCCGTACAATCGTGCAGGTGCAGCCCCAGCAAACCAGCCGCGAAGCGCTCCAGGTAGTCCCGGTGTTTGTGGAATCCCAGGTTCTCGAATACCTGGGCATGGCCGGTGTCATGCCAATAAAAAACGTTAGAGCCTTTGAACTTATCCAGGATTATGCCGATTTCCTCAAATGACGGTATCTCGCGCAGGTAAAACCGGTTTTCTACCCCTAAGTTTATATCTTTTCCTTGGGCATAATCGCTTAATTCTTCCAGGCTGTTAAAAGTATTTTCCAGATAAGGCTTATAAAATTTTTCTCTTTCGCTTAAGATATCGTCCTTGAGGCGGGTGTATTCTTTGTTGTCTTGCAGGCCGCGGTCAAAAAGCGCTATCAGCTCTCTTGTCCGGTCGATGATTTCCACCCTTCCGCAGTGCAGGACCACCGCCTTGGCCTTCAATCTGGAAGCGGTATCAATGGTAATCTTGGTGTATTTGACGGCTTGACGCCTCTCTTCCTCGTCCAAAGAAGACATGGAATAATAATCGGGGAGTGCCTCTTCCCTGCTTAAGCCCTCGGGGATAGGGCAGTAATTATGCAGGCTGACCACCTTTAATTCGCCCTTAGCCGCGCAAGACGCTACCTCAAGAACCATCGCAGGCGTTAAGCTAAACCCCAGCTCAAGACTGTCAAACCCCAGCTTTTTTATTTCCGCTAAAAAACCTTCAGCCTTATTATAACGAAAGGAATTCCACGCTGTAGATAAAGCTAAACCCATTTTCAGTATCTTCTTTGCCTTGACCTTTTCTTGCGCTTACGCTCGCTGGGTTTTTCGTAGTGCTTGCGGTCCCTGACTTCCCTGAGGACGCCCTCCTGTTCGATTTTCCTTTTAAACCGGCGCAGGGCCGATTCAAAAGGCTCGTTCTTTTTTACTTCAATCTCTGGCATTATATATCTCATCTCCCTTCTTCGGCATACCAATGACTTATAGAATATGCGAAAATAAGCTGCCTGGTATTCTACCCTTTCTGATGCGCTAATCCGCAAAAAAACCGGATCGCCCACAGGCGGGTAGTGGTGTAATATACCACTGATTTTCCGCCCTGTCAATCTCTTTCCAGGTCAGGGTTATTCTATTTCGAAGGAGATGATTACGTTAAAGGAAAGTTCCCGATAGTCCAGGTCTTTGGGAAAAGGCGGAAAGGCGGACGCGTCCTTGACGCTTTTTATCGCGACCTGCTTCAGGTAAGCGTTAGGGACTGATTTTTCTTCTATTACCATTGCCTTGACCAGGCTGCCGTCGGCAGAAATAAGGAAAGAAAGGTAAACATCACCGCTGTCTTCGCTGCTGTAATTCTGGTAGGCGCAGCGCCTGATCTTTTCCCTTACGATTTGATAATAACTGATATAAGAGGGGTTGGTTATCCTGTTTGGCTCGAGCGGGGTAAGCGCTATCTTCTTTTTTACCGCTATCACATCCGGCTTGGACAGCTGCGGCTTGTTTTTCAGGAATTCATTATATTTACTGAATACTTTTTCTTTCCGGAAAAGCGGCGGCAGGAGCTTACGCACAAACGACCGGTCGGTAGGGTTCTCCAGCTCCTGCGGCAGCGGTTTCGTGTTGACGCCGGCCTGCGGCAGTTTAACCTGGCGCCGGGGAAGTTCTTTTCTTAATTTCACTGTCTCGGCGGATTTAGTATCAAGGTAGGTTACTTCCACCTCTTTAGGCAGGGCTTTAGACGGCATATAATTAAACTGCGCCAGCAGGACAATCCCGCTGTGGACTGCCAGTGAAATGATTAAAGTTATCCGTAAACTATTATTATCGGAAGGCATCTTGAGTTTAGATTAGCACAATCGAATTTCCTTGGCAAGAAAAAATGGTAAAAAGGGGACGGTTCTATTTTTCACTCAAAGATAGAGTTATGGAAAAATAGAACCGTCCCCTTTTTTTTACTTTCTACACCATGAAATAATTTAACCTTTTAAAATTTAACCTTGACACCGCTGTATACAGAAAAAGGAGCTGTCTGGTAACCTTTTGATTCTTCGTATTTTTCATTGAATAGATTTTCTATCCTTCCGAAAATATTAAAGTTCCTGTTTATTTTGTAATTTAAGGAAAGATTTGCCAACATATAGCCCTTAAGCAGGGTATTTTTATAATCCGTCCTATGTCCCACATATCCTAAGCGGAAATTCAAATCCCACTTTAGGGAATCCCAATCAAATTCCATATTAATTTTATTTTTTGCCCGCTTCAGAAGGTCGTCACCATTCTCCTTGTTTTCTGTATCCAACAAAGTATATCCTAACCTGGCGGTCAGCTTACCTTTTTTAAATCTTAGATTGCTTTCTATGCCTGATGTCTCTGCTCTACTTAAATTCACATAACCCGTCCCACCAAAATCAATCAGGTTCTTAAAATGGGTGTGAAAATAAGTGATATCGGCTAAAATTTTTCTTTCAAAAAAGCCCTGTTCAATTCCTGCCTCGTAGCCCTCTGATTCTTCCGGTTTTAAATTAAGGTTGCCCACTGGCGAACCATACATTGGGGGAGCGGATAATTGATAGAGGCTGGGGCTTTTAAATCCTGTTCCAAACAGGCCTCTAAGGCGCATATCAATTTTATCCAGTAAATAGGAAAGCTCGAATTTATAAGTATCGTGGTCTTTAAATTCTGAGTGGTCATCTATTCTATAAACAGTGTTAAAATACAAGTTATCATAAATATTTAACTTATTTTCAATAAAAAATCCTTTTATGTTGCTTGTGCTTTTAGGAAAGTCGCTCTCTCCCCAGAGATTGTGATAATAATAAGTATCTGCCTCTTCTCTTAAGTAATTTACCCCCATTAAAACCTTATTAAAATTAAATAAATCTAACTCTGATTGCCAGTCCAATTGATAGGTCCTGCCGTCATACCAGTCTCTTTCGTATTCATCCGTATCATCTTTGCCTCTGCGGTAATTTCTTGTAAATGAGAGCTGCAATTTGTGTTTATATAAATCGGGTATTTTTTGTTCTAACAGTAAACTTGAAAGTCCTTCGTCATTCCATCCCACCCGGTCTGAATCGTCTGTTGGTATGTCATTAATATAATCGTAATCATCGTATTCAGTCCTTGAATGGCTATAACGATTAATGAGTCCTAAAGTCAAACTTTCAGCTAAATCATAATCTAATCTTAGCGAAACATCTGTATTCTGATAGGCATCTTTCTCAGGATTATTATTCTTTTCTTTTGCCTTGGAAAATCCCTGCATGTCCAGCCGGGAGGAACTAAAGGAAAAATGTAATTTATCCTTTTCTCCATCTACGTTCAACGTCTCGCGGGAAGTATAAAATGAGCCCTCTTCCAATAATAATGAAATTTTGGGCTTGCCCTGCCCCTTTTTGGTAATTATATTTATTACCCCGCCCATGGCATCAGAACCGTAGAGGCTGCTCTGCGGCCCTCTTAATACCTCTATTTTTTCAATATTATCTGTGGTAAGATGCGCGAAATCATAACTTGCGTCCGTAGAAGCCGGGTCATGAATCATTACTCCATCGATCATTACACGCACCTGACCGGAATTAGCGCCTCTTAAGAATATAGACGTCCTGCCTCCTGGTCCGCCTGTCCCTGCTATATCCAAACTATTGATTCCTTTCAAGGCATCCCTAACTAAAAATATGCCTTCTTCTTCAATACTTTTTCCGGAAACTACTGTAATCGAACTGCCGGTGGCCTCGCTCGCTTCTTCTATTCTTGAGGGTGTTACGACGATTTTTTCCAATTCAACGGCTTCAGGCCAGGCTGATTTTATTCCCGCAAAAAGAAATAATGTTATTGCTACCAGGTTTTTAAGAATCTGCATTGCGTTCTTTATCATTTTTCTCCTCCGCTGAGAATACTTACCAGAATCCCGAAGTGATGCTACGTAGTATCAATTCGGGATGCCGAAGAAAAACTACTTTGAGTAACTACATTCGGCATAGGTAATCGACCGGGCTAGTTGGCCTATGGCATATAGCTAATGGCTTATATCTAATGGTATTATTATTTGCTTTTGCTATTTGCCATTTGCTATTAGCTATTTGCCTGCCAACAATACCGTTGCAGGGCAGCGCCCTGAATTCCACAGGGACTTCCTTTACCTATACGGTATATAACGTAACGGGTTTGATTAATTACCTTTGTATGGTCAAGAACCTCAAGGCTGCTGTTTGCATCCCTCCCTTTTGCCTGGGATTGGCTCTTTACTTGATTGCTATATTATAAAGATGTTGGGCTTAGCTTATAGCTTTTGATGTCTAAAAACCAATACTTCCAGAACCCTTCTTTAAGCACCGGCTCGCTTTCCAGGATCTTAATGCTCCGCTTAAAAATCGGGCCGTCTATGACAAAGGTATGGAATTCGCCGTTTTCTCCGCAAGGACAGATATTTTTCGACTTAAGTTCCGCCACCAGGTCCCTATCTACCACCCTGCCGACAAAATCCCTGCCGAACTTATCTGCCTGGCAGCTGACCACCACCGCCTTAAACCCCGTTTCAATAAATTCTTCTACCAGGGCCGCGGGAGAACCGTTCCATAACGGCTCAACAGGCGCAATGTTTAAATCCCCGCAAACCCGGTCCACCCAGTCTTTATGCTCATCCAGGTAAATATCGCCGAATACCATCGAAGCTACTCCGCTGATACCTTTGACCGCGGCCTTAAACTCCTTTTCATATTCTCCCATATCCGCGGTCACCTCCTGCTGGACTAAAGGTATGCCGATTAATTCCGCCTGCAACTTAATCAGGCCTGCCTCGATGCCGTGGAAACAGCAGCGTTTAAACTCCCGTGAGATAAAATTCAAAAGATATTTGATGCGATAGCCCTGTTTCATCGCCTTATAACAGGCCAAACAGCTGTCTTTGCCGCCGCTCCAGGAAGATATCGCGTTTGCCTTATCCATTAACACCCCTCTTTTTAAGTTGTTAGATGTAAGGGTAAGCCTAAAATATATACACAGAATAAAATAAAAACCTCAACCAGCTCGTTTACCGCGCCGAGAGAATCCCCGGTTATGCCTGCGAGTTTTTTACTTATAAGCCTGCAGGCTAAAAGCGCAAACACGGCAGCCGAAAGGAAAACCAACAGCCCCTTAAACTGCCAGATAAAAAGAACACCGGCCAAGGCCACGATTGTCGCCAGAAAAAATATCCTTAAATTGATATTCTCCATAAATATCTTTACCTTCCCCTCCTTGCGCGCGTAAGGAAAGAAAAACATTGCCGCGACCAGCGACCACCTGCTTAAAACGCACATCAGGATAAGCGAAATGTTTCTTAAGGGGAAACCCAGGGAGGAAACAAAAGAAATCTTCAACAATAATATACAGGCGATACTGAGAGCTCCCATTACGCCGATGTGCGGGTCGTGCATAATCTTCAGCATTTCCTCTTTATTCTTTCCGCTGACTATCGCGTCAAACGTATCGGCAAGCCCGTCAAGGTGAATGCCCGCGGTTATTATTACCAGCGTTACAACCAGGATTGTGCCGGCGATAAGCCCATTGAACTGCATAATCAATAATAAACTGCTTACGCCTGCCAGTATTAAACCGATGATTAACCCGGCAAGCGGAAAGAAAATCAATGAACTCGCCAGCCTTTTATCATCAACGGCGTTGATCTTAAGCGGGATGGCGGTCAAAAATTGCAATGCCAGCAAAAAGGCGGTCATCCGCGGCCCCCTGTGGAAACATTTGCGCTTTTAAAAGTAGCCATTCGGGTCAAAATCTTGACTGCCGCCTCCGCTATATTTATCCCTAAGGCCGCGCCCGTGCCCTCTCCCAGCCTTAAATCTAAATCCAAAAGCGGCTTAAGGCCGATGTGCCCTAAGATAATCCGGTGCCCTTTTTCTGCCGAGCAATGGCCGGCAATCATATATCCTTTAACCCGCGGCTGCAAATGATAGGCGAGCAACGCTGCCGCGCCGGAAATAAACCCGTCTATTACTATGGGAATCCTTTTTGAGGCGGCAGCCAGAATAATGCCGGCCAGGCCGCCGATTTCAAACCCTCCCACCTTTGCCAATACACCTATCGGGTCACCGGGACGAGGAGCGTTAATCCGCAAGGCTTTTTTTATCAGCCCAATTTTGTTCTTCAGGGTTTTATCATCCACTCCCGTGCCCCTGCCGGTAACATCTTTAACCCCGGCATTGGTAAAAACAGCGGCTATGGCGCTTGCGGCAGTGGTATTCCCGATTCCCATTTCTCCTGTCCCAATGATATCAATCCCATTTTTTCCGCCGTGGGCGGAAAATTCATCTTCCAGGACAGCAATCCCCGTCTCAACGGACTTTATTGCCTCAGCCCTGCTCATTGCCGGGCCTTTAGCCATATTGCGGGTGCCGTAGTTTATTTTTTTAATCTTCAGCCGGGGATGAGGCTTGAGGTCGCTTGCCACCCCAATATCCACAACTACCACCCGTGCGCCGATATGCTTAGCCAGGACATTTATAGCCGCACCGCCTTGCAAAAAATTATTGACCATCTGCGCGGTGACTTGCTGAGGGTATGCGCTCACTTTTTCCTCGGCAATACCGTGGTCGGCTGCCAGCGTAAAGATAACCTTATTTTTGAAATTGGGGTTTTGCTTGCCGGTTATGCCCACAATCTGCTTTGCCAGCTCCTCCAGCCTCCCCAGGCTGCCTAAGGGTTTTGTCAGCTGATTCAGCCTCTCTTGCGCCATTTCAATAAGCCGGGAATCGATTTCGCTTATCCTTTTCGCAATCCGGTTTATCTTTTGCACGTTACTTTACCCTCCAGGGAATGCCGGAAACCATAAAAAACACGCGGTCTGACTTATCGGCGGCAATCTGATTTATTCTGCCGGCGATATCGCGGAACTCCCTTGCCAGTTTATTCTTAGGGACAATACCCAACCCCACTTCATTAGACACGATAATCGAGCGGGATTTGATTTTCTTAAGGGCCTGCATTATTTTGTTCGCCTCGTTTTCAATCGCGGCTTCCTTCCCCCCTTTTAACATAAAATCAGACACTAACAGCGTCAGGCAATCTATCACAATAGTATCAAATTTCGGGTCAATCTTGTTTAATAGCGCGGGAAGCCTTAGGTTCTCTTCAAACGTCTGCCAATGCCGCGGCCGGGATCTCTTATGAATGGCAATGCGCTTTTTCATTTCCCGGTCTAATGGTTTACAGGTAGCAATAAATGCGGTTCTGCCGCCGCAGTCCCGCGCCAGTTTTAAGGCAAACCTGCTCTTGCCGCTTCTTGCCCCGCCGGTAATAAAAGTAATCTTGTCCATAAATAGGGGACGGTTCTATTTTTCTATGTCGTTAAACAGCTCTATTCTCGGCTTGCCGTTTTTGAACTCAATTATGCTTACGCTTGCCGAAGACGGTATTTTCCCCCAAAAATCTTTTGATTTTAAGATATGGTTTATAAAAATACTGATCGGGCCGCCGTGGCATACCACCGCAGCCGCCTTGCCTTTATTCAGGGTAACTATTTTTTTAAACGCCTTGATTATCCTTTTCTTAAAATTTTGCAGGCCTTCGCCTCCCGGGATAACCACACTAAACGGGTCCTTGAGCCATCTTCTATAGATTTCAGGGTATTTTTCCATAACCTCCTTATGGGTAAAACCCTCAAATACGCCGAAATGGATTTCCCTTAAATCCTCTATTCTTTGTATCTCCCTTCCCTTAAAGATGATTTCCGCGGACTGGACTGCCCGCTTCTTATCGCTAGAGTAGACCTTATCAACTTTTTCTTTTTTGAATCTCTTGCGCAGCCCCTCTGCCTGCTTTTTACCAATCCGGTTAAGGCTTAAGTCGACAAAACCGCAGTATCTTTTTTTAAGGTTCCAATCAGTCTGGCCGTGCCGGATCAATATCAAACTTGTCACCATTTACTTTACCCCCGACACCAGGATGACGTAAGGCTTGGAGCTTAAAGGATTGTCCTTTACCACTACGACAGTCCGGTAAACCGCTTCAATATTCTGATAGGTCAATACCTCGGCGGGGCTGCCCTGTTTAAAAATCCTGCCTTGGTTAAGCAGGGCGATGCGGTTGCAATATTCGCCGGCTAAGTTTAAATCGTGCAGGACCATGACGATAGTAAGGCCTTTCTGGCGGTTAAGCTTCTTCAATAAATCCAGTATCTGTATCTGGTGGCCGATATCCAGATGCGAGGTGGGCTCATCAAGAAATAAAAGGCTGGGCTCCTGGGCCAACGCCTTGGCGATAATAATCCGCTGACGCTCTCCGGAGCTGAGCTCGTCTATCATTTTTTCCTGCAAATGCAGCGTGTCGGTCATTGCCAGCGCGGCTTGCGCTATTCCTAAGTCTCTTTTAGTTTCCCATTGCATTCTCTTAAGATGCGGTATCCTGCCCATCAGCACAATCTCCCGGACGCTGAACGAGAAATTGATTAGCGTATCCTGCGGCACAAAGGCGGCCTTTTGACAAAATTGTTTCAAGTCCATACGGGCAATGTCCCTGCCCTCAAGAAAGATATCCCCCTTTTGGGCAGCCAGCACCCTGCTCATTAAACGCAGAAGTGTCGTCTTGCCTGAGCCGTTTGGCCCGATAATCCCTAAAAAATCGCCTTTATTTATCTCCAGGGAAATATCTTTTATCACGGTTTCTTTGCGGTAACCGCCGCAAACACCGGTTACGCTTAACAGGCTAGCCATGATTATTTAACCCTTTGCCCTCTCTTCAGTAAAAAAATAAATATCGGCGCGCCCAGCAAGGCGGTGATTACTCCAATGGGAATTTCTAAAGGCGGAAACAGCGTGCGCGAAAGAGTATCGCAGGCTACCATAAATATAGCCGCCCCTAAACACGTCACCGGGATGAGGATTTTGTGATTTGGCCCGACAATTAAACGCATCATATGCGGTATCATCAGCCCCACAAAACCGATTATCCCGCAAATACAAACCAGGCTGGCGGTGACTAACGCAGTAACCAAAAGCAGGATTCTCTTTACGGCCTCGGTGTCTATGCCCAGGTGTATTGCTTCCTCCTCTCCAATGCTGATGGCATTTAAATCCTGCGCGAATATATAAACTATCACTATGCCGAAGCAGGCTATCGCGGCAACAATAATCAGAAGCTTTAAATCAAATACCTGCAGGCTTCCCCACAGCCACCAGGTTAAGCCATGCAGCGCCTCATTACCGGATATAGACACTAAAAACACGATTATCGCGGAGAGGGCGACTGAAACAATCACCCCGGAAAGTATCAATGACTGCTCGGGGATTTTATTATTCTCCCGGGCGAGGTTATAGACCAGGATAATGCTTAAGATTGCGCCGATAAACGCCGCCGCCGGCAGATAAATTCTGGAAATACCGAACACTATAGCTACCACCGCGCCCAAGCCCGCGCCGCTGGAAGTGCCTAACAGGTACGGCTCGGCGAGCGAATTCCTTAAAATTGCCTGCAACACTATTCCCGATACCGCCAGGCCGCTGCCGGCGATTATCGCGGCGACAATGCGGAAAAGCCTTAAGTAAAGAATCGGCCGGTTTTCCCCGCGCAATAATTCCCTTAAAGGGATACCGGCGGAGCCGTTAACCACTCCCAGTAAAACCGCAAAAATCAATATCGCGGATAACAGCAGGATTTTTCTTTTTAAGTTTTTATTCATTGTAACGGTAAAGCCTTTGATGAATCTGCTTAAGGCCGATAACTACCCGCGGCCCCGGCCGCAGCAGTAAATCAGGATCGATATCGGAGTAGACGCGGTTATTTTTTACCGCCGATATCTCTTTCCAGCCGAAGCGGGATGAGAGCATTTTTACCGGGTCCTGTTTATTCATATAGGCAAGAATTATGCAGTCGGGGTTACGCCTGATTACCTCTTCCGGGCTGAAAATACTAAATGCCCTCTTGGCATCAGCGGCGATATTAATGCCGCCCGCTAAAGTAAGCAGGTCGTCCAGAAAGCTGCCCCTTCCCACGGTAGTTAAGGGGTCGTTCCAGATTTCAATAAATACCTTTGGCCTGGCCTCCGGAGGGATTGATGCCACCTGAGAATTTATTTTTTCAATCTGGCTGCGCATGCTCTCAACCAATGCTTCCGCCTCCTTTTGCCTGCCGGTAATCTTACCTATATCTATAATCGAGCTCAGCAGCTCTTGCATATTTGAGGGGTGCGCAGTATAGACTTTTAAATTCAACCGCCGGAGTTCATCTACTATCGGCGCCTGTTCCAACCCGGTGCAGAAAATATAATCCGGCTTGAAGTTAAGAATCTTTTCAATATTGGGCTGGCTGAACGTCCCGACTTTTTCCTTCCCTCGAGTCTGCGGCGGATAGTTACAGTAAGAACTTACCCCTACAATCTCCGCGTCTAATCCTAAGGCAAATAAGATTTCCGTGGTGGAGGGGGCGAGTGAAATATACCGCGGCCTCAGGCTCTGGGAGAAACAGGGCTGACAGGAAAAAATTACTAAACTAACTGCTAAAAATGAAGCTCCGCGGACTAAAGCCCGCAGTTTCCCGGAGCGAAATACTGAGCGGCCATTGTTCATCCGCTCCCCGAAGGATACGATTTTCTTGCCGCGCATGTATAATCTCTTCATAAAAACAAAAACCCGCCACAAAACTTGGCGGGTTGCACCCTCTTTACTTGGCCCTTATCCGCGAGGCATTGCGGCAGATGATTATCACCGCGCCCTACATAAGTACAGGCAGGTCTTCTGACTTGGGCTTTATCCTACTCCCTGCTCCTTCCCATCCCGGCTTTCGCTCCGGAACAGTGGACTCTTGCAGGTTTGGTCTACCCTTACAGCGGCGGGACCGCGACTGAATTTCACAGTCTTCCCTTAAAACCCGTACTTTCTAAATTGTTATTTAGTAGCTTATAATAAGCGATAGAGAATGTCAAGCAAAAAGAGAGAAAAATAGGGGACGGTTCTATTTTTCTTCTTTCTTACCTTTAGAAAAATAGAACCGTCCCCTATTTTCAGTACTCAATCCCCTTCCTCGCCTTGATGCCTTTTCTAAAATAATGCTTTATCTCTTTTATTTCGCTTACCAGGTCGGCGGATTGTAAAATCTCCCTGGGCGCGCCGCGGCCGGTAAGGATTAGCTCGATATCCTCCGGGGCCTCTTTAATTAACTCAACAACATCTTCTATCCTGATTAGTTTGAGTTTTAAAGCCACGTTTACTTCGTCAAGTATTACCACATCGCAACCTTGCTTTGATATCGCCGCTTTTATTTTTTTCAGGCCTCTGCAGGCCGCCTCTAAATCTTTTTTGCCGGGCCTTTTTTTAACAAGACAGCTTCTTCCGAACTGCTCGATCCTTACGTTCTTGAGTTTCTTTAGGGCCTTAAGTTCACTATAATTTCCCCTCTTTACAAACTGGCCGATATATACCTTAAGCCCTGCTCCAGCTGCCCTCAAGGCCAGCCCCAGCGCGGCCGTAGTTTTGCCTTTACCATTGCCGGTATAGATTTGAATCACTGTACCCCGCTCCAGCTCATCTTGCCCAGCATGCAAAAAATAGTCACGATGATGCCTGCTAAAATTACTCCTATAAATATCGCCGGGAAGGCATAGCGAAACCTGATTTTAAATAAACTCGCGGCGATGACGCCTGACCAAGCACCGGTCATCGGCAAAGGCACGGCAACAAACAAGGCCAGCCCCAATGCTTCGTATTTTTGGATAAGGTCTGCTTTCTTTTTCGTCCGCTCAAACAGCCAATCAAAGAACCTGTTCCATAAAGGAATGCGCCTTAATCTTTCCGAGACCGGCGTCAAGAGAAAAAGCAACGGTACAACCGGTATCATATTGCCCAACACGGAAAGCGTAAAGTTCTTCAGCACGGGCAGGCCAAAGTAAAATCCTAAAGGTATCGCACCCCTTAATTCAAATATCGGCAACATCCCCACTAAAATAACAGCTATTTCGTGCGGCAGCTTAAAAATCCATTCCATTTTTCCACCTTTCTATTATCAGGGAACCGTCCTTAATAATCGTGATATCCGTGCTTTCCCACCAGCGGCACAAAAACACAGCCGCATACTTCCCGGGATTGCAGCCGGTTATTTATTTTTTCCGCAATGGTAAGGACCTGGCTGAAGCTTTCCCCCAACGGTATTACTATCTTGCCCTTTTCGGCCAACTGTTCAACCAAAGGAAGGGGTATGCGCGGACTGGCAGCGGTAATAATAATTCTCTCAAACGGCGATTCTTCCTGCCAGCCTAAAGTCCCGTCCCCGACCATCAATCTGGCATTCCTGTATCCTAATTCGCCGAGTGCTACCCCCGCCTCTTTACTCAGCTGCTTAAACCTCTCTACTGAATAGACCTTTGGCGTTAACTCCGATAATATTGCCGTCTGGTATCCGGAACCGGTTCCGATTTCCAAAACTTTATCTGTTGCGGATAATTCAAGTAATTCGGTCATCAAGGCAACGATATACGGCTGGGATATCGTCTGGCCGTTTCCTATGGGAAGCGGGAAATCGGAATAGGCATTATCGATGACGCCTTCGGGCACGAACCTGTGGCGGGGGACTTTATAAAACGCATCCAGCACGCGCTTATCCTTTATCCCGCGCGCGATAAGCTGCTCCTCAACCATGCGTTTTCGTAAAGTATCATAATCCATAATAACCGATTCTATTTATTTATCTTCCCAAAGATAAATCTGATAAACCTTAACGTATCGATAAAAGGGTTAATCCGGCTTTTTTCGTTGCGGTAGACCGTTTTTACGGGCACAGACTTTATACGGTATCCCGCCCTGGCAAACCTGATAATTACTTCCGATTCGGTCTCAAAATTAGAAGTGCGCAGATGAATTTTCCGTAAGGCATCGGTTTTTATCAAACGGAAACCGCACTGCGTATCCGCCACGCGCTGTCCGATGACCTTTGATATGAGCCACGACATGAATTTATTGGTCAGCCAGCGCACGGCGGGCATGCCTTTTGAATCGCCCATCCTGTTTCCGATAATTAATGAAACGGCGTCGTCCTGCGCGGCATCGAGAAACACGGAAATATCTTCCGGCAGATGCTGTCCGTCTCCGTCCATGGTAACCACGGCCTCAAAATTATTCCTTATGGCGTATTCAAAACCCCTGATTAAGGAAGTTCCCTTGCCCTGGTTTCCGGGGTTCCTTATCACCGCCGCCCCGGATTTTTCCGCGATTAGCGGTGTTTCGTCGCGGGAACCGTCGTCAACGACAAGCGCTTCCAGGTTCTTCCGGCGCAACCTCGCGATAATATCTCCAATTGACCTGGCTTCGTTATAAGTAGGAATAACAACGCAAACTCTCATCAGATAATATCCCTTACCCCTTCTTCGGACGGGTTTATCCAGAACTTTCTAAACATATACCACTGGTCGGGATACCTCTTAATATAATTTTCGATGACCGTTTTACACCTGCCGGTAATCTCTACCAGGTCGCGCTCGCGGTCTTTCGTAGGCGCATATTCAATCGGCTTATCAAACTTCAAAGTAAACTTATCGTCTTCGTCCCGGATCATAAAACCGGGCACAATCTGGCATCCGGTCTTAAGAGAAAACGCCGCTGCCCCCGCGGGCAGAAACGTCGGCCTGCCGAAAAAATCCAAAACCAATCCCTTTTCCGAAAAGTCTCTATCCCCCGCCAGGGCAAGAACCATATTTTTTTGTAATGTCTCCAGGCACTGCCGGGCCGCCCTGCCGAAAGGGATAACCTGCATTCCCTTGCTCCCCCTTTGAGAATTGAAAAAATCATTCACTTTTTTATGTTTGTGTGGCAAGGCTACGGCCCAGAAAGGATATCCCAAAAGCGCGGTCACTACCCCTCCTAATTCCCAGTTTCCGATATGCGCGGTCAGCGCAATCACACCTTTGCCTTGAGCTAAGCCCTGGTCAACATAGTCTATGTTCTCTACCCTGATGTTTTCCTTTATGAAATCCGTATCTAATTTTGAAAACCGGAAGAAATCTACCAGGTATTTGGCAAAGTTCCTGAACATCTGCAGCCTGATGGCGGCAATCTCTTTTTCGCTTTTCTCGGGGAATATCGCCTTTAAATTAGCAGTTACATTCCTGCGGTCAACATTCGCGAATAGATAATGCAAATCTGAACAAAATACCGCGACCCGATAGCCTAACCTCAAGGGCAGGCTTAAGGCAATAAACTGCCCAATCTTATAAAGTAAATAATAATACATTTCTCTTTTTTAAAAGAAAAAGGGGACGGTTCTATTTTTCTAATTTCTAAGAAAAAGAGGGGCGAAAAATAGAACCGTCCCCTTTTTCTCTAACACAGGCCCAAGAGCAAACGGGCGATATCCAGAGCGGCATTGGGCTTGCTTATTTTGCGCGCGCACTCGGAAAGGCTTTTTAGCTTCTCGGAATCCGACAGCAAATCCTCAACAACGATATTAATATTCCTGGGGTCATCCAATCTTACCGCTGCCCCTCTCTCTATCAAATAAGCAGTATTACTCTCTTCCTGTCCGGGTATAGGCTTTACGATAATCATCGGCAGGCCCTTTGTCAATGCCTCAGCCGTAGTAATCCCCCCGGGCTTGGTAATGACTAAACACGTAATACTCATTAATTCATTGATGTCATCTACGTAACGCAATAACAAAACTTTCTTTTTATAACCTTCTATCCTTCTCTTAAGCTGCCGATAAAGCTTTTTATTTATACCGGTTATCACTATTTCCTGAAAGTCCGTCGTGGATTTATCCAAGGTAGAAACCACGGTCTTTATCGGGCCTATCCCCTGGCCTCCGCCCATAATCAATATCACAGGCAGCTCGGGGTTTAATTTATACTTTTTGAAAATCTTATCCTTATCTACCGGCTGGTTGAATTTTGGGTCAAAGGGAATTCCCAGAGGCCTTATATTCTCCGGAGCTACCCCCTTCTGCATCAGCCGCTGCATCACCTCTTCAGACGGCGCAACATAATAATTGATGTTATCGTATACCCAATAGGCATGGGGTATATAATCGGTTAAGACTGCTACCAGAGGCAATGGCGAGCTGTATGTTTTTTTGAAATCAGCGACCATCCCGCAGGGAAACGCCTGCGAACAGGCAACCGCATCGGGCTGGATTTTATCAAACAGGGTCTTGAGCTTCGGCGAATTGAAACGATGGACGATCTCCTTCAATTTCTCTATCTTTTTTACCACCGACGGATTGTCGTATAAATAATCCCATACTCCCGGCGCTTTCTTGATTACCCCCATATACAGCCGGTTGACAATCTTTTCAGATATCGGATTGGTGTAATTGAAGGCGTTTATGTTGAGAACCTCTGTTGCGGGAGAGATAATCTTTATCGCGTTTTCTATCGCTAGTGTAGCGCTGTGATGGCCGGATACCTCCGAGATATACATCAAGATTATGCGTTTCTGCGGCATCCCTACAGCTTCCCTTCCTGGTAGAGCTCGACCAGAGCCTCTGCCACCTGCGGCGCAAGATGAGTCCCGCTGGAACGCTTAATCTCCGCGATGGCCTCTTCCTTGCTCAATGCCGCGCGGTAGGGCCTGTCCGTCGTCATTGCGTCATATATATCGGCGCCGGAAATTATCGCGGCAATAAAAGGGATCTTGTTGCCTTTCAGGCCTTCGGGGTAGCCGGTCCCGTCGTATTTCTCGTGATGGTACTTAACACCTTTAATTGATTCTTCCAGTTCCTTTATTGATTTCAGGATCGTCTCTCCCAGGACCGGATGCTCTTCTATCTTCTTTCTCTCCTCAGGGGAGAGTTTCCCTTTCTTGTTGAGAATCGCCTCAGGTGTTCCGATTTTACCGATATCGTGCAGTAAGGCGGCAATTTGTAAATCATCCAGGAATTTATCGTCGAACTTCTTCCTGCCTTTCTGCACTATTCTCCCGGCAATCTCCAGGCTTATACCCGTAACCCGGCCGGTATGGCCGTGCGTATAATGGTCCTTGGCGTCGATAGCCGCGGCTAAGGCAATCGTAGTCTGGATAAACAGGTGGCGTTTCTTTTCCAGTTCGCCCTGCAGGTCCTCGAACAGCTGGGCGTTCCTCAACGCCATGGACACGTCGGATGCGAGTGCTACGAAAAAATCCAGTTCGTCCCGGCCGAAGTTCCTGCCGGAGCCCTTCTTGCCTAAAAGTAAAACTCCCAGCAGGCTATCCCGGTAATAACTGGGTATGCAGACAACGCAGTCGAATATCTCCATCTGGCAGATAACGCCCTTAAGCAGCTTTTTGGACGCAGCACCGATCTTCTTCCTCAGCATCCTCACCGCCTCGCTGTATATCACCACACCGTCGTTGAATAACAACTTGTCCATCCGCTGCTGGAAGAATTTAATCAAAGGGTTATCCACGTCCATGCGGGCAAACCCGGCCGGAACCTTCAGGCCCCTCTTACCCCGCGATACCGTCAAGATGTAACTGTTCCTGTTGCGCTGGTACATCAGGATTGCCGCGTGGTGGACCCTCACCTTTTGGACGATCATCCTGACAATCATCTTAATCAGGGTAGTGGGATTATGGATGAGAATCATGCTCTTCGCGGCGCTCTCCAGCTCGCGCTTATAATCTATCGCCATCGTGCCTCCTATATGACGGACAAAATCTGCAGGACTTTTCTTTCCAGCTCATCTAATTGCAAAGGCTTATGGATATAATCCAAAACACCCAGCTCTCGGCATTGCCTGAATGATTCGTCTTCATCCGGCTTCTTGCCGGTAACCATAATCACTTTCACCTTCTTGTCTTTTTCTCTTAAGCGCCTTAAGGTCTCTATGCCGTCCATATTGTCCATTTTGATATCAAGGAGTATCAGGTACGGGTTTTCTCTCTCGATAAGGCCGAGCGCTTCCTGGCCGCTGCCGGCGGTTAAAACTTCTATCTTGCGCCGGCGGAAAAAATTCGCGGCGAACTCTCGCACATCCAATTCATCGTCAACTATTAATAATTTTGGCATTTTAACCCCCCTTTAGAATATCGTTAATCATGGAAATTGTCAACACATTCGTATAGCCCTGACGGTAAGTATTGAGGCTTGCCGTCGGATGTGTCCACTTATTGGTATGACAGGTTGATTTTAAATTCTTCTTCGCCTCTTTCCAAAAACCGGGGAAACGGCGGAAAGGGACAGGCTTCCTTTATCGCCTTTACGGCAAAGGGAGCCAGGGCAGGATTATCGGATTTCAAAACCCGCGGCTCCTTAACCAGGTTGCCGTCCCGGGAAAGAACGAATGCCAATTCCACTACACCTTTCTCATTGCCCTGATAAGTGAATAGAGCCAAAGCCCTGACCTTATCCAAAATCAACCCGTAATATCCGGTAGTGTCATTTTCTGCGGCGCTGCTGCCTGAATCCCCCGCGCTGCCTATTCTTTCTACAACAATCCGGCCCTTTTCCATCTTTGCCACCGCGCCGTCTTTGGGCTTCATTTCCCCGAAGTCGGTAAAAGAATCCGTGGCGGACATAATATGGGGAGTCAAAAGTATGACCAGCTCGGTTTTGGTCACCTCGCTGGAGGTGCTCCTTAAGAAGAAACCTATTAATGGAATGTCTCCCAATACCGGTATCTTTTTCACCGTCTTAGAAATCTTGTCCTTTCTTAAGCCGCCGATGAGTATGGTTACCCCGTCTTTAATCAATACCGAGGTCTCTGCTTCGGAAGTGGTTACAATGGGAATCTGGGTTATCTGGCCTTCGGAGGTAATGTCTGTGCGTGTCGCCGAACTTATCTCCGGCCTTATCCTCATCGTTACAAAACCGTCGCGGTTAATCGTGGGCGTGACATAAAGCTTAATCCCCACGTCCACGAAATTGACACTCTGGGAAGTAACCGTCGTGCCGCTGCCTGCCTGGGAGGTGGTAGAGGTTATGTAGGCATCCTTTGTCCCCACCAGTATCTTCGCCTCCTGGTTATTCAGCGCCATAATCCTGGGGCTGGAGAGAATCTGGGTATCGCCGATAGTGCGCAGAAGGTCCAAGACGCCCTTGTATTGGCCTGGTTCAGCCGGATTAACGGCCGGTGTGCCGACCAGCAATCTACTGCCGGTGCCTATGGGCAATGCCGCGGTAACCTTAAGGTTCTTCTCTATCCAATAATTCCAGTCCACACCCATCTCAAATTTATCGGAAGGCGTAATTTCAATTATCTGGGCGTCAATTAAGACCTGGGCCGGTTTCTCGTCAAAGGCGCTGATTACCCCGGCAATCTCTTCCAGCTTTTTGGGGTAATCCGTTACCGCGATTTTATTAGTGCGCTCATCTATCTTTATTGAACCCACCCCTTTAGTAATTACCTCCTGGAGCTTGACGCCGAGTTTCTCGGCACTCGCGTAATTCAGGGCAAGTACTCTTGTCTGGACGGGCAAATCTATGCTTTTGATAAAATCCTCCATCTCCCGTATCTTTTCCGGCGTATCAATCAAAACCAACGTATTGGAAATTTCATCGCTGACAATCTTTCCGATATTGGACTTTATCTGGTTTAAGGGATTAGCGAGGTTGCCTGCCTTGGCGTATTTAAGGTTTATAATCTTCGCCAGTTTTTTATCCTGGAAGCGGCTGCCGTAAAGCGCCTCGTAATCCTTCTGGGTCATCACGTTAACGATGTCACCCTTTCTTTCGTAGGCTAAGTCATTGGCTAAAACGATAATGTCAAAGGCATCGGACACGTTTACATTTTTTAACAAAAGCGTTACCCTGCCGGTGACATTTTTGCCGATAACGATGTTTATGCCTGACTCCGTTGCCAGCATCTTCAGCACGTCCACGATATCCATTCCCTTTATATCCAGGCTTATTTTCTTCTGGCTGTCCGGCTTAAGGCCAGGGCTTTGCCCGGAAGGAGCCGGCGAAACACCGCCCTGCGCTAAACCCGACTGCGCGAAAAGTAAAATTAATATCATCAAAAAATAAAGTAATTTATTTCTCATATTGACCTCCGCTATAACGAAAACTCGAACAGCTTCCCCTGGTATCTAATTGTGACCTTCCCTTCGGTTATATCCTCAATCTGCATTTCGCCGATAATCTGGCCCTTGGTTACAGAATAAGTTTTATTTGACTTTGCGTCTTCAATCACCGCCTGGATTTTCTCTCCGGATATTATGCCTACCACCTTGATATCTTTAATCGAATCCACGTTGACATCGCTTACCGCCGCTGCCTGCTCAACGGCCGGGCCGCTAATGAATATTGAACGGCTTTTTATATCTTGCAGATAAAACTGCAGGGGCCGGACTTCTTTAGCCGGCTCTGCCTTTATCTGCCCGGCCTGCGCCCGGGGCGCCTCAGGCAGCGCAATCTTTCTTAACCCCCACCAGGGGTAAATAAAAGCAGCTAAGAAGTAAGCAAAAGAAACAAAGTAAATAAAAACAATTATCTTTTTGAAGCCGGAATAAGAAAGGCGCGTTTTCAGCCCGGCAAAATGACTCAGGGATAGTTTCGCGGCAGGCAAAGATAATTTTGCAACGCCGGTTTCAGTGCCGCTCTCCGGCCTTAAACCTGGATTTTGCGCCTTCGGCTTTCTCTCGCCCCTGATCAGCCTTAATAATCTTTCTTCGGGAGGTATATTCTCTTTCATTGCTCCAGGTCTTTGGCGATTAATCCGGTTATCACATCCGCGTCCACAATCATTTCTTCCTGCATTACTATTGTCTCCAGCGCGTCATGGCAGATCCGGGCTATCTGTCGGGGATAACCCCGGGTGTACTTGTAGATTGACTTTATTGCCTCCCGGGTAAACAGGGGCTGCGCGCCGTTATACCCCGCCTGTTTTAACCGGAACTCTATCATTTCCCCGGTCTCTGCCGCGTCGAACGGAGTAATCGTATACTTTAGCGCCACGCGGTCCATAAAATTACGGATGGCCTTTATGCGCGGCAGGAGCTCCGCCTGCGCCAAAATCACCAGCTGCAGCAGCTTATACTTATTGGTCTCAAAATTTAAAAGCGTCCTCAATACTTCCAGGTTGCGCGAGTTTATCTTCTGGCCTTCGTCAATCAGCAAAACAATGGTCTTGTTCTCCTCTATCCCCTTCTGGAAGAGGAATTTTTCCAGCGCCTCCTTAAAATCCGCGGCAGTGCGTGATTCCGGGGCTATGCCGAACATCTTGGCGATTCCGGAAAGAAACTGCAATTCGGACTTGTACCCGGGGTCAAGGACCATATGGAAGATAAAATCCTCTTCTTCTTTAAATTCCTGCAGCAGGATGCGGGAAAGGGTGGTCTTGCCGGTGCCCACGTCCCCTAAAACAACGCTTAACCCCCGGCGCAGGCGTATGCCGATCTCCAGGCGCCTTAACGCGGCATCATGGCCGGCAGAGTGATAAAAAAACTCCGGGTCCGGGCTGGTGGAAAACGGCTCCTTCTCTAATCCTAATTCCTTATAATAACTCATTCTTGCCCCTTAACCTCTTTTTCCCTTAACCTAAGCTTACCCGCTGCCGGCGGATAGAAACGAAACAGAAAAGCTTCCCTCCAACGCCTGGCTGTTCGGCTTGACGCTCAGCTGGATTTTTTTAATCTTTAATAACAACGCGGAATGTTCAATACTGTAGATAAATTTCAGATACCCCTCTATCGCGCCCTCTGCCTTCAAACTAATAATAACCTCTTCCTGCGGATTTATCCCTGCCGAAACCTGCGGCCTTATATCAACGATATAGATACCAGCTTCCTTGGCCAGGCCTTCCAATTGGGATAATGCCCCTACCAGCGTATCTTCTTCCCGGCCTGAAGCCTTAAAAGAAGAATATAATTTATTATATTTCTCCCGCAGGTAATCCTTTTGCGCTAAAAGCCGGCGGTAGGTATTTAATTTTCCCCCGGCCAAAATAATCCTTTTGTTTAAGGCGGCATTCTTCTGCGCAAAAGGCGCAATCAAGTAGTTATAGGTAAGAGCAAAAACAATCACTCCTGCCGTAATATACAAAATTAATTTTTCCCTGCGGGTTAATATGCGCTGCATTTTATTTTAACTTTGCGCCGGTTATTTCAAAATCAATCAGCTCGCCTTGCGCTGTCTTTCTCTTGGTAGCGTATTTTACTTTTATGTTGAAACCTTTAAATACGGCAGAAGCCTCCAGCTTTGAGACAAATACCAAGACACTATTGAGTTCCGGAGACTGGCCGCGCAAGGTAACGCTTGTTTCCTCCTCACAGGCAAGGTTAGTCAAATATATCTGATGGGGCATAATCTTATAAAGCTCAGGGATGATGGCCAAATTCAGCGACTCTTTAGTTGAGCGGCCTTCCAGCAGCCGCATCCTCTTATCCATCGCCTCCAGCGGCAGGGCCTGTTCCGCGATTTTATTCAGCTCTGTTTGCAACAGCCCGAGATACCTGGACTTGCTATCCAGATTCCCGGTTAAGGCCAGGAACCACAGCGCGATTATTGCCGAGAGCAAGAGGATTATCCCGCGGCGCTGCCTAGCCTGCGCCAGCCGCCGGGCTTTTTCTTTTATTCCCTCAGGCAATAAATACAACGATTCCTCTATATCTCCTGCCCCTAAACCGGCAAGGCCGGCAAAGGAATAATCCGCGCTGGGAATCTTATCCGCGGAATATCCCGTAATGATTGGCTTATAATAGGGTAAGGTTTCCACTGATAGGCCTGTTTCTTTTTTCAGGATTTCCGCCGTTTCTTCGGCTAATCTTCCCTCGCCCAGAATAACAACCCTATCCGGCATCTCCTCCGGCATTTCTTTGCGGTAAACATCCCGGCTTTTATTAAGCTCCTCAATAAATAAATTCGGCCAATCGGGCTTAAGCCTGTCCAAGTTAAAGCAGCGGCTGAAAAGCAGTTTTTTATTTTCAATTATCGCCAATTCCGCGTAATGAGAGTCTATATCCAGCAGTATAACAGGAGCCGCGGCTTCCGGTTTAAGATAGCCGTATAACCGGCTTAATCCGTAAGAACTTAAAACTACGCTAAATGCCGCAGGCTTAAAACTCCTGAATAAATTAACCCAGCGGCTGATTATATCATTCTGCACAATCGTCAGGTTTAAATGGGAGTAACCTTCCTTATCAAGAGAAACAACCTCGTAGGCAGTGATTAATTCTTCAGCCGGATAAGGCAAATAGGTCGCTGCCCGCAAGCGGATAATCTTTTCAATATCCTGCGCTGACTGTGTGGGAACGCGCAGCTGCCTGCAGGTGGCGTAAATGCGGGGCAATGATATGACTATCGGGTTGCGGCTGTAGCCTAATTTCTTAAAAATGCGGCTAAGTTTTTCCGCTAATTCCTTATCATCCCTGTCTGACAACAACGTCTCTACTTCCCAGCCCGCGAACTCTCTCGCAGAGCGCCCGCCGGAGAGGAATTTGGCTACTTTTAAAATCTTCCCGTTAATCTGGCAGATAAATATCGCTTTCTTATCTTTAGCTTTCATACTGCTCTTCTACCTGACCATTAAGTTTATCTGGAATACCGGCAATAACATTGACACCACAATAAACCCCACCAGCAAACCCATTACTACGATTATAACCGGCTCCAAAAGCCGGGGCAATGTCTTCAGCATACGGTCCATTTCCTTATCGTAGTCGTTTGCTACGTTCAAAAGCGCTGTTTCCAGGTTGCCGCTTTCCTCTCCTACTGTAACAATGTTGGCTACAGAGGCGGGAAATAATTTTGACTCTTTCAGGCAGTGAGAAAAACTTAAACCGCTGTTAATCTGCTCCCTGAACTTCTCCAGCTCAATTTTTAGAATATGATTCTCGGCTACTGCCGTGGATACCTCCAGGGCGGAAATAATCGGTATGCCGCTCTTAAGCAAAAGGGATAATGTGCGGGCAATACGGCTGATTTCGGTTTTTAAGATGACCTTGCCCCATATCGCCAGCTTGAGCTTAAACCTGTCTAATTGAATCCTGAATAGCCGCCTGCGTAACAGCCGCCGCAATAAAAATACGGCCGCAAGTATAACTGCCGTAATAAACCACCAGTAAGCGCGCGCAAATCCGGAAAGGCTGATTAATATCCTTGTAGGTAATGGCAAAACCTGGCCCATAGTCTCAAATATGCTCACCAGCCGGGGAATGACAAAGACCATCATAATCACGACAGTTAAAGCGCCGACGAAAAAAACAAAAGCCGGGTAGGTCAATGCCGCGCGTATAGAATCCTTAAACTCTTCTTCCTTTTCGAAAAAACCCTCCAGGCGCTTTAATGCCTCATCCAGGTTGCCTCCGGCCTCGCCGGAATGCACGATTGAGGTGTATAAATTAGAAAATACCTGCGGATGAGCGCCTAAGCTCTGGGAAATGGACTTTCCGTCTTTTATCCTGGCGATAATATCGGATAACACTGCCTTCAGGTCTTTATTGGCGGCCTGTGAATATACAATATTCAGGCTGGTAAGAATATTAACTCCCGAACCGATTAAACCGCTAAGCTGGCGGGTGAGTAATAATAAATCCCTGTTGGAAACCCGGCGCAGGCGCGGAATATGCCGGCTTGCCGCCGCGGATGCTCTCTCTGTCTGAATAGAAGTGACGAAATAGCCCGACCCGGCGAGTTTATTTATCGCCTCCTGCTCGGATTCCGCCTCAATAGCGCCTTGGGCAGTCTTTTGAGGTTCCGATATCGCCGTATAGCTATACTTTGCCATTAGGTAACTCTTCCTGCTTCAGTTACGCGCATCACTTCCGTAAGTGTAGTCATGCCGCTAAGAACTTTCCGCAGCCCGTCCTGGCGCAAGGTGCGCATACCCTGCGAAACCGCCTTTTGTTTTATTTGCTGGCTGGAGGCGCGGCTTAAGATTAATTCCCGGATGGCTTCAGTTAGGGTTAAAATTTCATATATACCTGTTCTGCCGCGGTATCCGGTAAAACGGCATTCCTTGCAACCCTTGCCTTCGTAAAGCTCTATCTTTTGGGAATCAATATCCTTTTTTATCTCTTCCAGCAGTTCGTCTTTTTGTTTTATGGGTGTTTTACAATGCGGACAGATAAGCCGGACTAAGCGCTGGGCAACCAGGCATTCCAGGGATGAAGAAACCAGAAACGGCTCAATCCCCATATCCAGAAGCCGGGTTACCGCGCCGGCAGCGTCATTGGTATGGAGCGTTGAAAAAACCAGGTGGCCGGTCAATGCCGCGCGGATGGCGATTTCCGCGGTCTCAAAATCCCTTACCTCGCCGACCATAATTATATCCGGGTCATGCCTTAATATATGGCGTAAGCCGGTAGCGAAACTCAAGCCGATTTTTGGCACCACCTGGATTTGGTTTATCCCCTTTAACTGGTATTCAATGGGGTCCTCAATAGTAATGATTTTTACCTCGCTGGAGTTTATCCTGGCTAAAGAGGCGTAGAGGGTGGTAGATTTGCCTGAACCGGTAGGCCCGGTAACAAAGATGATACCGTGCGGCTTCTTGATTACCTGCTCCATAATCTTAAGGTCTTCCGGCATCAGGCCTAATTTTTTAAGCTCCAGGAAGAACTGCGGGCTGAGTATCCTGATATGCAGCGCTTCCCCGAACGCGGTATGGATTATTGATACGCGCAGGTCCAGCTCCTGCTTATCCAGCTTAATCTTAAGCCTGCCGTCCTGGGGAAGCCGGCGCTCGGCAATATTCAGGCGCGCCATTATCTTAATTCTTGAAACGATTGCCGGATGGAAGTGCCTGATTGTTTCCGGGATGTTGATGTTGTAAAGCACACCGTCAATCCGAAAGCGCGTGCGCAGCTCATCCTGAAAGGGCTCCAGGTGGATGTCGGTCGCCCTTTCCTTAATTGCCTCGGCCAATATCTGGTTTACGAATTTGATGATTGAGGCGTCTTCCGCCAAGGCTTCTAAATCCTGCGCTTTCTCCGCATCTATCCGTATATCCTGCGCTGCGCCATTTTCCGAGATTATCCGCTCCAGCGTATCAGCGCCAATGCCGTAATACTTGCGTATCGCCTCCATAATCTCCATTTCGCTGGCTAAGACACCCTTCACATCTATCTTCAACAACAACCTTATGTCATCCAGGGTACGGAAGTCCAAAGGATCGGTCATGGCAATTGTTAACACGCCGCCTTTAAATTCCGTGGGGATAATCTTATAGTGGCTGGCGAATTTTGCGGAGACTTTCTCAATGACGGCTGGCTTTATGTCAACGTCCTTTAATTTCGCGTAAGGGATTTTCAGCTGTTTAGAGAGGAGAGTAAAGATTTTTTCTTCTGAGGAAAAGCCTAATTTAACCAGGGCAGTGCAGATAAAGTCTAAAGTTTTCTTTTGTTCATTAAGCCCGGCCTCCAACTGCTCAGGCGTAATTATGCCTTCCTCAATAAGCATCTGCCCGATTAGAATACTATCTGCTGTGCGCACCTTTGACTCCGTTCGCGAAAATCACTCTAAAGACTCCAACGTTTTACCGTATCCTTCTACCATCTTTTCTATTGCCGAACTTATTGCTCTTTTGCCCTGCGCTTTCAGATTTTTGCCAAGGATATCCATAAGGACCTTTTTGGGTATGGCATAGTTCCTGCCAATCCTTAAGGCCTTGATTTTACCCTTCTTGACCCTTTTATAAACCGCAATCCGGGATATGCCTACTATCCTGGCTGCTTCCGGTATGGTGAGATATTTCATAGAATTGGTAATAGTCCTGAACTAAACGTATAACTACGGGTCAATAGTCGATAGTCTATAGTCAATAGTTGATGCTTCATAGTTTATAGTCCATCGTCTGAAGTTTTTACCATAGACTATCGGCCATAGGCTATAGACCCGCGAACTAAACGTAAAAATTGCCCTATTTTCCGCCTGCTTCAGCTGTCCTGTTTCGCCTTGCCATAGGTTAACACCTGTTAACCCGGAGACTATACAATATCACAAAAAATCAATTCAGTCAAATTCTCCGGTTATTGGTTTTTAGAGGTTTACTCTGCGGGTTTAACCGTTGGGTTTAAAATAGCTACCTCGAACTGCATTATTTCATCAAAGAGCCGGCTCTAACTTGCAAACCCCTTGGTGGGCCTGCGCAAGATAAGGATATTGTCTCGCCTAAAAGGAATCCATCTTTGGTATGAATATTTTCTTACTTCTTCATATCCGGCTATCGGCCCAAATGAAACAATATAATCGTCATTTTCAACCCACCACCAACTCTTATTAGCATTTTTTACATATTCAGGATAATAATTGTACCAACCATTGAATTCAAAGCCGCCGTCAATATTCTTATAAGAAACGTTCCTTTCCTGAGTTAAATAAGTTAAAGCTTTCCATCGCGCGCGGTTCCACGATAAGTAATCATGGGTAGCCCCAATAGTGAATAAACAAATAAGTAGTAATATAATTACAATGAAATAAGACGAAATTTGATTTTTGCATAAATGTACGGGGTCTTTTAAAATCAGCATCGATAAAGGCAATAAAAATATTAGATAGCGGTCAAAAAAGTCTATATACGTTAAAGGAATAAAATAAAATATACCAGCCGAAATGATAAATAAGGTAAGAGATATTTCGTTTGCAAAATCATGGTCTTTGCTTCGGGAGAAAAAACGTAATATTACTAATAATAAATTCCAAAGCAATATTGCCGCACCGACAATACCTGTAATTGTGGTAATTTGCCGTAGCATTATTGGGGCAGTTGGTACATGTTGAAGACGTAACATGTACTGATCGCGCAGGGCCAGGGGCCCTAGGCCAAAACTGGACTGTGGAAAAAGGATAGGTACAAACATAGGAAGAAGCTTTCCTCGCACTTCTGAAACTTTAATAAATATAAAAGAAACAACAAAAACAAAAATAAGAAAGCTAAATTTTTTCCCACAAGTGTATTGCTGCCATTGGCGTTTAACTTGCAAGAATAAAATAGGGAAAATAAATAACCCGAGATATATCAAGGTTATTTCGCCGTACCAAATAGCCGTCCGAAAAACATAATAAATCCCGACAGGATACACTAAGAAAAGCTTTAAGAACTAAGTATCAGATTTTACTGAATGTAAAACCGCATTAACACTGGAACTAAAAAAATTTGGCAGGCAACTCATAAATCGTTGCAAGACTTGATATGCGATAAGAGAACCGACCAATATGACTGCTGGTAAAAACGCGACCAAAATAGCTCTTTTTTTTATGCCATTTTTAGCCAGATAACCCAATGCGAATGCAGGCGGAATTAATACACCTAACTGGCGAACGAAAGTTGCTAACAATGCGAACAACGAACCCACTATGGCATATTTGACCTTCCCTAAACGAATACACCGCGAGAAGAAGAAAAATGACAACATTGCCAGGGCAAAGAAAGGGATATCCGTCATAAAGGTGTTTGAAAGCTCAAAATATAAAGGGTTTATTGCAACTAATAGTGCTCCCATAAAAGCAAAATTACGGCTTGATTTTATCTCCTCTATAAGGCTGTATGTGGCAAAAATGCCTATCAAACCCAAAAATAAAGTGGAGAATCTCAACGCCGTGAAAGAAAAACCAAACGGCAGACAAAATAGGGATCCCCAAAAAACCTGGATAATTAAACTCATCTGCCCCCAAGAAGAAAATTGAATCTTTCCTTCATTAATTAGAGAATATACCGCTCGACCATAAGCCCAATCATCGATTAGCGGAAAATTACCAATAGGATTCACTAAAAATATCATTAATAACCAAATACTGGTAAGGATTAAAAAATCAAATATTTTTTTATTTAGCCTATGAATAACGAGAATTACGGAGGGAATCATAGACACTTTATATAATTTCAATTTAGTTAATAAGTTAACTAATAATCCTTTTAACGCTTCCTTATCGCATGTTTCTTTAGGTTGCATGGTTTATTCCATACCTGATTAAGTTATAAAGAAAATGGTGGCGTTTCTATTTTAAAAAATGGGACAGTTATTTTTCCGCCTTCCTTAGCTGTCCTGTTTCGCCTTAACTTAGGTTAACACCGGTTAACCCAGAGCCTATAAAATATCACAAAAAATCAGTTCAGTCAAACTCCTTGTCTTTGGATTTTAGAGGTTTAGTTTGCGGGGTTACTAGTCGTTAGTATTTTAGTAAACGGCGCCAATTACGAGAAAGCGGCCGCTGGCACTAATTTCAGGTATTTCCTATCGTTATATTAACCTCGGGGTTGCTCTTTAAGGTATTGTGCACCGGGCAATTCCTGACGAACTCAAGCATCGCCTTGAGCCTGCGCTCATCAAACTTTGCTCCCTTTAAATCCAGGGAAACATCTATCTTCTTGAAACAGACCGGCGGCTCCTTGGTAAAATCCGCCTCTACTGTCACGTCAAACTCCGGCAGCGTCAGTTTGGCCCCATCTACATATTTGCGTATATACACTCCGACACAGGAGCCCAGGCTGGCCAGTAGAACATCCGGCGGAGTCACTCCCGCGGCGCCGTGCATATCCACATCAAACTCGCCGCCCTTCGCCTTTACATTAAAGGTGTATCCACCCTTATTACTTATCTGCGTCCGATACATTTCTTAATCCTAGCACTCCATACAACACACGTTGATTTTATGGTTTCCCTTCCAGCGCTGTCCGCCATAAATCTTGGCGGACTAATGCGCTTCGCCCGAAACACATAAAATCATTATGTAATTCCGGGGACACATTACTTAATTATCCTTCTTTTCTCTTTGTAGAATTCCGGGGACACAATACTTAACTTTGTTCAAGCCAGACCTAGGAGGAACAATTAAGTAATGTGTCCCCGGAATTTCCGCCCATCCGGTAAATGGGGTCAGCGACTATTTTATTGCGGGAAACGGTCGCTGTCCCTATTTTTTTTAAAGAGTTTAGAGAAGACGGTTATTATGATTTGCTTTTAGATAATTTTAATTTAATCAACCAAGTTATTGCTATGCTCCAAATTAAAGCGTCTCCAATAAAAAATAGAATAATTGAAATTAAATTCGGTATTGATGTTTTATGTACGCGCACCACCAAAAAAATTAAAAAATTAGAAAAGAAATGTAGGACGGACATCATAAAAGCCAAAATAATATGAAGAAATCCTAAATTTTTTCCGCTTTCCCCCAACGCAAACATGAATCCAAAAGTAAAAAATGATATTAAAAAATGCGCTATCGCTATACTCAACATCATAGATAGAAAATTCACCTGGCCATTGGAGAAATATAAATTATAGAAAAAATTCCTTCCTGATTTTGTGATTATTATCATAGCGACTGCAATAATAAAAATTATCACTAAAAATAACATAATAACCATGGTTGTTTTCCTCCTTAATTTAATGGTATTGGTGCATCAGCTCCAGGCTCCCAGGGTGGTAAGTTTGGAATATTAGTAATTCCAGCATTTCTTAAAATTCCATAAACATATGAATTACTATTATAATATCCTGTTCCGGAAATAGGGGTAAGAAAATAAGGAAAGTTATCTTGATATCTATCAGCTGAAGAAAAAATATCTTTTATTAACTGAGTGTCACAACGCTTATTGGAACCAGTAGCCCGGGGATCAAATATTCTTTGAATATATAAATTCTCTGGTCTATCCTCAATGGGATTATTACGATTAGCGACTAAATTACCAAAAGGACTGTTTATGTTCGGCCGCCAATTCGGACCCGCGCTTAGAATAATTCCGGGGACACATTACTTAATTATCCTTCTTTTCTCTTTGGGCCAGGAATTAAGTGTCGTGTCCCCGGAATTCCGAGGAGATGCAGCGTGCTATGGGTTAGGATTTTTTTAATTTTTTTCTTATAGAAGCTCCTGCAAAAGCACCAAGAATACCTGGAATGGTTAAGATACCGTACATCAAAAATTCCATTGGCCAGAGATTATGTGAGCGAGAATCCGCTATCATTTCAATAATAGCTAAAATCGGAAAAAGAGACATGGTTGCCAAACCCCATCGCCATGGTTTCCTTGGATTCAAGAAACTCAATATAAATCCACTTATTGCTAAACAACACACTTCGAAAAAAGAAAGTTTTTCAACACCCGTTCGGACTATAGGAAAAAGTGGAGAATCGTAATATCCTATTCTGGGAGTTAATATAACTGGAATTATAAATGAAGCCAATCCTAAAATTGCTGAAAGGATAAAAAAAATAATATCTTTTTTTCTAACAGATAAAATCATTCTTGGAGCTCCTTTCACATTTTGTGTTTATGCGAGTGAAGTCTCTATTCAAAATTAATATGTTAATATGCAGGCTGGGGAGTTATATCAATAATGTCAATAAGCTCTGTGGCAGTACAATCGATAAAACATGAGACAACGTCACTATTACACTTCTTACATTCGGAACTGCCACAACCTGGTATCCAAGACTTTATGCTACAATTATTTCTTTCATAACAGGCATCGTGTTTGTCACAACATTTTCTTATACAAGGCGTTTCTAAAACATCTGGGAAGGAATCACATCCTGGCTTCTGTGGACCAAAGCCTTTAGGATCTATTTTATTAATGGAATTATTGCCTGCATATATGTATGAATGAAAGAACCAAGGATGATTAATTAAATATGGGAGAAACCAAATCCAAGTGTGCATCATTTCAAAACGTAGAGGTTGAAAAATACTATCTCTCTGCAAGAACCTCCCCACTTCCGCATTATAATACCTCGCTCTATAGAAGTAAAGACCAGATTCCGGGTCATATTCCCTGCCGGTGTAGGTGTAGGGGTTAGCGGTTGCAGGCGAAGTTTCTAACTTCCCAAAGGCATCATACTTGTATGACTCCACTACAGCTTGGCTTGCGTCGGTTAATTCGCTAACGCTGCCCAACCCGTCAAAAGTGTAATACCACTCAGGGACAGTCCCCTGCGGGGTGAATCCCGCTATCGGCTCATCTATGCCCTGGCCGTGGACGTAGCTAGTAATGAGGTTACCCTCTGCGTCATATTCGGCAATGATGTCTTCATTATCGTAGAGATAATATTTAGTTGCGCCATCCACGGTTTTAGAAAGCCGCTTGCCAAAGGGGTCGTAGGAATAGTCCACAGTCGACAGTCCATAGTTCACGGAAAGTAACCTATTTTCATAATCATAGGTATAACTGGTAGTCTGCGCATCTTTGGTCTTTGAAAGGGTATTGCCGTTCTGGTCATAGGTAAAGGCTGTTCCGTTATAGGAAAGCAGCCGGTTATTGGCATCGTAAGACCAGTTGGAAAACTGGGCTGAGGTTTTGCGGTTGCCTACTTTATCATAAGTATAGCCCTCATCAGCCTGCACTGGATGGTCAGCAGAAGTCAAGCGGTAGATATTATCATATCCGTAATTGTGTGTTCCTCCCGGGGTGGCCATAGTCAGACGGTTACCCACTTTATCGTGAGTATAGCTAAAACTTGAGATAACCGTAGTATCGGATTTTTTGTTGCTCAGGCTGAGTAACTGGTTAAGATTATTATAGGTATATTCGGTATATACTGCGTTAGGTAAAGTCTTTTTGGTCAGCCGGCCTAAATTATCGTATTCGTAACTGGTGACTTGTGTGGTGTGACTGGTGAGCTGGTTTAGACGGTTAAGCGTATCATAGTTGTAGGTAACTACTTCCCCTTCGGCATCAGTAAGGGTCTTTTTATTGCCTGCCTTATCATAGGTATAGGAGACGGTCTTTGCGGCAAAGGGATAATTGGTAGTGATGGATTTTATCCTATACAATTCATCATAGAGATAATTAGCCGAATATGTGCCGTCATTCCAGGTAAGCAGATTGCCTACTTTATCATAGCTAAAGCTGACTGTTTTAAAGGGTGAGGCTTTGCCGCCATAAAAGGTTTGGCTAAGCTGATTGTTGGTATCGTATTCGTATTCGCTAACCAGGTTATTAGCGTCTATCTTCTTAAATAAGTTGTCGTTTTCATCATAGAAGTATTGCACCGCATAACCTAAGGGGTCGGTAATACTGGTGAGCCGGCCTAAGGTATCATAAGTGTAGGTAGTGGTGCGACCCTGGGCATCAGTGATAGTCTTTAGATTACCTAAGTTATCATAGGTATACTGGGTGAGATTACCGAGGGCATCGGTTACTTTAGTCAACCGCCCATGAATATCATAATCATAGAGGGTTTCTTTACTGTTGGCGTCTATCCTTTTGGCCAGACTGCAGCAATCATATTGGAATTGCTCTTTAGTCTGGTCAGGGTAAGTAATCTGTGTGAGTTTGTCGGCCTGGTTGTAGGTATACTGAATGGTAGTACCTGCGGCATCAGTAACCGAGGTTCTTCTGCCTAAGGAATCATAGGTATAGGTAGTCTCATTTCCCTGGGCATCGGTAATAGTAGCAAGATTGCCGTAAGTGTCATAGGTATAGGTGGCGGTATTATCATTAGCATCAATAATAGTCAGCGGGTTGCCAGAGCTATCGTAGGTATATTTAGTGGTATTTCCTAAAGTATCAGTGACCTGTATGAGGTTTCCTTTGGCATCGTATTCATAAGTAGTGGTATGGCCTAAGGCATCAGTGGAGCTGGCCAGCTGATTAAAAGTTGACTCATAAGTAAAGCTAGAAATATTTCCCTGGGGGTCAGTTATTTTGATGAGGTTACCCTTATCGTCGTATTGGTAGGTAGTGATATTTCCTTTAGCGTCAACAGATGAGGTTAAAAGCATCTTGCGGTTGGTATCGTAAGCGTGCAGGGTGTTTTTTCCCTGCGGGTCAATTATTTTGGTGGGGTTGCCTTCTTCGTTAAAGTAATAAGTCCAGGTACTGCCATTGGCATCAGTGCGGGTGGCGGTTTTGTTTTCCGGGTCATAGGAGTAATAGGTAGTGGCTGCGCCTTGAGCCTGGGCAATGAGCTGGTCATCGGGGTTATAAGTGTTAGTAAGGTAAGTGCGGCCTTTGGGGTCAATAATATCTCTTAAGTTCCGGTCTGAGTCATAGGTATAAACAGTGGTTGCTCCTGCGGGATCGGTTACCGAAGTAAGGTGGCCGTAATCATCATAGGTATAGGAAACGCTCCTTCCGGCAAAGTCAGTAATCTTGGTCAGCCGGCCGTTAGTATCGTAGGTGAGATTTATTTTTCTGCCTAAGCTGTCAGTAATCTGAGTAAGCATGAACTGATAGGCAATCAGCCGGGGAGTAATAGGGTCTTTAGTATATAGGGGAACGCCGATGAGGGAAATTTTCCCTCTGGAGTCATAGGAGAAGGTTAATTTGTTGTTGTTACGGTCAACGATTTCCGAGAGGCAGCCGTTAAGGTTAAAGTTGTATTTTGCGCCTTCTTTCTTAGTTAAGGTATAGGTGCCGTCAGGGTTTTGCACCAACCGGTCAAAGACCTCCGCAGGCGTAACATAGTTCGTTCCATCAAGATATGAGAACCTGTGGCGCTTTCCTTTTCCGTCCTGATAAAAGACATCGCCGTTAGAAAGGGTAACGATGTTTTGGTTATAGTTTAAGTCCCAGCCCAAGCCAAAGCGGCCATTGTATCTGGACTGCGATTTATAGGTACGCACAATTTCTATGTTTAGGCCTCTTGAAGAAATAAAGAGGTCCTGATGATTATAGATAAAATCACCGTTGTGCACAAATACCGGCTCGCCGAAAGAACACTGGTTGGGCTTATCATCATCATTGCCGCCGCCGGAACCAGGAGCGCCGCCAGGCTCCGGATTCTGCGCCGGCAGACCCTTCCACCAGCAGGCAAAGAGGCCAGGGGGCAAGAGGATTTGCAGACTGAAGAAAAACAAAGTTGCAACTACAATTATCAAAGGAGGTTTTTTCATTTTATTCCTTACATTCTGAGCAGTTAGATTTTAACATAGAACCGTCTTCTTTTGAAGATTTTTCTCCCGGTTTATCTTCTTTTTCTACATAAATGGGTAAGCTGGCTATCCCATAGTGGTCATTCAAGCCGGCCAGATTTACCACAAGCAAATGCTTTCCTGCGTTTAAGCCCTGGGGATCAAAAATCCAGGTATAGGGGCTGTAACCGTTGAGCTCGCCCTGCGCAAATATATCATCAATAAAAATATGCAGATTGTAACGCTCGGCGCTAAACCAGCGCCGGTCTTCATCGGCAAGCTTTATTTCCAAGGGAACTTTGGTTTTTATAACATAGAGACCGTCCCTGTTTTTAGGAATATTCTTGGGAAGCTGAACCTCTATTTTCGGCTCACGGCAAAATTGGCGGGGATGATTTTTATGCATCCGGTTTACCTCAAGAGCAGGCAGGTGCCGGCCGCTTAAATTTCCCGGCAGCGGCAGGATATCCGCTACTTGAATATGCTGCAGGTATTCATTACCCGCAGTAAAATAGTTGAAGGTAAAGACTAAGTCGTCTCTACCGGTTAACTTGACTGCGGCAGAGGAATCCAGGCCATCCCACTGCTCTTTATATTTACCTACTCCCCTCTCTTGCCAATCCAGGAGGGTGCGGTAAAGCGGACCGTCGGCTATTCCTATCCTGATTCTGACCCAGGCAGGAAGAGTCAGCTCATAAGAAACAACGCCGGTCTTTTTATCAAAGGAAAGGTCTTTTAAAATCGTCTCCACCTTCTTCTCCTCTCCTATGCAAGTTGCGGCATTAAAGCTCAAGATCAAAAAAATGGCTAAAGCGGTTATTCTTTTAATCATTTTAACTCGGTATATAAGGTTAAATCCTGGATATCTGTTTTAGAATTAGTAATCCGGCGCAAATTAGCCCCTTGCACGTCCATCTGCCAGACCTGAAAATTTCCGCTTCTGTCGGAGAGAAAGAAAATCCATCTTGCGTCCACGCTCACCTGCGGCAGGATATCCGTTGCAGGAGCGCGGCTTAGATTTTTCTTATTCTGGCCAAATTTATCCATCACCCAGATATCATAGCTACCGTTTTCATTGGAGGAGTAAGCGATCATCTGCCCATCAGGAAAATAAGCCGGCTGCATATCGTAGTCATAAGGCCGATTATCGGTCAATTGAGTAATATCGCCGGTTTTCCGGTCTAATTTGCGTATCTCCTGGGCGTAAAGTTCCGGCCCGTCAGTAAAAATAATGTTGCTGCCATCGGGAGAAAGACAAGGGTCGTATTGCAGCCAGGGCCGGTTTTTGCTGAGTTTGCTTAGTTTCGCGGTCTTTAAGTCAATCTCCCAGATTTCCGAATCGCCGTGATAAAGGTCCTGATAAGAAACAAAAACTATGGCCCTGCCGTCAGGCGACCAGCGCGGTTGCGTGGCATATATAGATAAAGGAATTTTTTGATTATTCCTACCTTCTTTATCTATAATCCAAAGTTCCCCTGCATTAGTAACATAAGCAATTCTTTTTCCGTCCGGAGAAAAACAAGGATATCTTTTATCCACCAGGCTTTGGGTGAGTTGACGCGGGTTTGTGCCATCTAAATCAGCTATCTGGACCTGCCAAAAACCTCGCGAATGCTGACAATAGGCAATTTTTCCGGTTAAGGGCCTGGGTGGCTCTTTGGCCCTTATGATTGAAACTTCTTTTTCGGCTGCGGAAAGAATAAATAAATTCTGATAAGCCAGGGCGCTGTGGTCAGCTGACCAGGCATTCAGGATTAGAAGCTGCCTTTCTCCAGAGGGCCTGATGTCAAGATTGAGCAAATAAGGAAAAGATTTTACTCTTTCTAATTTGATTAACCGGTTATCCAAAAACGCCATTATCTCAACCGTGCCTTTAGAAAACCATTCTTTATCCTCGGCCTTGATATCCAGCGTTAAAGATGAAGACCTCGGACTTATTGAAAGCGTGCTGTTTTGCATCGGGGCTAAAGTCGAATTTACAAAAAGCAGGATGTCCTTTTTTGATTGGGGGCGCGTATCTATGCAGAAGTGTAAAGGGCCGTATTCCTTAAAATCAATCGCGCCAGATTCATCCCGGCCATCCCAGGGCTGCTGGTTAAGACCGGCCTTTCTTTCCTCTAAATTCACCAGGGTGCGGTAAACCGGGCCGCTGGATGAACCCGCGCGTATTTTTAATAAACCGTCTTTGGTGATATTATAAGTAAGGATCCCCTTGTCTTGATCCCAATAGATACCTTCTGCTTGCTGTTGGGCAAGCGCAGTATTTAAAAAAAGGTTTAAAAAAAGAAGGGTAACCAGGATTCTCATTTTGTAATCAAAATAGTAATCTTTTTCTGACAATGGTTATTTTTAATTAAAGTGGTGGCGGCAAGCGAAGTAATCCCTACGTAGATTGCCTTCAGCCCTATCGAAGTCTTGCCCGAAGACATCTTCTCTAGTAACATCTTATCATATTCCCACCAGACCTTATCCTCAAGGCTAACCGTAGAGTTAGTCGGCTCTGCCCTTCTATAGGCAAGCACCTCAAAGCTCTTAACCTCACCCAGCCGCATCTCGTAGGGCTTTGACTCGCTGCTGGGGCTAATCTCAATAAAATATTCTGCGCTTACGCAAAGACTTAGTCCTAAGAATGCCAAGCAAAAGATATTTTTGCGCACGATAAACCTCCTTAAAATGGAGAGTTCTTCTGACGTTTAATAAAATCAACGGAAATATTTCCGCTTCTGACTATAGTTTTATCTCCTGCGACAAACTCAACTTGAACTATATAATCCGCTGCCTCTGAAACCGGCTTTCCGGAAGAATCCGTGCCGTCCCAGGTAAATGAATAGGTGCCCGCGGCTTGGGTTTGATGATCTACTAATTTCTTAATCAAGGTATCCGGGGGTGCGTAGATGGACAGAGAAACAGTACCTTCGGCGGGAAGGGTGTAAGTTATATCCGCTATCTCTCCGTAAGAAACCACTATGGCAAAGGGGTCAGTGGATACACCCAGCTCATCCGGTTTTTGACTGGTTACTACAATAGTATTTTGCGGTAAACTTAAAGAATCGTATGCTACCACAAGAGGAAAGTCTTGGGTATAGTAATCTAAGATTTGGCCTTGACTATCCCGGCCATCCCAGTAAAAAGTATGCGCACCTAAAGATAGGAGTTTATGATTGATTACCCACTGGTATGTATTATAGTTTTCGTGTTGACCAATTCCTAAGGAAAAGAGGGAATTTTCAGAAAGATTAAATCTTATCACGCACAACTCATTGTTATAGGGATTAAAATTCTTGGTCACAGTAAAACCGGAAACAACATCCCAATTTTGCACATATCCACCCGAAGACTGATACCAACCCCTACCTGCATCAGCTTTAATCGTTATCGTATAACCACCTTCACTAACTATATTACCCGAGTCATTTTTACCATCCCAGGTTTCAGAGTTTGCGCCTTGCTGGCGAGGGACAGAATCTATCAGCGTCCTGACTAATGTATTATCTAAATCGTATATCTGGAGAGTAACAGTTGCGTTTCGGTCGAGAGCATAAGCGATGGTCACAGTCTCATTATTTGCGGGGTTGAAGGTAGCGGGGTTTAGGGAAACATTGGTAATCTCTATATTATCCAGAGCCACGGTTACAGAAGTAGTTGCGATGTGCCCCACCACATCCTCTACTGTTAGACGAATGGTATATACCCCATTGCTTAAATTATGGGTATCCCAGTTAGTTAAGAGACCATTAATTACTGGAGCGTAATATGAGGCAATAGTTGTCCAATCCTCCGGATCATTTCCCGGCCCGTATTCTACAGTGTAAGAAGTGAGATTTGCGTCTGAGGCAGTTCCCAGAATAGGAATCACACCAAAGACTATTTTTCCATTGGTAGGTGAGGTGATTTCGGCAAGAGGAGCCTCTTTATCTACGGTAACCTGGCCTGAAACTTGGTCACTTTTACCAGAGACAGGCTCGGTAACGGTAATAGTATAGTTATAAATACCGTCAGCAACAACTTGAGTACCTGTAGTGTCAGTCCCGTCCCAGACCTGAGAGAAAGAATTACCCTGGTCAGAGAAGGTCTTTACAGTAAAGCCTTGGTGATCCTTAACAGTAATTAACCAATCAAGAGACATAGTAAAGGTTGCCGAGAAAGTAGTAGTATCCATTTTAGTATCGCCATCCGGTGAGAAAGGGTTGGGTAAAATGGAAAACTGCAGGATTTTGACATTATGGACGTTTACTGGAACTAATCTCTCAGCTACATTGCCTGCTGTATCCGCGCCTACTAAACGCAGGGTATAGGCGTCATTAACTAAGTTAGCTGTATACCAATATACTAAAATAGTTTCGCTGGGAACAGAATTATAAATATAAGAGATAATCTGCCAGCTGCTAGGTGATTCTCCCTGGCCATAAGCCAGAAAGGAATTTTCACCGTCAAAATGCACATCGTCAATCAACCCGCGCACTTCCACTGTGTCGCTAATCTGTCCGCCAGAGACAGGATAGGTGATGTTAACGTCCGGCGGAGTATTATCCACCGCTGCTGTTGAAGAGCCGGTAAAGACCACTCCGTTGGTCTGCGGATCCTTAGCAGTAATATAGTAGGTATAAGTGCCATCAGCTGCTACAACTCCTGCTCCATCCTTACCGTCCCAAGCTTGATTAATCATCTTGCCGCTACCCGTAAAGGTGCGCAGAGTATGATTAGAGGAATCTTTAATATCTATCGTCCAATTTAAGATCTGAGAAAGTGTGGCAATAACGGCGGTGGCATCCTTTATTCCATCGGCATTGGGTGAGAAGGGATCAACGGTATCATAATATTCGCCGACTTTGCATAAATTTATAGGAACAGTAACTATATTGGAATTTTCTGCATGGTCGACAACTACCAGGCGCAAAGTATATTGACCGCTGGCCAATTGCGTAGTATCCCACTCATAGATTGTATCTTCTTGAGGAATTGGATTGTAGATAGTCGCAAGGTATGTCCAATAAGCAGGCGAAGCGCCAGCGCCATAAGCCAGGTAAGAATGCCCTCCTGCGCCGGTGTAGGAAGCAAAGTGCAAATCATCAGCTACGCCTCTTATTTCATAGACTCCGCCAATAATCTCATTGGCTTGGGGCTGCGTGAGAGAAGCTATGGGCGGCGTATTATCTACAACAACTGTTCCGCTTACCTCAGGAGCCTGGCTGGTGCCGTCAGTGGCATTGATATAATAGGTATAAGTGCCGTCACTAACAATCCTTGCTTCTGAATTTCTACCATCCCAAATCTGGTTAATATTATTCCCGCTACCCGCAAAGGCCCTGACCGGACTGTCTCCTGAATCTTTGATATTTATGCTCCAGTTAAGCAGGCCGCTTATACTGGCACTTATAAGAACAGCATCCTTTTTACCGTCTCCGTTAGGCGAGAAGGGATTGGGTGAGCTATAGGTATCGTAGATATTCACATTATAGAGCGTAACCGGCAGATCCACCCTCTTTAGATTACCAGCCTGGTCATAGACCTCTAGTCTTAGGCAATAGTCGCCATTAGGCATAGTGCTGGTATCCCATTCAGCCAGCAGTCCGGGTTCAGGCCCCACATTACCCCAAACATAGCCGATATAATTCCAGTACGCAGGCGAAGTGCCTTCTCCGTAATAGAGATAGCCATAAGTGAAGCTTAAATCATCAACAGTCCCTTCTATGGCCACGCTGCCGGATAACTTTGTGCCGGAAACAGGTTCAGTGATGCTGGCTGTAGGCGGGGTATTATCTACGGTAATCTGACCAGAGACCTGGGGAGCAGTGGAGCCTCCCGGGGTGGGGTCAACCGCGTCAATAGCATAGGTGTAGATACCATCAGGTACCACCGCATTTAAGCTATCCTTGCCATCCCAGGCCTGTTCAATAGTTGCGCCTGTGCCAGTAAAGGTGCGCTTGACTTGGTCTGAAGAGTCCTTAATGTTGATGCTCCAGTCAGCCGGAGTAGTAATGGAAGCATAGATGGTGGCGGAGTCTTGTTGACCATCGGCATTGGGTGAAAAGTAATCCGGATAGGCATAGACGCTGTAGATATTCACATTATAGAGCTCAACCAATACATCCACTCTCTTTAGGTTGCCGGCCTGGTCATAGACCTCTAATCTTAGGCAATAGTTACCATTAGGCGTAGTGCCGGTATCCCATTCAGCCAGCAGTCCGGGTTCAGGCCCAACATTACCCAAAACATAGTTAATAAAATTCCACTGCGTAGGCGAGGCACCCTCTCCATAATAGAGATAGCCATAATAGAAGTTTAAATCTTCTGCGGTTCCTTTTATGGCCACAATGCCGGATAAGTTTGCGCCGGAAACAGGTTCAGTGATGCTGGCAGTGGGCAGGGTACTATCTACGGTAATCTGACCGGAGACCTGAGGGACGGTTGAGCCAGTACCCGGCTCAGTGGCGTCAATAGTATAGGTATAGATACCATCAGGTACCACCGCATTTAAGCTATCCTTGCCATCCCAGGCCTGCTCAATAGTTGCGCCTGTGCCGGTAAAGGTGCGCTTGACTGCATCCAATGAGTCCTTAATGTTGATGGTCCAGTCAGCCGGAGTAGTAATGGAAGCATAGATGGCAGTAACATCCTGGTTGCCATCGGCATTGGGTGAGAAGTAATCCGGATAGGCATAGACACTGTAGATATTCACATTATAGAGCGTAACCGGCAGATCCACCCTCTTCATATTTCCGGCAGCGTCATAGACCTCTAACCTTATGCAGTAGTCACCGTTAGAGGCAGTGCTAGTATCACACTCAGCCAAAAGTCCGGGCGCAGGCCCGACCTTACTCTCAATATAGCTAAGATAATTCCACTGTGTGGGTGATGTGCCTTGGCCGTAATAGAGGTAGCCATAATAGAAGTTTAAATCTTCTGCGGTCCCTTTTATATCTACTCTGCCGGATAAAGTTTGGCCGGAGGCGGGTTCAGTGATGCTGGCCGTGGGCGGAGTAATATCTATGGTGATTTGGCCTGAGACCTGGGGAGCAGTTGACTTAGTATCCGGGTCAGTGGCGTCAATTGTGTAGGTGTAGGTGCCTTCCGGCAAAATATTACCCTGGGAATTCTTACCATCCCAGGCCTGCTCAATAGTTGCGCCTGTGCCGGTAAAGGTGCGCTTGACTGCATCCAATGAGTCCTTAATGTTGATGGTCCATTCAGCCGGAGTAGTAATGGAAGCATAGATGGCAGTAACATCCTGGTTGCCATCGGCATTGGGTGAGAAGTAATCCGGATAGGCATTCACACTGTAAATTCCGAAGTAAAAAAAGCTTACCTGCAGCCTATATGGGGAACTAGAACTGTTATTGTCATTATCAAAAACTAAAATATAGTAATCCCCCGCGTAAGGCACTTCTTGCTGTAAATTGATATCGTTGCCGTTACCGCCGCTGTAACCTGAGCCGATAAAACTGTGATCGGAGTCAAAAACATAAAGCCAGGCATTTATATTTTCCGGCACATCAGTTAAGGAAATATTTAAAAGTCCCTTCTTGGCAATTGTAACCTTAAAATAATCCTGGTCTCCGGAAGGATTTATGGTTCCATTAAGCCAAGAATCCGGATTAATAGAATTGGCTGAAGTAAAGTTATCATTGGGTTCGGTCTCGCTTGGGCCGCCTCCGGGAGCAGCACTTACTTCATCAGAATAATCGCTTTCATTATTAAAGTTATCGACCGCAGTAATCACATAATAATAGGTTGTGCCGTTAGTAAGACTTGAGTCGTGATAATTTGTATCGGTAATAAGGACAGAATTTGCCTTAATGTAACCGGAACCGCTGGTAGTAGAACGATAGAGATTATAACCGGCGAGGTCAGCTTCGGGATTGGCATTCCAGCTCAAATCAACCGCGCTATCACCGGCAGTAGCGGTTAATCCGGTAGGCGCGGAGGGCGCAAGGATATCAACCGTTACCTTCAAAATTAATGAATCTGATTGCCCGGCAAAGGCAAGGCCCGTCAGCCCGACGCTAATAACCAAAAATCCTAAAATTAAAAGAAGTCTTCTTGCCATTAATTATCTTTATTGGGGTTTATTATACTAAATAACAATTTACTCTTTAAGCCCACCCCTACCCTTCTTCCTAACGTATGCGACCAGATAAATACCTGATATTTTTTACCCTGATATTGTTTGTCATCGGGAATAGTAATGATTACATCCGAGACCGCACTTTTATTAGGTTGGATGTCTTTAAAGTCAGTCTTTTCTAATTTTATCCAGGATAAATCCGGAATGGGCGCAAAGCCTTCTTTAAGCTCTGGAGGCTGCGGCAAGAGGAGTTCTATCTTTAAATCCACTGCTTCTTCGCCGGTATTGACTACTACCAAAGGAAGGCCCGCTGTTTCCTTTGTGCTGTAGGTCTTACCAATCTCTAAGTTTCCCAAAGTAACTTCGCTAAAACCCGTGTTTAAGCCGGCGGCTTCAACCGTTGTATTAGAGATAAAACAACATATTACCAAGAAGAACATTACCAAACCGATGTTCTTAGGCATAATTTTACACTATAGGCCTTCTCATGGAACACCGCACGGACGAAACCCATGAGGTGTCCCATGATGAGCTTCTATTTTTTAAAAGACTGTCTTCCTTAACCCTCCATTTACTTGTAGAGGCAAACCCGGTTATCTGACTCCAACAGCGATTAACTTACCTGTGCCGTAACCGTAACCACGATGTCCTGTTCAATACCCACCGTGGTAGCTGTGGGCGCCTTAAACTGGAACCAAAGTTTTCTGGTGGCATTATAAGGCACGCCTACTCCGGTCTGGTCACCGGCAAATTTGCTAGCCGAACAAACCACCGCGCTAGTAAACAAGGCATGATTGGTTTCACTCCAGATAATACCGCCAACTACGTTGGAAAAGGCAGCATTAAGCACATAGGTTTCCACTCCCGGAGCAGTCTGAGAGGCCGTCCAACCACTAGGATTACTCAGTGAGAGCGAGTAGGTCTCATCCACGCCACTTCCATTATTAGTAATTGTAACCGCGCTTGCCGAAACTGTTGCGCTGCCTGCGGCCACCGATTCTAATGTAAGCGCATCCTCAGTGACGCTGACGCTAATTGAAGGCGTAACCGTAACCTTGACGGCTACTGTATCCAACGGGCCAGCTTTTACTTCGGTAATTACATAACAGGTTAAAATTAGCACCAAACCTGCGATTAGCAATCTTGAAGCTTTCTTGTTCATTTTTAGTCACCTCCTTTTGCTTTTAAGATATTTGACAACTTACAATCACGGATATATCCTGCTCTTCTTTTTTCTCGGTAATGGTAGGAGATTTAAGCTGCAAATATAAAGACCGCGCACCTGACGCCGGTACGGCTACGCCGTTGGCAGTACTCTGGGCATAACCAAAAACGGTATCGGTAGCCCTTATAGACTCAGTAGTAATTACATCTTCGCTTAACGCATCTTGATTAAAATGCGCAGCCGCGGGGGCATCGCTAGAGTTACAAAAAAGACCGCTTAAGACATAGCTCTCCTCTCCAGGGACTGTAGCCGCTGTCCAACCAGAAGGATTAACCAGTTTTAACTCGAATGTCTCCGGCTCACTCCCGTCATTGGTAACGGTTATTTTATCTGCCGCGGTCATAGTAGTTGTTTTATTGACTTCAGTCAAGCCCGCCAGCCAGAGTTTCGGATTAACCGCAATAGATAATACCTGAATAATTGTCCAGGTGCCTTTCTGAATCCAACCATCGTATGCCTCATAATCATCTTTGACATAAAGGTAGATATTCCTGTCGCCAGCAAAAGTAGATTTAAAGGTAATCGTCCAGGTAATTGTCAGGGTTTCGCCCGAACCAGACATCGCGGTCTTTGAGCAGATTAATTGGACAAAAGAGTTTTCAATTACTTTTTTTGCGCCTGGGCTAAAACCGCCTAACCAGGCAGTATCAGCATCGTTACGCAAGTATAATCTATTGGTATTCTGGTTATAATACGCTAAGAAACAGTTCTCGCCAGAGGACGAGGCATTGATAAGAAAATGGGCTTGCTGGATATCCTGCCAGCCATTAGCATCAGAATAGGTAGTGGTAAAGGTAATACTTTGACTGGCAGCCGATGAGCCTGAAGAAGGAGTGACTGTACCGACTTGCGGAAGGGCATTTATTCTCCAACTGCCCTTTCTGGACCAATTGCTCACGGCGCCGCTGTCATCGCTTGCGTATAAATAGAGGTATTTGCTGCCTAAAAAAGTAGATTTAAATACAATGTTCCAGGTAACGGAAAGAACCCTGTCCGAACCAAAAACGATAGTCTGGCTACAATCTAGCTTCACAAAGGAGTTTTCAATAATATTGCCTGAACCGGGCGCATAACCGCCAAGCCAATCGGTATCATCGTCGTTTCGCAGATAGAGCCGATGGTTGTTCTGGTTATAGTACCCATAAAAACATCCTGCACCGCTTGTTGAGGTATTAATTAAGAATACGGCATCTTGAATATTCTGCCAGCCATCGCGGTCAGAATAGGTAGTGATAAAAGTTACTGCTTGATCGGACGTGCTTGTTCCAGAGTTGGGCGAAACCGTACCGACGCTGGGCCGGGCATTTGCCGCAAATACTCTTGCGACAAATAGAGCGGAAAACAGGATACAGAATATAGCAACTTTGACGGGTATTTTCAGGAAAGTTAAGCTTCTGCTGGAGGGAATGATCGAGTAATAGTCTCTTAAAAACATTCTCTTCTTGAACTTAAAAAAGGTGGGGCTTTTGTTGATTCTTAACTATGTCATATAACTTAGACGTTGTCAATTAGAATTTTATTTTTAAACTTTTTTATAAAGCTCCGCGGCTTAACAGCCGCAGAAAAGCCCCTTCTCATCTTGTTGACTTCTTTTATTCCTTTAAAAAGGTTCTTCTCTGTCAAGATGGCGTAAATATAGGCCTTCAGCAAGCCGAGCAAAGAGCTTGACAAAAAAAGATGCTTCTTGATAGCCGCATATGCATCCTCCTTGAGAAACAACCGGGTAATCTGAAAAAATCTTTCCAGGGGGATATCGGTAAGCGTAATGGCTTTTTTGAGCTCATCCAGCTTGAAGGGGATGTCCATTACCAGCCGGTCAAATTCATCAACCCTTAACCCTTTTGCCTTGGCAAAATCCCAAAATTCAGTTCCCGGAAAAGGCACAGAGATATAAGTAAGCGGGCTAAGAAAAGGCGAATTGCGATAATCCTTTATAAAATCATAGGTCTCAAGAAGCTGCTCTTCCGTTTCATGGGGATTTCCCGCCATAAACACTCCCATAATCGGAATTTTATATTTAGCCGCCAATGCGATTGCCCGGCGGTTTTGCTGGACTGTAACGGTATGATTTTTTAAATATCCCAGGATATCCTCACAGCCGGACTCCATCCCGATTCCCATAATAACCACGTTCATCTCCTTTAATATCTTCATTATCGGCTCATCGAGCAAATCAGAACGGGCAAGGCACATAAATTTGGCTTTTCTATTTATCCCTTTCTTAAGGACTAAATCATGGATTTCGTTTAGCCGCTTGGTGTCGGCAATAAACAAATCATCGAATATATGGATAATTTCGGCTTTATACTTTCCGATTAGCAGCTCCATTTCCTCAACCACCCGCCCGGCAGAGAAAGCCCGGAATTTTCCCCAGAATGTCCTTGTCGAGCAGAAGGGGCAATGAAACGGGCATCCCCGGCTGGTTATCATCGTTGCCGAGCGTCCCGCATAGTAAGGAATAATCTGCCGCGGCGTTAGGTAAAATCCTGAATCCGCGATTTCCCTGTCGGGAATGGGAATTTTATCGAGGGGCATGAGTGGCTCCCTGGGCGCGGTGAAAACTGTTTTTCCTTCATCATTAAAACAAATCCCTTTTATTTTCAGTAAATTAACTTTGGAAAAACTGTCGAGCACCATCAATTCCAGCATCGTCTCTTCGCCTTCTCCGATTACTCCGGCGTCAAAACAGGAATCCGGCAATTGGCGATAGGTAGATATGTGCACTCCTCCGAGCACAATGGGAATTTTATATTTTCCTTTTATAAATCTTGCGAAGCGGACAGCTTCGCCGATATCCTGCGTAACCGCGCCGATTCCCACAATATCAGTTTGCCTCAATTCTTTGTAAATGTCCCGGCAATTCGCGTCCAGTAAATCAATCTCCTGATAGCCGCCGTATTTTTTCAGATAGGCGGCAATAGAAAGCAGGCCTAAAGGCATTAGCCCCGTCGCGAATCTTTTACTCACATTAACCAGTGTTAATCTTTTCATACGGATGAGTTATGTTAGGCGCCCTTTAACCAACTGTCGCCGGGTTAGGCACCGCCTCCAATAATCCTTTCAATGCTATTTTTAAAGTTTATTAAATTTGGTGTGTGTTATATGACGAGATATTTTAAAAGGCGGAAAAATTTTCTGTATATTTTCTAAAAAAAAGAGGAAATCGTCAAAAGAGAAAGGCCGGTTGTCTATTTTATTAGCTGCCCGGAAATTCTCCCTGCGCAAAGCGCTCTTAGCGTCATCCAGCATCTCTCTTTTTTCTTCGCTGCTAAGCATGTTTTACCCTTTCTATGATTGCTTCCAGCTCTGTTTCCTTTCCAAAAAGCGCAAAATATTCCCTGAGCAGCTTAAAATCGAGATTAGAATAGTTTTGTTTTATAAGCGATTCAATGTCGGCCGTATCCCGGCTTAAACGTTGAGGGTCATTTGAACCGGATTGCACCTTCAACCCTATCTGGTCTTCGACTCTTAGAACTTTTACTTTAAACTTTCCTTCCAAAATTTCCTTCTCCTGCGCTCTTTTGAGCATTGCTACTGCATATTTCCTATGGGCAAGAAGAAAATCCACCCTACCCAACTGCAACTCATCGCTGAAGAAATTTAAAACATCTTCACTCTCATGGAGAAGCTTATAACCGCGCCCAAGCATGATTTCCTCTACCTTCTTACTGTCTGTGCTTAAAATGAGCAGGTCTATATCGAGAGTTGTCCTTGTAACGCCGCCAAATTGCAAAGCAAATCCGCCGATAACCGCAAAATCTATTTTTTCGGTGTTAAAAGTCTCTATGATAAATTGAAATACATGTTTAAAGTCCATAATTCCGTCCAAACTAATATGAACCCTGCTACATTATTTTAAAATACTGTGTATAGGATTGCAATCTTTTTCCGATAAAGCATCCCTATTGCGCAATCGGAAGCTCTACAATAAACCTCGTGCCTACCTTATATCCGGATTCAACCATGATTTTGCCTTTGTGGTTGTCGGTTAAGATGCGCCGGATTACATAGAGGCCGAGGCCGGTGCCCTTTCTTGATGAGACCTTGGTGGTAAAGAAAGGGGTGAACACCTTTTTCATATCAGCATCTTTTATGCCCATGCCGTTATCTTCTATGGTTATCTGCAGCATAGTGTCATAAGGCCTGGCGGATACGGTGATCCTGCCGCGGTAGCCCTCTTCTTTTAACAGATCCCGGCGCTCAACTATGGCGTCGTAGGCATTGTCAATGAAGTTGAAGAATGCCTCTTCCAGCTGGGTGAGGTTTCCTTTTACTTTTGCGGTGTCTTTCGGATAATCCCGGATTATGTCGATTTCCGAGAGTTTGACTTTGTATTGGACCATCTCCAGGGTGCCGTCAATAATCTGGTCTAAAGTCAATCCCTCAAAGGAAGCATCGCCTCTTCTGGTGTATTTAAGGATACCCCGCACTACCTCCCCGCCCTGCATCACGTTCACCTGGATGCGCTCTAAGGCGTGGTTGATTTGCTTAACCATTTCTTTGACTTCACTGGTGCAGTTGGAGGTATCGGTAGTCTTAATGGTATCCAAAGTATCGCCGGTAATCAGGGAAAGGGCGTAAAAACGGTTGTTTATCTGATGTGAGAGCCCGTCGGCCATGGTCCCGATGGTAGCCATCTTCTCTGCCTGGGCAATTTGCTCCTGCATCTCCTTTGCCTCTTCGTAAAATTGGGCGTTTTCAATTGCCAGGGCGGCCTGGCTGGCAAGCACCTGAAAGACGTTTAGGTCTTCGGGAGTGTAAATCTGGCCGGAAAGTTTATCTCCAAATACGAAAAACCCCATAAACCTGTCTTCCAGAAAACTGGGTATAATTACCGCGGCAGTCAATAGCTGCATATTATCCGCTATAAGCTGGTAAGTAGGGTCTCTGGTGTCCTGTATCAGGCGTTTTATCTCTTCGTAAATTATCGGCTGGCGGTGCAAGACAACCCATTTAATCAGCGTGTTGTCGGGAGTAAGCTTGGCTATGGGTACTCTGCCTTTATCGCGGCTGACCTGGATAACGTATTCATTGCTCTGCTGGTTGTAAAGATAAATTCCTACATAACCGATTTTAACCGTCTTGGTGACGATGTGGGCAATCAGGTCAAGCAGCTTTCTTAGGTTACGGATACGGGTCATCCCCACCGAAGCCTGCTTTAGGGTATTCTGGTAGCGCTTCTGTTCCTTAAGTAACCTCTCTTCTGCCTTGTGCTCAAAGAAGATATAGATAAAAGGGCCGACTGTAGCCAAAAAACCCATCAAACCCAAAGGCAATATCCACCACTGGGAACCTAAAACTTCAATAAGTTGACTTCTAAACCTCGCCACAACCGCAAACGGCACCCCTAAAACCAGGGTATAGACTGCAATAAAGATACCGGTACGGGTGATAGCGATCCTGATGTCCATGAGGCGGTAACGGACAATGGCGTAGGCATATAAAATTACGTAGAAAAAAACGAAAAAATTGCCAACGGGGACTACCCGTATATTATAAAATAGAAAATAGTTAGTCGCGCCTCCGCCGAAACCGACAACTAAACCAAGAAGAATGTATATTAACTGCGCTCTATAAAAACCGCTAGCCCTTCTTAAGGCTTTAAATACGAGACGAAAAGAATAAACAGTATAAAAAAAGAATAACAAAAGAAAAAACGGATATATTATCCCCGGAACAGGCCAAGATTTAAAATAAAACCTGTCTTCAACGCTTTGGATAAATAAATTGGTAGGAGTTATTAAAGTGATAATTAATGCAGCTAAATAACCTGCTATTACTGTCTTTTTCTTTTCTTTATTTAATCCTAAAAGCTCAACGATGAAATGAAAATAGGTTATAGAGATAAAACTTGCACCAATATGGAGCACTTTTGCCCATAATAGTGCGCTTTGAGGACTGGAAGATATTCCCCATAGAAATAAACTATAGGCCCATAAAGATATACTGAGACTCATAAACAGATATCTTCTATTGAGCCCAGCCCTTCTATTTCTTAAATAAACTAGGAAACCTAAAAAAGCACTACCCAGTGCTGTTATTAATGAAGTAATATTGTATATAGTTTGCATTGAACTTAAAATTAAAGATGTCATAATTATTAAAAAATATTATCTTTTAAAAATTCATAAATTTTTTTACTTGAAGGAGGACATCCTGATAAGTAATTAATGTTTTTTTCTTTGGCTAAAGCTTTAACGCATTCACCGATAGCGATTATTTTAGACGATTCGATTTCATTAACTTTACCGTTCCCTATAACAATATTAAATTTTTTTTTGTTAAGCAGCAATTTCATTAATAAAATTAAATCCTTTTTTAAATATTGCTTCGCATTATCAAGGTTAAAAATGCATTGCGAACAAGCAGTCGTAGGCCAAATAATTAAATTAAACTTCTTAGTATATTCTTGAGGCAACACAAAATCATTCAATCTATATTGCCTGTATTTATCCATTATCTCTGCTGTAAGCCTATTTCCTACGCCAAGCGCTATAGCAAAATTTATATGTTTTACATCCTGTGGATTATATCCCATAAGATAAGAGCCCAAGGAATCTGCTTCAATCAAATTATCTGAACAAATTACTATATTGGTTTTTCTTGTCCGTCCATGATGAGGCCCATTTTTATCCATGGAAATAATGCCGTCAATAATACATAAATCCGGCATAAGGCGAGTGGCCAATAAAGCAATTCCTTTCTCTAGTCCCTTTCTGTGCATATTTATTTTATCCTCAGAAGGCAGCATGCCCATTTGATTTTTTAAACATAAACTTATTTTTGTTTCTATGTGGGTTTTTAGTTTTGCTAAGTTAAGATAATACACCTCATCTAACATCTTTGGTAAATGAAAAGAAAAACCATCGATATTAAAACATTCTTTCTCTACTCCATCTAAGTTTAGGAATTCAACATTATGAGGGAACTTTATCTTATCTATTTTTACAATCTTTAATAATTTTTCGAATGAATAGTCCTCTTTTTCTACTTTAAGTAAAGAAAAGTGAGCGACGTAAATCTTTTTCACATTTCTCTCGGCAATTATTTCTGTTATCGTCTTTAAAAAATAGCTATCGGTATTTTCGCCTTTTATTATGGGAATTCTTCCTCCCCAATTTGGCTTTATTAGAACTTTATCTTTAAAGTTGGGAGCATAATGATCGATTATGGTCTCTAAGGCATTTTTAAAATTTCGATTATTTATTTTTTTAACAATAACCATTTTTCAATCTGGTAACAAGTATATTTTACATATAAAAATCAGATTTATTTTTAAACTTATTTAAGACAGCCATAGCAGTATCATCCCATTGTTCGTTCGCCGTTATGCGAATTTTGTTCATAATGCGGAAAGCCATCTCTTCCAGCTCTTCTGCCGTTAAATTACTGAATTTATCAATCGCCTTTTTTCTAAAAAAAATGTCCCTAAACATTGGATTCTCTGGTGAGATATACATTTTTTCCCCAATAATGACCGTGCATCTTTTAAGTTTTGGTATATGCCTATGTGGTGGCAAAATTTCATAAGTGCCCTTCATGGCAATTGGGATTACGGCAACATTAGCTTTCATAGCTAATTTTACAAAGCCATGCCTTGGCTTAAGCATTTTGCCAGTTCTGGATCTGGTCCCCTCCGGATAAATAACAACCAGTCTACCTTGATCCAAATGCCTCATCACATTTCTAAAAAATACTACTCCCGGATAATCGTGTTCGACATAAACTATATGATGCAATTTAGTAAACCATCTAATAAAAAAAGTCTGCTTTACTTTTTTTGTAGCTACAAAAACTATATAATTTTTTAGTAAAGCGCCTAAAATGAGGAAATCATAATAACTAAGATGGTTTGATATTAATATTGCTGATCCTGTTAGAGGGATATTTTTAATTCCCTTTATTTCTTTAATCCATGTTTTAAAGAAAAGGAATACAATAAGACGAAAAATTCTAAACCTGGCTCTTCTAAAAAAACGGTATCTTGCAGTTATAAAATAAAAAACGCCAATGCGAAAAATATTTATTAGCTTTCGAAAGAATCTGTATAGAATGCGGACTTTGCGCAACTTTTTCTCTTTAGTTTTATAAATTTTTCTATCTCCTAATTATTTATTAACTAAGTTAAATATTTTTTTACACTTGTTAATAACTTATCTATATCGAATGGCTTAAGAATATAATCTTTAGCGCCTAACTCTCTTGCTTCTTCTGGTGCTGCATCGCTGGCATAGCCTGTTATAAATATAACTGGAATTTCTACTTTATCTTCTTCTTTTTGATTTTTTTTAAACTGTCTTATTAATTCTATGCCGCTTGTTTGTGGCATTCTAATATCGCAAATAATTAACTGAAAGTTCCCTTGCTTCATTTTTTCTTGCCCTTCGCTCGCACTCTTTGCGATTTCTACAAAATAACCTTCTCTCTCTAACAATTTTCTTATCGTTTTAATCACAAGCGGGTCATCATCAATAATTAAAATATTTTTATTCATACAATCGCCCCCATAATTTATTTATTTCATATGACTTGTAAATGAATAAATGCATTACATTTGTTCAGCTATTGTTTTATTACGGGAAAACGGTCGTTGTCCCTATTTTTTATTTCTTATCCTGCTTCTTTTATTTTACTAATCAGCTCGGAAATATCAAAGGGTTTATAAATATAGGCTACCGGGCCTAAGGCCTCTGCCTCTTGCTGCATTTCCTCATCCGCATACCCGGTAATAAAAATAACTCCAGGCTTCTTAAGGCCTCTTTTTCCTATAGTTTCGTTTAGGGACTTAATTGTTTCTACACCGTTAATCCCCGGCATCCGGATATCGGCGATTATCACATCAAATGTTTCCTTATCCGACAGCGACAAGGCGTCCTGCCCGTTTTTCGCGATAAAGACGGTAAATCCGTCCTTCTCCAGCAGCTTCTTAAGCGACTTGATAATCAGCTCTTCGTCATCAATCAGCAGAATCTTCTTTGCCATGTTCTACCTGATTAGAACTCCTAATTTACGTCGTGAGTCGTGCGTATAGCGTATTGAGCAATACGCGCGACGCACTACG
>Ga0315277_10000167_pt1 | contig 111076 bp, 99 predicted proteins | sample YL17G05_15_MG_FD_203695 | JGI IMG/M metagenome (GOLD analysis project Ga0315277, IMG submission 203695) | Sediment microbial communities from Yellowstone Lake, YNP, Wyoming, USA - YL17G05_15 | ecosystem: Environmental > Aquatic > Freshwater > Lake > Sediment | place: USA: Wyoming | collected...
TGATGTATTGGACGGAAGGTTCCTCAGCATCCTGTCCGGTAATCACATAACTCGTGACCGCCGTATCCGCAGCAAAAGTGTCTGCAATGGAACGAGCTGTTCCATCGTTCGGGGCGAGGATGAAGACATTGCCCTTGTCGGCGGCAGCAGCAGCCGTCAGGTTGGCCTCGGCCAGGTTCTTAGCCACGTCGAACTTCCAGTCGGTGGTCACCTGCCCGATAATCTTGCCCATCTCGTCTCGGGTCAGTGTCGCCTTGCTCTGAAGAGCAACAGCTTCGCTCGAGTTCTTGATGACAAAGGTCCCGTCGGCGATCTTGGGCTGCAGAACATTCCAAGCGCCCTCGAAAAAGAGGAAGGCGTTGTTGTCGGAGGCAGCGCCAGCATACAGGTAAAGCGGGTTGCCGGTACCGGTGGCCTTGTCAACCAAGTACTGGCCCTGAGCCGCACCAACAGCAATGCTGTCAAAGGTTACATAGTAATCGACAGCCTCGGTGTCGCGGATCAGCCGGTCGTAGGAAACGACCTTTACGCCTGCAGCTCTGGCTGCTTCTGCGGCGGCGGCGGCAGCGGTGCCGTCCTGCGGGCAGATGATGAGAACTTGGACGCCCTTGGTGATCAGAGCTTCAACATTCTCTTTTTCTTTGGCGGAAGAGCCCTGGCTGAAGAGAATCTCAACGTCGTAGCCAGCAGCTCCCAGAGCATCCTTGAAGCGGGTCTCGTCCTGTATCCATCTTGGCTCGTCTTTGGTCGGTAGAACGATGCCGACAGCCAGCTTACCTTCCGCAGGTCCTTTAGTGGCAGTGCCACCACAGGCTGAAAGGACTGTGGAAACAATCATCAGTACAGCAACCAGACTGTACCACATTTTTTTAGACATGTTTTCTTCTCCTTAATCTTTTGTATCGAATGTTTTAGTTATGGTAATCTTTTGTATCGAATGTTATGGTAATTATATTGTACTTTGATCTTTTTCCATCACCTCCTCTCAACTCGTGTGGGATTCGAAAGAATATCGTCAACAACGATAGCAATCGAACCGATTACGCTAGCATCCGAGCCAAACGCAGACAGGAGGATTTCCATCTGTTGGTTGATCTCAGGCGGTGAATACTTTTCTATACTCTCTTTAATCGCTGGTAAAAGGTAATCTCCAGCAATGCTCATCGGACCGCCCAAAATGATCTTCTCGGGATTGAAAATATTAACAAGGCCAGCAATGCCCATTCCCATTGCTGCACCTGTCTCAGCGAATGTATCCAATGCCTCCACATCACCTGCATCAGCGGCTTGTTTTATTAAGTGTATAGAAAGCGGAGCATTTTGTTCCGCCATGAGGCGCGGGATGATACTGCTCCTCTTGATCTCTAAACGTGCTTGCATGCGCTGGATGACTGAATACTGGTTAGCATGTGTTTCCCAACAGCCATGATTGCCCCAATGACAAGGTGTATGGGATGGCTCCTGCAAAATGGGGAAGTGCCCAATCTCACCTGCATAACCTTTATTTCCCCGATAGAGCTCGCCATTAAGAAACAAACCTCCCCCAATTCCAATACCAGCAAAAACAAAAATAAAATCCCGGGTTTGACGCGCCACCCCGAATAAGTGTTCACCCAATGCCGCGGCGTTTGCATCATTATCAATGAATACATTTAAACCTGAATTTTCCGAAAATATCTCCCTCATTGGTACATTGCGCCAATGTAAATTCGGCGCTAAGACTAAGACCCCTTCAGTGAGGTCCACAATTCCAGGAATTGCCACCCCCAAACCGAGCAGACGTGGATTCTTTGTTTTACTTATAGCAATAGCTTTATCAACGAGTTGTAAAGTCTGCTTGAGGGTAGTTGCTTGCTCTTCTGCCGGGTCAGCACTTACTAATTGTCGCCAGAGAATCTGTCCGATGAAATCAGTCAGCACAACTAAGACGAAATCTACACCTAGTTCCACGCCGATTACACAACCAGCTTGCGGGTTGAGTTCCAATAAAGTAGAGGGACGACCAGTGCCAGACTGGTTCAATCCCGTTTCATAAATCAATCCTCGCTCAAGCAATTCCTCGACCAGACTTGAGACTGTAGACTTGTTGAGACCGGTCAGGTTAGCAAGTCGTGCGCGAGAAAGGGGCGCCTGGTTATGTAAATGCCGAAGCGCCAACGAAAGATTCAAATTCCTAACAAAGGTTTGATCGACTGTATTTTGGGTGTGCATGGGTACAGAATTTAGTTTGTTGGTTCAACATACTAATTAAAGCAGGAAAGCTTTCTTTTGTCAATATCCATTTGCGGCGGGTTTTTTGACTTAGGGGATTTAATTAAGAGATGGTTTTTATTATATTGAATTTATAATACCGTCTTATGCCCAGAATAAAATATGAGCAAACAATGGACATTGAACTGGTAATACAATCATTGGTAAGGTTCTCGTCGCCACTCAACCTTTCTTATACAGGAGACAACCATGACACTTCTTTCAATCATCCCCACCCCCGATATTTACCAGGCTCGTAGAATCCTTTGCATCCAACCTCATTATGATGATAACGATATCGGTGCGGGCGGTACATTGGCACTGCTGCATGACAGAGGTGCTGAAATAATATATCTGACCGTAACCGATGATCTGATGGGTGTGCTGGATATTTCATTATCTGGCGAGGCAGCCACGCATCAACTCAGACACGAACAAGTTAGAGCAGGCAAGATCATTGGGGTCAGCCAGCATCACTGGCTAAATTACCCGGACGCGGGTGCCTACGATTATTACGAGCTGCGACGCGAGATCATCAGAACAATCAGACTGGTGAAACCCGACCTCCTTTTCGCTCCTGACCCCTGGCTGGCGTACGAAGCTCACCGTGACCACGTCCTGACCGGACAGGCGGCAGCAGAAGCCACCACGCTCTACAGCCTGCCTCGCCTACCCAGCGATCCAGAAGTAGATGCGGCATACATTCCACACGAGGTGCTTGGGATTGCGCTTTACTATACCAATGCCCCAAATACGATAGTGAATATTAGCCCGGTACACGAGAAGAAAGAAGAGGCTGTGCGTTGTTACCAATCACAGTTCTCAGACGAGGATATGGCGAGGCTGCTAATGTTCCTGGATGCCAAGGAGCACATAGCTGCGGAAGGATGTAAGTTCCCGCTTGCAGAAGGACTGAAAGTGATGCATCCCCTGCAGCTTCATTGTGGTTTATAAAGTAAAGCTATTGGACAGTGTAGATCACGTTCCGGCATGGGGAACATGGAAACAGCATCGCCAGTAGAGTAGAATCACAGCGTGAACACATCGTCTCCAGCAGAAACCAAATCACACAGTTTCTCATTCCAGTTTAGGTGGACGCGTCACAGCACCATTCTGCTCAGTGGTTTCCTGCTCACCATCACTCTCATTATATATATCTGGTGGCCATTGGCAGAGGAAGTGCTCAGCTATATCGACTGGAATGGACCCTGGTGGCGATATATTGATTGGTTACTCATCGGTATCTTTTTCTTCATGTCGCTCGTGATCATGGTTCGGGCTGACCTGCGAGTTGACGCGTTAATCCTGTTCGTTGGCACCTGCGGGGGACTGGTAATCGAATCCTGGGGTACGCAGACAAACCTGTGGTTCTACTACACATCTGAACGTCCACCCATCTGGATCATCCCAGCCTGGCCGATAGCCAGCCTGTGCATCGACCGGTTAACCCAGCTGCTTAAATATCTAACAACAAGATGCTCATCTAAAAAGTCAGGAGGGATTCCCATAGCCCAGTTTTTGAATGTCCATACTCTTTATTGGCTAATTTTCGGCTCGTTCTATATATTAATGCTTACCTTCGTTGCACCGACATTCGACCATTCGTTCACTAAGGCTGCCCTGCTGCTGTGCGCGATTATTATCTTTACACCCACAGATAAACAGACAACCTGCTTGACTTTCATTGCCGGAAGCGGGCTGGGTTATTTTCTTGAGCTGTGGGGCACCACCCGCCAGTGTTGGACATACCATACCTACCAAACCCCCCCATTATTCGCAGTCCTGGCGCATGGCATGGCTGCGGTTGCCTTCTGGCGGGCAGGATTATTATTACGGGCAGTTATTCATAAATACAGGGAAGTCAGGGGGGGAGCACAGATCCGGAGTCCATTACCGAGGGTACTGATGGATATCCTGGTTAGTAGTTCTGAAGCTAATAAAAAGGGAAAAGATCCAGGCAATTGAAGAAAGGAATAATAATATGGGAAAAAATGGGAGGTAAATCAATGTCAAGGTTATAAGCAAAATCTGATATATATTCACAATGTCAAGACAGTAGCCCCCTCACCTGGTAAACAAACATATATGTCCGCATCAACCCCGGTTGCATGCAAGTAACATAACTTAACCGACCTGATAAAAGCCTCCAGGGCATCTGACCGAACGAGAGCTACAGCACATCCGCCAAATCCTGCGCCAGTCATGCGAGCTCCGTAACACTCTGGTTGGTGATTGGCGCATGCCACGATCTTATCAAGGGCATCACTGGAGACCTCGAAATCATCACGCAGGCTGACATGACTGGCTTTGAGCAATTCTCCAAGACGGGGGATGTCACCCAGTCGTAAGGCAGCGACCGCATCCAATACCCGCTGATTCTCGGTGACCACGTGGCGGGTACGGCGAAACAGGACATCATCCACCAGCGCAGACCTCCCAACAAGCATATCCAAGGTCACATCGCGCAGGGCAGGGACACCGAAGGAACGCGCCGCCGCCGCACACTCGGCATGACGCTGGTTATATGCCGAATTAACCAGTTCACGCCGCGTCGTTGTATCCAATACAAGAATCGCGATACCTGGTGGAATTGGAACGTGCTGGAATTCCAGTGAGCGACAATCCAGGAAAAAAGCATGACCAAGCCTGGCTCCGGCTGAAACCATCTGGTCCATGATGCCAGAGTTTAAACCCAGCCATTGGTTCTCAGCCGCCTGGCATATTTTCGCCATGCGTACCGGGTTCCATTCCAAACCACTTGTTTTAATAAAAGCACGTGCAGTTACCAACCCGGCTGCAGCCGAGGAAGAGAGCCCAGCGCCGATAGGAACATCACCCACCATAATCCCTTCCCAGCCAACCAGGTGGTAACCAGCGTCTTGAAATGCCCAGGCAATTCCTTTTATATTTTCTGACCAACCGCGGTTGCGGTGGATATCATCAAGAGAGATTTCAACCTTCTCAGCAAAGTCGAGTGAATAAACAACCACCATCCGATCCTGGCGGATGCGCAAAGCCAACCATACCGCACGATCGATTGCCAGCGGCAGGACAAAACCATCATTGTAATCCGTGTGCTCACCGATCAGGTTTATCCTTCCCGGTGCACGGACAAGAAATTCTGGATCAGAGTGAAAACAGGCATGAAATTCATCAACGAGCTTTTTTTTGAAATCCATTTGAGTCCCACATACCTTTGACGTATATAGTTGGACAGGATATGTCAGGATCGTTCCCAGCGTGCGTAAACTGCCTGTGAGAGCAATCTACCAGCGCTCTTCTCACGGATAACCAGCTCACCACAATCCAATTTCCCGTGATATCCATCCATCATCTCAGCCAGAGCGGTGTGGATATGTAATGCAGATAACTTGACCGCGTACACTGTCAGAACCACGAACAATGGATTATCAGACAGCACAGCCCGGCAGGCTGCCAACAAACGAGGAAGTGCCTTATAGAGCTCCCACACTTCACCTTTAGGTCCACGCCCGAATTTTGGTGGATCGAGAATGATTCCATCATACTTCGAACCCCGCCGTCCCTCACGCTGAACATATTTATAAGCATCATCAACAATCCAACGGATAGGTTTTTGGACCAGATCAGATAGAACCTGGTTTTTGCGCGCCCATGAAACAGCTTTCCTGGAGGCATCCACATGGGTAACCATGGCACCAACCGCAGCTGCAGAAAGAGTCGCCAAGCCGGTATATCCAAACAGATCAAGCACTTTCGGTGACCGTCCCTCACCCTGGATCAACGAACTGAACCATTCCCAATGTGCAGCTTCTTCGGGAAAGACTCCCAAGTGACGGCCAGGGGTTGTCTGTGCCCAGAATTTTAGACCACCGTAAGACATTTGCCACTGTTCCACCATTTTCTTATTAAACTGCCAATGACCACCACTCTCCTCGCTGGTCGGTTTGAATACTGCATGTGCCTGATCCCAGTGTGATTGCGGCAGTGAGCAACACCAAAGAGCCTGGACCTCTGGCCGGATAATGATGTACTCTCCAAAACGCTCCAGTTTTAATCCATTTCCGCTATCGAGCAGCTCATAATCGATCCAGGCAGGTGAATCAAGCAAAATCAACTGGGGAGAACTGGTCATAAATTACCAATCAGTAAATGGAGAAAAATACTACTTGCTTTTTTCCCACATCTATTGTAAAATGTGGGAGAAAGTGGTAGGAAGTGGAGGATGCCGGTGTCTACCGGCATTCAACATATTAAGGAGGCAGTAGAACATATGTTCCTGGGTACGTACCAGCACTCCCTTGATGATAAAGGAAGACTCACGATACCAGCCCGATTCCGCTTGCTGCTGGAAGGAGGCGCCTATGTCACCCAGGGTCTTGACCGGTGTCTGATGGTTCTGACGACCGACTCCTTCAAACAGGTCTATGAGCGTCTGAATGCCATGAATTTCGCCGACCCTACCACCCGGCTGCTTCGCCGTCTTATCCTGTCCAACGCCTACCCGGTCGAGGTGGACAAGGTTGGCCGGATCCTCCTGCCACAAAACCTGCGCGACTTCATTACTTTGGGTGGAGAGGCCGTAATCGCCGGGGTAGGCGAATACTTTGAAATCTGGACGCCATCCTTATGGAACGACCAGGTAGTCCAAATTCAGGATACTGAAACCAACAACCAACGTTTTGCGACCTTAGACCTCTCAAAATCCTAAGATGGCAACGGTGTCGCACATACCAGTACTTTACCATGAAATTATACACGCGTTGCAGCCAAAAAGCCCAGGCTTCTATGTGGATGGGACATTGGGTGCGGGTGGACACGCCCGCGGGATCATGGAGGCTTGTGCACCAAATGGGTGCCTGCTAGGAATCGAGATTGACCCGCAGGCGCTTGCACTTGCACGTGAGACCTTGGCTCCTTACGTGGGGCACGTCCAACTGGTCCAAGCCTCCTATACTTCTCTATCAGCAATCTTGAAAGAACGTGGATGGAATTCTGTGCAGGGCATCCTACTTGACCTTGGTGTCTCCTCCATGCAACTCAATACAGCCGCCAGAGGTTTCTCTTTTCAGTACGATGGACCATTGGATATGCGATTCGATCCCAGCAACCCATTAACGGCAGATCACCTGGTCAACAAAAGTTCTGAAGCCGAATTAGCTGATATTCTTCACCTATATGGGGAAGAACCCTCCGCCCGACGCATCGCTCATGCGATCATTCAAGCAAGACCCGTAACCGGTACAAAGGAACTGGCAGAGATCGTCATCAGGGCAGCAGGTAAACAGCATGGGCGTATTAATCCCGCCACACGGACGTTTCAGGCTCTGCGCATAAAAATCAATGACGAACTAAATGCCATCGAATGTGTCCTACCCCAGGTGACAGCAGCCCTGGCACCAGGTGGAAGGCTTGCGATTATTTCCTTCCACTCACTGGAAGATCGAATCGTCAAGAAGTTTATAAGAAGCGAAAGCCGAGACTGCCTTTGTCCAACACGCCAACCAATCTGCACCTGCGGGCACAAGGCAGTGCTAAAGGAGATCACCCGTAAACCCATCAGGTCTGGAAACATTGAAACGAATGCCAACATCCGGGCACGCAGCGCACGATTAAGAGTCGCAGAAAGAATATAGGATTCTGGTTCTAATACTTACGGTAAAAATGGATATATCTCGGATCATCTTACCTAATAAACAAGCACCATGGCGCACCCGCCGGCAAAAGATCGTGTGGTTCCTGGGTGCATTGATCGCCATTACGATGGTTGCCGCCATTTATCTAAGCGTAACGGCAAATGCAGCCATCACCGGGCGCGAAATCCAGAACCTACAAGCTGCCATCAGCTCCAACCAGCTCATCAATGCCGATCTGGAAGCCAGTATTGCATCCCTGCTTTCCACCAGAGAAATGGAATCCCGGGCAGAGGTTATTGGATTCCAGCCAATTAAGCTGGACGAGGTGGAATATATAGTTGTTCCGGGATATGTTCCACCAGAACCAGTCATCCCCTTCAATGGATCATATTTTGAAGGACGATCACCAGCCACACCTCCGGAATACACACAATCACTGTTAGATTGGTTCAATGAGTTAATCCGCTCACCTGAAACCATCAGTATAGGCATCCAATAATGATAAAACAGTTCGGCTGGCGATCGAAGGTTGTAGCATTTATCCTAGCAGCGTTAGGCTTGTCCATCGTCGTCCAGATGGTGCGCATCCAGAACAGCCCTGAGGCAGAGATCTTCCGCCAGATAGCCAACGATTTCGCGGTTGCTTCCCGTACAATATATCCCGCGCGAGGTGAGATCTTCGACCGCAACGGTCGCCAGTTGGCAGGGAACAGGACGGTATACGAAATCGGGGTTAACCTTGAAGAAGTACGCATTTATGATGATACACAGACCATCGCCGAAGAACTCAGTAAAACATTGGGATTGGACTATAACGAAATTGTCGAATCGATCACCCATCCTCCAATAGAACACCTGAAATACCTTGGACTTGCGGATTATATCCCTGCGAGCCAAGCTAACATCCTCATGGAAAAACAGAATGAATATGTTGAACAAGCAAATAAGGGAAAGGGAAATTCAGCCTCACTCGCTGGATTAGAATTCACCGCCCATTACCAACGTACCTATCCGGAAAATGAACTGGCTTCAAATATTATAGGGTTCGTCACACAAAAAGAGGGGATCGGCTTTTTTGGTATCGAAGGAGAATACGACGAGCAACTGGCAGGCACAAAAGTGGAAGTTTTAGTTCCACAAGATCCAAACAGAGCGGAAGAAATACCCAAAGTACCCGACGGGACGACCTTGATCCTTACCATACACCGTGAGCTGCAAGCCGCTGTCGAGGATATCCTGGATGAGGCGCTATCAAAATATGACGCTCAATCGGGGACTATCATTGTCATGGATCCCCGCTCAGGAGAAATATATACCATAGCAGCAACGCCTCGTTTAAACCTTAATAAGTTCTGGAACTATTACGGTGTATACAACAATGGGAATGAATTCAACCGGGCGATCAGCATACCCTATGAACCAGGCTCGGTCTTTAAGATCCTAACAATGGCAGCCGCACTAGACAGTGGTACAGTACAGCCGGATACGATATTTCTGGATACCGGTGCCATCACGGTCGGAGGGCATACCATCCGAAACTGGAATGGTCAAGCCTGGGGTTACCAAGACATGACAGGCTGTTTGCAACATTCCCTGAATGTTTGTCTTGCATGGGTATCCTCTCAAATGGGAGCTGAAACCTTTTACCAATATATGCAACGATTCGGTATTGGTCGCCTAACAGGCATCGATCTTGCGGGAGAGACATCTGGCCGGATAAAGTTCCCGGGCGATGACGACTGGTACCCGGTCGAACTTGGCACCAATGCCTTTGGTCAGGGTGTGGACGTCACAACGATCCAGATGATCATGGCGGGGTCTGCAATTGCCAATGATGGCAGAATGGTCACACCTCACGTTGTTAAAGGGATGATTAAAAACGGCGTGCAATACAATACACCGCTACAAATCGCAGGTACACCTATCACAGATTCAACCGCTCACACATTGAACGAGATGCTGGCCAACTCCCTGGAAGAAGAGTCTTCTTCAGCCCTAGTAAGTGGGTTTCGTGTGGCTGGCAAGACAGGTACTGCAGAAATCCTTATACCCAATGAAGGATACACCAGCGGTGGAACGAATGCTTCATTTATCGGATGGGGACCAGTGGACGATCCACGCTTTATTGTATATATCTGGCTGGAAAAACCCACCGCATCAATCTGGGGGTCTGAGACTGCTGCTCCAGTATTCGCACAGGTGGTCGAGAAGACCGTCGTGCTGATGAATATCCCACCAGATGAAATTCGCCTCCAGGTCGCCGCAAGGTAAGGAACACTCATGTTAACCCTGGCAGATGCAATCGAAGCCTTGAAGAATACACGCCCAATGATGAAAACATTGGTCATAACAGAGGCAGCCATTGATTCTCGATTGGTAATCCCAGGTGGAATGTTCGTTGCATTGGCAGGAGAGCATGCAGACGGTCATGACTTCGTGGCTGAAGCCTTCAAGCGGGGTGCCTCGTTTGCACTAATCGAGCATGAACTATCCGAGCCATTCCCAATATTGGATCTACGGAAAGCCCTATCCACTGACATGGTCAGCGAGCTCGAGCCTCCATTGTGCCTGCGAGTTGAGAAAACGCTACCAGCCCTGCAGCAGATCGCCCGTTTCTGGCGCCGAAAACTCGACCTGCGTGTGATTGGTATAACAGGGAGCGTTGGGAAATCAACAACCAAGGAACTGATCGCGGAAGTACTCAGTCAACGATTCCGCACTTTAAAAAATCCAGGAAACTTGAACAATGAGATCGGTTTACCCTTAACCATCTTACGCTTGGGTTCTGGTTATGAACGGGCTGTCCTGGAAATGGGTTTTTATGTGCCAGGCGAGATTGCCCTGCTGTGCGATATTGCATTACCGCAGGTTGGCGTAGTAACCAACATTGGAACTGTTCATGCCGAGAGAGCAGGAACGCAGGAAGCCATTGCACGCGGCAAGGCAGAACTAGTCCAAGCCCTCCCCCCTGCACCAGATGGGACAGCCATCCTGAACTACGATGATCCATGGGTACGACAGATGGCTGAGAAAACGCGTGCGCAGACCTTCTTTTATGGAATAAGCCCTGACGCTGACCTATGGGCTGATGGGATTGAGAGTCTGGGACTTGACGGTATTCGCTTCCAACTGCACTACCGCAAAGAAACTCTCCATGCTCACGTACCATTGATCGGACACCACTCAGTCCAGACAGCGTTACGCGCTGCAGCAGTCGGGCTGGTAGAAGGGCTTACCTGGCAGGAAATCTTTGATGGCATACGCCAAGGGCATACGCAATTGCGATTGGCTGCCGTACGCAGCGAAAAAGGTGCCCTGATGCTGGATGACACATATAATGCCTCGCCTGAATCCACTCTGGCTGCACTAAATCTGCTGAGCGAACTTGATGGTCGGAAAATCGCTGTCCTGGGTGACATGCTCGAATTGGGATCGTACGAGCGCCAAGGTCACGAACTGGTCGGATTACGAGCCGCCCAGATAGCGAAAATACTGGTCACCCTTGGTACACGCGCGCATATCATCGCTGACACTGCACGAAAAGCAGGAATGCACAAATCAACTATCTTCGAATTCGAAGAAGTGGACCAGGTCATCGCCTGGTTACATGAAAACCTGACTGAAAAAGATTGCGTATTGATCAAAGGATCACATAGTATGCATATGGATCGTATCGTATCCGCACTGGAGGTTGACTCTTGAAACAGATCTCTCTAGCGTTAAGCCTGGCCGGGTTAAGCTTTATGTTAACGGTCATCTGGGGTGGTCCATTATTAAGAATACTTCGACACTTCAAGATCGGCAAGTTGATCCGCGTCGAGGAACCCGGTCAGCATGCTATCAAGATGGGTACGCCAACGATGGGTGGGGTAATGGTCATCCTGCCAGTAGTACTACTAACAATTCTACTTAATGCAGCCTCGCTGATCGGTCTGAGCGGTGTTGGTCGTTCAGTAATGGTGCCAATGTTGGTCATGATCGGTTATGCAATCCTGGGTGCTCTGGATGATTGGGAGGGAATACGCGGCAAGCGTCCAGGTGAAGGCATGCGTATCCGTACCAAATTCCTGGCACAGGCCATTCTGGCTGTCAGTATTGCTCTTGTCCTTAAGTACATGGTTTTGACTCCAGACATGTTTCTCCCCGGCATCAAAGGAATGATCGAATTGGGTGTATGGTACATCCCAATCGCGGCATTCATCATCGTGGCGGAATCCAATGCCGTGAATTTCACAGATGGTCTGGACGGGTTAGCCGGTTTGATTGCTGCAACCGCTTTCGCAGCCTTCGGCGGTATCGCCATGATGCAAGGTCAGGTCTACCTAGCACGTTTTGGCTTTACCCTGGTTGGTGCCCTTTTCGGTTTTCTTTGGTACAACGTGCATCCTGCTGAACTTTTCATGGGAGATACCGGCTCGCTTTCATTGGGAGCAACACTGGCAGTCGTGGCTTTGATGACCGGTCAATGGCCTCTGCTTGTTCTCATCGGAATCATCCCCCTTAGCGAGGCATTGAGTGTTGTCCTGCAAATATTTTTCTTCAAGCTGACCAAGGGCAAACGATTGTTCAAGATGGCACCATTACATCTGCACTTTGAACTGCTTGGCTGGAGTGAGACGCAAGTTGTGCAACGATTCTGGCTGATCGGTCTACTGGCAGCCATGATCGGGGTTGGCCTGGCATTAGTTTGATAAGAAGATAAACAGCGATGGAAAATAACTGGCAAGGAAAACGGGTATTAATCATCGGAGCTGCTCGACAAGGGCTGGCTTTAGCGCGTTACCTTGCCTCTCACGGTGCCCACGTGACATTAAATGACCGGCGTACCAGCTCTGAGTTACAAGCAGAGATGGATACTCTAAAAGAAGTTGGAGTGAAATGGGCTTTGGGTGACCATCCACTGGAGCTTCTGGATCAATCCGACCTGATGTGTCTTTCTGGAGGCATCCCCTTATCACTCTCGATTGTAAACGAAGCCGTCAAGCACAGGATACCTATATCAAACGATACACAGATATTCCTAGAAGCCGCACCCTGTAAAACAGTCGGTATCACCGGCTCGGCAGGTAAAACAACCACTACCAGCCTTGTCGGTAGCATGGCACAGATGGCATTCGAGGGTCGACCAGAAAAAGTCTGGATCGGAGGAAATATCGGTGATCCTTTGATCAAATATGTCGATAATATGAGCCCAAAAGACCTGGCAATCCTGGAAATCTCCAGTTTCCAGTTAGAACAGATGACGATCTCTCCCAATATTGCCGCTGTTCTCAACATTACACCCAATCACCTTGACCGTCATGGAACATTCGAATGCTATAAAGCTACAAAGATGCGGATGATCGAATTCCAGACCAAACAAGACATTTCTATCCTGGGTCGTGACGATCCGGGTTCATGGAATCTTCGCTATATGGTCAAAGGGCACCTCATTTCTTTCGGATTTCGTCTTCCAGGCGGAGATGACAATGGTACTTTTGTTAAGAACAATATTGTTTTCTTGCGTGAGAAAGGCGTTGACATCCCCCTGATGACCAAAGATGCAATTCACCTGCGAGGTGAGCACAACTATCTGAATGTGTTGGCAGCTTGCTCCATTGGTCATGCAATCGGTCTTGAGCCAGTTATTATGAACAAAGCTGTTGACAATTTCCAGGGCATCGCTCACCGCCTGGAATTCATACGCAAATGGCACGATGTAGACTGGTATAACGATTCAATTGCAACTGCTCCTGAACGGACGATGGCTGCCATTCAGTCTTTTAATGAACCTATCCTGCTGCTATTGGGAGGTCGTGATAAAAATCTTCCCTGGGAAGACCTGGCTGTATTAATTCGAAAAAAGGTTGACGATGTCATCCTGTTCGGGGAAGCCGCTGGTAAGATAGCGAAGGTACTAGAACAGGTTGAGGGAAGAAAACACCCTTATAGTGTATCGCACTGCACTTGTCTAAGAGAAGCCGTCCAGAAGGCAGCAATTACAGCCAAACCAGGCAGTGTAGTATTGTTTTCTCCAGGTGGAACGAGTTTTGATGAATTCCGCGACTTTGAAGAGCGCGGGGAGAGTTACCGTAAATGGGTACAAGAGCTTTAATCAACCAACCTGGTTTTCATGCATCAGCAGGACGGAAAATCGCCGTTCGCGGCGGTGATACCATCCTCCTGTTGGCAGTAATTGCCCTGGTGGTCTTCGGGCTGCTGATGCTATATTCAGCGAGTTGGGACTATTCACTCAACATATTACATAAAGCACCCTGGTATTTATTTGAACGCCAGTTGATCTGGGTAGGGATAGGGATCGTAATCGCGTTTTTTCTAGCTCGTTTTGACTATCATCACTGGCAGAAACTTGCCTTACCAGGCATGATATTAACCATCGCCCTTCTTCTAGGTGTTCTTCTGGTCAACGAGATCCGTCTTGGTGCCACACGGACCATCTATAATGGGTCGTTACAGCCGTCAGAGGGGGCAAAGCTGGTCACAGTGATCTATTTATCCGTCTGGCTGTACGCTAAACGTGAACAACTTCACGATCTACAGATGGGATTAATCCCGCTGGGTATGATCCTGGGTATCATCGGCGGCTTAATCTATCTCCAACCTGACCTAAGCGCTACAGGAACGGTGTTGATATTGGGAGGTTTGCTGTTCTTCCTGGCTGGCGGTGATTTACGGCAGATCACCCTGCTCCTGATATTTGCAATCATCGTCGGATGGATCGTTATCCGATTTCATCCAACCGGTCACGAGCGTGTGACCAGTTATTGGTTAGGTCTGATAGATCCGATTAAATCGTCTTACCATGTCCAGCGTTGTTTGGAATCCATTGTGAAAGGCGGCCTTTTTGGAGTTGGGATCGGACGCAGCGATACCAAGTTACTCAGCCTGCCATCACCTGCTTTCGACAGTATCTTTGCGGTGGTCGCCGAAGAGCTTGGGTTATTTGGATCATTGGTTATTCTCAGCATATTTTGCGTGCTAGTCTGGCGCGGTCTGGTCATCGCCCGCCGGACGCCTGACATGCTCGGCTCATTGCTGGCGTCAGGGCTTGTTTTCTGGATCGGGCTAGAAGCATTGATCAATATGGCGGCAATCGTTGGCGTACTCCCTTTTGCTGGCAACGCCCTGCCATTTTTCAGCGCTGGCGGCTCGAGTATGACCATCATGTTAGCTGCCATCGGCATTTTATTGAACATATCCCGCCAGACAGGAGAAGTCCAAATAGCTGATGAGGAATGGAGAACGAATAGTGCGAATTCTGACCTGCGCTGGTGGAACCGGCGGCGGCGTATATCCCGCCCTCGCCGTTCTGAAGGCCATGAAGGATAACATAACCGACCTGTTGTGGGTTGGTGGAGAAGGCGGCATGGAAGGCGATCTGGTCAAACGACAGGGAATCCCCTTTACGACCATTCCAGCAGCCGGCGTACACGGCGTGGGTCTGCGCGCCTTACCCCGCAACCTGGTCCAATTAGGACGGGGCGTATTTGCTTCTCGCCGTATCCTGCGGCAATTTCAACCGGATGCACTATTCTTCACAGGCGGTTATGTTGCAGTCCCAATGGCATTGGCTGGCAGGCGCATACCAACCTTGCTTTATGTGCCAGATATTGAACCCGGGTTGGCGATAAAATCCGTATCCCGTTTCGCTGATCGGATCGCCGTTACTGCGGAAGCCGCTCAAAAATACTTCCCATCTCATGCTCATACAAGCGTGACAGGTTACCCGGTGCGCCCCGATCTTGCTTCCTGGGATCGCAAATCCGGTCGCAGGAGCCTGGGATTGTCAGAAGACCTGCCCGTCGTGCTTGTTTTTGGAGGGAGCAAAGGTGCGCGTTCCATCAACCTGACCTTGCTGGAATACCTGCCCGCATTGCTTGAGATCGCACAGGTCATTCACATCAGCGGTGAGTTGGACTGGCACAGGGTTGAAACCGCCCGGAAAAGTTTGGTATCGAATCATGCCCGCCGTTACCACGCCTTTACATATCTCCATGAGGAGATGGGAGCTGCTCTTGCAGGAGCAGATCTGGTGATATCCCGGGCAGGTGCTTCAACATTGGGAGAATTCCCACTCTTTGGACTGCCGGCTGTGTTAGTGCCGTATCCGTATGCCTGGCGCTACCAAAAAGTGAATGCCGATTATCTGGCTCAGCGCGGGGCGGCGGTTATTATCGAGGATTCCAGATTAAAGGAAGAATTGTTACCGACCGTGAGTAATTTACTTGCGAATCCCACCAAACTGGGAGCCATGCGCACCTCCATGCGGGATCTAGCCCGCCCGCAGGCTGCATCTGACATCGCCAAACAATTGCTGACACTGGCAAGAAAGAGATAATCCATGGTTAGCCTGATCTATATCTTCTGGATGTACGTTATTCTATTTGCAATCGTTGGCGCTATGCGCGGCTGGGCAAAGGAATTATTGGTCAGTTTTAGTGTCATCCTCTCTCTTGCTCTCAACCACGTATTGAAGAAGTATATCCCGGTAGTCTCGGAATTGCCGATCGAAAGCACGACCCTGTTCTGGATACGTGCCTTGATCACCATCGGCCTCGTATATTTCGGTTATCAAACGGTCGCCAGCATCCCTCATCTTGCAGCCAGGGCAGCGCGTGAGCGCCTCCAAGACTCCCTCTTCGGAATTTTCCTTGGAGCATTGAATGGGTATTTAATCTCCGGAACTGTCTGGTTCTATTTGAGCGAAGCTGGTTATCCTTTCGATAAAGTAATATCAGCTCCCCAGGCAGGTTCTGCACTTGAAAAGGCAATATCCCTGATGATGCAATGGATGCCCCCACATATCCTTGGCGAACCGGGTATCTATTTTGCCGTGATCCTCGCCTCAATATTTGTCATTGTCGTTTTTATATAGTGTTCAAAGACTAATCATTATGACTCACGTCCATTTCATCGGCATTGGTGGCAGCGGGCTTTCTGCAATTGCCCGTCTCCTATTGGAGAGTGGGTACACGGTCACAGGTTCAGATCGTATCCTCTCGCCCTTTGCTGTCGACTTGCAAGATGCCGGTGTATCTGTGCAGATCGGACATGAGGCTGAGAACATCAGGGGAGCTGACTGGATCGTACGCTCGTCAGCCATCCCTGATGACAATCCTGAGGTCGTGGCCGCATGCCTGGCTGGTATCCCGGTTTTCAAACGGTCGGACTTTCTCGGTCAGTTAATGGCAGATAAGATCGGTATCGCAATTGCCGGGACACATGGCAAGACTACCACTACCGCAATGCTAGCGTGGACACTTTCTGAACTTGGGCAGGATCCGTCATTTATTGTCGGCGGAGTATTGACCAACCTGGGTGTCAACGCCCGAGCTGGAAAAGGTAAGGTCTTTGTTATCGAGGCAGACGAATACGACCGCATGTTCCTGGGATTGAAACCAAAGATCGAAGTAGTGACCAATGTGGAGTACGACCACCCCGACTGCTACCCAACCCCGAGCGATTTCCAGCGTGCATTTCAGGATTTTATCCATCTACTTCCTGCAGATGGCAAGCTCGTGGCTTATGCAGACGACACGGGAATAGCTTCAGTGCTTAAAGAAATCACACTTAGAGGCACAAACATCGTCCGCTATGGAATACAAGCACCTAAACTTGATAGCAAAGCAGAAAATATTCATCCAAATCCAATGGGTGGTTTCTCCTTCAATGCCCATATTTACGATGAAGAGGTCAATGTCGCATTGAGCGTACCTGGCAGGCACAATGTTCTGAATGCACTTGCAGTGTTATGTGTAATCAACCTGCTGGGACTATCCATAAAAGATGCTGCATTTCCACTGAGTACATTCAAAGGAGTCGGTCGACGTTTTCAATTCTGCGGTGAGGCAAATGAGATCACAATAATAGATGATTATGCGCACCATCCAACAGAAATACGTGCCACACTGGCTGCTGCCCGCGCCTGTTACAACCAACGCCACATCTGGGCTGTCTGGCAACCGCACACCTACTCGCGCACCCAATCGCTTTTCAACGAATTCACACGGTCCTTTAATGACGCTGATCATGTTATTGTCACAGAAATCTATGCAGCGCGCGAAGAAAAACAGGATTATTCCTCCTTGCAAGTCGTGAAATCCATGAATCACCCAAATGTACTTTTCATCTCATCTCTTCAGGGTGTTGTGGATTATCTGGCTGCTCATCTTCAGCCCGGCGATGTACTACTGGTGCTTTCTGCAGGGGATGCAGACCAGGTCAGCACCCAGGTGCTAACCCGTCTTCAGGAAAGTGAGGCAAAGGATGATTGAGAAGGATAGGAATTATCAGTTTGATCCACTTGGACTGCCACATAATAAAAAAACGGAGGTCAAGAGAATGATGGATCATAACAACCAACCTCAGGACAGAAACCAAAAGTTTCAAAGAGTCAAGAATAAACCATTGAAGAAAGACATCATCCTGCGATTGATCGACTATCTACTCAGTATGCCTTAGGAAGATAACATTAAATGACCATCACCCTACCCCTCCACACACTGCGCGCGTTTTTCAGTGATCGGTTGCGAGAGAACACACCACTTGCACCCTATACATCTGCGCGCATTGGTGGCCCTGCAGACACCTTACTGACCGTTCATTCAGGTAAAGAATTGCGTGAAGTTGTGGAATATATGTGGAGGTTGGATGTCCCCTTCACCATACTTGGTAACGGATCAAATGTGCTTATCAGCGACCGGGGCGTACGCGGAATGGTTATCATCAACCGGGCAAAAGCTGTACAGTTCGAACCTGGAGAACAACCAAAAGTCTGGGCTGAATCGGGCATAACAATCAGCAACCTGGCTCACCGGGCAGCTTCGAAGGGATTGAGTGGCCTGGAATGGGCTGCCAACATCCCCGGTACTTTAGGTGGAGCTGTTTATGGCAATGCTGGTGCTTTCGGAAGTGACATTGCCAGCACATTGATCGTTGTCGAGCTCCTATGCGAAAACGGATTTGAACGCTGGCCTGTTGAAAAGATTAATTACGGCTATCGCACCAGTCTCTTGAAACAGCAAAAAAACAAAAACATTATTCTCGCAGCAGAAATGCAAATGAAAAACAGTACAAAACAGGTCGCTCAGGAAAAAATCCAACAATTCTCTGATTGCCGCAAGAACACTCAACCGCCGGGAGCCAGCATGGGTTCGATGTTTAAAAATCCGACCGGCGATCATGCCGGACGTTTGATCGAAGCAGCCGGATTGAAAGGAACGCGGATCGGGAATGCTGAGATCAGCCCTGTCCATGCGAATTTTTTCATAAGCAAGGGCAAGACAAAGGCGGATGATGTCCGTGCCCTGATCGAGTTGGCTCGCAGCAGGGTTGAAGCAATGTTTGGCATAAACCTTGAATTAGAAATTGAATTCCTGGGTGAGTGGTGAGATGAAACCGGAACACAAGTTGAAGATTGCTGTTCTTTTTGGCGGACGCTCAGGCGAACACGAGGTATCCCTCATGTCAGCCCGCTCGGTGCTGTCGGTGCTCGATCCGGATAAATATGATGTCACCCAGATTGGAATTACACACGAGGGAACCTGGATAACAGGTCGGCAAACATTGGATGTCATGAGTGGTGAGGCAAAAGGAGAGCAGGAGAACGTCATCCTGCCGGGTGATCCATCTCGTCCAGGTCTATACCGTCTTCACAAGACCGCTCATGGTGAATTATTTGAGCTACTCAATCATTTGGATGTGGTCTTCCCTGTGCTGCATGGAACCTACGGTGAAGATGGTACTCTGCAAGGACTCCTGGAAATGGCTGATATAGCCTACGTCGGTGCAGGTGTGACCGGATCCGCTGTTGGTATGGATAAAGGTGTATTCAAGGATGTGATGCGTGCCATTGGAATCCCGGTAGTTGAGTCAATCATCGTCATACGTTCTGAGATTGAAAGGGATATGGACGATATTATCCAACGCGCAGAAGCTGTGAGTGCTTATCCCCTTTTCACCAAGCCTGCCAATCTTGGTTCGTCGGTCGGTATCACGAAATGCAATAGTCGTGGAGACCTATCAGAAGGTTTATTGGAAGCTGCAGCCTATGACCGGCGCGTGCTCATCGAACGCGGCCTCAACGCACGTGAAATCGAGGTAAGTGTACTGGGTAATGATCAGCCGGAAGCTTCTTTGCCGGGTGAAATCCTGCCAAGTCGGGAATTCTATTCATATGAATCCAAGTACATTGATGGGACCTCCGGTCTACTTATCCCAGCCCCTATCCCATCAGAGGTCACAGAACAGGTACAAAGAGACGCGGTGAAAGCATATAGGGCAATTGACTGCGCCGGAATGGCGCGTGTGGACTTTTTATTGGACAAAGACACTGGCAATTTGTACCTTAACGAGCTTAACACCATTCCAGGTTTTACTCAGATCAGTATGTATCCTAAACTCTGGCAAGCCAGCGGTATTCAATACACTCAACTGGTTGACCGCCTGATCGCCCTTGCAATAGAGCGCAAAGAAGATCGAGATCGCACTGAACGTCGGTTTCGGAGGGCTCAGTGATATCAAAGAAAGTTAACCTGAACCGGTCTGAGACAGTACGCCTGAGGTGGGCGCAACAGAGCACTAATCGACAGCGTTCGATCCCCCCTGTCGTTAAACGTAGCGGCGGGATGGGGTATGTTTCCACCAAGCAAGCAGCACGGTTGAGAACTGGAAAACGGTACGGCGCTGTGCTGGATGTACCCGGTGTGAAAATCCATATGCCGGCGATCCCTACTATAAAAATTGGTTGGCGCTTGGTATCATTTTTTATCAGCGCACTGCTTGGATGGGCTATCTATTCCTTATGGACATCACCAACCTACCAGGTGATTGAGGCTAAGGTATATGGGAACCAACGGATCGAAGTGAACGAGATAAACAGCGTTCTGGGAGTGATCGGTAAACCAGTGTTCCTGGTCATACCAGAACAAGTAGAACGTACCTTGCAACTGATATTTCACGACATGGCAAGTATCTCAGTCAAAGTATCCCTACCAAATCGGATCAATGTGACCGTGACCGAACGCCAGCCAATCATCGCCTGGCAGCAGGATGGCGGTCTGACCTGGATCGACAGCGAGGGAGTAGCCTTCAAGCCGCGCGGTCAGGTAGAAGGATTGATCCTTGTCACGGCGATGGCTCCTCCACCAGAAAGTCAAACAAGTGTTGACAATCCACAAGCGATCCCAACATTTATCTCCACCAGACTGGTAACAGCTCTACAAACCATAGCTACCCAAATCCCAAAGGGTACTCCAATCCATTATGAACCACAATACGGCCTGGGCTGGAAAGATGATCGAGGATGGATCGCTTACTTCGGTCAGAATACAGAAGATATGGAGCTAAAACTACAGATCTACCAAACCATGGTAGATTGGCTGATCCAGAGGGATGTGCACCCCTCCATGATCAGCGTGACTTATCCGGATGCACCATTCTATCGTCTGGAAGAGTGATCACTATGGATGAGATTGTTATTGGGATCGACGTTGGTACGACCAAAGTCTGCACATTGGTAGCCCGCGTGGAGGAGGAGGGTAAATTACGCATCCTTGGAGTAGGGATTGAACCATCAGGCGGGATACGCAAGGGCGTAATAGTAGACCTGGAGGCTGCCTCACAAGCAATCACCCGTTCAGTCGAGAAGGCTGAACATACAAGCGGACTTGAGATTTATACAGCGTTGGTCAGCCTGGCGGGAGCGCATGTCTCTTCGGTTAATAGCCGCGGAGTGGTTGGCGTGGACAGCGAATGTGTGGACGAATACGACGTTGCGCGCGCCCTCGATTCTGCCAGAGCAGTAGCCATCCCGCATAACCGTGAGATCATCCACGTGATCCAGCGCGGTTTTGTGGTGGACGGACAGGATGGAATACATTCTCCGATCGGTATGTATGGTTCCCGGTTGGAAGTAGAAGCCCACATCATCACCGCTGCCTCTGCTACAGTTGACAATCTGCGCCAGAGTATCGGAAAAGTTGGAGTGGAGGTATCACAGTTCGTACTCAATCCGCTAGCATCCGGTGAGGTCGTGTTAACAAAGTCAGAACGAGAAATGGGTGTTGGTGTCTGCGACATCGGTGGCGGCACAACCGATCTGGCGATCTATGTCAAAGGTGACGTCTGGCATACCATGGTATTAGCCGTGGGCGGGAACCATATCACAGCTGATATCGCCCAAGGTCTTCGGATGCCACTCGAACAGGCTGAGGAGATCAAAATTCAGCATGGTCACGCAGTACGCTCCGAGGTCGGGAGTGAAGAATATTTCAATGTACGTCCTTTCGGAGAAGATCAACCAGTCCAGATCAATCGACAGGAACTGGCTTATATCATCGAAGCCCGCGTGGCAGAGGTCTTCTCCATGACACTACAAGAAATCAAGCGCTCGGGTTATGATGGCCTGCTGCCAGCCGGTATGGTACTAACCGGCGGTAGCAGTGCTTTACCTGGTATTGCGCGACTGGCCAGCAGTGTTCTCGGCATGCCAGTCCGTACAGCTCAGCCAGAAAATCTTATCGGCCTGACTGATCGATTGAATTCTCCAGCATATTCAACCAGTGTAGGATTGCTGCACTGGGCTTTATCAATGCAAGAGCAAGATATCATATCGAGGCATGGCCAAAAACGCCGTCGCTACCAAGGAGATAGCCATATGAATCTAGACACTATAAAGACATGGTTAAAGAGATTACTGCCGTAATAGTTCGCAATACTTAGTATATTTATAAAAAATAAATCCATTAAAAAAGTAATTACACAAGGAGGAACAACATGGACTCGAACAAATCTCTCCAGGCAGAAACCTTCGCTCGCATAATGGTCATCGGAGTGGGCGGAGCCGGATCAAATGCTGTCAACCGGATGATCAATGAAGGCATCCAAGGCGTAGAGTTCATCGCCGTGAACACTGACGCCCAGGCTTTGCTGCTCTCGAAAGCAACTAACCGTGTCTGTTTGGGTGGCAAACTGACACGAGGTTTAGGTGCGGGGGGAGATCCTGAGATCGGACGCAAGGCTGCCGAAGAATCATCGGATGACCTTTACAAAGTCCTTAAGGGCAGCGATATGGTCTTCGTAACTGCCGGCATGGGCGGAGGTACAGGAACCGGGGCAGCGCCGATCGTTGCTCAGATCGCCAAAGAATCCGGCGCACTGACCATTGGGGTAGTCACCCGACCGTTCACCTTCGAAGGCGGCAAACGTATGCAATCAGCTGAAATTGGCATCGGAGAGCTCAAAGAACACGCCGATACGCTGATCGTCATACCCAACGACCGCCTGTTACAAATATCTGACAGACGCTCCAGTCTGATAGATTCGTTCCGCGCCGCTGATGAAGTATTGCACCAGGGTATACAGGGAATCTCAGAACTGATCACCATCCCTGGTTTGATCAACCTGGATTTTGCTGATGTGCGTGCAATCATGTCAGAGGGTGGTGCTGCCCTCATGGCAGTTGGAAAAGGTTCTGGTGACGAACGAGCCCGCCAGGCAGCCGAACAAGCGATTTCCAGCCAGTTGCTGGATATCACAATCGATGGTGCGCGCGGCGTGCTGTTCAATGTGACCGGTGGTCCAAATATGACCCTCTTCGAGGTCAACCAGGCTGCAGCCATTATCCGCGAGACCGCCCATCCAGATGTGAACCTGATATTCGGTGCAGTCATCGATCCGAACATGGGTGACGATCTGCGCATAACGGTCATCGCAACAGGTTTTGAGCGCAGCGGTGTACCACGCCGTGCACTGGAGCGCCCAAAACGCCACGTGGAATCTCCGGTCGAGCTGCCAGGTCATTTCATCCAACCCCGTGAGGCGGTCTCCGTGGGCGTGGAAGTGCAGAGCGGTGGCGAATCCAGACCAACATTGACCTATAACACCAACGACCTGGATATCCCTACCTTTCTTCGCAACCGCCGCTAATCATCCAGCGGGGTCGGCGAACAGCCAACCATCCATAGATACCGAGTCCTGCGATCCTTACAGGAGACGTTCCTCCCTGCCTGGCAACGAGGAGGATGTCTCCTGAATCATCCCGGGCTAATATGCATGCACAATGGAATTATCCAATAGAGGATATATTTTTTTAATCATATGTTAAAATTCACGTAATGAAAGCATCTCTATCCATACCCGTCAGCACACCTTCATACCGAAAGCATGCGAGGCAATTCGTCTGGCAAATCATAATTCCTTTGGTGCTGGCAATCATGCTAGTGATCGCATCTGGGGTATATATCACCAACGAAAGTGTGGATCAAATCAGTCAGCGGGCAGACATCTCGCTCATCTGGTTGATGATCCCCCTGATGTTTTTCTCCTTAATCTTCCTGATAGTCCTGGTGCTGCTGATCTACGCCATCACCCGTGTGCTCAAGGTATTACCGACTTACACACAGCGAACCCAGGAGGTTGTAAAACAAGTGAAACATTGGGTCCGGAAAAGTTGTGATGCTGTTGTTAAGCCTGTTTTGTTCTTCGAAGGTCTCCTCGCCAGCCTGCGATTGATTATGTGGCGAAAATGAAAGGAATTGTCATTATGAAAGAAAATTTTCTCTGGAGGACCAGAACCTTACTCATCGGGGCTGCCATCGGTGCGTTGACCGGGCTAGGAGCAGCATATTTGCTCAACCAGCGGGCAGAAAAAAGAGGTGAAGCCCTGACAATATCCAGCGGGGAGGGTGTGAAATTAGGTTTATTAGTACTGGGATTGTTGCGGCAAATCGTGCTGCTGGGGGAAGATAAAACCCAGAAATGAGCATAAAAAAAACGGAAGAAGTCTCAACCCCGGGGATCTTTTTATTGTTAAAGAGTACGGATTTACTATTAATGAAGAGAACCTTGCCACAGGCACCCCGTCAAGCGGGGCGAGGGCGGCGCTGCGCGGTCGCTAAGCTCTCTGACATAAACCGCCACCCCGTTCGGGAAGTGCATCCGCCGGGGCGAGACGGGGACAGGCAAAGGGATACACCCTTTTTTATAGCAGACTGAATAAATAATCCCTCAAGCATGTAAGCAAATCAAGCCCTTTAAATATCTCCCTTCAGGGAAATTGAGAGAGACAGGATGGTCGAGGCTTTGGGAAAGGAATTCAACGATCTGCGCATCCACACCAGCATCCAATGCCGCCCCAGCAACAATCTTCTGGAACAGATCAACGCTGACCCCGCCAGAACATGAGAAAGTCACCAGCAGACCACCCGGTCGCAGCAACTTCAATGCCAACAGATTGATGTCCTTATAACCACGCACAGCCCGCTCCGCTTGAGCTGCGGTCTGGGCGAACTTTGGGGGATCCAGAATAACCATATCAAACGAACGTCCCTGATCACGGAACCTGCGCAGGGCTTGAAAGACATCACCTTCATGCCATTCCACCTTTTCGATGGGCAGCTTGTTCAAGATAACATTCTCCCGGGAAAGCGCCAGGGCAGCCGATGAAGTATCCACTGCCACAACGGACTTCGCTCCACCCGCCAGGGCGTTGAGCGTGAACCCACCGGTATAACAGAAACAGTCCAGAACATCGCGTCCTTGTGCCAGATCGCAGACCCGCAGGTGGTTGTCGCGCTGGTCAAGGTATAAACCGGTCTTATGACCCTTCTTGTAATCCACAGAAAAGCGTATGCCATTTTCAACCACTGTAATAAACTCAGCTGGTGATTCCCCGCGTAACAGACCAGCATGGAGGGATAATCCTTCGAGTTCGCGCACATCGGCGTCGGAGCGCTCGTAGATGGTATAGGTATGGGTCAATTCGAGCAAAAGATCGGCGATTACGTCACGCCAGTAATCAGCGCCAGCCGTTAGGGACTGCATGACCAGCATCTCACCATAACGGTCAACGATCAAGCCAGGCAGAAAATCGGATTCAGCATGGATCAACCTGTAAGCCTCGGTAACTATGAACAGTTTGAAGGTCGCGCGAGCATCGAGTGCTGACTGAATATGGCGGTGAAAATAATCCTCGTCTACCTGTTCGTCAACATTAAATGTCCAGACTCGGGCGCGGATCTGAGAATGAGGACTATAGGCAGCGCGTGCCTGAAATTTTCCCTGCGAGTCAAGCACCTCCACTGTATCTCCCAGTTGCGGGGCACCTTCGATAGAGGCAATTGCTCCAGAGAAGATCCAGGGGTGGCGGCGCAGGAGAGATTTTTCTCGGCCGGGTTTAAGTAACAGAGAAGGCATTTTAGGTTGGTGAGAAAACGAGTTTTTCCATCCATTCCTCAGGGTTGTTCAATGTTGTGAAACCAAATGACTGGTACAACCCATGTGCGTCGATAGTGACCAGCGCCCATCGGCGCAGACCCTGAAGCTCTGGGTGTGCGAAGACAGTCGCCATCAGCCATTTCCCAATACCCCGAGCGCGGTAATCCTCATGAATGAATACGTCGCAAAGGTAAGCAAAGATGGCATAATCGCTGACCACGCGCGCCAGCCCGATCTGCTGCCTGTCATGATAGACACCAAAGACGAGCGAGTTTTTCAATGCACGTTCGAGCTTTGCACGGGTGCGACCCTGCGCCCAATAGGCACGCGATAGAAAATCGCTGATGGTGTTGACGTCAAGCCGTTTTGGATCAGTGCTGATGGTCAATTCATCTCGGTGGACTTCAAGGATGTCAAACATTGAATGAGTCTATCATAAACAGGAAAGTCAATCCGTGCCAACCTTAATGCTGCATAATCGAAGCCTTCGTTCATAATACAGGGGAATAATCGAGAATTAATAAAAATAACAAGGATTTGCTCTCAAGATATCATGTTGAGGGTAAGGATCATATTCAACGTATAAAAAAGTAGAATTTAATTGTTCTCGTTTGAGTCAGTCTATAATAAGGTATTGGAACCAAACTGCCCGGAAGATAAGAGACGGGTACTTTTTATATCGCTCACACCAACTCAAGCCTGATCTTCATTCTTGAAGGAGGAAAAACCATGAAGGCAATCGCCCTGGTCGCCAGTGCCAGGAAACAAGGAAACAGCTTCGATTTTGCCAGGTACGTCCTTGACCGTTTGGAAACAATTGGGGTAGAAACAGAGCTGGTTAATTTCTTTGATTACCGAATTAGCCCCTGCCACCGATGTGCTTATGAATGTTTACAGAATAACGATCCTGACAAGGGAATACAAAAACCATGCCCAATAGACGATGATGCAGGCTTAATATGGAAAAAGACCTGGGATTCCCAAATCCTCTTTCTTTTCGTACCAAACTATGGAGGACTGCCACCAGCTTTGTGGGTGGCTTTTTCCCAAAGGTCTCAAGCATTTTTCAGGGAGGCACCCCTCGAGACACTTAAAAAATCGGTTGTCAGCGCTGTTGTCATAGCTGCCCCTCATAATTCCAGCGGTGCGCAATGGACACCATCTATTATGGCTGATGAAGTCAAGTGGCTGGATAGAAAAGTGGCGAGTTTCGAACTTATCAACAACTCGGGCTATGCGACGGATGGTCTATTTGGGAGCCTGATAAAAGAGAAAGAGATACAAGCAAGACTGGATTTCCTGGCGGACCGAACCCTGGAAGCCGCAAAGAAATATCAATAACCACTGCCAGGATTGCAGCGGGAAACATCCAATAGAAAACAATATCTCAGCTATCCTGTCAGTTTGAGCGCAGAGCGGATCATCAGGAATTCAGTAATGTTCTCCGAAGTGATCAAACCGACCAATCGTGCGTTGTGGATAACTGGCAGGATCTTCAAGCCAGATTCCTGCAAGCGCATCAACGCTGTCTCAACCATATCATGCGAGTCGACCGAGGAGAGATCACGACGCATGACCTGTTTAACATGTGCATCCTGTCCGGTGCGAGACAGCGCAGCAATCAAATCTTCACGGGTTAATATACCAAGTACCTGCCCATTCTCAACTACCGGGAAGTCATGCTGAGAACCTGCCAGGATGAGCTGGACCACACGATCCAGCGTATCAAGCGGCGAGAGTGACGCGAAGTCGGTCAGCATCGCCCGGCTGACAGGAATCCCTCCCAATGAATGTTTTATCTGCACCATACTGGCTTCCTGTGCGGCACCGATCCAAACAAAGAATGCGATGAACAACAAGAAGGGATTGGTAAAAAGGCCAATGAAGCCAAAGAGGATGGCAATTCCCTGACCAATGGTAGCAGCCACCTGGGTTGCCCGCGTATACTCAATTCTTAGCGCCAACAGGCTGCGTAGAACACGACCACCGTCCATCGGGAAAGCCGGGATCAGGTTAAAGAGCACCAGCCACACATTAACGAGCAGTAGGCGCTGAAGAAATGGTCCACTTACTATCGTCAGATTGGAAATCGGGACAGCGGCTTTGTTCACAAAGAGAACGGAAAAAAGCAGAATCCCGATGAAAACATTGACCGCTGGTCCTGCCAGGGCAACCCATAACTCCTGAATCGGCACGTCCGGCATGCGTTCCAGTCGTGCCACCCCTCCAATAGGATAGAGGGTGATATCTCGCGTTTTGATCCCAAATTTACGAGCAGTCAAGGCGTGTCCATATTCATGTAGGACAACGAACAAGAATAACAATAAGATGAAGAGCAATCCCTCAACGACCGCCGCAACGGAATGCCCTTGCATCCAGTAGCTTATACCCATCCAGCCGATAATGAGCAGGAAGGTAACATGTACATTGACGTCAATACCAGCAAAACGACCGAGTTTCCATGACCATTTCATCCCAGGATACCTCCGAATAATCTAAAAGAAAATATAAGATGATTTTATCCTTGCAGTATATGAATTATTATCTGAAAAGTATAAATTATTTGTAAAATCAAAGGGACCGTTTTTATGGGACCTTGGCACCCAGAAAATAAAAAACGCCTCAGGAGGCGTTTAACCGGCTGACATATTCCAGGTTATATGATTCCGATCTCCTTACCTGCCTTCTCGATCACAGCCATGGCGTAATTTATATCTTCCGTTTCGTGTGCAGCTGTGACCGTGGCACGCAAGCGGGCGAGACCTTCAGGCACGGCGGGTGAAACAACGGGTAGAACGAACACGTCCTGATGTTGAGCCGCTTTCGTAAGAGCAAATGCTTTCTCATCGGAACCGCAAAGAATGGGGACGATAGCGGTTTCGGTCAGCATGGTGTCAAAGCCCATGCCCTTCAAGCCTTTGATGAATTGATCGGTGTTAAGACGGAGTTTCTCGATACGCCATGGTTCGTCAAGAATAACCTTAAAAGCTTCTTTTGCGGCAGCAGTCTGCGCGGGAGGCAGGGCAGCCGAGAATATATAAGCACGACTGGCATGGCGCAAGTACGTGATGAGATCTTTCTTTCCAGCCACATAACCACCAACCGAGGGGATGGTTTTGCTCATTGTACCCATCTTAATATCGATCACGTCCCCCAAATTGAAGTGCTCTTCGATGCCTCGACCGGTCTTGCCCAAAACTCCCAGTGAATGAGCCTCATCTATCATGAGCCAGGCATTGTACTTGCGGCATAATTCGACCACCCTGGGCAAGTTAATGATGTCCCCATCCATGGAGAAAACGGCGTCAGCGATGAACAGTTTGGTAACATCACCTGGAATCTGCTGTAATCGCTTTTCCAGATCATCCATGTCATTGTGACGGAATCGGCGGAACTCTGCACCGGACATGAGGCAGCCGTCCACGATGCTGGCGTGATTGAGTTTATCCGAGATCACGTAGTCACCTCGCCCCATCAGGGTGGAAATTACAGTCAAGTTGGTCACATAACCCGAAGTGTAGGTAATCGCGGCCTCAGCATGTTTAAATTCCGCAATTACCTCTTCGAGTTCTTTGTGCAATATGAGTGATCCAGCCAGGGTACGGACGCCATGTGTGCCAGTGCCATATTTATCCACTGCAGCCTTTGCTGCAGCGTTTATGCGGGGATGTCCAACCAGACCGAGGTAACTGTAAGAGGCGTACATACCCATTTCTCGACCATTGACAAGTACTCTAGCCCCACCGTGTAACTCGCTGACAGGTTGGTTGTAGAAATATAAATCCTGGGCTTTTGCTCCATTTACACGTTCAACTATCGCCCGAATACGCTGGGCAACGGCATCCTTAGAATAATTAAAATCCATCTCCGGCTCCTCAAAACGTTAAATTATTGCATGCCCTGAACCTAGTTTAGTCCAGGGACAATAATATGTCAATCAGAACGCATTTCTACAGTCCCAAGAGAGAAAGATAGACAGATACCAGGGAAGAATTTATATAGGGTATAACTGTCTGACTACTCAGGTATATGCTGGTCGATGGAAACATCACCACTTTGGAAAACAACCAAAACAGGATGAATATGGGTCAATTCTTTCAATATTCCCGTTATCGCATGGACATCCGAGAATCAAGGGGCTGCCAGTTTACGCAAGCCAGCCTCATCCAGGATCGATATTCCCAATTCCCTGGCTTTGTCCAGCTTGGAACCAGGATTTTCCCCAACAACCAGATAATTTGTATTCCGGCTGATGCTGTCGGTTACCTTACCTCCATATGATTGGATGAATTCCTTTATCCCCTCGCGCGAGAATCCTTGCAACGAACCAGTAACAACAAAGGTGATACCTGCAAGCGTACCTTTCCCTGTAGAAGTTAGTGTATTGTCCGCTAGAGGCCATACTCCTGCCATCTTGAGCTTGGCAAGCACAACCCGGTTACGTTCACGTCCGAACCAGTCCACAATTGCTCCCGCAATATTCGGACCAATCCCTTCAACCTTCTGCAGCTCAGCCAATGAAGCATTCCCGAGCAAATCAAGTGATGCATAAGAACGAGCCAAGTCCGCTGCCACGACCTCACCCACACTACGTATCCCCAGGGCAGTGATCAAGCGGATTAACGGTTGGCTCTTGGATGAATTGATAGCACCAATGAGATTGTCGGCTTTTTTATCAGCAAAACCTTCCAATTCAAGCAAATCGTGCTTATCAAGAGTGTAAAGGTCAGCCACATCCTTGACCAAGCCAACCTCGATCAACTGCTCGACTATCCTGATCCCCAATCCAACGATATCCATTGCCCCACGGGAGACAAAATGCTCTACATTACGTACCAATTGAGCCGGACAGGCGGCATTGACACAATACCAGGCAACTTCGGTCTCCAAGTGCTCGACTGGTTGTGAACACGCCGGGCAAAGCGTGGGAGGAACATATTGTTTCTCGTCCCCGCTTCTTAAATCCAGCACAGGACCGATAACATACGGGATGACCTCCCCTGCTCTCTTTACCAACACTCGATCGCCAGAGCGAATGTCCTTCTCGGCAATAAAGTCAAAGTTATGCAGGGTAGCCCGCTCAACCATCACTCCACCGATCTCGACCGGTTTAAGAACGGCGTATGGCGTCAGTACACCTGTACGTCCAACATTGACACGAATATCCTGTAAAACCGTTGTCACCTCACGCGCCGGGAACTTGTAGGCTATTGCTGCGCGCGGATCTTTACCAACAAAACCCAGCTCAGCAGCCAGTGATAGATCATCAATTTTAATCACCATACCATCAGCCTCATAGGGCAAATCATCCCGGTGCGTGCTCCACGATTCAGTATACGCAATTGCGCTTTCGATATCATTAAAGCAATGTGCTTCCCCTGTAACCGGGAAACCCAGCCTATGCAGGTATTCCAAGGTCTCCCACTGGCTCGCAGGCACATTACCGCCCTCGGAATAGACCACCTGATAGACCAGCAGGGTCAGCGGACGGGTCGCGGTCAAATTAGGGTCAAGCTGCCGCAGGGAGCCGGCCGCAGTATTACGGGGATTCAAGTAAGTCTTCTCACCGGCTTCCTCGAGGCGTTCATTCAACTTTTCAAAATCCTTGATCGGGATGAAAGCCTCACCTCTTACAACCAGATAGGACGGTGGAGGACTGACTGGGATCGATCGTCCCATATCCATCAGCAGCGGCAGGTCGCCCGGCATTTTCCCTGCAACGTCAGCCTCCTGCCCGACCGGTATGCGCAATGGAATTGCCCGGATCGTACGAAGGTTTGATGTAACATCCTCTCCAATCTCACCATCGCCTCGCGTTGCCCCAAGTATAAAAATACCATCACGATAATGAAGCACAACGCTCAAACCATCAATCTTCGGTTCAACAACAAACCTTGTCCTCTCGACACGGTCATCTACCCTGCAAATTCGTTCATACCAGGCTCGGGCATCTTCTGAACCAAATGCGTTGGAAAGGCTTAATATTGGAGCCGGATGACGTACTTTCTCGAACTTATCGGCAGGAACAGCACCAACACGCTGCGTGGGTGAATCGGGTGTGATCCAATCGGGATGACTGGCTTCGATCTGATTAAGTTCATTCAATAGGCAGTCATACTCGGCATCGCTGATGAGAGGAGCATCGAGGACATGATAGCGATAATTGTGGTAATGAACGAGCTGTCGTAGTTCTTCCAGACGTTGGCGAAGGGATTCCATGTTCATAGAACAATTATATTCCATGTCCGAACATAAAATAGCGATCACCCTTAATTAAAATATTATTGAAAAAGGACAATTAGGGATATACAGAAAAACCATTTAACTCGTACTCTTCGACCACTGTGGAGTAAATAATTAAGCCTATATGCGGATCGCCCTGGTAATCATCGCTCCCTTTTTTTCTCCTGGTGATTAATATCCACATTATTTCTGATCAACCAAAAATGATGGACATCAATTTCGACGAAGTTTTACCCGCAGTTGCGATATACTACAGATAATGAAACTTGAAAAAATCGGTATCTTCGGTGGGACGTTCGATCCTCCTCATATCGCCCACCTGATCCTGGCGGACGAAGCCCAGGAACAGCTAGATCTATCACGTTTATTGTGGGTTTTAACACCGACACCTCCCCACAAACCTGACATCACCATCACACCGCCGGAACACCGTCTTAATATGCTACAACTTGCCATCGCGGACAACCCTCGATTTTTGCTCTCACGGGTCGATATGGATCGTCCTGGTCCACATTATGCAATAGATACAGTCCACATCCTGTCCAGCCAATATCCCAACTCAGAAATGATATACCTGATGGGCGGGGACTCGTTACACGATCTGCCAAAATGGCACTCACCTATTGATTTTATCCAGGCTTGCCACAAACTGGGGGTAATGCGCCGCCCTGGTGACTCAATTGACATGAGCGAATTGGAAGTCATATTCCCCGGTATCACATGCAAAGTCCTTTTCATTAATGCTCCACAGATCGGAATCTCCTCCAGCGATATCCGCCGACGTATTGCAGAGGGCTCTCCGTTCCGCTATTTCCTACCCATGGCGATATACGATTACATACAAATACATAGACCGTATCAATAATCCTTTGACGTTCATCGCTGCCAAACTTTCAAGCTCATGACCTTGCTCCTTGACCCTGTTTTTTCTTCCATTGCGTTCGGTCATTTAATTGTCGATCTACTCAATGCCCAACGCCCCTTACTATTAACCTTTCTCAGTGTCCCCCTTGGTTTGACCAATACTGCCATTGCGGTTATCAGCACTTCTTACATCCTAGTTTCCGCTCTCTCACAACCTCTTCTCGGTTGGCTGGCTGACCGACTGGGTACACGCTGGCTGGCGACAATCGGCATCCTTTGGATGGGATTGTTCTTCTCGCTGGCGATGTCCATTCGAGGGATGGGCACTTTACCTCTGCTTATCATGGCTGGACTGGGGTCAGCCGCTTTTCACCCCTCGGGTGCAAAGGAAGCCACCTTACGAGGTCAAACCCACTTCAATGGACGTGAGATAACCGCGGCTTCATACTTTTTCTTTTTTGGCCAATCCGCACTCTTTTTTGGTCCAATCATTGGTGGTCCTCTTCTAGATCACTTCGGCACTCATGGTCTTCTTATCCTGTCTGTTTTTACCCTGCCACTCAGCCTATACGTAAACAGGCAGTTACGTAATGGTAGTACACCTCCCCAATCGCATAAAAATGGGACAACAAGTGAAAAAATAAACAGACCAGATCGAATATTCATCTTCGCGCTGGCACTCATTGCTGCGCTGCAAGCCTGGTGCCAGCAAAATATGATCACTTTCCTGCCTAAGTACCTCTTTGACCTGGGTCAAACAGCTACCATATATGGAATGATCTCTGCCCTGTTCATGGGTGGTTCTGCCATAGGAAATGTACTAGGTGGTTTCTTGGCGGATGTTTTTGGGAAGCGGTCTGTCGCCATGATCGCCCTGGCGCTTGCCAGCTTGCCTCTCTTCGCTATTTCGAAGGTGGGCTGGTCATCATGGCTGTATCTTCTCGTCCCGTTGGCTGGAGCTCTGACCGGCTCAGTTAACAGCATCCTGGTTGTCACAGCCCAAAGGTTAATCCCACGTGGGATGGCGCTTGCCTCCGGCCTGATATATGGCTTTATGTTCTCAGCCGGCGCATTGGGAACCCTGTTGAGCGGTCTGTTGGCAGATGCCTGGGGATTTCCCCCAGTTTTTCAAATGACAGGCATATTGACCCTGATCGCAGCCGGGTTTAGCCTTTTTCTGACGCGCACACCGAGGTTATTGATATCCAGGTAACAAGATTGCAATAGAATCAGCAAAGTGATGCTGAGTTCACGATGGTGCCAGGTTAGGTATATACATATGCCGGGGAAGTTTCAGCATGGAACCATAGGAATAAAGCATTCCCTGTCAGATTTTACGGTTATCCACCAAGACCCTGAGAGGGCGGACAAAGTAAGATCCTGATAATATAAGGAAAATCCAAACTGTTGGACTTCCTATAAATTACTATTCAAGCATCCAAATGAAATGTATGATAGGGATTCTGACAGGGATTACCCCAGGAGATGTGCATCTCGCGTGCCGTCAGGTCAATGACCATGGCATTGATGGTCTTCTCCCGATCAAGAGGGTCTTTATAGTCGATGGCATGATTGCATATTGAGTTTGAAAAGTTGACATGGTCACGTTGAATCGTCTGCAGACTCTTTATCGTATGCTGTTCATCCTGCTTGAGTAGACGCAAAGCACGGTAATACCGGACGCGCGAGCTGACCAGTTCTTCCGGTTCATCTTCAATTGCCAGCATGTTCTCTGCGAGATAATGATTCGTATGAACCAAATGACCATCTTCGCCATAGATGATCGCAAAACGTCGGGCGGATACTTCCACGTTGTATAACTCACCGCTTTCATGCACCAACATGTGATTATAGCCAGCCGCGCGATGCTGGGAAAGCATATTACGAATGGCTTGAGCCGGAGTTTTGGCAGCCAGCACTGCTCGTGAGACAACTGTCCGGGGTATACCAATTCTTGAGTCGCTTGGATAGACCGAATCACAAAACTGGGCAATGCCATAGGCATTAAATCCAATATTAGGCAGCAAACCTCCATAGGTCATTGCCAGGAACGGCGGCTCGTCTTTGGGTGTAGCGTGAATGACGAAAACATCCTCCTCGTCATCCGGCAGCCAATCCTCATTGTGGGCAGCCAATACATGACCATCAGCCGTTCGCTCGTCATTGACAGCCAGGCTTGTACATCGGGTCAGGTGCAGGGCATCCGTCGTCACTGCTTCCATGACATTAACAACAACCAGGTCTTCAAACGAAACATTGGCTCCGTCAGAAATGCCCATTAATTCATCCATGTATTGCGGGTAGCGTTCCTGGGCAAAAGGTAAATATTTGCGAGCCTGTATCTGAGCTCCATCCCAGGTCAGTTCCAACTGCTCGTAAGCGCTGGCTAATAGGGCGCGGGCGTTTTCGATTGAGTGCTTGGTGCGTTTCCGACAGGCCTCCCCTATTTGTTGTCCCATTTCCCGGTGCGTTCCTGAGACACGAACAAGCGGTAAGGGAGTCTGATGGATGAGGGTTTTTGGATCAATGATTTCAGGCATATTTCTTACCAACAGTATACGACTTGCCCCGGTAGTCGCCGGGGCAAGTTAATTATAACATGTCAATGAAGCTGTATCTGATCAGACCAGAAAGTATTAATCCTGATCAAACTTTGGATTCATCACTCACTGTGACCGCAGGCGGAATAACTACCAGGGGTGGATATGGACGCGATCCAAATATCGTTAAAACTACGCCTCCGATACCAACCATCGCCACTATGGAATATCCCAACCAGCCGATGCATGGGACCAGGTCAATTGCCCCGACAACCAATAACAACAGGAAGGTACCGAATCCAGCAGTAAGCACAAGAGGCCATTCCTGATTGATCATCCTGGTAAATCTCTGTCCAACCTCAAGCCCAAGCGCGATCACACCAAAAATCCAAGCAAGCGTGAGCAGTATAACGGCAATAATCGCTACAGGGATCAAGATAATGGTCACAACCAACACAATGGTCACAACCGGTGTGAAAAGCATAGTCAGTAATCCGACGCTACCTGTTATCAAAGGCTGTCTGACTATAGCCCGAGCCACACGCTCAACCTGGACCTGCAGGAACATGATCACCAGCATTGCCAGTGCGCCAATCAAAGCCGAACGAAAGAACAAACCGAGCACCTTGCCGAGTGGATCAAATGGCCATCGTACCGTTGGTTCAACTGGGAATTTCGGCACATTCGGGACATTAGGAATATGGATAAAAGGCACAGCAGGTATGTTATTTATGATCTCGCCTTTCACCAGTGAACCAGGTGAGCGATCGAGCGAACCACCGATCTTTACAAGGTCGCCCTCAACGATGGATTTCTCTCCCAATGAGATCCGACCACCAATCACGACAACGTCGCGAGTGATCTCTCCTGCTACGTCCACCTCCCCACCAATCACAACAACACTCCCCTTGACGACAGCGTCTTCCTCTATATCTGCCATGCCACCCAATACAACCAGGTCACCATCCAGTGTGTCACCACTTTTTAGGGTAAAAGTACTTCCAAAAACAATCTGCCCATCGAGAAAACCCTTTGCAGAGGCGGACCGAGTTGGCACAAATACCAGCACCAGCAAGAGAACAATAGAGAATATTTTTTTCGAATTATTCATAGTTAAACTCCTTGTGGGATCCGAAAAAATTTCCAAATTGAAACGATCCACAACAGGCATATTCCACTGGCTGTCGACGCTATCACCATCCACATATACGGGGTGATGAAGCCCGGCAACACCCGCAATAACACGGACCCAGCCTGACTAAATGCCTGTACTGTGGTAACAACGAAACCCAGGTATCCAATCCAGCTTGCGATAAATTCCACGGGTGATCGTAAAGCAGTGCCCAACCATGGTGCTGTGAACCATGCCAGCAAACCCAACGTACCCATAACAAGAATCAATCCACCCAACAGTTGACGTTTACGTTGAACCTGGAGTCTTTCGGTAAGTTTAAGCTGCCAGCGGGCCGTAAAACCCGGCTTCGGTGAAACTGTTTTTGCCGAGCGTAAAGCAATATTGACTTCCGCAAGAGCCGCGCAAGAGGCACAGACCCGTAGATGAGATTGCAGTTCCCGCGTTTGCTCAGACGAAATCCGCTCGTCGGCGAGCAACCAATCTTCAAAAGGCCGGTGATTCATGAGGTATCCTTTCTAAACCAGTGTGACTGGACTCATCCTGCCACATCCTCCCAAGTACCCTGCGTGTTCGATGCAGGCGACTCTTGACAGCACTCACTGTTAAGGACAGGTATTGGGCGATCTCTGCTTCAGAGAAATCGTACCAGTAGCGAAGGACGATCGCTGCTCGATCTATTGCATCCAAAGAACGGAGCATTGCATTCAATTGATCCCTCTCCTCACTCCGAACTGCTTCAACTTCAGGATTGAGTGCACCGACATCCGGGATTTCGACCGTAACGTCATCGTCATCTATCGAGATCACATTCAATTTCCTTCGACGTAAACTATCGATGCAGTAATGTGCGGCAATGGAGAGCAACCAGGTAGCAAACGGACGTCCGCTATCGTAACGTAATATTCCCTGAAATGCTCGTAAAAATGTCTCTTGTGCAGCTTCTTCTGCGATCTCTGGTTCACTCAGCATTCGGTAGCACAGGTTATAGACCGGAGTCTGGTATTTCTCAACCAGTCGTGCAAAGGCTTCGTCGCTGCCGTGTTGGGCCTGGAGAATCCAGACTCGTTCGTCGTTCACTATGGCTCCTTGTGAATCGTTCTAACTTAACTACGCAGAATGACGAGTTAAGTTGCTAACTGATTTATCATCCAGTCTGACTCGTTATATCTAATCGGGAATCTTTATTCGCCTGAGCAGGGTCACACTGATCAGGATACAGGCTGCACCGAAGATGAACATGGCTTTATAGCCCATCCACGCTCCTGGAGCGTAGTCGTTGAGAGCATCAAGGGCAGGACCTTCCAAGCGCGCCAACGCCCCCGAACCTGCGGTTGCCAGATTTGTTAAACCAAGGTATTTGCCAGCCTCCTCACTCGGTGCAAGAGCGTTTGCCAACGCCCAGTTCGCAGTCAGGAATAAACCGATGCTGGCTCCAAGGAAACCGCCTACGATCGTCAAACCTCTCATATCACGCGCCAGCAGCATCGATAACATCCCGAGGGTTGAAACAAAACTGGCAAAATATATTACACGCTTTGCTCCAAATCGATCGGTCAACCACCCACCTACCAGGACCAAGACGACCAGGCCGACAGTCAAAGCTGCCATAAGGTCACCGGTCTGCCTGGGAGGATCGGGTACTTTTAATACATCCTGCAGGTAATATTGGGTGAAAGCCTGCACACCAAAGATGCCCAATAAGAACAAACCCCTCTCGGCAATCAACCACCAGTAACTAATATTGGCATGGAAATCTATGCGAAACAGGTCGGGCAATCCCCGTATGTCCAATCTCTGGCGATCCTTGGATGGTGTTTCAGGCGTACCAAGGATAGTGATTGCAGCGGAGATAGCCAACACACCCATCACAACCAGCATGATCAATGTTGCATCACGGTTTTGTGTGTCAAGCAAGCGGCCTGCCAGCAGTGAGGCAATGATCAGGCTGAACATATCCATGAAAGTCTTCAAGGCGCTGGCGGTACCCAATTGATGCTCCGGAACGCGGTCAGGGAGTAATCCCTGTAAAGGGCCATGAGCGATATTCGAACTGAACTGCAGCCCGATATATCCAATGAAAAGCCAGGTCAAACCACCAGCCCAACCCAGCAACACCAGGAATAAGAAGTCAAACAAGGTACCGAATACGATCAAAGGTCTGCGCCGTCCCCAGCGGGATACCCAACCATCGCTTAGCGCACCGGAGAGCGGTTGGATGATCATGGCTATGATCAACCCGACGAAGGTCAGCAAGCCAAGGTAGGTGTTCTTTCGGGCATCCGGTACAAAGTTGAGCAGTACTGCCGGCAATATGATCGGATGCAAAGCATTCCACATAAATGACAGTCCAACCCAGTAAGTATTCATCACGATCATTTGCCAGAGAGAGATGTTCTTTTTCATAGCTCCTCCACATAGTGAAAAATACCGCGCAGATGTGATGGCATTTGAATGGCAATGTGTTCCATGATTATTGTTGATGCCCGCTTGTCTTTCTCATCAGGGGACATTTCAGTAGGGACATGCAATTGGTAGGCAGGACCGAAGTTCAGGCAGAACCTTCCATCCTGCTCATATACACCGACCGGGACCAGACTTAATCCTCTGGTTGCCAATAACAAGCTAAACCTGCCTGCTCCTGAAGCAGGCAACGCAAGGCGTCCACCAGGCATATCACCACCTTCCGGTGCCAGACCGAGGACTGGGTATGTGGTCTTCATCACGTAAGACAACACCTTACGTACAGCGTTGGCACGAACAGTCACATCCTGAGGACGTGGTGGCATGGGAGGCATGGGAGTGAAGCCATAAAGACGTGCAGCTCGCTTAAGCACAATACGCAAAACCAGCATACCAATCGGTGCGTACCATTTCCCTGGAAAAGTCAACTCACTGGTCATGACCCAGTGCATATCTGCGGGTACAACGGAAGTAATCGCCAGCGCAAGCCACCAGGCATTGAAACCCGGGCGATAGTAGTGGTTAGCAGTAATCACACAAGGACCAGAATGAGGAATAGATTCACTTCCCAAGACTCGCAATGGCGGTTCCAACCTCCCTATACAATCACATGCGTCCTTACGAAAAGAACGCCGCCGCATCAATATCCAGTCCCAGAGGAGACCGGCAACCAGGCGCGGCGGGTATGAATAGCAAGGATACATGAAAAAAGTTATCGATGTTTTCCAGACCACAAACCAGGGGTTCTCAGCGGGTGGTTCACATCAGGGAGGGTCACCACGCATAAGCCTCTGGAGCTTCACCTCCCGGACCTGGCCAGATCTCATCCAGCTTCTTGAGTGTGCCTTCATCCAACGTGAGCTCAAGAGCATGGAGGCTGCCAGTCAACTGATCCATGGTTCGCGGTCCGATGATCGGTGCTGTTACGGCTGGGTTATGCAGCAACCATGCCAGGGCGACATCAGCGGGTTGCTCTCCCAATTCCTTGCAGTAGTTTTCCCAGACTTCGAGCCGTGGGCGATTTTTTTCAATATCCTTCTTAACATCTTCTTCAGCGCGGCGTCCTTCGATAATTTTTTGCAACACGCCGCCGAGCAACCCACCTGCCAGTGGACTCCAGGGTATGATACCCAAGCCATATTCACGGCAGGCAGGAATGACCTCCAGTTCGACCATTCGATCCTTCAAGTTATACAGGCTCTGCTCACAGATCAAGCCCATAAAATGGCGTATCCTGGCTTCTCCTTGCGCTTGAGCAATCTGCCAACCAGCAAAATTCGAGGAGCCGACATAGAGGATCTTCCCCTGCTGGACCAGTACCTGTAGTGCCTGCCAGATCTCTTCCCAGGGTGTGCTGCGGTCGATGTGGTGCATTTGATAAAGGTCGATGTAGTCAGTCTGCATACGCCTGAGTGAATCATCACATGCCTGGCGTATATGCAGTGCAGAGAGGCGTGACTGATTCGGCCAATTCCCCATGTGACCATACAACTTGGTGGCAATGACCACCTTCCCGCGCCGCCTGTTACCCTGTGCGAACCAGTTGCCCAGGATACTTTCGGTTATCCCTTCTCCCAACTTCCAGCCATATACATTGGCCGTATCAAAGAAGTTGATACCCAGGTCCAGAGCCTTATCCATGATGGCGAACGAGGCTTTTTCGTTCGTCTGGGGTCCAAAATTCATCGTCCCCAAGCAAAGACGGGAAACCTGCAAACCAGTACGTCCAAGCTGAGTGTAATCCATGATCTCCTCCTTAAACAAATATAATATCAGCGGGTGGTTATTTCACATCCTGATATCACTCTCCGCAAGTTGAACAGGACCCACCGCGACATGAACCACAGGAAGGGGCAGAAGTCCCTGCCAGACTGCTGCCACCGCTTTGTGCATAAAAAAGAGCCAGCTTTCTCTTTATATTCTCACCACCACAGTCTGTACAGGATATGGGTTGATCAGCCTGGCTCATCGGACGTATAAGCTCAAACTCTTTTTTACATTCCTGGCAAATATACTCATAGATTGGCATAACCTTACTCCTAAATCGAATTTTATCCCGGAATTGCGCCCATTGCCAGATGGTCGGCCCGTTCGTTGCCGGGAATTCCAGCATGTCCCTTCAGCCAGTGCCAGGTGATATCATGGATCACGAGCACTTCATCCAGTGCCTGCCAAAGGTCAACATTCGCCAGGGTGCCGCCTCTGCGCTTCCAGTTGTGCTTCTTCCAGGCTGGCAACCATTTAGTGATACCAAACTGGAGATATTTTGAATCGGTATACAGGTCAACCTGGCAAGGCTCTTTGAGCGCCTGTATCGCCCGTATGGCTGCGGTCAACTCCATGCGATTATTCGTGGTATACGGATCACCGCCGGTCAGTTCTTTTTTATGAGAACCATAATGTAGGATAGCTGCCCAACCACCAGGACCGGGATTCGGATCGCAGGCACCATCAGTGTAAATGATGACATGCGGTACATCAGACATGGATTACCTTCTCAATAAAAATCATTGGCTCAACTCGGAGGCAATTCGGTCCATTTGAGCGAGTACTGCTGGCACAGAACCACTCGTCATATCGGTGCGAAAGATGAAGCTTACTCCATCACCAAAAATGGGGTGCACCTTTCGCCAGGAAACCAATTGAGGCTGGAGCAGTCCCTGGGGGATCAAATCAACTGCCGCACGCCACTGGGGATGTTCAATGCGATAGTTTGCCAGAGATACCATCGATGAAACCCGCAAAGGAAATAACCCTGTGCTCAATACCCAGCGAGCCTGATTATCAGGAGACAGCATCCAACGGATGAACAACCAGGATGCCAGTTGATTTTCGTCACTTGATCCAAGCAGGCTGTAAGAAGAACCATAGAGCATGAAACTGCTCCCACCATTGCCAGGAAATGCCATTACTGTCCACTCATCCAGATTGCCAACCTGGTTAAAAGCGCGCACCTGGGCAGGCAGGTCTTCCAGACTCCCCGTGACGAATAGGGCCAAACGCGACGCAAACTGCTCGTAGGGAGTTACCTCCGAAGATAACCAACTGCAATTTTCATCATACATTTCCTTCAGGTATTTAAATGCTGCGATGTTGTTCGGAGCCAGGAAGCGATAATTACCGTTCTGGAGAGGTCCCCCATCGAATGCCATCATCCAAGAAAGTACGGTCTTTGAATCAGTATCAACTATCCAGCCTCCCTTTCCATCATTATTTGGATCGGTATCCAACCGCATGGCTTGATTGGCAGCACAAACCTGTTCTTTGAATTCTTCAGGTGTTACCGGTTGGGAATCGAATCCAAGTTCACGTGCCCAGGTTTGATTGTAGAACAGGAATCGCGCCGATCGCTGAGCAGGCATACCCCACCATTGATCTCCTATCTTTTCCTGGGCAAGGAACGCATTGGGAAAGTCAGACAGCTCAGCTTCTCTCATACCCCATACAGGATCATGGACATAAGGAGATAAATCCACCACTGCGCCCGCTTCTCCAAAAACGATCACCTGCTCAGGCAACGCCATAATGATATCCGGTGGGGAGAAATCTTTGAGCGCCAGAACGACCTTATCGAAGAGCGTCGTGTAGTTGCCCTGTTGGGCAGCGTGAACAATGATCCCCCATGGATTTTCTGTGTTGAACTCAGCCAACTGCGAACCGAAGAGGGCAGCTGAGGAGCCAAACAGTGCATGCCAGACCTCAACCTTTACACCACGCAGGGCGCTTTGATCTACACCCAGCTTGCTGGTTGTAATAGCCGTGAAAGCAGGTTCCAGGGATACTGTCCCTTCAGGTTTTGGTGTTACCGTAGCAGGAGTGCTATCTGACGATTGACACGCCGGCAGCACCAGAACAACCAACAATGTGAGGGCAATCCGTTGAAGATGCTGTCTCACAGGCATTAGGTCAGACCACATTATCATGAAATGAAGGGGACAGGAGTGAAGGCGAGTACGAAGATGACCAATGCCAGGACAGCTAATACTTTACGAGTCGGGTCAAGCGGCGTGATCTGATCCAACGGCTCGGCATAAACACGACCTAACAAGAAAAGCATGGCTGCCCATAACCACCAGCCTGACCAAACGAATCCCAATCCAACCAGGATGACCATAATGAATGGGTAGAATTTCCGTGTCCTGTCACCGAATAGCGAGAACAGGATATGTCCACCATCCAGCGTACCAGCAGGGATCAGGTTCAGGGCAGTAACAAGCAACCCCGCCCAGCCAGCAAAGGCAACTGGATGAATAAACACATCAGTACCTCCCAATGGAAAGGGTTGACCAGTAAAGAAGAACTTCAGCCAATAAAGTGGGAGGGGGAGTCCGCCCATGTTAAGCGGTGAAGGAAGCAGTTTACCAAAAGCAATGAACTTCGCAAGCAAATACATAAGGGAGTTTCCCTCAATGAACATACCGGGACTTCGTTCAATGGATCCGAGAGAAGAAAGAGATAGACCAAGAAATAGAACAGGGATGGCAACTATCAATCCGGCGAATGGTCCTGCAACACCAATATCAAAGAGAACACGCTTGTTCCTGACCGGCTCTTTCATCTGGATGAAAGCACCCATCGTCCCAAGCGGGCTGAAAGGGAAAGGAAGGAAATATGGCAAGCTGGCATTCGTTTTGTGGAAGCGGCTGACCAAATAATGACCGAACTCGTGTGCCAGGAGTATGGTCAGCAAGCTGAGTGCGAACGGCCAACCTGTGAAAATGCTGCCAGCCAAAGCCCATAATTGTCCCAGCGGATCTGCCGGCAGTGGTCCTTCTGGTTGCGCTCCAGCCAGCATCACACTGAACACCGTCAGAATAAATAATATAACGTTTATGTAAATCCGTGATGACCTAGCTTGAGGTGCTTTGAAGGTCAAGAATATGAGATGACCTCCTTTTCCGTCCTTACGCAACAGAGGAGTGATCCCGTATGGATTGAGCGATACAACCAACTGGTCAAATGCCTGCTCAGAATCAACTATTAAATGTCCACGATAACGGACAGTGAAATTTTTTTGTGGATCACCCAGCGTAACATCATCTATGTGGAACACCCTGGCAACGATGGCATTAAGCACTTCCTGATCGGGTAAAGTCATTGTGATCACCTGTTACAGATCAAATTGGAATTTTCTTCATTTTATTGCATTCAATAAAAGGCGGGAGTGGATGGGTGTCGAACCCACCGCGGCCCGCAACGCGACCCGCCACCGGTTTTGAAGACCGGGAAGCCCTCCGGGACTTAACCACTCCCAATGACAAGGATACCCCAAGCGAGCAGGTTTTGCAAGGATGGGGGAATAACGACGGATGAGATGGTCACAAGGATCATTTTAATTCACTGACATGATTAATGGAATTACCTGAATCCAAACTGATGGTAAAATTTATCCATAAATGAGACATATTGGGATAGAAATGTGAGCTCTCCTGCAAGACGAATAGTACCTCAATCGATCGAATAAAAAAGGGAAATGGGTGCAATGAACTACACGATCAAATCCCCACTCGTTGTGGATGTATCCCACTGGGAAGGACAAATAGACTGGAATTCTGTAATACCACGTCCATGGGTGGTCATCTGCAAAACCTCCGAAGGCACTGCTTTCGTTGACCATATCTTCCCACAACACTGGCCACAGTTGAGAGAACTGGGAATTCGGCGTGGGGCTTACCACTATTTTCATTCTGACCTTGATATTGGAAACCAAGTTCAACACTATCTGAACACCGTAAGTAGTGCGGGAGGATTCATGGCTGGCGACCTGCCACCCATCCTTGACCTGGAAGGATTGAGAGGCAGTAAAGTGAAGGGCGAGGGACTTGCCAAACTGGTCCTGCAATGGCTGGAGCATGCTGAACGGGAGGTTGGTACCGCACCGATCATCTATACCAGCGCCTCGGAATGGAGTAACCTCCTGGATTATTCAGGCAAGCCGCCTGCCTGGTGCCAGAACTACCCACTCTGGGTCGCCTGGTACCCTTATGAAAAAGATAAATACATTGAACCACCTGCCAATGTTATTCCCAGGGGTTGGGATAAATGGTCAATATGGCAGTACGCTGAGGATGGGCGCCTGGCCGGCATCCTGTATGATGGTGTTGATCTGAATATCACATCAACCTGGTATGCAAAAGAGATCGGATTAAAAGCGCCAATCATTGTAACACCTGGCGTGCGTTATATCGGCTCAGTGATCATCAGCGCTGGTGTCCGCGTACGAACCTATCCGGATATACAAGCGGCAAAGATCACCACGCTTACCGTAGGGACAGCTGTCAAAGGCACCGAAATAAAAGTGGTCTCAGAAGCAGAGTCATGGCTGCGGATCGTTGAACCCGTGACCGGTTGGTGTGCGACCCGCTATGATGGGATCCAACTGATAGCTGTCCAGGAACTCCCACCCAAGCCACCCCCACCAGTGTCAGAGCTCACCACCGTGGTTTATAAAAAGATTGCCATCCCTGTCTTCCCGGGGGCTGTCCAGGTAAAAGATGAATATCTGGAGCTGGTACGCAGCCTTGAGACCGGTGTTGCGGATACGATGAACGCAGAAATAAACACCTACAAAACGAATGCATCTGTGGATAACGTGGTTGCCTTCTACATGGAAACACTCAAGGATTGGGAAGCAGGGGATAAATTCATTGATGCAAATGGGAATGTGGACCTGCAATGGACGATGGGATTACCCCACATTTTCACGTTAAAAATTTTCCCTAGCGAAAAATATACTCTATTATTAACCATTCAAGTATGGGCTAAGTCCGACAAGATCCCCGTTTTCCCGAAGTCAACCGTAGAAATTTCAGGACCACTGGTTGAGTATGCTGCATCCATGCAGAAAGAACTCCAGGGATCAGACCCGATCGATAATATCGAGTTTAAAACATTCCGAACGAAAGCCGTATTTGAGGAAGTCCAAGCATTTTACATAGCTGCCCTCAAGAACTGGGAACAAAATGAACCGACATATTCCACAGAGCCAAACGCTACCATGGTATCGTGGAATAAAGGCGTCCAAGGATTCATGCTCATGTACCTCCCTGATGGAAACAACAATGGGTTGATCCTGGGACAAACCTGGGCAAAATAGGAGAGAAATATTATGAAAAAATATATGGGAATTGGTTTGTTGATCATTGGCATACTGGTATTGGTGATCTCCTTATCAGCAGACTACATCGGACTGGGTAAAGCTGCTCATCCTGTGATCGGGTGGAAGCAATTGCTGGGGGCTGCCCTAGGCTTGATCCTGGCCATCGCAGGCTTCATATTGACTCGGATTAAGAAATCAGGATAATGGTATTTTTATCCTGGTTCACTGATATTTGTGTTTTTCAAAATCTGATCAAACTGACCATTCGCTATTGAACCTTTGTCAAACATTTCTGCCTGACATTGGATTATTCATTTAAAGATCGATACTGCCTGAAAAACACTAAAACAACAAACATGTCTGATGAACAGGGAATTAGAAAGAGATTGGCATAGATAAAAACATCCACACCTCACCATGTTTAGTTAATATCTAAACAGGATGGACGCACAACGCAATTCATCCAGGAGAAAGAATGTTAAAAGAGGATAAAACCAAAGCAGCCATCATTGCAGGTCTTTTTAGCCTCGTTGGAGCCTGTATCTGGGGAGTATTTTTATTCCTGACAACCATCATTCAAAAAGTTGACCTGCCTATCAAGGGGCTTAGTGGGGGTGGAAATCCCGCAGCGGAACAACGAACAATCTTATTCAAGGATGATTTCTCCGATCCAAAGAGCGGTTGGGACAGGGTACAAAAAGTAGACAAGGTCACCGATTATGTCAATGGTGGTTACCGGATATATGTCAATGACACCCAGACAGATAACTGGTCAAACCCGGGTAAATATTTTAAAGGGGATGTAAGTGTTGAGGTGGATGCGGCAAAGCTTCCAGGGCCAGACGATAATGATTTCGGCTTGATCTGCAGGTACAATATCTTAAAGGGCAATTACAACTTCTATTATTTCCTGATCAGCAGCGATGGTTATGCAGGGATTGGCAGGATGAAGGATGGTGACCGGCAGTTGATATCTGGTGACGAAATGCAATCCGCCAGTGTCATTAAACAGGGAGCGGCAAGCAATCACATCCGCGCTGACTGCATCGGTAATTCATTAACCCTTTATGTCAATGACGTGCAGGTAGCAACGGTCAACGATATTTCCTTTTCTGAAGGTGATGTGGGGTTGATGGCGGGAGCGTACGAAGTACCTGGAGTGGATATTTTGTTCGATAGTTTTGTTGTCTATAAACCTTAAATACTATCAAAGATTAAAGGGGATGCTAAAGATTTTTATCGCCCATTTTTGTGACCTATAAATAAGCAACTAGCTAAGTAATGGTGATAAGATCATTATTAAAAATAAGAGAACCGCTGGCCAAATATGTCAGCGATTCTTTGTCGGGGCGCCGGGATTTGAACCCGGGACCTCTTGGAACGCGACTCATATCTGGAAACCCGTCGCTTTTTTATTCTAACTATCAGGAGCGTGCAATATGCGTTATTAGGATTTGAGGATTATAACGCAAGTAGCAAGAGTTCGAATCCCCATGGGGGCACAGGAACAAATAATACATATGCTCCCAATGGGATATTCTTGTACAATGCGCTCTGATTTCAGGGCACATTACTTTAAGTGGAATCTGGAGATGTTCGTTTTCACCCCATCCCTGTTGCTGTTTTCGGTTATCTTGGCATATACATCGCCATTCCATGATATTCTCTTTCCTCGCGAAATTCAATGAGTCATTGCAGGTAAAGGGGAACTTCTTTTTTTTAAAGGGTTATCCAGTATAATTTTCTTGGGTGTGGTGACAAGCCTCCTACAGGCTTGATAGGCTTGTTCAATCTGTCACACATGAAGAAACGCCCCGATGTGCGTTGGATGGCATCGGTGCATATTTACAAGAACCACATCCTAACTCAAGGAGTCCTCCATGATCGATACTCCCCAACTTAAGGAAGAGTACGTTCCCATAAAGAGCCGGATCTGGATCTCCATCGCGGATTCGGCGACTGGTATCCTGCAGTCCCTGGTAGCTGCGAGCGCGCTGACCTACTACTTTGTTAAGCTGCGCGGACTGGAGACCGGTCTGGCAGGCATCGTCTGGCTCATTTTCGGCATCTGGAACGCGGTCAACGATCCGTTGCTCGGTTATATTAGCGACCACACCAAGAGCAAGATCGGACGACGCCTGCCTTACATCCGCTATGGGGCGCCCATCTTCGCCCTGACTTTCATCCTGCTCTGGATAAATATTCCCGGTAGCGATGGAAACCAAACCCTGATGTTCATCCAGATGTTGGGTGCCCTTTTCCTCTATGATACGCTCTACACATCCATCGCCACCAACATCTACATTATGCCGTATGAGATGGCTGTCTCGAACAAAGCACGTTCCACCATCTATATTTGGAAGATCATTTTCATGGTCTTTACCATTGTTGTTCCCATGGCGCTTGAGCGTTTCAAACCAGATGTGGGTGATGCGGCTGGGATCGCCTCCTTCCGCTGGCTGATGGTCGGCTTCGGAATCGGGATGGCCGTGTTGGTCTTCATCAGCACTTTCTTCTACCGGGAAAAGCATTTCGCCCAGGAGCAGCAACAACCACCGTTCTTCACTGCCATCAAGGAGTGTTTCACCAACCGCTCGTTTGTTTTTTTTGAGACCATCTCCTTCACCATCATCTTCGCCCAGACAGCACTGATGCAAGGCATCTGGCTGTACTTTGATGAGCTCAAAGTCTCCGGCCTGCCGCTGTATATCGCCTTGGCCGTTGGCATCGTTGGCGGGGTGGTTTTGTGGATCAATCGCCGCGATAAGTGGGGTATCAAGAACAGCACCCGCATCATGGCGCTGATTTTTGCGATCGGCTGTTTTGCCCTGCTGCTTGGCGGACATTATGTTATCCCGGCCGCCTTCGGCTTCCTGTGCTTTGGTTTTGGGTTCGCCGGTGGCATGTACTTGATCCCACTGATGAATGGTGACGTGGTGGACTTTGACGAGCACAAGACCGGTCTGCGCCGCGAGGGCATGTATGCCGGTATCAACTCGTTCATCACAAAACCAGCCATCAGCATCGCCCAGTGGGCGCTCTTGGCCATTATTACTGCCTTCGGCTACGATCAGACCCTTGCGAAGGGAGTGCAATCCGCCTCTGCCCAGACCGGTGTGCTGGTTGGCTGGGTTGCTCCCACCGGTGTCCTGCTGTTGATCTGCTTCTTCGCCCTGGCGCTTTACCCTCTGGCGGGTGAAAAGTGGGATGAGATCAAGAAACAATTGTCCTTCCTGCACCGTGAGAAGGAAAAGAAATATCTGGAAGAGCACGGCTACAAGTTAGTCGAATAAGTACAACCACCCCCGTCCGGAATGTGCTCAAGGGCGGGGGTATTTTATCCATAACCGGCTCTATGTAAAGTGCCGACTTGTCCGCCCTGGAACTGCGTTGCTCTGTCCACCAGGGGCTGTCTAAGCCAGGCTATTCTCTTTCAAGAACTCTTTAACCTGTTCATCATATTCCACCGGATGGGTCCAGAACGCAAGGCCATGACCCGCGCCCGGTGAAAGGTAGAGCCGTTTTGGCCCAAGGTAGGCAGTATACATGTCAATGCTCATCTGCGTGGGGGTAAAATCGTCCTGCTCGCCATGGGTGAACAGGATCGGGATCCGGGTCGTGAGTGCGGCGATGGCTTTGAGCGGGTTGACCTGTTCGTAGAAAAACCCGGCCCGCAAACGGGTTACCAGGTTCGAGAGATGGTAAAGGGGGAATGCCGGCAGGTGGTAATTGTGTTTCAGATGGTATTTCATCAGAGACGGCAGATCCGAATAGGCGCAGTCGGCCACGATGAAAGCGATGTCCGGGATGAGCGGGGCAGCCTGGAGCGCCACCGCTGCTCCATAGGATTCGCCCATCACGGCCACAACCTCGCCGCGGCTGCTCACCCAGTCCGTCCAGGCATTCAGGTCATCTTTCTCGTAAAAGCCATAGGTTTTAAAATGCCCGCCGGATTGACCATGGGCGCGGTGATCGTAGAGCAGCACATTCCAGCCGCGCTTGCGGAATAGGTCAATGTATTTAACTGAACCGTACAAGCTGAAAGTGATACCGTGGGTGATGATGACTGTCCCCCTGGCAGACTTGACCGGAATGAAAAATCCATGGAGCTCATACCCGAATGGCGAGGCAATGCGGACCTCCTGTCGAGTCAGCGCCTCCCAGTCGGCTGGGATGAGTTTGCCGCAGTCAACCTCGCATTGATACGTCTCTTCGATAGTGAACGACCGCACGGCAATAACCTGGTCTGAGAAATACCAACCAGCCGCAAAGCACACAATCAGGATGAGGCAAAATACAAGGGATGCGATCAACATGGGAATAAAGAGTTGATTAATGGCCTGCCTGAATAGACACGGAGGATTATATCGCCTAGTTGTCATGTTCTGAGCGAACCTGCTCACCCTTCAAGCACCTCTCATCTTTGTATTATCCGTATATAAGGTATCCCCTTCGGGGCACAGGCAGGCGCAGGGGCGGGTGTGGATTCTGCTTGGGAGCAGAGGAAACACTCGAAGCCAGAAAAATGCTTGCCATAGGTGGCGCAGAATCCCTGGCGTCCAGCGCACGCTTTGTTCGGCGGCAATGTAATTTCAGTTTTTTTCACCGAAGTAACTAAATGCTATCAAAGTGGCCGCAACCACTGATACTGCAATTGCAAAGGAAAGCAAATCGTTCGGGTTCTTCCACTCTACTAAATGCTCCAGAAACTTGACTGCCATAACTAAAACGATCACACTGCTTAACTTTGTTTTAAGTTCATGCAGAGTGTGCGCTAACATCCAGTCAGGCAAACTTAATTTGCCCACAAAGAGTTCGTACATGCTCACTGAAAAAATTAACAGCGCCATGGCGATCAAGAAACTATCCATGAGTTCCATCAACGAAACAGCAATATATGAGTCTTTACCGTAACTCGTGATAATTAGCGTTATCGCGTTGAAAGTCTTAACTGCCCCCCAGCCAAACGCCGCCACAGATGCCAAAAGCAGAGAAATAATACCAACAAATGCCAGGTATCTGGTTTTTTCAAGGAGTCTTCCCATGTGTGTTGTCCCTTTTTTGGTGAGTTAGCCAGGAATAATGTAGCCTCATCTTGCCTTTCGTATTTTGCTAAACTGAGCAAGTAACTTTTCTAATTCAATGCTCTTTACAAACTGGAAAGAAGCCACTGAACGGTTTGACTAAACGACAGCAACTGAGCGGCTGTCCACTGAAATCTACCCGGATGGCAGGCCATACTTCACTCTGCGAGAAACGGGGGATAAAAAAGCTGTTTCTCAGCAGCCGGTGGATGCCATTCTTGTCCTAGGCAAGCCACTTGCCGACCAAAAAACCTACATAACTTACCGCCACGCTCAAGACTGTTCCCCAGGCCATATCAATCACAGTGATAAGCACAGGCCAGTTTTTCACAGTTGCAAGGTTGGTAAGATCATAAGTGGCGTATGTTATGAGCCCAAACAATGCCGCACGTAGAAGGGTTGTTTTAAGCGAGTTATCCTCCAGCCCGGGCAGAACTACGAACACCAAGATCCCCAGGATGAAAAACAAATAGAAAATCACCGCGGCGATCCAGTTGGTGGTGGGAGCCAACAAAAAACCGAGATACTTCCGATAGAATGTGCGTGCTACAAAGCCTAGCCAGACCATATCAATTGCAAAGAATGCAATAAGTGTAGCGAAGTAGAGTTTGATGTAATAAGCCATTTTTCTCTCCTTATGCTTGCTCTTCTGGCCGTCCAATGGCGTGGCTCAGTGGCAGCGGCAGAATTGGCAATACTCACTCCATTTTAGCGCTATTTCTGGCAAAATGTGGTCGCCATCCCGGGTTTGATCTTTCTCGCAATCCCTGCCAGTAGTATGCTCAGGCCGAAGCAAAGAAGTGAACTTGGCTGGTGAAAATTCCATTGGACCTGACCTGATCCCAAGAGTTGAGCCGGGAATATTCGTATTCCAGTGGAAAAATAACTTACATTGAAATTCAAGCATCGAATGACGGAGATTCAAGCTATAATTTCTCCTGCATTCGGTTTGGATAACAAAACGCCCGTAACGTGCTCACTTCCATCCTGAAGAACGAGTAAGCCCATGTCGACTTACTTGAGGCCAGTAAGACAGATCACCTGATAGGATCCAAACCCAGCTTCTGCAGCAGGCGAATAATAAGTTCGATCAACCCATTTCTGTTTTAGGATATCAAAGGAGGTTTTACCATGTCTGAAGAAAGAACATATACTCGATTGCGTCGCTTCAACCTGATCATGGGATTCCTGCACCTGGTTCAGGGCATCTTCATGATCGTGGTCAGCAATGACACGACCTACCCCATTTTCACCAATTACTTGAGTTTTGATATTGCCACCCGCTCGCTCAATCCCAGCACGGAGCTTTTGTATGAGCTCCCGTTTGGAATAGCCGTGGCTTTCTTCCTGCTGATTTCAGCCGTAGCGCATTTCTACCTGGCAACGATTGGTTATGGACGCTATGTGACAAACCTGAAGAAGGGTATGAACCCGGTTCGTTTTTATGAATATGCCCTCAGCTCTTCGTTGATGATCGTTCTGATCGGCATGTTGATTGGGCTGTGGGATCTGGGTGCAATCATCCTGATCTTTACCCTCAATGCCACGATGAATCTGTTTGGCATCATGATGGAGTTGCACAACCAACACACCGAGAAAACGGACTGGATTGCCTTCATCTACGGCTGCATCGCCGGGTTCATCCCGTGGGTGGTGATCATGCTGTACTTCGTGGGTGCAGTGAACTCCGGTGATGGCAGTGCCAAGCCGCCGGCCTTTGTATACGCCATCGTGCCCACGCTATTTGTCTTTTTCAACATTTTCGCCATCAACATGGTTTTACAATACAAGAAAATTGGCCCGTGGAAGGATTACCTTTTTGGGGAACGCGTCTATATCATCCTGAGCCTTTTGGCCAAGTCCGTGCTGTGCTGGCTGATCTGGACCGGCACCCTGGCCCCCGTATAGTGCAAGCCGCTCTTGGCTCCATGCATATAAACCCGGATCCGGGTTGTAGAGAGTAAAAGGTTAGTACTTACGCAAAACTGAGTGATTGACGGACAGGCGAAAAGCCGGTAAGGTTGGAGGCTTGTAAAAGCTATCCAACCTTATTTTTTTGCACACCCATCAACCTTGCATCAGCCGCGGCAGATCACCCATCACTTCCAACCCGGTATGAGTGCCAACTCCCTCAAAAATCAGAAAGCCCAAAGACTGTTGATAAAACGAACGCACCACAAGGCCAAGCCAGATCATATCAATGGCGAAGAAGGTTGCCAGTGAAACCAGGTAGAGTTTGAAATACTTGATCACTTTTTCGCCTCAGCAGCGGTCTTGATCTGGATGAGAATTTCATTCCGCGCTAAAAACCCTGGCACCCAGGGAGGATTATAGCCAGCAACGATAAAATCGCCTTCGGTTTCAAACCCTTGTGCCTCCAGCCAATGACTGAGGCGCTGCTTGTTTTTCTGGATTGTATCTTTCTGGAAATATCCGGAAAAACGAATGGCAGCCATGGAACGGGCTGGGAGGCGCGTAAAGTGAACACGGGTGTCTTTCGGTTGAGGCAGCGTTTCCAGGGTATATTCCGCAGGCATAATGAAAGCCACAGTGAAGCTCGATTCACCGGTGACGGTCACCGGGGTGGTCATGGCAATTTTTTCGGATTGAGAGGCCTGGACAGGAGTGGTCATCTCAATTTTCTGTCTCGAGATATTGTTGCCAAAAATATATCCCGCCAGAAGACTGAACCCTCTTTCAATCGCTGATTTATAGTTCGTATCTTCGACAGTCACCTCGGCCTGGATGTAACCGGAATACTGTCGAATCTCAATTTCGTTTTGTTTCTTTGATACAGAATACTTTGGGGTTTCGGCCATTTGTGCCTCTCTTTTATTCTTATTATCCTACGTTCTTGCTCTCTTTGCGCATGACTTACACCAATAGAATTCATTTGCGCGCAATCAGGCGAATAGTTCCAGCGCTCAGCGGATCAGGTTGCGGATCAGTGCATGTGACTGGCTGTGCCAAAAGCATGTTCGTAGGCCAACCACAGCAGTATTCTGTGCCCACTGGATTATGAAGTTGCGGTTTGATCCATCGCACATGTTGGTGACGTGAGTCGCTGATGCCAACCTCCACCTTAAAAACAAAACCACCCCTCCGGCAGGGTGGTTCCTTTAAAAACTCTGTCGGGGCGAGAGGATTTGAACCTCCGACCTCTTGCACCCCATGCAAGCGCGCTAGCCGGACTGCGCCACGCCCCGCCTGTCAGGCAGTATTATAGTCGCGTTTGATAAAGATGACAATGTCACTACGCCATGTATGCTTTGTGCTAAAATAAGACAAGTGGAATTCTGGTATGCCTGACATGGTTGAAGTGGTCATCGACAGCATCCGGGTCAGCCTGATGTCACCGCAGCGGGTGGTGGTGCTGCGCCAGGTGGATTCGGACCGCTATCTACCCATCTGGGTTGGACCGTACGAGGCTGAAGCCATCACTGTCGCCCTGCAGGAGATCGTCATGGCGCGCCCATTGACCCACGACCTGCTCAAGAACGTCTTTAACACATTCGCTGCCAGGTTGAGGCGGGTCGAGATCGTTGGCTTGCGCGAGGATATCTTTTTCGGCAATATCGTGGCTGAAGTGGATGGCAAGACGATCAATATCGATGCCCGTCCTTCTGATGCAATCGCCATCGCGGTACGGGCTCATATTCCGATTATGGTCGATCCGGGCGTCATGGATACCGCTGGGATCATCCCGGAGAAAGACCTGGAACAGGTTCATCCACCCGGCGAAGGAGCTGCTCTTCCCGAAGCAAGTTCTGACCGCCTCTCTGTATTCGAGGACTTCCTTGAAAAACTCGATGTGGAAGATCTCGGTGATGAGGATAACGACAAGCCCGATAAAAATAAACCAGACAAAAAAACCTGATCTTAAATGATGAGCGAATACATCCCCCCTGAAGAATCCACCGCCCCCTCCGCGGCTGCCCCCGGCATCCCCCATAGTCGTGAAGCCGAAGAAGCAGTCGTAGGGGCGGTACTCATTAACCCCGACGTTTATTACGATGTCGCCCAGTTCCTGCAGGCAGATGATTTTTACATCCACCGCTTGCGCTGGATCTGGGAGGCGTATACACGCCTGCATGAAGGGCGCACACCGGTTGACCTGCTGACCGTCACCGAGGAACTGGACAGGATGAACCAGTTGATAGAGCTTGGTGGTCCAGCTTACCTGACCGCGCTGGTCAACCAGGTGCCCACATCCATGCACGCAGAAGCTTACGGGCGGGTGGTCGAGGCACATTCCATCCGCCGCAAGATGCTGACCGCAGCCAACCAGATCGCCACATTGGCATATGCCGAGGAGAGCGGCATCGAGAACGTGATGAGCGAAGCCGAGAAGGCAGTCTTCAATGTCAGCGAACGCCGCTTACGGCATGATGTCCAGCCTATCAGGCAGGTCATGAGTGTAGTCTATGACCAGACCGAAGAACGTTCCCAACGCAGCGAAGAGATATTTGGCGTTCCCACCGGTTTTATAGACCTCGATCGTTTGCTCACCGGGCTGCAACCTTCAGACCTCCTGATCATCGCCGGTCGCCCTGGTCAGGGCAAGACCGGATTCCTGCTTTCCGTAGCCCGCAATGCAGCGCTTGAACACAAAAAGCACGTCGCGATCTTCTCATTGGAAATGTCCAATGAGCAGGTCGCCCAGCGATTGATCTCGCAAGAAACCGGTATCGATGCCCAGAAATTGCGCACGGGTAAACTGAGCGAAGACGAGTGGCCTCTTTTCACCCATTCCATTGAAGTCCTTTCAGATACACACATCTTCCTGGATGACACACCAGCAATCACCCCACTGCAGCTGCGGACGAAATCCCGCCGCCTGCACATGGAGTATGGCCTCGACCTGATCCTGGTGGATTATCTGCAGTTGATGGGCGGCGACGTCCGCACTGAGAACCGGGTCCAGGAAGTATCATATATCACGCGCAACCTGAAGGTCCTGGCGCGTGAATTAAATGTACCCGTCCTGGCTGCTGCCCAGTTGAGCCGGGCTGTCGAACAACGCAGCGATAAAAGACCGGTCCTTTCCGACCTGAGGGAATCCGGCTCGCTCGAACAGGATTCGGATATCGTGATGTTCATCTACCGGCCTGACCAATACGAAAAGGACACGGAAAAGCAGAACATAGCCGAGATTATGGTCGCCAAACACCGAAATGGACCAGTTGGAACAATAGAGTTGATCTTCCGTTCCAACCTGGCAAAATTCGAGAATGCTGCCACGCGTCGCGTGGACATCTCTCAGATGTAGAAGCTGCAAATGCCATCATTCACAGGATTTACAGATAGAGAGACCTTTACCCCCTTGCCCGATTCGTTCTTCAACCAATTATTGAACGAGATCGACGATCTGGGTGAGTTGAAGGTAACGCTCTTTGCGCTGTGGCGTATCGAGCACATGGAAGGACATGCCCGTCCTCTGCGCCGTTCTGACTTCAGCGAAATACCTGGCATTGGAGACCTGAACGAGGCAATAGAAAAAGCCATCCAACGTGGCAGCCTAATCGAAGTGCAGGCAGATGAAAAGACATTTTATTTCCTCAATACACCACGCGGCCGCGCCGTGATCGAATCCATCCGCAGTGGAGGCTGGCATCCTGATGATGAGCCAGCGTCGCCGCCAACAATACGTCCAAATATTTTTAAGCTATACGAAGAAAATATCGGTCCGCTGACGCCCATGATAGCCGACACCCTGCGGGATGCCGAGAAAATCCACCCTGCAGAATGGATTGAAGAGGCCATCGAGATCGCCGTCAAAGCCAATAAACGCAACTGGCGCTATATTGAAGCCATCTTAACACGTTGGAAAGAAGAAGGTCATGCGAAAAAGCAAGCTGGACGAGACACTGAAAAAGATCGCCGACGGTATATCGAAGGTGAGTTCGCCGATTTCATCGAGCATTAATGACCTGCCTGGCGACCCAGATTGCCCACACTGCGGCGGCGCAGGTTACCTGAGGCGCAACGTCCCACTCGGTCATCCGGACTTTGGTCAGTTGGAGTTCTGCGTTTGCCGCCGCAGGAAGGTGGCGAACCAGGTGCGTGAGCGGTTGTTTTCATTAAGCCATCTCGACGAACTTTCCGATCTGACCTTTGAAAGCTTTCAACCCCATGGACGAATGGGGTTGGGTGAAATGCAAGCTTCATCTCTTGAACGGGCGTTCAACCAGGCACAGAACTACGCCCAAAATCTGCACGGTTGGTTGCTGCTTCAGGGAGGTTACGGTTGTGGCAAAACCCATCTGGCAGCCTCGGTTGCCAACTTCGCCGTGAGCATGGGTGTGCCAACGTTATTCCTGACCGTCCCGGACCTGCTGGATATGCTGCGCTTTTCCTACAACAATGAAGATATCACCTTCGAAGAGCGCTTTGAAGAAATCCGAAGTGCCCGTCTGCTGGTTTTGGACGACTTCGGTACACATAACGCCACCCCCTGGGCACAGGAAAAACTATTCCAGATCATCAACTATCGTTACATTAACCAACTGGCAACGGTTGTAACGACCAACCTGTCACTGGATGAGATCGAAGCCCGCATCCGCTCACGTCTGCAGGATCCGGAACTGGTGACTACCGTACGTATTCAAGCCACCGACTACCGCCGTCCCAGTGATGATACCGGTCACTCGGAACTATCCTCTCTTGACCTGCTCTCCGGTAAAACCTTCGGCAACTTCAGCGAGCGGCAGGATGAAAGAATGGCTCCTGAAGAACTTAAATCCCTGCAGAAAGCGCTCAAAGCTGCTCTCATCTACGCTGAGAAACCGCAGGGTTGGTTGACCTTCACGGGTACCTACGGCTGCGGAAAAACCCACCTGGCAGCATCAATCGCCAATTATCGCGCCGGGTTGGGTGACCCACCACTGTTCGTCATGGTTCCCGACCTGCTCGATCACCTGCGGGCAACCTTCAACCCGAGCAGCCAGGTCAGGTATGACCGCCGTTTTAACGAGTTACGTTCTGCTCCGCTGCTCATCCTGGACGACCTGGGGACGCAATCCGTGACCCCGTGGGTGCGCGAGAAACTTCACCAGCTGTTTAATTATCGCTACAACGCTGAACTTCCAACCGTAATCACCACCTCTGACAGTGTTGACGAGATGGACGCTCGTATTCGCTCTCGCTTGCTGGATAGCCGGCTGTCCACCGTTTACGCCATCACCGCACCGTCTTATCACGGTATCATCCGTCAGAATCGAAATCGAAAACGATAAATAATTACTGAACCCCATTCTTATCACATTGAAATCCATTTTCTCGGGTCAAAGTACCCAGTACTTCCTGTGAAAATGGATTTCTTTCTTAATGATGAACAACGATGATATAATACTGATATATATGATATTATTAGGTTATATTCAACTCAACCACACCGATCCCGGAGAATAAATGCTGTCAAGTTACCTGTTATCACTGCGCGAAGGTTTAGAAGCCGCCTTGATCATAGGCATCGTACTGGGTACATTACGTAAAATACAACGACCCAACCTGACTTCCGTTGTCTGGTATGGTGTATTCAGCGCAATAGCGGTCAGCCTGATCAGCGCTCTTCTGCTTACTATTTATGGCCTGAGTCTGGAAGGCGAAACTGAGGCAATTTTCGAGGGCATCACCATGCTCCTGGCAGCCGGTATCCTGACCTGGATGATCTTTTGGATGAGCCGGCAGGCACAGGCAATGAAAATCAATCTGGAAGATGGTGTTCATCAAGCCACGGAAGGTAGTGGAAAGCGAACCCTTTTCGGGTTAGCCTTCATGGCAGTGCTGCGTGAGGGTATCGAACTGGCTTTATTTTTAACCGCTGCGGTTTTTACTTCAGGTGTCCAACAAGCTGCCACGGGTGCCTTGCTTGGGTTGGGAACAGCCATCCTCCTCGGATGGTCACTTTTCACAACCAGCATACACCTCGACCTGAGGCGCTTCTTCCAAGTAACCGGGCTACTGTTAATCCTTTTCGCTGCAGGGCTGATAGCACACAGCATATATGAATTTAACGAGATCGGCTGGATTCCTGTAATTATCGAACATGTGTGGGATATCAATACCATCGTGAACGAGAACTCTCCGCTGGGTGAGATGTTGAAAGCATTATTCGGTTACAACAGTAATCCATCCCTGAGTGAATTGGCGGCGTATCTGATCTATTATGTGGTGTTATTCTTGGGAATTCGCAGGAAAGAAACATTTTTCGGGTATCTTAGAAAAAAGGATGAACCTGCCGTTGAGATCAAGGTCAACCACCCTTAAGTCAATCTGGAGCCTTGGAACACGTCACAAAACGAATATATAGGTATAATGGGGAAACTTGTCCAAATAAATAAAGAAATCTATTGCTGTTATTCAATGGTCAATATCAATATAAAAGAACACATCCCTACGATTTTCGCGCTGGTCGTGCTTGCTGCAGCCGTTCTTGGTCTGGTCACCAGTGGGCAGGATATGAACCCGAACAACCAGGCTACGGTTGGAAAATTTGCAGTCGAGAAATATCAATGTCGTACCTGTCATATCGTTGACGGAGATGGCGGGGACATCGGACCTGATCTAACCGGCATCATGCAACGATATGACGACCTTACTCTCCATCAATGGCTGGAAAGACCCCAGGGTGTCAAACCCGGAACATCCATGCCGAGTTTCCATTTTTCTGATGCGCAGGTCGATAGCATCATCGCTTATTTCCATTGGCTCGAACGGTAATCAATAAGCCAGGTTGCTAATAAAAACCTGGCTCATAATTTCATTCTTCTGGACGCCTGGATTAACCCATGCGTCCCGTAATATACGATTCAGTCAAATCTTCTTTCGGACGGGTAAAAAGGATCTTAGTAGCCGCAAATTCGATCAACTCACCCAGCCAGAAGAGACCAGTGTAATCCGAAACCCGTGCTGCCTGCTGCATATTGTGCGTAACGATGACAATCGTGTAGTTCTCTTTCAGTTCAGAGATCAGCTCCTCGATCCGCAAGGTGGCAACAGGATCGAGCGCTGAGGTAGACTCATCCATCAGAATGACCTCGGGATGAACGGCAACCACGCGTGCGATGCACAACCGCTGCTGCTGACCAAGGGATAGACCCAAGGCATCCTGCTTGAGATCCTCTTTAACCTCATCCCATAGAGCCGCCAGGCAAAGACTGCGCTTTACTATCTCATCCAAACCAGTTTTGCTCTTTTCCAATCCAAGTACGCGCGGACCGAAAGCTACGTTATCATAGATCGATTGAGGAAAGGGATTGGGTTTCTGAAAGACCATTCCCACCCGCTGACGCAGGCTGACCACGTTCATCTCGGGAGCGTAGATATCCTCCCCATTGAGCAAGACTTTCCCCTCCAGGTGTGTTCCTGGAATGGTATCGTTCATACGATTCAGGCAGCGCAGGAAAGTTGATTTGCCACAGCCGGAAGGACCGATCAACGCGGTCACCTTTTTGGGCAGGATATCCATATTTACATTAGACAGTGCCCTTTTTCCCCCATAAGAAAACATAACTTCCTGTATAGTGAAAACCGGGTCTTGGCTGGACATGTGTGGATTGTACCTTAATTAAAAATATTGAATATGAGATAAGTTGGTATACGAATATATTTGCGACTATAATTCTGGCAATGAAATATGCAATAATCCTTGCTCTGGTCTTTTTGGCAGCCTGCTCTCCTTCCTCCCTGTCAACGCCAGAACCTAAAGCCCAGGCTTACATTGAAAATAAAGGCTCCGACACGATGGTCAACCTAGCACTGGCCTGGGCAGAGAAATATCAAAGCGATCATACGGAGGTAAGCCTCTCCGTGACCGGTGGTGGATCGGGAACGGGTATCGCAGCCCTGATCAATGGTACGGTAGATATTGCGAATGCCTCCCGCCAAATCAAAGAGGAAGAGACGGAGCTGGCTGAAGAAAAGGGGATCCAGCCGGTCGAATTCGTTGTAGCCCGTGATGCAATTGCAGTGATCGTCAACCCGGAAAATCCTGTATCAGAATTGAGCCTGCAACAAATTTCTGATATTTATAGCGGGAAGATCATGACCTGGACAGAAGTTGGTGGTGAAAACCGACCCATCGTACGCCTATCGCGCGAGACCAATTCGGGCACACACGTATATTTTCTCGAAACCGTCCTGCGCTTGGGAGATAAAAATAACAAGACCTTTTTCTCTGATGACACATTATTGCTTCCTTCCTCGGAAGGCATCATTGCTGAAGTACGGCAGAATCCCAATGCCATCGGCTATGATGGACTGGGTTACGTCCCACCCGACATTAAGAAACTTGCCATTGCACGCAAGCCAGGTGAGCCTTATATTCTGCCGTCTGCGGTGACGGTCAACGATAACAGCTACCCGATCGCCCGAGACCTTTACATGTATGTAAGTGGTCAACCAACCGGATTTGTCAAGAACTATCTCGAATGGATCCTATCACCTCAAGCGCAGGAAATTGTAACTGAACTGGGTTTTGTACCATTAAAAGTAAAACAATGACCCTCACTCATCGTATCCTTTGGGGCAGATGCAATCACGTTACTGTACGATGCAACCAAACTCCATTCCCTTCAAGGGGTAATCCTGGAAGAGAAAAGTTCATTCCGATGAAGTGATGCGAAAGTACCAATGGAAAAATCTCTCAATTGGCGTGAATATGTCATCACCCGCCTGATAAAGACTTCAGGTTATTCGGCAATCCTATTTGTCAGTTTAATTTTCCTTTTCCTGCTGCGCGAGGGCATGCCTGCATTGGTGGATGTGCCGCTTAAAGATCTCTTCGGCCTACGTTGGTACCCGATCGAGGATTTCTTCGGCATCCTGCCATTGCTCACCGGTTCACTGATGGTAACGATCGGAGCGGGGGCGATCGCCATACCATTCGGCATTGGGACGGCCATTTTCATTGCTGAGATCGCTCCCCGCTGGGCACGTGAAATCCTCAAGCCGCTGGTTGAACTGCTAGGAGGACTACCTTCGGTTGTCCTTGGTTTCCTAGGCATCCTGGTACTTTCACCATTTTTGCGGGTATGGTTGAACTTGCCAACTGGACTTACAGCCCTCGCCGGTTCTCTGCTCCTGGGTACAATTGCCATCCCAACGGTGGTGTCGATAGCCGAAGATGCCCTGGATGCAGTTCCTCGCTCCTATCGTGAAGGTGCGCTGGCTCTGGGTGCAACCCAATGGCAGACCATCTGGCGTGTCACCTTGCCTGCCGCACGCTCCGGCGTACTGACGGCAGTCATGCTTGGTGTAGGTCGCGCCATCGGCGAGACAATGACGGTCATGATGGTCACAGGCAACGCTCCAGTGATGGCAACCTCACCCGGTGACATGTTCTCGCCGGTGCGCACGATGACCGCCACCATCGCTGCGGAAATGGGCGAGGTCGCCAGCGGCAGTGTTCACTATCACGTCCTTTTCTTTATTGGGATGGTGCTGTTCCTGATCTCGCTGATCGTTAACATTGCTGCTTCGACAGTGGTCTTCAGGCAGAAGAAACGCGCCGAACGAATACTTTCGTAATCAGCGATAATCACAAGGGATGAAATGATTACTAATTCAATAACCAATTAAAAATACCGCCCACTATGAGCGATGTGGGTGGTATTTTCGTGAAAAGTCCAGTAAATTCGGTTCCGCCTCGAGCATTTTGACAATTCCTTATAATATTGTAAGGTTGATCGATTTCCGGGCAACAATATATATTCAAACTATAAATGTCGTTATAATAGAATTGCCTGGCTTTTTTGTTGTATTTTTGTTTTCCAGGGGAGTACAGAGGATATAAAGATGAAAGAGAAGATGGTATTTCGTTCAATATCCCCCCTTCGTTGCTTGAGCCTTATTCTGTTGCTGGTTATTGCTGGAATTCATTCCAATCCTGCTCAGGCATCACAGGCAATGGAACCTTTTCCTGGCATTCAGTTCAATGTCGGAGGACACGTACTTGCATTCGGACAGGAAAGTGTGCATATTACCGGAACTAGCCATGTGCTTAAAGTGAACTTTATAGGTACATCCGGTGCCATACAATATCCTAAATATGATGCAGATAATTACGGCTACACGCAAATTAGAAATCGGGTGACTTATACTGATTTGTGGCCTGGTATCAGCCTGACGTATGAATCCACGCCTGGTGGGATCATTAAAAGCACCTATAACCTTGAACCTGGTGCCAATCCCAATCGAATTGGACTGCATTACAACGTTCCGGTGCAGATTGGAAAAAACGGCGATCTGCGATTTTCTCTCCAGAAAGGAGAAATGCATGAGACCGCACCAGTCGCCTGGCAGGAGATCAATGGACAACGTAAAACGGTCGATGCTGCTTTCCATCAGGTGGGAAAGCAGAGCATTGGTTTTACCCTGGGCAGATATGATCCGGCATATCCCCTGGTGATCGATCCAACCCTGCAGTGGAACACTTTCCTGGGGGGGACAGCAAAGGATACCAGCGCCGGTATCGCAGTGGACGGGAGCGGGAATGTGATCGTGGCAGGCATCAGCAATGCGGCTTGGACTGAGGTAGATCCACCGGTCAGGACTTATACAGGTTTGAACGATGCCTTCGTTGCCAAATTAGATTCAAGCGGTTCACAGATCTGGTACACATTCCTGGGAGGGACAGGTAACGATAATGCCACCGATATCATCACTGATGGGAGCGGGAATATTTACATCACCGGTTATTGTGATGCAACCTGGGGTACACCATACAGGAGCTGGAGTGGTCTTAAAGATGGTTTTGTCGCCAAACTCAACTCCAATGGCGTGCTCCAGTGGAATACCTTCCTAGGCAGCAGCAGCAATGAGGAAGGCGCCGGCATTGCGGTTGCGAAAAGCACAGGGAATATATATGTTACAGGAAAGGGAAATGGGAACTGGGTTGAAACACCAGTAAACCCGCGCGCTGGTTGGTCTGATGCTTATGTAGCCAAGCTCACCTCTGCTGGTACGCTGGTGTGGTACACGTTCGCAGGCAGTACGGGAACTGATGAGAGTAGTTCTATCGTAATCGATGGAAGTGAGAATGTCTTTATCTCAGGGAGAAGTTCCCGATCATGGGGTTCTCCTGTCCGGATCTATACACCTAACAAGAAAGATGCTTTCGCAGCCAGTCTGAACTCGAGCGGTACATTGGTCTGGAATACTTTCCTGGGTGGGGCACAGGATGATTCCAGCCAGGGAATTGCTGTGACCACAACCGGACATGTGTATGTATCAGGCACAAGTTTTGGAACCTGGCAGGGCAGTAATCCACCAGTGATAGCCTTTAATGGCAGCAGTGATGCTTACATTGCCCACCTTGACTCGAACGGCGCCCTGCTCTGGAATACATTCATGGGAAGCGTGACGACCGATTATGGCGGTCCCATCGCCCTGGATGGGAGTGAATACATCCATGCTTCCGGTCAGAGTATGGACACATGGGGTAGCCCGGTCAGACCCAAGGAGAATGTAATGGATGTATTTGCCACAAAACTGGACGCGAGTGGTAATATTCAATGGAATACTTTCGTGGGAGGATATGGCTATGACTACAATCCTGACATAGCCCTGGATGCTGGGCAGAACATGTTCCTGACAGGTTACAGTGATAGAACCTGGGGTAATCCCATCATTGATTATCACGGGAATTTCGATGTTTTTGCGACAAAAATCACTGCCCAGGATATCACGACCACGACCATCACCTCAGATACACCCGAGCCATCCAACGTTGGTCAGACAGTCAAAGTAAGTGTCACAGTGACCAGCGACAACCTCACTCCTACCGGAAAAGTGAAGATTACAGGTGCGGATGTTAACTGCAGTCTGATACTTCTCACTAACGGTACCGGCTATTGCAGTGTAACATTCAACAGCCTGGGGACAAAAACCCTGACAGCCACATACAAGGGGGATTCCAATCATAGCGGCAGTTCGGATACAGCTGTACATAAGGTGGTCACTCTGGTTAAAGTAACCTATCGGTCACTTGCCTCACAGGACGGTTGGATAGTTGAGTCCTCCGAGACCAGCGGTATGGGAGGTACCAGGAACGCTAGTGGATTGACCTTGATCCTCGGCGATGATGCTGCAGACAGACAGTACCGTTCGATCCTTTCCTTTAACACATTCAGTCTGCCGGATACAGCCAAAATTACCTCGGTTGTTTTGAAGGTCAGGTCACAGGGTGTGGTTGGTACCAATCCATTCACCATTCTCCAGGGACTGCTGGTGGACATCAACAAGCCATACTTCGGAACAGCAAGGTCACTGGAGATAGGCGATTTTCAGGCCTCAGCTGGCAGAGGAAGTGTGGGAACCTTTAGTTCCACTCCAAGTGGAGGCTGGTATAGGGTTACTCTCAGCTCAAGTGCACAACCTTTTATAAACTTAAACGGGAGCACCCAGTTCCGCCTGCGCTTCCAAAAAGGTGATAATTCCAATGAAAGCGCTGACTATATCAAATTTTTCAGTGGGAACTACGGCACCATCACTCTTCGACCATTGTTGATCATCCAATACTATATTCCATAAGTTTTTATCATTCAAAGACTGCCGACCAGCCTCTCAGGATTGAATTCAAGAGGCTGGTTTTTTACGTCAATCCTGTTCAAATTGCCTCTTGCTTTTTGTTCACGATTTCACTATTATATGTATAATATGATTGTCGATTTTATTTTTGTATGTCATCCTGCTATTGAAACCATATATCAACTCACTGAAAGACTCTTGTCCAGGACGACCGCTGCGTAATGATTGTTGTTCGTAATGACGAATTTGTAGCTAGTTCTTATAAGGAGAAAACCATGCGCACTCACTCACCTTTGTACCACCTGTTCATCGTTGTTTGCCTGGTCATGAGCATGCTGAGCCTGACACCGGTTGGCACTGTCCAGGCTGTTCCGCCGACGACCTATACGGTTGACACCCTGACCGATGAAAATGACGGCAGCTGCGCCGACGACTGCTCCCTGCGTGATGCCATCGCAGTCGCCATCTCTGGTGATTCGATCAATTTCAGCGTGACGGGTACCATCAATCTCACCCTGGGTCAGATCGCATTCGGTACCACTATCACCATCACCGGCCCAGGTAAGGCGAATTTAACAATCAGCACACCGAACACAGCCCGCGTCTTTGTCATCAATAACGCCCTGACCATTTCTGATCTTACCATTTCCACCGTTGAGGCTGGCCTTCCTGGACCTGTCAATAACATCACGAATAATGGAAATTTGACCGTGACCAATGTGGACTTTGCCGGCAATAACGCCAATGTCAGTAACGGCGGCGCCATCTTCCATACAGCGGGATTGCTTTCCATTACGAATTCAACATTCTCTAATTATCATAGTACATGGGATGGAGGGGCAGTCTATAATTCCTGCGGCTCGATGACCATAACCAATTCAACCTTCACCAACAACAAAGCCGTCAACAACGGTGGAGCTATAAATATCTTTTCAACCGGTGGTGGTCCGAACAGCGTGACCAATTCGACCTTGTCAGGAAACCAGGCCACCGTGGATGGCGGTGGGATATACCTCTCCGGCGGTACGTTAAACGTTTCCAAAACTACACTCTCGGAAAATACTGCCGGTCGTGATGGTGGAGGTATTTATTACCTTGAAACAGGGCTACTCACTGTAACCAATTCGACCTTCACTGGGAACAGCGCCGTACGCAATGGTGGCGGTCTGTTCAACGGCAGCTTTGCCACCTCCAGCGTGATCAACACAACCTTCGTGCTTAATCTTGCCGGAGCAGCCGGTGGGGGCGGGATCTATAACTCCGCCATCAATACAACGACTGCTAAAAATATAATCATCACCAACAGTACAGGTGGAGATTGTGGTGGTTTCGCTTTCAATGCAGCCAGTACAAACAACATGCACAACGATGCCGCCCCACCCACCTGCATCCCCGGATTTGTCTCAAGGACACCTGTCCAACTCGCCCTGGGTGCGTTGACCGGATCTCCTGCTTACTATCCCCTGACTGCCGCCAGCGTGGCTGTGGATACGGGGAATAATCCGGCCTGTCCTGGTTTCGACCAGCGGGGTACGACCCGCCCGCTGGATGGCGATGTCGATGGTATTGCCAACTGCGATATAGGATCCTATGAATTAGAAGAACCCACTACAACCACCATCAACAGTGACTCGCCCGACCCCTCGGTCACCGGGCAAAATGTCAGCGTCAATGTGACAGTAAGCAGCGCTGGTGGGAGCGGCGTACCGACCGGCACGGTTAATATCACCGGAGCAAATACCAACTGTTCGATCAATCTCGTGGCTGGGACTGGCAGCTGTAACGTGAAATTTACCTCTACAGGTGCCAAGACTCTCACGGCTACCTATACCGGCGATGCCACCCACCAGGGAAGTTCCACCACTACCGGTCACACGGTGAACAAGGCCAATACGACCACGACCATCACCTCGGATATTCCCGATCCTTCCAACACCGGGCAGAACGTGACCGTCAACTTCACGGTGACAGTCAACCCACCCGGCAGCGGCACGCCCACCGGGACCGTCACTGTAAGCGATGGTGTCAATTCGTGCAACGCACAGGTGGCAACCGGCTCTTGTGCACTGGTTCTGACAACTGTTGGAGCGCGGACGCTCACCGCTACTTACGCCGGTGATACGAAGTTCAACGGTGATTCGGATACTGAAAACCACCAGGTGAATAAAGCCAGCACGACCACTACCATCACTTCGGATAATCCGGATCCCTCAAATACCGGACAAAACGTGACCGTCAACTTCACGGTGACGGTCAACCCACCCGGCAGCGGCACACCCACCGGCAACGTCACTGTGAGCGATGGCTCTGCATCATGTACCGCCTCTGTGGCAACCGGTTCATGCATAATCAAAATGAAAATCACAGGAAACAGGACATTGACCGCAACTTATGCTGGCAGTACCAAATTCAACAGCAGCTCGGATACCGAAAACCACCAGGTAAAGCCAAAAACCTCCAATTTCCGCTCGGCGGGTGCCCAGGATGGCTGGGTACTTGAATCCTCGGAAACCAGCAGCGTAGGCGGATCGTTCGACGCTGCAGCAGTTACTTTCTCAATTGGCGATGATCAGGCTGACAGCCAGTGCCGGGCGATCCTCTCCTTCAACACTGCCATCTTGCCGGATACTGCTGTCGTTACATCCGTCGTTCTCAAGATAAAGAAACAAAGCCTGGTCGGGACCAACCCCTTCACCACGCACCAGGGTTTGCTGGTGGATATCCGCAAGCCATTCTTCGGTGCTGGAATTGGACTGGCAGCCGCCGATTTCCAGGCAACAGCAGACAAGAACAGTGTAGGGACTTTCGGGAGCACTCCGAGCGCAGGCTGGTACAGCGTGACACTGAACAGCACGGCTTTTTCTTACATCAATAAAACGGGTACTACCCAGTTCCGCCTGCGCTTCAAGCTGGATGATAATAATGACAACCTAGCCAATACGATGAAGTTCTTCAGCGGCAACGCTGGAACGAGCACTGACCGACCTTTGTTGATCATTAATTACTACGTTCCATAGAGGAAAATGCAGCCCTTCATCCGAAATTGACGGACTGGTTCATGCCATATGACCTCCAGGTGCGACGCAGTCAACGTCGCACCTGTTAATTAAGGATGAGCTATCCAAGCAGGGTTGTCTCTCATGAGCATCAATATACGGGATCAGAGTCTAATGGTATATTTCTTATGAACATCTCGATATGGAGTAATCATCCTTGAAAAAACCGTCTCTCTTGGATCGTGAACTGACCCAGCGCCTGGGATTTTCCTTGCTGACCCTGATGGCGCTGGTCACGGTAATCCCCATCATTGGGATCGTCATCTATATAGCACTCAAGGGAGGTTCGGCAATATCGTGGGAGTTCTTGAGCGGATTCCCCAGCGGCGGTATGCGGGAAGGCGGCATCCTGCCGGCGATCATCGGCACTTTCTATCTCACCCTGGGCACAGCCATTTTTTCTGTCCCACTGGGAGTTAGTGCAGCCATCTACCTGGCTGAATACGCCTCAGAAAACCGGTTGACTCGCTTGATCCGTATATCGATCATCAACCTGGCGGGCATCCCCTCGGTTGTCTATGGCCTGTTCGGGTTGGGGCTATTCGTCTTCTTCCTGCGCTTCGGAACAAGCCTGCTGTCTGCCTCGCTGACGCTCTCCATCATGACCCTGCCGGTTATCATCAGCACATCCGAGGAAGCCCTGCGAGCCGTTCCGCAAGCTTTCCGTACCGTCAGCATATCGCTGGGAGGTACCCGCTGGCAGACCATCCGGCGCATCGTCCTCCCCGAGGCACTGCCCGGTATCATCACCGGCGTGATCCTCGGGCTAGAGCGGGCAGCCGGTGAGACTGCGCCCATCCTGTTCACCGGTGCAGCATTCTTCCTGCCGCGTTTGCCGCATTCCCCCTTCGATGCCACCATGGCGCTGCCGTATCACCTGTTCGTCATCTCCACACAGGTCCCTGAGATGCCCATCCAGATACAATATGGGACTGCCCTGGTTCTACTGGTTTTCGTGCTGGGCATGAATGTAAGTGCCACTCTTATCCGCTCTCGGGCGCGAGCCCGCCGCCAGTGGTAACTGATGAACAAGATCGTTATCGAACATCTCAGCCTACAATACGATGACGGGACCGAGTCGCTGCGCGATATAACGATGGATATCCCAGCCAACGCCATCACAGTATTATTTGGACCGGCTGGGGGTGGCAAGTCGTCTTTACTCCGATGCCTCAATCGACTGAACGATCTGACAAGCATCATGACGCTTGGCGGCCGTATCCTGCTTGACGGTGTGAATGTCCTCGATCCAGATACCGACGTGATTGTCCTGCGCCGTAAGGTGGGGATGGTTTTCGCCCGACCGGTCGTATTGCCCTTCAGCATACGCGGCAACCTGACCTACGGTCTAGAACTGGCTGGTGAGAAACGCAAATCGCGGCTGGATGATGCTATTGAGCGCAGCCTGAAGCAGGCAGCCCTGTGGGATGAGGTCAAGGATCGTTTGGATGAGCCAGCCATCGCCATCTCTGGTGGGCAGCAGCAGCGCTTATGCCTGGCACGTTCACTCGCCCTGCAGCCCGAAGTCATCTTATTGGATGAACCGACCTCCGGTCTCGATCCGATATCGACCGGCAAGGTTGAAATATCTCTCCAGGAATTAAAGAAAGATTACACCATCGTGCTGGTACCTCATTCAGTCCAGCAGGCTGGTCGAACAGCTGACTACGCCGCCTTCTTCTTGCAGGGTGAACTGGTGGAGCATGCCCCAGGGACAAAGATATTTACCAACCCGAAAGATCAGCGCACTGAGGATTACGTCACCGGACGTTTTGGATAGAACCATGACTGAGAAAATCCTAATTGTTGAAGATGAACCCGCGCTGCAAGAGACATTGGCTTATAACTTAAAGAAGGAAGGGTATAGGATAGAAGTGGCAGGTGATGGGCTCACGGCTATTGACGCTGCCCGCCGCCTGCAACCCGAAATGATCATCCTTGATATCATGCTCCCTGGGTTGGATGGATTTGAAGTATGCCGAATATTACGAAGGGAAATAAATACCCCCATCCTGATGTTAACGGCGCGCGATGACGAGATCGATCGCGTCGTTGGGTTGGAGGTCGGTGCGGATGACTACCTGACCAAGCCGTTTTCCATGCGCGAACTGATCGCCCGTGTCAAAGCTCAGTTAAGACGGTCACGCTTGATACGCGAGGAGATTAAAAAAACAGTTGAAACCCTTTCAATGCAAGAAGTGTTCAACTTTGACAATCTCGATATCAACATCACCCGGCGCGAGGTCATCTTGGGAGGCCAGCCGGTTGCCATGAAACCCAAGGAGTACGAGCTGCTGCTATTCTTTGCCCAGCACCACCGACAGGTACTCTCACGAGAATTTATCCTGGAACGTGTCTGGGAATGGGACTACATCGGGGACAGCCGAACTGTTGATGTCCACGTACGCTGGCTGCGACAGAAGATCGAAGTTGACCCGGCAAAGCCTGTCCGAATAGTGACTGTCCGGGGTGGGGGATATCGATTTGAGGGCTGAAGTTTTGCTTGGGTTGATATTGGTCGTGCGGCATTGATGAATTGGATTCTCGGTTCTTTCCTCTTAATCGCACTTTTTATCATTGGCTGGTTGACTTGGCGTTATCTTACCCTACGCCACCACCTCAACGACCTGACGCAACTTATCCGACGCACCGCCGAGGGAGAAGCGCCGATCCACATCCTGCCGGAAGACGAAAAATACCTGGAGGAGTATTCCAATGCTGTTAAAGCCTTAGCCGTCGCTTTACAGTCAAAAGTGGAGGCAGTTGATGCAGAACGTGCCAAACTTGCCACTGCCATCGACCAAATGACCGACGGTGTGCTGATCGCTGATGCTAGTGGATTGGTACAACTAATCAACCCGGCTGCCGAACGACTGTTTGGGGTGCACAGCGAGGATGTTCTCAGGCGTTCAATAACCGAGGTCCTGCGTCATTATCAACTGGTTGATACCTGGCGCCGTTCCATTAAAAGCGGCGAACTGCAAGACGAATCCATTGAAATACCAGCCAAGCGCCAATACCTGCACTTGATTTCCATCCCCGACCAATACACACATAACGCCAGCTTAGTGCTGGTGCAGGATTTGACCCACCTGCGTCGACTGGAGACGGTACGGCAGGACTTTATCAGCAACCTGTCCCACGAACTGCGCACACCTCTCGCCTCACTTAAAGCCCTGACCGAAACACTTCAAGCAGGCGCTCTGGATGACCCTCCCGCAGCCCGTCGCTTTCTTGAACGCATTCAAACTGAAGTTGATGCCATTACCCAAATGGCGCAGGAATTACTCGACCTATCTCGGATCGAATCAGGCCGTGTATCACTCACTCTGCGGAAAGAAACCCCCATGGGGTTATTGCAGTCAGCAGCGGAACGCATGCGATTACAAGTTGAACGCGCCAATCTCAGCCTTCAGATTGATTGTCCGCCTGACTTACCAAATGTACTGGCTGACCGTTCCCGCATAGAGCAATTGCTGGTTAACCTGATCCATAACGCGGTCAAATTCACCCGACCCGGAGGCGAAGTGACATTATCAGCCAAAGCGGAGGAGAAGGTCGTCTGCTTCGCCGTGCGGGATACCGGCGTTGGTATTCCGGAGGATGACCTACCGCGCATCTTCGAACGCTTCTTTAAAACCGACCGTGCCCGTTCCGGCGGCGGGACGGGGCTGGGACTATCCATAGTCAGTCACCTGGTAGAAGCGCACGGGGGCAAAATCTGGGCGGAGAGCACTGAAGGCAGGGGAAGCACGTTTTATTTCACGATCCCAATTATCCGTTAAAAAAAAACCATTACACTCCTATAACCTGTTTTTTACAGGCTTTTAAGACCGGCATGGTATTCTTTTTGCATGAAAAAGAACTGCCGGTTTATTTTTTTGGAGAACCTGTGATTTCAATACGCTCTGTTCTGGATTATCGTTACTGCTTTCCTGGTTGTTTTTAGTGTGGATATCATCCAGAAATGGCGGAGAGTTCTGAGGTAAAGATTGTATGAATCGAGGTTCATTTTGAACTCATTGCAGTAGCATGACCAACCATGAAAACATCTCTTCCGTTTGCCTGCATTTTTCGTGTCTAAAACTTGAAATGCGTTTCAACTTCTCCTCCTAGTTCATGGGGATTTACCCGCCAAAGAATCCAGCGGGCAATCTCTTTAACCTTCATTTAGCAATGATTCCACTTTATACACTCCCAAATCATTAACCAAACGTTAAACAGCCGTTTTTGGGGCTTTAACCATCATCCGTTAAGATTAGGCTATGAAAAATAAAAAGGAAAAAAATCAAATGCGTACCAAACTTTCTATCGTCCTGTTTACCGTTCTGGCTATGAGCTTTGCGCTCAGCGCCTGCGGTCCCGCTACACCTCCGACTGTCGCATCCGTGGTGACCGAAGCGCAGCCAGCTGACGTTCCGACCCCCACCCCGCTCCCGGCTGGCTCTGTCCAGATCAACGGTGCGGGTGCAACCTTTCCCCTGCCTGTCTACACCGAGTGGACATACGCCTACCAGTATATTGACCCGTCCGTTGCGATCAATTACCAGGGCGTTGGTTCGGGTGGCGGAAAGAAAGCGATTGTTGACCGTACTGTAGATTTCGCTGGTTCTGACTCTCTGCTTAAGGATGAGGAATACCAAGCGGGTAGCGACCTGCAAATGTACCCCATGCTGGCTGGCGCCGTGGTCGTTATTTACACCCTGCCCGATCTAACTCCCGAAGACCCGGCTATAATCCTGGACCGCCAGACCCTAGTGGATATCTATAATGGTAAGGTTAATAAATGGAACGACACCGCCATCGCAACCCTGAATCCAGTTCTGGCTGCCAAGCTGCCTGATGCCACGATCACTGTCGTTCACCGCTCAGACGGCTCCGGAACAACTGAAATCTTCACCAAGGCTTTGGCTGCCTTCAGTCAGGATTGGACAGCTGGTGCTGGTTCCTCGATCGAATGGCCTGTCGATAAAGCCGGTAATGGAATCGGAGGTAAGGGCAATCAAGGTGTAGCTGCTACGGTCATCAACACCCCCAACTCCCTTGGCTACGTGGAACTATCTTATGCGGTTTCCAACAAACTGCCCTTCGCCCAGATGGTGAACAAGGCAGGCAATACCGTCAAAGCAGACGCTGATACTCTCCAATCCGCAATGGTAGACTTCGCCGCTGCCTTTGATGCCAAACTGACGGCAACTATTGTGGATGCTGAAGGTGTGAATTCCTGGCCAATCTCTGGCTACACCTACATCATCCTGCACACCCAGAGCATGGACGATTGCATCAAAGCGAAGAAATTAATTGAGTTCCTAAACTGGGCGCTGACCGACGAAGGTGCGATCAAACGTGCCTCTGACCTGGGATATGCCCCGTTGCCCCAGAATGTGGTCAACATTGTATTGACGAAATTGGGTGAAGTGACCTGCAATGGTCAACCCCTGATGAAATAGCTTTATCAACTTCCCAGTCCCCGGAGGGTCTTCCACAAGGGAGACCCTCCGAACACATTCCTTTATCCAATCCGTAAAAGAAGAAATTTCCCTCAATATGTATGGGACTTCATTTTGAAGGAGATTTTTTCTGGTTTGCGGGAGGGAAACTGACCATGACAGAAAAGAAACACCTCTTATTCGTTTGCGTTGAAAACTCATGTCGCAGCCAGATGGCAGAGGCCTTTGCGTTATCATGCGCTGGAGACATGATAGAAGTCTATAGCGCCGGTTCGCGGCCTTCCAGACAGGTAAACCCTGGGGCAATTGCTGTGATGCGTGAGATTGGTTACGATCTAAAATTGCATCATTCCAAATCGTTTAATGATATTCCACAGGGTAAGTATGATTACATCATTACGATGGGCTGCGGTGACGAATGCCCGTTTATCCCCGCTGAATACCATGAAGAATGGGACATACCTGATCCCAAGGATATGCCGATCGAAGAATTCCGTAAGGTGCGGGACTTGATTGAGAGACGCGTGGAAGAATTGGTTGTAAAGATAAAAAAACATGAAGAAATATAATCCCCTCAACTCTTCCCACCACCTTAAAAGCATGCTCCGTGTTTTCCAGCATGGTGACCGTCCCTGGCAAGCATTGATCACCCTAACAGCCATCGGCGTGATGGTGCTGATGCTTGCCATCGGTTGGCTGCTGTGGAATGATACGGTTGAAGCACGCCATGCTTTTGGCTGGACATTCTTACTCCCTACATCCGATCCGTCATGGAACCCGATATCTAACAAGTTCCAGTCCTGGCCCTTCACCTATGGAACATTGTTGACATCCATAACAGCCCTTGGGGTCGCTCTACCGGTTAGCCTAGGCATCGCGATCTTCCTGGCTGAGATGTGCCCTGCTTGGTTACGGACACCTCTTAATTGGTTGGTCGAACTATTAGCTGCCATCCCCAGCGTGGTCTATGGTTTATGGGGTATCTTCGAATTCCTACCCAAAGTGGTGACTCCCATTGGGAACACGCTCTCATCCCTAGCACACATCCCCTTGATTGGTCGTTTTTTCGATGGGAGCATCCCCGTAAGCGGTGCATCTCGGCTGGGAGCAGCAATGATCCTCACGATAATGATCATCCCAACCATTACAGCCGTGACGCGTGATGTATTGCTGGCTATCCCGGGTAGCCAGCGCGAAGCATCTTCATCCCTTGGTGCAACTCAATGGGAAACAATCTGGCAAGTTCTTATACCATATGGTTTGTCAGGCATACTGGGGGCAGCCATTCTTGGTCTTGGCCGGGCTTTGGGTGAGACCATGGCTGTAACGATGGTTATTGGTAACAGCATTGAAGGTTCTTTATCATTGTTGCGCCCCGGATATACTATGGCCAGTATTATAGCCAATGAGTTTGCCGAAGCCGTAACGCAACTGCACTCTCAGGCGCTGATCGAGATTGGTCTCATTTTATTCATTATGACCCTGATCTTGAATATAATTGCCCGCTTCCTGGTCTGGCGGGTTGCGCGGCGTATTCCGCAGGAGGCGCGCGCATGACCCACTTTAAGGAATTAATCACTCGCAATCTGTCAGCGCGCTCCCGACGTCGTAAAGCCACCAATGCGATCATACTCTCACTAACTGGTTTGGTGACCTTACTGGCGCTCATCCCGCTATTCTGGATCGTCGGTTATGTCATCCTGCGTGGCGGCAGATCGATTAATCCCGCCTTATTCACGCAACTACCCCGCCCAATGGGTGTGGAAGGCGGCGGCGTATTGCATGCCATCGAGGGAACACTCATTATCACAATACTGGCTGCCTCGTTCGCAATCCCGCCAGGAGTTTTGGCAGCCTTCTACGCAACACGTAACCCAAACACGCCACTTGGCATCATTTTACGCTTCAGTACGGATGTACTTTCCGGCGTTCCGTCAATCGTGATCGGACTCTTCGCTTATGCCGTGATGGTCAAACCAATGGGACACTACTCCGGCCTGGCAGGAGGTGTGGCGCTGGCAATCCTAATGTTACCGACCATCATCCGCACAACCGAGGAGATGCTCAAGCTAGTACCACAAAATCTGCGTGAGGGGTCACTGGCTTTGGGTGCGCCAGAATGGAAAACATCCATGAGTGTGTTGTTACCCGCCGCGGCTAACGGCGTCATTACGGGATTCTTGCTTGCCATTGCACGCGCTGCTGGTGAGACTGCTCCATTGCTATTCACAGCGTTAGGAAACGAACGTTTCGATGTTGGCATGATCCTGCGCAGTGGTGTGCAAGCAGGACAATCCGTTTGGCAAATAATAGGGCGAATTGTTAATCAGCCGGTCGACTCTCTTCCCCTTACGCTGTGGAAGTATGCTCAGCAACCCTTCCCGGAGCGCGTCGAGCAGTCTTGGGCCGTAGCATTCGTACTGATATTTTTCGTCCTTTTAATCAACATCGCCGCCCGCTTGTGGATTGAATCGCGTAAGCGAAGACTGCAAGGATAATGGATTATAAAAATGCATATCTTAACAAACTACCAACATCATACTAACGATAATTCACCCATTAATATTGACATCGTTAATCTATCTGTATATTATGGTAAGTTCCGAGCCCTGGCTGAGATCAACTTGCAAGTGCACGAGAAACAGATCACGGCCATCATTGGCCCATCGGGATGTGGCAAGTCCACACTGCTGCGTTCGTTCAATCGTATGAACGACCTGACACCTTCCGCCCATACCGAGGGAGAGATCCGTTTGGATGGGCAGGATATCAATGCTACCGGTATTGATGTAGTCGATATACGACGTCGTATTGGCATGGTCTTTCAACGACCCAATCCATTCCCAAAGAGCATCTATGACAATGTAGCTTACGGTCCACGCCTGTATGGTGTTCACCGTCGCAGTGATTTGGATGGGATCGTTGAAAACTCTTTACGTCAAGCAGCCTTGTGGGATGAAATCAAAGACAAGTTGCATCAGTCTGGTCTTTCTATATCTGGTGGTCAACAGCAACGCCTGTGCATCGCCCGTGCGCTGGCTGTCGAGCCGGATGTTATTCTGATGGATGAACCCGCCTCAGCACTTGACCCAATCTCCACACTACGCATTGAAGAACTGATGCACGACCTAGTCAAGAACTATACGATCATCATCGTCACCCATAATATGCAGCAGGCAGCGCGCGTCTCGGATTATACCGCCATGATGATGATCGACGAACAGCGTGCCGGTAACATTATCGAGTACGGCAAAACCGATGTTATCTTCACCAACCCGAAAGACAAGCGTACTGAGGATTACGTAACGGGTCGGTTTGGATAACATAAACAGGAGAGAATGATCATTCTCTCAAAATAAATGTGGTTATAATCAACATATATGTATTGAAATGAGGTAATAATGCTGCGGAAAACCTTTGAGCATGAGATCCAGCAGGTCAAGGACGATGTCCTGATACTGGGTAGTATGGTCGAACAGGAGATCCTTGTCTCGGTTGAGACGCTCAAGAAACGTGATATTGAGGGATCACGCCAGATCCTTGAACTGGATAAAAAGATCAACGCCAAGCGTTTCGAGATGGAGAATCAGGTGATGATCCTGATTGCCACCCAGCAGCCAATGGCGCACGACCTGCGCCTGCTGGCTTCCATCCTGGAGATCATTTCAGAACTCGAGCGCATGGGTGACTATGGAAAGGGTATCGCCAACATTAACATCCGCATGGGCGATCAACCCCTGCTGAAACCGTTGATCGATATCCCGCGCATGGCGCAAAGAGGTGCAGACATGCTTCACCGCGCCCTGACGGCTTTTATCAACGAAGACGTAGAGACAGCACGCGCGATCCCCCAGGAAGACGACGAGATCGATGGTCTCTATAATCAGATATACCGCGAACTGATGGTTTTCGTCATCCAGGATCCGAAGACGATCGAACGCGCCAACTGGCTGCTATGGGCTGCCCATAACCTGGAACGGGTCGCTGACCGCGTAACGAACATCTGCGAACGTACCATTTTCATTGCGACAGGAGAATTAAAGGAGATCGATTCCAGTGATGACGAACAAAGAAAGTTGAATCAGAATCCGGATTAGACCATGATGCAAACTCGCCATGAAATTACATGCGTATGACAGGTCGTATTCCACCGAATTATCCATGGCGAGGGGATCAGATAAGATATTAGTTAATTTAGATCAGCCGATCACCCTCCAACGTTACTGAATCCTGGCGGTAGTGACAACCACGGCTCTGGCGGTTATGGCGCGCTGCCTGGGCGATGATCAGGGCAGCTTCAACCGCATTTCGTAATCCAATCAAGCCGTCATCCAGTTTTGTGGTTCGATAGAACGTTTCGATCTCATTCCATAGGTGCCGCAGCTCACGGATGGCACGCGAAAGACGGTCGGCACTGCGCGCCAGTCCAACATAATGCCACATGATGTTCTGAATTGTTTGCATATCACCCTGGATCAACGCCGGGTCAGCATCAGCTTCGAGTCCACTTTCATCCCAGGGTGGGACGTCCTCCCTGTCAGGCATTGGAGAAATCTTATTTTTGTTTAATTTACCCTCGATATCCTGGGCGGCATTATTTCCCCAAACCAGTCCTTCCAGCAGGGAAGTCGAAGCCAGCCGGTTGGCACCATGCAAACCTGTGCAACTGACTTCACCGACCGCATATAGATTATCGATGCTGGAGCGCCCCCACTCGTCAACCAGGACGCCGCCACAGAAGTAATGTGCAGCCGGCACGACCGGGATGGCTTCTCGGGTGATATCAATCCCTACTTCCAGGCAGGTCTTATATATGTTTGGGAAACGTTCCTGGATGGCATCGGCCGGCATGTGTGAGCCGATATCCAGCAGGACATGCGAATATCCTCGTGTTTCCATCTGGTGATGAATGGCATATGCCACCACGTCACGAGGTGCCAGGTCCTTCCACTCAGGGGAATAATCTGCCATGAAGGCTCGCCCTTCCGGGGAAAGCAGTACACCCCCCTCACCACGCACGGCTTCACTGATCAGGAAACCCTCTGCACCAGGTACAGCCAGAGCAGTCGGGTGGAATTGTATGTATTCTGTATTGACGATGCGCGCGCCGGCGCGATTCGCCATCGCCAGGCCATCGCCGCGCGCCCCAAGTGGATTGGTAGTACTGCGATATATGCGTCCCAGACCGCCAGTCGCCAGGACAGTGACAGCTGCCAGGGTACGGTGAACCATCTTGCTATGGCGATCGAACACATACGCCCCATGACAGGTGACCGCACGGTATGCATCCAGCGGGTCACGCGAGTGGTGGGGAAACGTGATCAGATCGACAACTGTCGTATTTGGCACGACCGTCACGTTCGGGCATTTTCGCAACGCTGCGCTTAACCCATGGATGATCGCCTGCCCGGTGCCATCAGCGACATGCAGAATGCGACGCCGCGAGTGAGCCGCCTCCTGACCCCATTCCACTTGTCCGTTGTCATCATGGTCAAAGGCTATACCTGCCACGTCTATTAGGATTTCCTGGAGCAATTTCGGTCCCTTTTCAGCCAGCAGCCGGGCAGCATATGGAGAAGATGCTCCCCCACCTGCTTCCAAAATATCCTTGATAAGGATCTCCGCATTATCATCAGGACCCCGGCTGATGATCCCCCCTTGAGCGTAACGCGTGTTCGATTCCTCCAGATCAGGGTCGCGCGTGATGACTGTGATCTGGCGCCGGGGATTCCTTGCCAGTTGTAAAGCTGTCGTTGCTCCAGCGATACCGCTGCCGATCACCAGGACTTCGGTCTTGATCACGATATCCTCCTTGTGCCTCATCCGATCTTGATCATGCGTTCGACCGCTATGGCTGCCCGACGCCGGATGCCCTCGGGTACTTCGATCACATATTGAATATTTTGCAACGATTTAAGCGTTTCTTCCAGGGTGATCTCGTTCATGTGGGGACAGCGGACACTGCACAGCCGCAGCATCGGTTTTTCAGGATGTGCGGCGATAATATTATCACCCATCGAACATTCGGTCAGCAGCAGGTAGTGAGGCGCAGATGTTTGTTCGATATATTTGATCATGGCACTCGTACTGCCAGAGTAATCGGAAGCCTCTACAACCTCCGGGCTGCATTCGGGATGGGCTAAAATGACCACGTCGGGGAACTGCTGGCGCACATCCCGAATATCCTTGATCGTAAATTTCTCGTGCACCTCGCAGCGTCCCTGCCAGCCGATCATCTGGTAATCCACATCACTCTCGACCTGGGTCCTGCCCGGAATCAGGGTGGGGAAGATGATATGTTTGCCTGTCTCGCGTGCAACATTCCTGGCAAGATACTCATCGGGCAGGAAAATTACCGTATCACTCTCCAGCGAGTCGACCACAGCGACAGCGTTGCCTGATGTGCAGCAGATATCCGACTCGGCTTTCACATCAGCATATGTGTTGACATAAGAGACCACAGGTACACCGGGAAATCTCTGCCGGAGCAGGCGTACATCTTCAGAAGTGATCGACTCAGCCAGTGAGCAGCCGGCTTTTTCCGCTGGCAGAAGGACGGTTCTGGTCGGGTTCAGGATCTTGGCTGTTTCTGCCATGAACCTGACCCCGCAGAACACAATGATATCCCTGTCGGTTTGGGCTGCCTTGCGGCTCAATTCCAGCGAGTCACCTACAAAATCCGGGATGGAATAATATAGAGCTGGCTCCATATAATTGTGCCCGAGGATTACTGCATTTCTTTCTTTCTTTAAACGGTTGATCTCGACAGCCAGTTCAGCCTTATAGCGCAGTTCTACATCTGGGACCACATCACGAAGCATGGTTTTCAACTTTTCGTACATCTCATCAACGGTCATGATCTCTCCAAGTTTACCCAGGCGAAACTGACGTCAAATACCCTGGCTGAATGGGTTAGCGCGCCTATTGAAATGTAATCCACACCAGTTTCTGCAATCTGTCTCACATTTTCCAGGCTCACATTCCCGGATGCTTCCAGCCTGGCCTGCCCATTACACATTGCCACAGCCTGTCGCATCAACTCAACGGTCATATTATCCAGAAGGATGCGTTCCACACCCATTACCAGCGCTGACCGGACATCATCCAACGTCCGCGCCTCGACCTCGATCGCCAGTCCAGAACCAGAAGCCCGCGCGCGACGGACCGCCTCCGCCAGTGAGCCGGCAAAATCAATATGGTTATCCTTGATCAGGATCATGTCGTACAAGCCGATGCGGTGATTTTGTCCACCGCCGCGCAGCACCGCCAGCTTATCCAGCGCACGCAAGCCGGGAGCGGTCTTGCGGGTATCAAGGATTTGCGCACGTGTCCCCGCGACTGCCTGGACGAATTGGTTTGTAAGCGTGGCGATCCCAGACATGCGCCCAAGAAAATTGAGCGCGGTGCGTTCGGCTGTCAGCAGGGCACGCGCCGGACCGGAAGCAGTCGCCAACTTATGCCCTGCTTCGACCCCTTCGCCCTCCGTTACATGGGGAGTGAACCGAATGGAATTATCGAGTAAATGAAATGTCATACCTGCCACATCCAAACCCGCCACGATCCCATTTTGCCTGGCAATGATCACGCCATTCATGGTCGCCTCAGGTGGGACGATGCTTTCTGTAGTCACATCACCCGTCCCGATATCTTCCTCCAATGCCCGCCGGATACAAGCAATGATCGCCGGGGATAAAACTGCCTGCTTCATTTAGATATATACCTCCATAAAGGGCACATGCTTTGATTCAGGATAAAAAATTGTGGCTAAACAATATTTATATTCACATGACATTATCAATTAGTGTATATTATACACTATATCAAAACAGAAATGAAAGCGGGGAATCCCCGCATTTCTCAATGACAGACCCGAATTATATACATATCAATTACTGAACCTAGCCTCCCACAAGACCAATTCAACCTATTTAGCAGTTACCAGCCACCTATATTAGTATTTGTTCAAGGTATATATATCAGTTCGACATCAAGTGAGCATACTGTCTCATAACTATATTTTATACTTCAGATAAATCACTCTTTGATTGATGAGAATATCCTTTCGGATATGATAATCTCCCTGGTATCCACCAATCAGCTCCCGATGTTCTAAGAAAAGCTTTCTTTTCCTTTATGGTCTTGAGTTCTCGCAATTTCTTAAGAGTTTCTTTTCCCAGCTTCTTGCGTTCAGCAATTGACGAATAGATGGGATGTCCCATGCGCACACATATATTTTGCCGTCTCACATTCCTACGGAACTGCTTTACCAATGCGTCATCCCATCCCTGGCTGATAAAGTAGTCATCGGAAGTCTGCCCTGTGACTTGAGGATTATACTCATCAACAAGACTATTCAAAGGACGGTACCTACAATCCGCTATTTGGATTCGCCATTCCCAACTCTCGATGCGTTTTTTTTCCATCTCCTCAAAGGTAATCTCGTTATTATAGAGCATAAAGACGAATATGTCTTTGGATTTGTATCCTACATTTTTAAGTATCTCAATTTGTCTTTCTATATATTGACTTTGATCATAACCCCAATCCCAGGCTATCCTTGGATATCTAAATCCCGCCTCTTTCAGCATTTCTGCAAGATGGGGTTTCTTAATCAAAACTCTACCATCTAATCCCGACTGGCTTTCGATCCATTTCACCCTTCCCACTTTTTTTAAGTCAATGAGTTCATCTAAAATATTTTCAATATAAGGATTCATTAATAAATTATTATCGTAGAATACAACTCCTGGGAGTTGTATCTCGTTCTTTATACTAATTTTGGGTTTGAATTCTGCTTCAATCTTCCAGGTTCCACAGAATGAGCAGTATCTTGAGCATCCTCTCGATGCATGGATAATCTGAAAGTCAATAGGATGAGGGTTTACATTGCCCAACAGATTATAGTCGGGGGAGTGTGACTTTGTATATTCTTCAACCTCTGGAATTACACCTTGATGGACCTCATCACATCCTGTGTAATATTTCACATCTTCTGTCGGCAGTAAAGACGCGTAGATTCCCCCGACCTTGATGTATGCACGCGGGAATAAATTTTTATAATATTGAACTGCAACCCGTACATATTCAGCCCAATATGTGAATAGAGAAGTAACCCACACCTCCTTGGGATCGAACTTTTTAATTTCCTCCGTTTCGCTCAGATTCTTAGGTACTCCTCTGATAAGCTTGACTTGATAGTTATGGTCTCTCAGATAGGTTGCTATCTTGAGTAATCCTATCGGCAGGAAGTTTTTATGATTCCTGCTCTTTTGCGGTATCGGGAAGTGTGGTTCTACTAATAGAATTTTTGTCATTTGCCCTATTTAACAATACGAGTTTTGGATATTTATCACACCCCTTTTTTATTTTTTAGATTGATCTTTTTTTCAAAATCAATCTCTACGAGGAGGTCAAATATTCTCAACATAAATATATTGAAGAACCATCTTGACTTGGTCGAGTATGATTTATTGTGTATTAATAATAAAAGTTACCCAATATTAAGGCTCTTTTTTAGCTCGTATATATCTTTTTCGAACATTTTAAAGTATGAGCCCACTTGGTTTGTTGCAATTTCGTCGTGTAAAATCCTTATTCCTCCGTGAGCATATTCCTCCGCTATTCTATAAACTTCTTTTATATTGGATAATATTTCAATAGAATCGGTTGCATATATTGCGACTGCATTTATCAATGAAACATCTTTCGGTAGAAGGTATTCAGATCTAAAAAATCCTTCTCTCGTTTCTAGTTGTGCTCTTATTTCATTTCTGAAACCAATTGATAATGCGAATAAGAACTGATTTTTCCTTTCATTCAACAATTGATTACTAAATACTTCTTTTTCAACTTTGCTGTAAAGATCTCTATCCTTCTCGTCAATGTAAAGACGGTCTGGTTTACTCATAATGCCTCCATATTTGCTACCATTTCACCAGAAGACAAAGTAAGCGAATATTTGGTTGCATAATTACTATCTAAGATAGAGCTTACTTCGATGGAATATTCTGATGGGGTAAATAAAAGTAATACCTGTTTATTTTGGCTAACTTCACTAAGTATCTTAGCGAATTTATTCCTATGAGTGTCAGATATTCTGGCAACAGGAGTATCAATTAATATTGGTGCGTCAAAGCCAGATATTTCATGTAAAGCCAATGTAAAGGCAAGTGCTAGTAATTCACTTTCTCCAGCACTAATTGAACCCAAAAATGAATACCCCGCAGAATGAATAAGGTCGATATTGTAATCTTCATCTATTATTATGTCACGAAAAGTATCTTTTTTCCAAGTCAAATCGGAGAACAACTCTTTTGTCCTATCTTGAATCCGTTCTCTCGTTTCTTCCATAATACATCGAGAGGTATTTTGAAGTATTTCTAGAGATTTTGCACAAAAATTGATCTCCTTTTTTAGGTCTTCAATATGATCTGCTTTCCTTAATTCACCATCGAGCTCCTTCTGCAATTGGTCTTTTGTCTTATTTCGTTGTTCAATTTCGGCTATAAACGCACCAAGTCTCCGTTGATTATGATTGTGAGTTTGTTCAAACTGTTTTCTAATATTATGCAGTTCTGCAATTTTTTGTTCATCATATCCAGATAATTTTCTGTTGATTTCTATTAAATTCAAATCGTTTTCGTTAATCTCTTTTTCTAATTGATTGATCTCCTCTCCAATTCTATGGATTTTTTGTTCATTGTTTTTAAATCCATTTTCTAACTCATGAAGATAAAATCCCATTTGCAATAATTCAGCCGCAACTTCAGAGGATACATTAGTATCATCTATTATTTTTTGTACGTAGCTTTTTGCGTCTATATCTAAGACTTGCCCACATATTTTGCATTTATCGGATTTAAGTATGCTATCTAATAAATCTTTATCTATTGTTGGTGGAATCTGCTTATTGTTTTTCTTCTCATCAATTATGCGTAATGATTTCCCGATAGCTGGCCATAACATTACTGTTTCGCCATACCCTGTTAATAGTATTTCTTTATCTGATTCTTTCTCAATTCTTGTTTTATTCTTTTTTTCAATATTATTTTTGTAGTTTTGTCGATCTACTTCCATTTGCTCAATATCGGGTATTCCTTTAAGTAACTCTCCGTATTCTTGTATCTTGTCTATTGCAATTGATATTTGATCATTACATTCTTCTATTTGCTTCTCAAGGTTAGAAATTATTTTTTTTGTTTTTTCAAGTTCCTTTAATTTTTCCTCAATATTGGGATTTGCCCTTGACGCCATATTAGTTAAATCTCTCCGCATGATTTCTATTTTACGTTCCAATTCATTTTTTAATAAATTAATTTGGGATATTTGAAAAACAGCATGGCGTATTTTTTGTCCGGTAGCCTCCCTAAAATACTTATCTAATCTTTCACCATCGAAGAAGAAAAACTCTCTAATTCCCGAAGGAACAGTACGCTCAACCCAGTCAATAGCTTCATCGTCCTGTGCGATTATTGTATTATCCCTTTCATCTGTGAAAACAACTTCGAATTCGGATGATTGTTGTGTAACACTTTTCTTATCTGCCTTTCTAAAGACTGCCTTTCTTATAAACCTAATATTGTTGTCAGGGTCAATCTCTGCTCTTACTTCTACTTCTACCGGAAAGGTTTCACCATCTTCAATTTCTTCAATCGTTTTTATATTTGGGATTGGAAGTCTTGCTGAATCTTTTGAGAGATGTGGTTCTTCATTATAGAGACACCAATTGATCGAATTTAGTATATTAGTTTTACCTGTGCCATTCGTACCGACAATAATATGCAAATCATATCCCTTTTTTTCACTCAGGTCGATTTCCAATTCCCTAAACTGCCGGTAGTTTTTCAGATAGATTTTATCAATTCTCATCTTCTCCCTCCCATCGATTTACGAAATCATGCAAATATTTATCATAAGTTTCCCTCCACTTCCATTGGCCAGGATGATTTGCTTCTTCATATAACAATTTTGTTAAGAAACTTGCAATTATTTCATCACCTTGGCAATTCTCCCTAATACTTAATAAAATCTGTCCGCTAACTCTTCCCTTTTCCATTTTTAAACTCCCTACAAATTTCGTTTCATGTTTTCAATTAATGCTAGAGCTTGAGCATTATTAATCGCATTACGGGAAATATCTATATATCTTTTCATCTCTCTGTCTCGGATCTTTTTTTCCGCATTTATTAGAGCCGGGGATAAATGATTTAATCCTGGATTTACAATAATGTCAAAAATTGTTGCTTCATTTTTAGCAGGAAATCTTCTTATAACTCTGCCAATTCTTTGAATGTATTCTCTTTGGTTTCCACTACTTGCCATTAATATTGCTTTTCTAGCGGGTGGTATATCTACGCCTTCATCTAAACATCTCATTGCAACCAATGCTTGATATTTCCCTTTGGCAAATTGATCAAGGAGATAATCTCTCTCAGAAAAACCTCTGTATTTATCCAAAGGCGTTGTTCCTTCATCCATGGTAAAACGATGTGCGATTATATTCTTTTTTCGCAATAACCCCATTATGGTATCAATTTGATCCGGACTGCAATAGATAAGCGTCCATTTTATCGGTTTCTCTAAACTATCAAGAATTTTTTCCAATTCCTCGAACTTTGATTCGGCATTTTTAATTATATTAGCCCTTTCAAAAATTAGGTTTTCTAAATATGTGCTTTTACTAACCTCATTGTTTTCATCATTCCACAATTTTGCAATCTTTTTTGTTTTATCAGCGTAATCTTGTAGTTCGTCTTCTGATAGTGATGCGAATCGTAATTCATAGCGGTATGGTACAAGGTAAGTCTCTCCCGTATCAGGATTGAAAGTACTTATCGCCTGTTCTAATCCGAATTCATATACGACATTTCTAAAATAGGAAATAATTTCTTTAGTTCCGATTTCATCAAACCATCTCTTCGGGGTAGCACTTAAACCAAGTCTATAGTCATACTCTTCTAGTAATCCTAATCTTCTCTTGCCTGCACCTAAACCATGTACTTCATCAGCAATTAAAAATATCTTTGAGTCAGATTTGAATTTCTGAATAATATTAATATAATCCCTCGAGGCGAAAGTGCTATGTGTACTAATTACAAGAACCCGTTTAATATAGCCTAACGACAGGTCGATCATTTTTTCAGTAAGAGATTTTTTCCAGTTTGTATTGGAACTATCTGCAATAATTAAATACTCAAAATGGATCCCAAATTTTTCTGTTTCTCTCTTCCACTGCTGGACTAAATGCTGGAAAGGGCAAGTAATACATACCACAATATTGCCACCTGTTTTGAGTACTTCTGCCACACATCCCAAGGCTGTAAATGTTTTTCCAGTACCAGTGGCCATCTCAAAAATCCCCATCATTCGATTATTCACCCATTCATTAACTGCTTTTAGTTGATGTTCGTATAGCTTCATAGTTTTGATTTTCTTGATACTGTAGTACTTTTCTAAATCTATTCTATCGATGTCCTTTGGTGATATCTTTATAAGTTCCATTTTTACAGCCTGTGGAATATCAAATACCTTTACTCTTTCCGATGAGTTGGACCAAAATCTTCCGAATTTAGATAGATCTGTTGTTACATATTCTTTTTCCCCTTCAACCCAATTACAAAATACTTTGAATTCCTCGACATTATATAACCATCCAGCAGCTGTCTCGTTGATTGATCCACTAAAAGAAATGATATTCCCTTCTGCATCTTTAATTATTCCTACTTTTTGATGAAAGATACCACTCGAATAAATATTATCATTAGTCATTAACTTACCCCCATCAGTGTATGCCATTGCTACTTTAATATGCAATCTATTATTAGCGATTAACCAACCCAATGCTGAAATGTGATCCCATGTTAATTCATCTTCTAAGTCTGATAATTCATCGAGAAATTTATTGCCTAGGTATTCAACCGGATTTTGTTTTGAGTCTAGGATAACCTGTAAATCTTCTTTATTTAATAGTGGTGATACGATCATATGCATATTCCCACCATTTTTTATTAGCCCCATGACTCCTTTGGCTGCAACAGCTAAACTAGTTGAAGAAAAGAAACCAGCAAGCCTATGGTACCCTGAGGATACCTCTAAGGCAGGAATATAGAAATCATGAAGAATATCATCAAAGTCAGATGAATATGCTTTGCTTAAACACAGTTGCTTCAATCCCATAGATAACACCCCTTTTCATTTGGTAGGATTCTTGTTGAATAAAGTTAACCGGTTGCATAGAATTATATTGTCTTGTCACCTGCTGTCAAGGGACTTGAAATATTCTTGAAATTGAGTATACTGGTTCCAGGACTAATACCATAACAACGAGGAGATGATTATGAAGAAACTGATCCTGTTAATTTCTGCGGTGTTGCTTGCAAGCCTGGCATGTAGTTTTATGCCCAATATTTTTCAACCTGGTAACGTGGAACCCACGCCAACAATCTTATATCAGGATAACTTCTCAAATCCGGATAGCGGCTGGCCGGTAACCAGCGAATCAGACAAGATCGCCAAGTACTTTAATGGTCAATACGACATCATTGTGAGCAAACCCAAGCGGGATGTCTGGGCGACCATCAAACAGCAGTTTGCAGGTGATATACGGGTGGAAGTGGATGCCACCAAGGCAGGCGGACCGGATGACAACGATTTCGGCCTGGTCTGCCATTTCCTGGATGACAATAATTTCCATTATTTCCTGATAAGCAGCGATGGGTATCAGGTAATCGGCAGGTACCTGAAAGGTGAATCGACATTCCTATCATCTGACAAAATGCAGCTTTCCGATGCTGTCAGAAAGGGATCTACAACCAATCAAATTCGGGCAGATTGCATCGGTGAAACTTTACTCCTATACGTCAATAACCAGATGGTGGCTTCGACAACTGACACCGCATTGACCGGTGGTACGGTTGGCATGATCGTGGGTACCTTTGATGAAGGCGGGGTGGATATCCTCTTCGATAATTTTGTCGTTTACCAACCCTAAACGTTCTGTGGGTAATTCATTCACAAGCCCTGCGCAGGTCTGTGCAGGGCTTGTTCTTTTCTTAAGATTATTTATAGTGATGTATTTTTCGTGAGTACCCCTTTCAGTGACCCACTTGAACTTAATATGTGGCGTAGATGAAAACGCCATCTGGATATTTTTTACTGAGTAAGCCAGGTAAATGTTCCCAGAATGTCCTGGAACACCTGCGATTCTGCCGCTGCATCGAATACAGGCGGTGGCGTCGCATAATTCATCGGGTTGGCGGAATGCAGGACAAGAGTAAGACTGACGCACACATCTCCTCTTTGGGTCGAATATGCCGTCCACTCATAGATATTCCCCGCGCCAGCGCCCGCCCCAGACTGTTCTGTATAGCTCAATCCATTTATCGTGACCTGCTGTGAAGGGGTGCTCCCTGATAAAGAATCCACATAAGGGCTTGGGCAGGGGAAACCATTTTTCACTGCATTCACTTCCGCGTATTTTTCCAGGAGATTCGTATCTGGTATGAAAGGAAGGTCAATGATGCGGGCATAAGCCTCCTGCTGATCAATTACCTGCGCTTGCGGGGGATAACAGAAAGAGAAGCCAAAATGCTGGTCAGTGTATGTCTGCCAGCCAGCAGGAATGGAAATGGTCGGTGCCAGGGTTGGTGCTTCGGGGGAGGGTTTTTGCGGTGGGGGTTCTGTCACAGGTGTTAATCCCGACACCCTGGTAAGAAAATCACATGCCAGGAAGGGTACCATGATTGCTCCAAGAAGCAAGATTTTATATTTCGTCAGCATACCTACTACCTCCACCTAACAGAATGACAAGCAATCATATCTTCCATGATCCTCACCAGGTTATCTGCCATAGTAGATCGGCTGAAATGCATTTCCACATATCGTCTTCCATTCCTCCCCAGCCTACGGCTACGCGCAATATCTTTCGCCAGGAAACGGATCGCCTCAGCCAGGGCTTTGGGGTCACCGGGTTGGACGAAAATGCCGCATTTTGCAGTCTCCACCACTGCGCGGATCACCCCGTCAATCGCCAGGATCACTGGTCGTCCTGCACACATATAGTCAAAGACCTTGTTTGGATAAGTGGTCTTATATTCTTCCAGCGGTTTGAGAATAGCAATGCAGGCATCCGCCCCTGCCAGCGCACCTGCCATCCTGCTCTTTGGAACCGATGGCAGGAATGTCACGTTTGCCAATCCCGCCTTCTCTGCGTGCTTCTGCAGGGTGGGCTTTTCCTTGCCATCACCCAGAAGCACCACCTGGATCGCAGGTTGATCTTTCAACAAGCTGGCAGCTTCAAGCACCACACCCAGGTCATTGGACATGCCGTGAGCCCCGGCATATAAAACAACGAATTTGCCCTCAAGCATGTGCAGCGACCGGAATACCTCTCCATTGTCAGCAGGATCAAACATCTCCGGATCAGCGCCATTCGGGATAAGCTCCACGTTATGTGCGCCGTGTTCATTCACATGTGCAATGTAACCCGGGCTGTTTACCATTACCCGGTCAGCGTGCGAGTAAAGAAATCGCTCCAGCCATTCAGCCATTCGGATGATAACCTTGCTGGTCAGCACGCCCACGGCGATGGCGAATGACGGCCACAGGTCCCTTACTTCGAAAAGGAATGGCACACGCTTAAGCCGCGCCAGCAGCCAGGCCGTCCAACCCTGAAAGATCGGTGGTGATGTTCCCCACACCAGGTCCACGTTTTTAACCCCCAGTCCGATAAAAAAGGATGAGAACATAAAAGAGAAGAACGCGAACGTCCGGTGTACGAACGACTTATGGAGCGCTGGAATCGTATAAGCCCGCAGGATGGCAAGACCATCCACCACTTCCCGATTTACCAGCATTGGGGTCTTTTCACCGGTTATATAACTCACCGTGCTGGCGATGATCGTCACCTTATGACCACGTTGGACCAGGTGACGCGCCAGTTCGTAGTGACGCGTCCCGCCTGGTTCGTCAAGGGCTGCAAAAGCCTGATGGATGATCAGAATATGCATACCTACTCTTCGAAGATCACGACCGGCTGTTCAGGCCAGCCATCCCTGTGAGCTTTCACCACGATCCGGGCAATTTCCTGTGGCAGGACAGGTTGGGAAGTCAGCTCAGCGACAGGCATCCACAGCGGGCGATAGGTTCCGACATCCGGGTCATCCGGGCGCGGGTTGGTATATTCTTCCCCATCGCCGGTACCAAAAACTCCATCCTCGGCTCTGGCGAGGAAATAAAACTGCTGATTACCTTTATACCAGACTTCCGCAATCAGCCTGGTGACAGTCACAAGCAAGCCGGTTTCCTCCTGCATCTCACGGACAACGGTCTGCTTCGGCGTCTCACCCATACCCACACCACCACCAGGGAAGGTGAAGTAATACCGTCCTGCACGATGGCGTTCGATTAGAGCCACCCGATCATTCTCGATCAACAGGGCAACCGCACGTATTCTCATTTTGGAAAAATAAACTCGCTCGTGATTATTGATGATCGAAAATCTACTTCCAGTGAGAGGGCTGGAACTTTCTTACCATAAGTTGGGGAAACCCAACCGAAAACGGGAGATACCTCTCCAGACCCGTAGATCAACTCGCCGCTGCGTATAAGACGAACAGCCTGGATAATGTCTGCTGAAATCCGGACAATCATCCAGCCGTATGGTGATTTTAGTCTTATTCCAACCCTCCCGGATTCCTCTTCTATCTGCCAACGCCAGTCGGGAAATAACCAGTGGAGGGAATTATTCATTCGCCCCAGGTTGATTTTCCATATTGGCAGGAAATGCACGATATCATCCTCCACCTGCCAATGCCCATCCTGGTATACATTGACCGTACGTTCATGGCAGATGCCCAAGCGCCAATATCCATGGTGGCGGGCTGTCATACATTGAAGTATCCCTGAGTCCGTAACAATCTGGTTCCTGCGAAATGCCTGCGCCCAATCGAGATAGAGATATCGCCCAGCGCGGGTCATCTGGTCCAGATGGTTGATCGTAACTGTATTATGTACAGCCGTCATCGTCAATGGATTATCCCAGGGCGGAGTACCATTATAAAGATATGTACCTGCATCCTGGGCAATGTTCAGTCCACGCCACCACAGGTCGAGGTGAAGCTGGTCGGAGTGCCCGGGGCGGGATTTGAACTCAACTACCCGCAGGTATCCCCAGGAGTCTTTACCGTGCAGATTGTCATTTAGATAAACATCAGGCAGGATCTGCTCTCCTCGTGGGGCAAATCCCAACCAGGAAGACATTTCATTCCACACCCCATTGGGCAGTTGATATTTTAGAAAAGCGCGCGCTGCTGCCTGTATAACCGGTCGATAATCCTCGAAATGACAGATCGTCAACGGGAGGATATAAGACCCGTCATTCGCACCCAGATTGGGCACGCACCCGGAATCCCAATCCAGCAGTGTATACAGCCAGTGTGTCGCTCTCACAAGGGCCTGCCCGGTCAGCCTGGGCCAGTCTTCCCCCCGCATCTGCAGGATTGCGGTCACCCACAGAGCAGCTTGCAGCATCAAGCGCTGATAATTGGTGCTGTGTTGGCAGTATTCACCATACCCATCGATTTGATCACGGAAACCCCTGTTGAGCCATTTCCAACCCAGGTTATACCAGCTTCCCGCCTGCGGATGCTCCGGCAGCACCAGACCCGCCGTAAAAAGACCCGCGGCTTCAGTCAACAGGTGGTTGTTATTTTGGGAGCGGGCGTAGAACAGGGTAGGAGGGATCCTGGCAGCATGTTCAGCAACGGCTTGTGCTAGGCGTTCAAGCCTTTGAGCAGTGGAGTGTGATGAATCAGCGAATACCTCAACCGCCCAGACGAAAGCCAGGATCCGTAACGCAACCTCCTGCCCAGACATCCATTGTGGACCGATATCGGGCGGATTGGCATCCAGGAAAGTTTCAGTGAGACGCCAAAAAGCCTCAGCATAGCGCTCTTCACGGCGGAGGTGATAAGCCCTCCCGAGCGTATATGCCCAGCCAAAACGGGCTGGCTCCCAGATGTATTTAATATCTCCCTCATACTTGACCTTCCCGGTCTCGTAATCCGTCCAGTGGTGGGGTGATCCGTCGAAAGAGAGTTTCAAATCAACTGGTTCACCACCGAATAAACGAACTTTGCCGGTGACGATCTCATCGGCTTCTTTAAAGAGACTTACCAGACCTTCATCTCCCAGTAATTTCACCAGTTCGGTTGGATCGGGTATTGGTAGAATGGTTTTTAACCGTTGACCGCGGACTGTAGACGGTTGATAACTGATCCGCTTGTAATGCCCAGTCCTTAAACCCAACTGGTACAGGCTATATAGCACAAGGGGTTTGAGACCCAACTGGCAAAGGGCTTTGATTGCAATGATTACTTGAGAGAAGACAGACATTACAAACAGAGGTGGGTTTCTAATGAGAAATCTTTCGTTTCTCAATCAATTGATCGATAACTGGCTGTATCGGCGGGCTGAGGTACGCGGGGAATTTTCCAATCTCGAAATATCCCCAATCAACGTGTTCATCATTAATACAAAAACCGCCATGAACCTCAGATGCGATATAAACCACGGTCACATTAAAGACCTGGTCGCCATTGGGATACTCATAGAACAGTTCCGGTCCTGAGAACACATTAAATAATTTCATCTCCCCGACCTCTAAACCGGTTTCTTCCCATACTTCGCGTTTGGCCGCCTCTTCAACGAGTTCACCGGGTTCTACCGATCCACCCGGCTGTCCCCAGGCACCGCTGTCTGAGCGCTTCAAGAGCAACAAGCGGTTATCGTTATCCATGATCAGCACTGCTGCCCCGACCATCAGGATCGGTCGCTGACCAATGCATTTGCGCAAGTCTTCGATGTAGCCCATCAGCCTAGATGATTATCGTCGCGCCTGTTCTTATCGATTCTACTGCTGCGAACGTGGCTTTGGTCACACCCACAATCTGCTCGTAAGGGATAGGCGGTTCACCGCCCTCACGGATCGCCTGTATGAAAGCCAGCCACTCGTTGACATGACCTTTATCCTGCCTGATGCGTGAACGCAAGACCCTCCGCCGCCCATCACACACCATCTCCAGGGAATGGAAGTCGTCCAGGACGGCAACCCTCCCATTACAAAAGACCTCGAGGTGTTCCTTCGGGAAAGACCTGTCACCATTGGCAAGGTAACTCACCACACCTATTGATTGGTCAGGAAATGTAAAGGTCATATTGACGACATCCTCGTGATATTTGCCTCCATCTGGTAAACCATGTGAGATCACTGAAACTGGAGCTGCTCCCACGAGAAAGCTTAAGAGATCCACAAAATGACAAGCCTCACCGATTATGCGTCCGCCACCTTGCTCGGGATCATGCACCCAGTGATTGAGCGGGATATAACCCGCGTTGAGGCGGTAGTGCATGACCATCGGTTCTGCCCTCTTTCCCAGAAAATCCTTGAGCTTGAGAACAAGCGGTGCGAACCTGCGATTGAAGCCTGTTAATAATATACAATCGGGGGAATTCAATAACAGCTTATTGATCGCTGATAATTGTTCATGATTGATTGCCAGGGGTTTTTCGACAAACACATGTTTACCAGCCTGCAACACTTTGAGGACCAGCTCGGCATGCAAATGATGACGGGTAAGGATCGCCACTGTGTTAATATTCGGATCGTTGATGATCTCATCCTCACTGGATGTTGCATAGGCAAAGCCGAACTTCCTGCCAGAATACTGCGCATGCAGACCGCCAGCCGAGGCGATCCCCACAAGTTCAACCTCTTTCTGTTTCTTGATTGCGGGCAGTAGGACAGCATTGGCGAAATTACCTGCCCCCAAAACACCCAATCTTACGGGAGATGCTCGATGACCGATGGTTGAAAATGCCACTCTCTCCCTTAGATCTTTTTGCTCACCGTCGTAAGTTAACAGCACGCCCAAAAACGGCTCATCCTTCTTGCCAGTGATCAATTCATATGCCTCTGGCGCTTCATTAATAGGAAAGCGATGGGTAATGAGAGGTTTAACCTTCAATTTCCCGTTTGCCATTAGATCAACGGTTGCTTCCAGATTTCGACCTTCTGTCCAGCGCACGTAGCCAATGGGATAATCCAGGCCTGCCTCTTCATAAAGAGGATCATATCGACCAGGACCATATGAACGCGAATTGATAAAGGAGAGCTCCTTTTCATAATATATCTTGCGTGGTATGTTCAACCCGACCGCGCCAGTTGCCACCACGCAGCCACGATCACGTGCGATAAGGCCTGCCAGTTCGATCGGGTCAGCCGAAGGCGTGTCAGCACAGATGATGACCGAATCCGTCCCGCGGTTGGTAGTGAACGCTTGAGCGGCTTCAACCGCCTGCTCGCGCAGAACAGCATCGACTCCGAAATGAACCGCCAGGTTAACCCGCTCTGGATTGATGTCCACGCCCAGGACCCGGCATCCAGCCGCAGCGGCGATCTGTATTGTCAATAATCCCAGAAGCCCCAAGCCAATAACCGCCACCCTTTCACCCACCTGGGACTCGGTCAGACGAAAACCGTGCAAAGCGATCGCAGCCAGGGTGGTAAATGCAGCTGACTCAAAATCCACACTCTCGGGAAGCAGTGTCAACAGGTTGCGTGGCACGACCGCGTACTCCGCGTGAACCGCATAACCCCCACCTGCACAGGCTACTCGCTGACCAATGCGGAACCCTTCAAGATCCTCACCCATGCCAACGACCGTTCCGGCAGAGGAGTAACCGAGTGCCATGGGCTGGTCGAGTCGATTGAATGTCGCTTCCATTGTAGCAAGCAGACCCTCCCGGCGGGCTTTATCAACCACCTGGCGGACGAGGTCAGGTCGTGAGCGGGCTTTCCCCAGCAGAGATTTTTCAGCAAACTCGACGACCATCCGTTCGGTACCCGCTGAAACAAGCGAAGCGGCTGTTCGTACCAAAGCCATACCGGGACGGGGTGTGGGAACAGGGATTTCCTCGACAGTGGTTTTACCAGTTCGGATGTTTTGCAGCAACTGTTTCATATCAATCCTTTTTTCCTGGTCAATTGGTCAAATAGAGTATACCGCATGTTGGTTGGCTGTTTATCACCCCACCGATTATAAGTGAAGCGTATAAAGGATGATATAATTTTTTTCATTTTGTTTTCCCTCCAAAGGAGAGACCTGATGACCGATCCTCGCATAGAAAAATTTGCTCGCATCCTAGTCGATTACTCGACTCGCATCCAGCCTGGAGATCGGGTCTTCATAGAGGCAACCCAGGCTGCGGAACCATTGGTAAATGAATTGTACGTTCAGATCCTTGCGAAAGGGGGATATCCGCACCCCTTGATTTGGAACTTTCCCAGTCAGGATGTACTTTTTCTTAAGTATGCCTCTGACAACCAGCTGGATTTTTTACCAACCTTTGAAAAAATCGCCTACGACCAGTTCGAAGCACGCATTCGCATCCATTCATCGACCAATACTCACGCCCTGACAAGTATCGATCCAGCCAGGCTAAAACGCCGGGCAAAAGCTCTTTCGCCCATCCTCGAAACCCAGATGCGGCGTGGGGCAGAGGGATCTCTCAAATGGGTAACAACGCTCTTCCCCACCGAAGCTTATGCAATGGAAGCCGAACTCAGCCTGATGGATTACCAGGATTTCGTCTTTCGTGCCTGCCATGCAAATGAAGCAGACCCAATTGCCTTTTGGCGCAGTGTTGAAAAGAAACAGGCGACTGCGGTGGAGTGGATCAATGGGCATGATCATGTTGTTCTGCGCGGTCCGAATGTGGATCTCACCCTCTCGATCAAAGACCATACGTTCCTAAATTCGTTCGGGACGCACAACATGCCGGATGGTGAGATCTTCACCAGCCCGGTCGAAGAAACGGTTAATGGCTGGGTACGTTTCACTTATCCTGCAGTCTATAATGGTATGATCGTCGAAGGCGTTGAATTGACTTTTCGTGATGGCAGGGTAGAAAAGGTTTCTGCCACCAAGAATGAGGCTTTCCTGCTGGAGATGCTTGAGTCAGATGCAGGTGCCCGGTACGTGGGGGAGTTCGCTATCGGTACCAACTTCGAGATTGACCGTTTCACGAAGAACATTCTCTTCGACGAGAAGATCGGGGGTACGTTTCACATGGCTCTAGGAGCTGGTTACCCTGATACTGGTTCTAAGAATAAAAGCGCGATCCACTGGGATATGATCTGCGACATGCGTAAAGACTCGGAGATACTGGTGGATGGCGAGATATTCTACAGAAACGGAGAATTCGCGTTTTAAATGAAATAGGCACCTGCGCCCATTATGCTCTTTCCCTGCAGTGACGACATGCGTGCCACCCCTGCGTTTTTATGCCCGCCAAAATCCCCGTCTAATTGGACGTACGTCTTCTGAAGTGACGAAGGCTTCTGCGTCAGTCTCGTAAACGACCTTTTCCACCTTACTTACATCCTTACGCTTTACACCGACACTCAGTAAACTAACCATTCCATCCCGGCCGCGAGCGGGTATCTCGGTCACAGCGAAACCAGCTTCGCGCAGGTTGTCCGCCAGGATAACACCCAATCGCGGGCTGACAATCTGCATGCTGATGTGCCCAATCGCAAGCCTCTCCTCAATGAACATGCCAAGTACATTACCGGTAGCAAAACCCGCTGCATAACCCACCAGGTTGAGTGGATTATTCAGGTGGCTTAAAACTGAAGTGATCGCAATTACCCATATGATGGATTGGAAAAATCCCAGGACCCAGGCGATACCCTTTCGACCTCGAACAACAAAGAGCATCCGCAGGGTATCGAAGGTCATGTCGGTTACACGCAAGAAGAAGATCGCAAGCGCGCCCAACCAGGCTGAGGGAGAAGAAAGGATAGCTATCATGTTCATTCTTCCTATTCGGAGAAACAATTCATTTTAATGCCGGGAGATATAGCCGTTCCACGTACTCTTTTACCATCCGCCGTGTGCTGTATTGGGGAGTGACCGTACGTAAAGAGTTTTTTACTCGGTCGATCCATTCTCTTGGTAGGTTATTGGCATCACGGTCATAAAACAACGGAATGATCTCGTTTTCTAATGTGTTATATAAACTCAAAGCATCAACCTGATCTTGTTTCTCTGGATCAGGATCATTATCCTCACCAATAGCCCAGCCGTTATGTCCATTATAAGCCTCCCGCCACCAACCATCCAGCACCGAAAAATTCAGCACACCGTTCATCGCGGCTTTCATGCCCGATGTACCGGCTGCCTCATATGGACGGCGGGGAGTGTTGAGCCACACATCCACTCCCTGGACGAGGTAACGTGCCAGATTCATGTCATAATCTTCCAGGAAAACCAGGCGCCCAGCCGTCTCAGCCTTCTTTACTATGCGGTATATCTGTTGGATGAGTTGTTTACCTGGTTCATCAGCAGGATGGGCTTTGCCTGCAAATATGATCTGAACCGGTAAGTTGGGACGCTTGACAAGTTTTAACACCCGCTCCAGATCAGTGAAAAGCAAATTAGCACGCTTGTACGTGGCAAAACGCCGGGCAAACCCGATTGTCAATGCATAAGGATCGAGCAGAACACCAGATGCCACCACCTGAACCGGGTGGACACCTTCGTTCAGCCATTGCTGGCGCGCCCGCTCCCGCATGTAGAAAACCATTTTTCGCTTGAGATGCTGGTGCACTTCCCATAATTCAGCAGCAGGAATATCCTCAATGCGATCCAACATTTCCGGTTCATCCAGATGATCGAGCCAGTCCTCCCCCAAATGATGATTATACAGAACCAGAAGACGGCGTGCCATCCACGAAGAAGTGTGTACTCCATTGGTCACATATGTGATCGGTACGTCATCTTCATCTTTATCACACCAAAGGAAATGCCACATTTTCCGTGCCACGCGTCCATGTAGTTCAGATACAGCGTTACGCCCTTCGGAATAACGTAAAGCCAGGATGCCCATGCTGAAAGTCTCCCCCCAAGTCTGTTTGTTGCGTGCAAGGTCTACAAATTGATCGCGGCTCAAACCCAAATCAGGCCAAAGAACCGCCAGGTATTTATCGATTAACCAAAGGGGATACTCATCATTCCCTGCTGGAACAGGTGTATGTGTGGTGAAGATATTATTCACCCTCGTTTTGGTGATCGCTTCTTCAAAAGTCTGACCAGCTTGTACAAGTTCACGCACTCGTTCCAGGATCAGGAACGCTGCGTGACCCTCGTTCATATGCCAGACACCAGGATTGTAGCCCAAAGTACGCAATGCACGTACTCCGCCGATTCCCAGCAGCGCTTCCTGCAGGATGCGCTGATCAAGGTCTGACCAGTAGAGGCGCTCAGTCAGCTGTCGTTCAGTTGGAGCATTGGCATCGAGATCCGAGTCCATCAGATACAAAGGTACACGCCCGACTCGTACCTCCCAGATGCGTACAGCTACCGTCCGGTCAGGGTATTCCACGCTGACTGTGAGCGGTTGCCCGGTCTCATCTATCAAAGGCAGAATTGGCAATTCATTGAACTGCAGGTGAGGATTATGTGACTCCTGCCAACCATCTTCGGTGATATGCTGTGAAAAATAACCCTCTGAATAAAGAAACCCAACTCCCAGCAATGGCAAACCGAGGTCTGAAGCCTCCTTCAGGTGGTCACCTGCCAGCACACCCAGACCACCTGAGTAGACCGGCATGGTTTCATGCAAACCAAATTCCATGGAAAAGTATGCGATCGGCCGATTGCGAAGCTCAGGATGGTGCGTGGAAGCCCAACTGCTTTCATTCTTCATGTAATCATCAAATCTTGTGAAGACATGGTCGTAGTTCTCCAGGTAAGCGTTATCCTGCGCCGCTGCGTTCAGACTTGCGCGTTCAAGCCGATGCAGAAACCGGATGGGGTTGTGGGCGAGCCGCTCCCACAAAGCGGCGTCTATACGTGAGAACAGGCGTTGTGCATCGGGGTGCCAGGTCCACCACAGGTTATAGGCAAGGTCACCCAGGCGGTTGATTCGACGGGGCAAGTCAAAATGATTGGGGATACGTGTACGGAAATAGTTCATTTCACTCCCTTATGGAGAAATCGCGCAGCAATCATACCATATGCCTTATTCATTCACTTTATCATCTTTTCATGCTTTCTCGTGTACAATTTAGCAGGTTTCCATGGCAATAACCGTTCAACTCTTCGTCACCTGCCTGGTTGACACATTTTTCCCCCACATCGGTGAAGCAGTGGTGGATGTGTTAACCCAATCCGGTGTGAGTGTTGATTTCCCTCCCGACCAAACCTGCTGCGGGCAGCCAGCGTTCAATGCCGGACTCTGGCAGGATGCACGTTTAATGGCAGAACATACCATTCGTGTTTTTCAAACCACCACCGGACCAGTAGTGATCCCTTCCGGTTCGTGCACCGCGATGGTCCGCCATGGTTATTTGGATTTATTTGCTGATAATCCTGTATGGCTTGCACAAGCACAGGAACTCTCAGCCAGAACTTATGAGTTTACAGAATTCCTAGTGGATGTTCTTGGGATGTCAGATGTGGGTGCGAGCTGGCAGGGAAAATTGACCTACCATGCCTCCTGTCACCTGCTGCGCGAGCTGGGGATAGATCGCCAACCACGCCTGCTCATGGAAAAAGTTCAAGGTGCTGAGATTATCGAACTGCCGGAGGCAGATGACTGCTGCGGCTTCGGCGGGGTTTTCTCAGTGGAACATCCGGAGATCTCAGCCGAGATGCTCAAGCGCAAGATCAACAACCTCGAAGCCAGCACTTCACCGGCCCTGGTTGTTTGTGACACGGGATGTTTGATGCATATCCAGGGAGGATTGCACCGGCAGAAAAAAACCCAACGAGTTGTCCACATTTCTGAAGTATTAGCCAACCAGAGACAGGCTGAATCCACGAACATTATTGGAACGCATTGATCATCTGATCTAACACAGCAAATCAAAGGATGGAACCAGGTCACATTTGGGTGATCAGTAAGAAAAATAATCATACAGGATAATAATCTTTGCTCCAGACTCTCTCGGTTCGAAAAATATTGCATGTAATATCTGCCGGCATGCTGCTCGCATGTGCTTATATGCAAGTGGCTTTCCCACAAAACAATCCCTTTCCAACCAGCACACCTATCGGTTTCGATATAACCGTTACAAATAGCACCCAAAAAAACGCTTCACAAACCAGGACATTGACTCCGACCCGTACTCCTACATCTACTTCGAGCCGTACACCTTCATCCACCCCGACCCGTACATCTACATCCACTACGACCCCTTCGCCCACAATAACACCATCAGGAACCCCTACGCACACTCCTACGTTACTCCCAACTCCTTCGAATTCACTCCGTGCCTACGCTTATCAGAGAGGGATCAGGATCGGTTCTCTTTTTCTGGCTGAACCTTTTTATAGCGATCCTTTTTACATTACCACCTTTTTACATGAGTTTGACACCGCTACCATCAACAGGTTTCAATTCAACCATATTCGATCTCGTAATGGCAAATATAATTTCAGCAGGATAGATCCTCTGATCGATCTCATGCAGGCAAACGGTATCACCGTAATCGGACATTCGTTGGTCTATCACATGAATGTCCCCAGGTGGTTGGAAGAAGGGTCCTGGACATCAGAACAAGCAAAAGAAACCTTGCACGAGTACATCACGAAGGTCGTTTCACGATATTGTCATCGCGTGTCGGTCTGGACGGTAGTGAACGAAGCGGTCGGTGATGATGGTTTGCTCCGTGATACTTTCTGGCTGCGCATGATTGGCCCGGATTATATCCCCCTGGCATTCCAATGGGCACATGAGGCTGATCCTGACGCCATCTTAATATACAACGACTATCACCTTGAGCGTTCAGAAATAAAATCCCGAGCTGTTCTTGTTCTGATGGAACAATTACTGGCACAGGGCGTACCGGTCCATGGTGTGGGTTTTCAAATGCATCTTGAGATCGGCAGCGCTCCACCACGCCAGCAGGTTCAACTGATGATGAATAAATTTGCTAAATTAGGTTTGTCATCTTACATAACGGAAATGGACATTCAATTAAAAGAACCTGCCACCCACGATAAACTTGCCCAACAGGCTCGAATCTACGCAGATATGGCAGATGCCTGTCTGAACGCTACAAAATGCATAGCATTCGTGATGTGGGGTTTTACAGATGCCTATTCCTGGATACCAAAGAAATATACGGGCTACGGTACCGCCCTCATCCTGGACGCATATTACCAGCCTAAGCCTGCCTATTATTCCTTGTTGGATACCCTGTCCCATTAGTTGTCAAATAATTGCCTGTCTTCAGATGTTATATTCTCACTCAACACACCTACGAATTATCCCCTAATGTTCTCTCCTGAATTCAACTCCCGCATCCATGCCTCCATCAGCGACCTGAACCTGCAAGCTGCCCTCGATGGGAACGCCGAGCGCCGCAAAAAGGGACGGATCGCCGCCTTTGCCTCGCTGTCAGACTACCAGGAACGACGACAGCAGGCTCACCAGGTACGCACGGATGTCATCACCCATCTCGATAAATACCTGGCTCAATTCAGCGAGAGCGTAACCGCCAATGGCATCAGCCTCCATCGTGCTGCAGATGCCAGTGAGGCGGTAAGTATCTTCCTCGGTATTGCACACCGGCATGATGCCCATCTGGTTGCCAAGTCCAAATCCATGGTCAGCGAGGAGGTGGATCTGAACCGCTCACTGGAAGCCGCTGGTCTGCGCCCTATTGAGACCGACCTGGGCGAGTATATCGTCCAGCTGCGCGGCGAGCGTCCCTCGCACATCATCACGCCCGCCGTCCATCTGCGCCGGAGCGAGGTCGGGGAGTTATTTCAGCAAAAATTGGGCATCCCCTACACAGAAGATATTTCTACCCTTACCGAAACTGCCCGCCAGGTCTTGCGCCATATTTTCCTGACCGCGGATATTGGTTTCTCCGGCGTCAACTTTGGTGTAGCTGAAACCGGTACGCTCTGTATTGTCACCAACGAAGGCAATGGACGTATGGTCACCACCGTCCCTCCCGTCCACATCGCCTTGATGGGTATCGAACGCCTTGTCCCGACCCTTGACGATCTGGCACTCATGCTCTCCATTCTGCCTCGTTCGGCCACGGGTCAGAAACTGAGCGTGTATACCCAGTTGCTGCATTCCCCACGCCGCCTCAACGACCCGGATGGTCCTCGTGAGCGCCACCTGATCCTCCTTGACAATGGGCGGAAGAGACTCCGCAATTCTCCCCTTTCGGAGATACTCTACTGCATTCGATGCGGCGCCTGTCTCAATGCCTGTCCGGTCTTCCGCGAGATCGGCGGGTACGCCTATGTTGGTTCAGATGGAAGACCAGCTCCCTACCCCGGTCCGATCGGATCGGTCGTATCACCGGGACTTTTCGGTCTCCAACAGTTCGACCAGCTTGCCCGGGCATCTACATTGTGCGGAGCCTGCAAGGAAGTTTGCCCTGTGGATATTGACCTGCCCAGGCTCCTGCTCAGGGTGCGTGCAGGGCAGGGACCGTCAGACCAACCGCATAAAACCAGACCACCTTTCACATTGACATTCGGACTTAAAATATTCCGGTTATTTGGGACCAATCCACTTCTCTTTACCCTGGTTCAGAGGCTGGCAAGTCTCACGAGCCATCTGCTATCCCCACGTTCAACCTGGATGCACCTGCCAGCATTCACAGGCTGGGGCTACAGCAAGGATTTCCCTCGACCTGCGTTAAAACCTTTCCACAGCAGTTTCATACACAGAGAAGCGCAAGACAGCGAGAAGCCAACTCAAATAACTAAAAACCACTCTGACGAACCCCACCCAATGGCAGAGGTGGGATCTCTGGTTACACAATTTTCAGCTGAAGTCAAGACTCTCGGAGGCCAGGTCGTTGAGATGAAATCCAGGAATTTGCATGCCCGCCTGGCAAGACTGTTATCCGAGCGCGGCATCACGAAAATTCACGTTGATGAGACAGGGGCATTATATAAAGCGTCCTTGCAGGAATCTGGGATTTCCATCATTCACGAGCCAGACCATACCGTCCGCTGTGGGGTGACCGCAGCTCTGGCTGGGATCGCCGACACCGGCACCATCCTCGTCACCAGTGGAAAAGACCACCCTCTCACTGCCTCCCTGCTGCCAGAGACCCATATTGCCATTCTTAAAGCCAGTGCTATTCTTCCCAGCCTGCCCGAAGCCCTGCGATTGCCGGAAATACGGCAGGCATCCGCCGCGGTCTTGATCACCGGTCCCTCGCGCACCGCAGATATCGAAATGACCCTGACCATCGGTGTGCACGGTCCGAAGGAATTGATTGTCCTGCTCGTTGACGATATATAGACCACAGTGATAAAATCACACCTGCCAGACGCCCCCATCGTCTAGCGGCCCAGGACGTGGCCCTCTCAAGGCCAAAACCGGGATTCGAATTCCCGTGGGGGCACACCACTTGATAGACAAGTTTTTACGCACCCAATCATGACAAAGCCCCGTCAATGAGACGGGGTTGTCATTTTCTTCGCTCGACTAGCAGCCCAGGACATATTGCAAAAGCCACTTTTCGAGATGTAGCTGACCTGGCGAGGTGTATCGATTATAACTGTCTCACGCAATGTCAACAATTAGAGTGTGAGTTGATACGTGGAATTCAGCATGTCTCAATAGCCCCGAAAAAACCAGTCCGAGCAAGCGCCTAGCTTAAAGGATTGATTCGCGAAGAACTGACAATTGGGAATTATAATAAAATCATGTATCACACTTTGCGAATCGGCTCTCAGATTGGTTCATATGATCCTTTTTGGGTTCAGGTCCGTGAAGCTGTCTACCGGAAAGCTCAACAGCTCAACGCCGAATTGATCCCGATCGATATCACCGAGCAGCCGGCAACTCTTTCACCAGACGAACAGTCGAGTTTGGTAGATGAGTTGCTTGCCGAGGATTTAATGGCTCTGATCTGTTGGAACCTGCCAGCCGATATGATTCACCGCTTACTGGATCTTGGCCTGCCTGCCATCTACCTGTCTGAATCCCAGATTCGGCATCCATTATTTGTATCGCCTCGTGGGTTGGATCAGGCTGCGCGGATTGTTGGAGAATATTTTGCTGAGAAGATGAATAGGCATGGAAAGGTTTTATGTGTTGGCGGTCTGATGGAAATCGAGGGGGAAGATGGCAGTACCCGCCTGGTCGGGATCCAGGAAACGCTTAAAAAGTACCCCGCTATCTCTTTTTTTCATATACCAAGTCTCTGGCGCTACGATCAGGCCTTCCCCCAAATTGAAACCGCCATGCGTCAGCTTGATATATCCTTTGATGCCATATTTGGCCTGTCCGACTCACTGGCTTTGGCAGCGCGGGATGCTGGACAGGCGCTTGGGTTGGTGGATAATAAAACCATCATTGTAGGCATCAACGGTGATCCCTTGGCTCTGGCAGCTATCGCCGAGGGCAGCATGAGTGCAACGGTAGAAACTTCAGCATTGGATTTTGGGGCTCAGGCCGTTGAGTTGGCTTGCCAGGCAGCACGTCGAGAAGCACTGCCTGCCCACTTTAACTATATGCCGCGTCTGATAACGGCCGAGAACGTAGCCGAGGTTGCCTTGCAAAAGCTCATTGCGATTGCGAGCATCCCTTCTCGCCTGGTCGGCGTAAACCGCCAGCTTGAGCAAAACCGGTTAACCCAATTGGAGACCAGCGCGGCTATTAACCGACGGGTTGGGTCTCTGCTTGACCGGCAGGAACTCTCACGAGAAATTGCTAACCTCATCCGTGCAAACTATGGTTATGATCGAGTTCAGCTTTTCTTGTGGTCCGAGCAAGAACAGCTCCTCGTGCTCGATGAACCTATGCCATCTTCTGGCGGCCAGATATGCCTCCCACTCCATAAATCGGGTTTACTCGCTGAAGCCTTGCTACGGAATGAAACCATATTCATCCCCGATACCCATCACAGTAACCGCTTTCCACCGGATCCTAGATTAATGGAAATATCCTCGCGAGTTATCTTGCCTATCCGGCTGGGCGATAAAATCCTTGGGCTGCTCGACCTTCATAGCCAACATCCAAAGGTACATCAGCGCCAGGAGTTAATCGGCTTGCAATCGTTAGCGGACCAGTTAGGTATAGCAATGCGCAACGCTGAATTGTACAGCGAGGCCGTGCAGGCTCGAGCCATTGCGGAAAAGGCTGACCAATTAAAAACCCGGCTGTTGGCGAATGTCAGCCACGAGTTGCGTGCACCTTTGAATGTGATTCTGGGATACAGCCAGGCCGCGCTTAAAGTGCCCAACCCTTATGATGTTGAACTTCCACAAGCGGTCTTGCGAGATTTTGGGCATATCTATAACAGCGGTGAGCATTTAATCCGCCTGATTAATGACTTACTTGACTTGTCTCGATCGGAAATCAATGCGCTCGATCTGTTTCCTGAGACATTTAACCCCCGTCCTTTTTTGGAAGATGCTTTTCATAGCATGGCGGATAATGCAGATATGTCGAAAAACGTAAAGTGGCAGCTAAGCATACCAGAGCGTCTGCCGATGATACACGCTGACCCTGTACGGTTGCGTCAGATTCTACTCAATCTCCTGCACAATGCTCAAAAGTTTACGTCCAGCGGTAAGATTACCATGGGAGTTGAAGTCGAACCGCCTCACCTTCATCTGTGGGTAAAAGATACGGGATCAGGAATTCCAGTTGAACAACAGGAACTTATCTTTGAACCATTCGTCACTGTTGGACCTCCTGACCGCCGTCCGACAGGAATTGGATTAGGGTTAAGTATTACTCGTCGGTTGGTAGCCCTGCATGGTGGTTCGATGACGTTGGAGAGCCAACCAAAGCAAGGCAGCACTTTTCATGTATACTTACCATTGCCAAATCTCTCTGGAAAGCCAGTGAGCATTGCCGGCAAGGCGGACCATCCGGTTTTGGTTTTACTCTCAAGCCATAAACAAGCTCCCGAAGCATTGATTGAGTTAAGCCAGAGACGCAAATTGGTTATCCACAGGTTGCAACCAGGTGACAACTTGGATGTGCTCTTAACAGAGGTCCAGCCGATGGCTTTAGCTTGGGACCTTACAGATGCTGGGTTTAGTGATTGGACATTGATCCAACATTTGCGGAGCCATCCCCAGTTGTGTCACTTACCCTTTATCTTGTACAGCCAGGAGGATGATGGGAGCCACGGCACCGCAACCGGCATGGCTGATGTGGTGATGAAGCCGATCAATGGAAAAACATTGACCGAGATGTTAGAGGCCATTCGTCCACGCGGAGCATCTGGTCCGCTACTCATTGTGGATGATGACCCGCAAGCTTGTCTACTTTATCATCGACTAGCGGCTGATGCGCTACCTGGTTGTCCAATCATTACCGCTGAGAACGGAGCAGCAGCTTTGGCTATATTGGAGCGGGAAACCCCCTGCCTGGTAATTCTGGATTTGATGATGCCGGAAATAGATGGCTTTACAGTACTCGAACAGATGCGCCTCAACCCTTGTACTCGGCAGGTGCCTGTCCTGGTGATGAGCGGCAAGATGCTATCTCTTGAAGATGTTCACCGGTTGGATTATAGCCGGGTGACCTTCCAGAGCAAAGAGCTTTTATCCACTGAAGAGGCTATGGCCAGCTTACAGCGAGCGCTTTCCGGCGAACAAACCCTGCTCCAGCCAACCAGTATTCTAGTTAAGCACGCCCTGGCTTATTTGCATCAAAACTTTGCCAATCCGCTTACTCGCCAGGAGATTGCCGAGGCGGTGGGTGTAAGCAAAAATTATCTCAGTGAGATTTTTCGCCAGGAACTTGGTTTTTCACCCTGGGATTGCCTGACCCGTTTACGCCTCCAAAAGGCCAAAGAGCTGTTGCATACTACGGGGGAAAGTATTACTTCAGTGGCAGCACAAACCGGGTTTGATGATTCCGCCTATTTCAGTCGGGTTTTTCGAAAACATATTGGAATGTCGCCTCAGGAATACCGTCAAGAGGCGAACTAGCATCAACTCTGTTTTCCCTGTACGTCACATATCCAGATAAATATAGTGTTCTATTGTCCAAGAAGCCCGTACAATTGTCCAAGACAAGCGGGCTCCAGTTCGTTTATAGTATCCTTGAAGAAGCGACCTTGTCAAACATATCCCCTACCATCCTGATCATCGAAAATGACCCACCCTCTCTCGAGTTGTACCGTCGAGAATTAGGCCGGGATTTTCGTGTGCTCGCCTGCTTCAGCAAAAGTGAGACAGTAGATGCGATCGATAGCCAAAACCCCAAAGCGATCATTCTAGAACCAGCCGCATTGAATGAAGAGGGATGGGATTTGCTTAATGCCATCGTGACTCTGCCTGATAGGTATCTCCCTGTTATTCTGTGTACCATTCTGGATGAGCGCAAGCGCGGCTTGCAGGCAGGGGCGGCGGCTTATTTGACCAAGCCGGTTCTACCGTCTGCGCTTATAGAAGCCCTACATAAAGTAATTAAAAAAACAGAGAGCACGAGATGAACATTCAGAGACAAGCTATTCGATCGGCAGACACATCCCATCGACCAGCCTGGGTTAAGCGGTGGCTTTCCGAAGATGCTTTAGTGGCTTATTTGTTTATTATCCCGAGCCTGTTCGGGTTGATTGTCTTTGTGCTATGGCCGACCATCAAAGGCTTTTCGCTCAGCTTCACCAGCGCCAGCTTAACAAAGCCAGGAACCTTTGTGGGGCTGGCAAATTATGCAACTCTTCTTCACGATAAGCAGTTTTGGAATTCCATGCTCATCACGACAAAGTATGTGCTTTTTAACATTCCCCTGCAAACTGTTATCGCCATTGGGTTGGCTGTTCTCATCTCGCGACTCACAAAATCCACGTTCGTTCGCTTGATTATCTTTCTGCCATACTTATTCCCCATGCTCATGGTAACGATCATCTGGATGTCTATTTTAGATTATCTTACTGGACCCATAGATGGATTGTTGAAATTATTGTGGGGACCGAGCGCTATGGTAGGGTTCCTCAATGTAAAAAATGTAATCGCCTCATTAGCTTGGATCAATACTTGGAGACACGCTGGCTACAATAGCTTGCTATTCTTCGCTGGTTTGCAGGGGATTCCAAGTGAACTCTACGAGGCAACGGCTATTGATGGAGCCAATGAATGGCAAATTTTCCGCCGTATCACTTTGCCGTTATTGCGGCCGGTAACGATATTTGTCGTGGTAACCAGCCTGGTTGGATCATTTCAGGTGTTTGACAGCGCCATGGTGATCGCCACACCTTCCGGAGGCCCGGGCGGGGCTTCACGGGTGATCTATTGGTATATCACCAGCCTGGCTTTCAACCAATTCAAGATGGGGTACGCCTCCACTGTAGCAGTGGCGCTCTTCCTTGTCTCCATACTGATTGCATGGGTCAATTTACATTATTTTAGAGCGGGTAGTTCGGATCTTGGCTAAAGGCCATACAAGGAAACAGTCAGACATGGAAACCAATTCGTTAGTAACTCCTGGTCGTACGAGAAAAACAAATTGGAGCAAATTGGGCCGTATTTTGGCCTGGAGCATCCTTATTCTGTGGATTGCAATTACCGTACTGCCGCTATGGTGGGTGGTTAGAATGGCATTCTCGACCACCAAAGATTTGTTAGGCAACCCTTCCAGCCTTCTACCGGTTCATTTTACGTTCAATGCCTTTAAGCGGGTGTTGGGTTTGGTGGATGTAAATGAGATCCTTATACAGGGCGGTTTTTCCCAAAAACTAAATTTTGGGCGATATTTCATTAATACATTTTACGTAACTACGACTATTGTGCTGGGAGGCATCATCTTTAATTCCGTGGCCGCCTATGCTTTTGCACGCCTAAAATTTCCAGGGCGAAATATACTTTTCGGGTTGTATGTTGGGGCTTTGATCATGCCTACCGTCCTGAACTTGATTCCAAACTTTATTTTGATCAATCGACTGCATATAAACAACACGCTATTGGGCATTATTGCTCCAAGTTTTTTTGGAAATGCATTTGGCGTATTCTTTCTGAGGCAGATTTTCCTGAGTTTCAATAAGGAATTGGAAGAGGCTGGCAAGTTGGATGGAGCCAGTAGGATCCGAATCTTTTTTAGTATTGTCCTCCCCAACACCCTGCCATCCGTGCTGACGATGTCCATCCTTGCATATGTGGCTGCATGGAACGAATTTCAATGGGCATACTTTGCCGGCGGCCAGGGTGCTGTTGAGTCATCAACCGTAATGACCGTGGCTTTGGCGCACTTTCGAGCCCAGCAACAGGGCGGCGTTCCTGATTTCCCCGGGATGATGGCGGGTACATTAATCAGTGCGATTCCGATGCTCATCGCCTTCTTCTTCTTAGGGCGAAGAGCCATCGACTCAATTCGCTTTACCGGTTATCGCTAAAAATAGATAGCCGTTGGGATTTTAGAAATCCATTCTGAATAGAGGAGGTGGCTTTATGCCGAAAACAGATCTGTCTGGATAGATGATTTTGCCAACCGTACACCACCATATAAAATCAAGTTTCGAGGAGAAAATTAT
>Ga0315277_10000168_pt1 | contig 110707 bp, 99 predicted proteins | sample YL17G05_15_MG_FD_203695 | JGI IMG/M metagenome (GOLD analysis project Ga0315277, IMG submission 203695) | Sediment microbial communities from Yellowstone Lake, YNP, Wyoming, USA - YL17G05_15 | ecosystem: Environmental > Aquatic > Freshwater > Lake > Sediment | place: USA: Wyoming | collected...
ACTCATAGATCATCCGCCTTTGCTCGAGAAGATGGCGATGGCTTTTTTTTAGGATGTCACGCTCCTGGGTCGTGACCTCCAGGTCTCGCTTCAGGCGGCGGATCTCCGCATGGGCGGCTTCAAGATCACTTGGTTCCAGCGTCTGTTGCTGCCCATTCATCTTGTACCTTTGGCGCCACTTCAGGAGCATGCCTTTGGTGATGCCCAGTTCCCGCTCCAACTCAGCGGCGCTCTTCCCGCTCTTAGCCAGCAGTTGCAGCGCCTCAACCTTGAATTCGCGCGTGTACGTGCGATATCCACCGCCCATGGCCAATCTCCTGGTCCCAGTCTACAGGACATTTTCTCTGTCCACGAAACCAGGGGAAGGTCAACTACTTTGTCGAAGGCAAGACGGTGGCGGAGAGGGGGGCAGGGGGTGAGGTGGAACGCGGTCTCCGCAACCTGCTGGGTTGCCTCGCCAAACGCCAGCGCCGCTATAATCTCAACCATCCTACGTGCATCCTTCGCGGCCGGGCCACTGACTCGGCGTCGGCGGCTGCTGGATGGTGGCGTGCCTGCTTCGCGCATTCGTGTAGCCTTGGTCATCGCCCGCCTGAATATCGGCGGGCCGGCGACGCATGTCGTGCAACTGGCCGCGGGGCTGCCCGCCGAGCGCTTCGACGTGCGGCTGATCGCCGGGCGCGAGGGGCGCGGCGAGGGCAGCATGCGCTATCTCGCCGAGAAGGCCGGGATCACCCCAATGTGGATTCCGGAGCTCTCGCCCGCGCTTGCCCCGAGTAACCTGATTGCCTTCTACAAGATATCCCGCCTGATCCGGAATTGGCGGCCGGACGTTGTGCACACGCACACCGCCATGGCGGGTGCGCTGGGCCGCACCGCCGCGCACCTAGCCGGTGTGCCGGTTGTGGTGCACACCTTCCATGGGCATGTGCTGCGCGGATATTTCTCGCCGCCAGCGGAGGCCCTCTTCCGCGCGATCGAGCGCAGCCTGGCGCGGCATAGCGACCGGCTCATCACCCTCAGCACCAGCCTGCGTGACGACCTGGTGGCGTTGGGCGTCGCGCCGCGCGAGAAGATCCAGATCATTCCGCTGGGCATGGAGTTCGGCACACTGCTCGCCGCGCCGCGCCACCTGGGTGTGCTGCGGCGCGAACTCGCCCTCTCGGAGGATGTGCCGCTGGTGGGGAGCGTCGGCCGGCTGGTGCCGATCAAGAACCATGCCCTCCTCCTTCAAGCCGCACGGCGCATGGTAGACTTGGGAACTCCGGCGCAATTCGCCATTGTCGGCGACGGTGAGTTGCGCCCACAACTGGAGCATCTCTCCGCCCAACTCGCTCTTGAGACGCGAGTTCATTTTCTGGGCTGGCGCGAGAATCTCGTGCCCATCTATTCGGACCTCGACCTCTTGGCGCTGACCTCCGAAAATGAGGGGACACCGGTGGCCGTGCTGGAAGCGATGGCGGCGGGCGTGCCGGTCGTGGCGACCTCGGTGGGTGGCGTGCCGGATGTGATCCGCGCCGGGCAGACGGGCACCCTTGTGGCCTCGCAAGAGGCGCAGGCCTTTGCCCTGGCGATGACCGACGCGCTGCGCAATGCGGCCCACAGCCGCACGATGGCCGACCGTGCGCGGTCCGAGGTTGTGGCCCGCTTCGGCAAAGATCGCATGCTGGCGGAGACGGCCAGCCTTTACGAATCGCTGCTCGCGGCCAAGCGCACGGCGCAGCGGGGCACTCTCGCGTAAGGTCCACGGGCGATCGGGTCCAGTCTACCCGGCACCCTCTATGTGATGATCACCTACTTTCCTCTCATCCTGCTCGCCGGCCTTTCGGCCTTCGTGGCCACGCCTATCATCGGCGCGCTCGCGCGTCGGGTGGGTTTCGTGGACCATCCCAAGCCGCACAAGATCCACGTCAAGCCCATTCCCCTGATGGGCGGTCTGGCGATCTATATTGCACTGCTGGTGGTCATGCTGCTGGTGGACGTGGGCCCGGCACTTCCCGAAATGATCGGCGTGGGTGTGGGTGCCACGCTGCTTGCAATTGTTGGCCTGCTGGATGACCGGCGCAGCCTCTCGCCCTGGGTGCGCCTGGCCGCACAAGTTGTGGCCGGGGCCATCGTGGCGGCGGTAGGAATTCAAGTTGATCTCTTCCCGTGGCTCGCACTCAACGTCCTGATCACGCTCTTCTGGATCGTGGGCATCACCAATGCGCTCAACCTGATGGACAACATGGATGGGCTGGCGGCGGGCGTGGCGTCCGTGGCGGGCCTGTTCTTTTTGATACTTTCCTCCTCGACGGGGCAAGGGCTGGTGGCGGCGCTCGCGGCCGCGGTCGCCGGTGCCTCGCTTGGCTTCCTGTACTACAACATCAGCCCGGCCATGGTCTTCATGGGCGACGCGGGTTCGTTGCTGCTGGGCTTTACTCTGGCCGTGGTGGGGATCAAGTACACGCCGACGGAGCTGCCGCTGGGTTCCACATGGATGGTGCCGATTGTCGTCCTGGGGCTGCCGATCTTCGACACGACCCTGGTCACCTACGCTCGCTGGCGCGCTCGCCGGCCGATTTTCCGCGGCGGGGGTGACCACACCTCGCACCGCCTGGCCCGCCTCGGGCTGGGCGCCACCCGCGCGGTGCTCACGCTGTACATCGTGTCGGTGGCATTGGGCGGTCTGGCGGTCCTCCTGACCCGATCGACCCCGCGCGTGGCGGAAATGCTCTTCGGCGGGCTGCTCGTGGTGGGCCTGGTGGGCGTGCTGCTGCTCGAGCGGGCGCGCCCGCTGCCGCCGGCGAACCCGCCGCTCGTGCTCATCACCACGCCGCGGGATGCGCCGCTCCTGATCGGTGCCGCGAAACACTTCTCTACGGACCTCACCGTCGTCCTCAGCCCGGGCTTCCCGGCCGAGGGGTTGGCAGATTTGCTGGTGAGCCTGGCCCTCGACCCACACGCGATGCGATCGTGGATCGAACGCGCCCACCCTGTGCTCGACCTGGCCGGCGTGGGCGATTGGGAGAAGAGCCTCAAGGTGGCCGGACGAGTGCTCTTCGATGGAAAAAACCCCGGCGGCGCGAGAGAGGTTCTCGCGCAAGTCAAAGCTGCCTCGCTCGTGGCGCTGGCCGCGCAGGCCGACCCGGGAGAGGCCGTGCGTGCGCTTCTGGCGACGATGGGTGGGCGCGTGGTCTCGCTGGGCGAAGCCCCCCTCGCGGAAGCGGATCTGGCCGATCTCTTCGACGACATGCTCAGTGGTCACCGGCGAAAGGACAGCCCGCGATGACACATTTCCTGGTTACCGGCGGCGCCGGTTTCATCGGCAGCCATCTGGCCGAAGCGTTGCTGGCACGCGGCGACGCGGTGACCGTGATTGACGACCTCTCCACCGGACGGCTCGAGAACATCCTGGCCCTCAAGAGCAACCCGCGCTTCCGCTTCGCCATCGAAACCATCACCAACGAGACGGTGATGGACCGCCTGGTGAGCGAGTGCGACGTGATCGTCCACCTGGCGGCGGCGGTGGGCGTGAAGCTGATCGTGACCGACCCGGTGCGCACCATCGAGACCAACGTGATGGGCACCGAGGAAGTGCTGCGCGTGGCGCGGCGCTACCGGCGGCACGTGGTCCTCGCCTCTACCTCGGAGGTCTACGGCAAGAACGAGAAGGTGCCTTTTGCGGAGGAGGACGACTCGGTCTTTGGCTCGACGACGCGCAGCCGCTGGGCCTACGCCACCTCCAAGGCATTGGACGAGTTCCTGGGGCTGGCCTACCACCGTTCACTCGGGCTGCCGGTGCTGGTGGCGCGGTTCTTCAACACGGTTGGGCCGCGCCAGCGCTCGCGCTACGGCATGGTCATCCCGCGTTTCGTGCGCCAGGCCTTGAGCGGCGAACCGATCACGGTCTACGGCGACGGGAAGCAGACGCGCTGCTTCTGCAACGTGCGCGACGTGGTGGCGGCCGTGCTCGGCCTGGTGGACTCGCCTCAAGCGGTCGGCCAGGTTTACAACATCGGGTCGCAGGAAGAGATCAGCATCCGCGACTTGGCCGAGCGCGTGCGCGGCCTGGCCGGGTCGGCGTCGGCGATTGTGTACGTGCCCTACGACCAGGCCTACGCCCAGGGCTTTGAGGACATGCAACGGCGCGTGCCCGACATCGGAAAAATCCGCGCGGCCACGGGCTGGGTGCCACACATTCCGCTCGATGAGACGATCCGCGAGGTGATCGCCTTCTGCCGGGCCTCGCCCGCAGTCGAGGTCGACGAAGGGTAGCGCACAATGGACCTCAGAAGCCTCTGCCCCTCAGCCGCGACCGGATGGCGCGCCGCATGATCTCGACCGCGAGCGCCTCGCGTTCCGGGCTGAGCCTGTCGGAGCGCCGTGCGTTGCTGCTGTTGGGCGACGCGCTGGCGGTGCTGATGGCCATAGCCGTGGCGCTGACAATCTGGATTTGGACCGACAACGCCTGGGCCTCTCCGGTGGCCACGCTGATGCAGAAGGGCGCGCCGCGTCTCTTGTGGCTCATCCCGCTGTGGTTCTTCCTCATCGCCAACCTGTACGACCCGCATGTGGCCAGCTCGCGCGGGCGGACGCTGTACGGCCTGCTCCTCGCGGCGGGCATCTTGCTCGTACTGTACCTGGCCTTGTACTTCTACGCGCCACGCGGTACCCTGCCGCGCCTGGTGGTGCTGGTGTTCCTGGTTGGCGTGGTGGCGATCGAGCTCGTGTGGCGCCTGGCCTACACCCGCCTGCTCTCGCTGCCCTCATTGCAGCAACCGGCGCTGGTCGTGGGTGCCGGCCGCGCCGGCAGTGCCATCCTGCGCGTGCTGGTGCGCGAGGTGCCCGGCCACTTCCGTGTGCTAGGGATCATTGACGATGATCCGGCCAAGCACGGCCAGGCCATCGAGGGCGTGGTCGTGCGCGGCGGGACAGCGCAACTGCGCGCCCTGGCCGCCGAGGAGGGCATCACCGCGCTCATCCTGGCGATCACCGGCGACCTGCAAAGCGATCTATTCAAGGCACTGCTTGAGTGCCAGGAGCGCGGGGTAGAAGTGATCCGCATGCCCACGCTGTACGAGGAGCTGCTGGGGCGGGTGCCGATTGCCTACCTTAACTCCGAATGGATTCTCACCTCGTTTGTCGACAGCGCGCGGGTGCACGATCTGTATTCGCGGGCCAAGCGCCTGGGCGACATTCTTGGCGCGCTGGCAGGGCTCATCGTGGTGGCCGCGCTCTTCCCGCTGCTGGCGCTGCTGGTGCGTCTGGACTCGCGCGGGCCGGTACTCTACGGGCAGGAACGCTCCGGCCGCGGGGGCAAGCCGTTTCGCATGGTCAAGTTCCGCACGATGGTGGCGGATGCCGAACCGGACGGCGAGGCGCGCTGGGCAGAACCGGGCGACCCGCGGGTCACGCGCATCGGACGCATCATGCGCCGTACGCGGCTCGACGAGATCCCCCAGTTCTGGAATATCCTGCGCGGCGAGATGAGCCTGGTCGGCCCGCGGGCCGAACGCCCGGCGCTGGTGACGCGTCTCGAGAGCGAGGTGCCCTTCTATCGTGCGCGCATGCTGGTGCGCCCCGGCGCCACCGGCTGGGCTCAGGTCAACTATCGCTACGGCTGGTCGGTGGAGGACGCCGCCACAAAACTCGAATACGACCTGTATTACATCCGACATCGTTCACTGTGGCTCGACTTACGCATCCTGTTGCGCACACTGGGTACGGTGGTGCGCTTCCAGGGGACGTGACCGATCGACGCCCGCAGGTTTCGCGCTCGCGTTGACACTCCGTGGCACTCATGGTTTAATCGCCGAGCCTCCGATTTCCCCTGCTTTCCCGTTCCGGATTGCCCATGACAGAATCTGCAGCAACGGATTGGAAGGCTGACGTACGTGAGGCAGCCCGCCTCTTGATTCGCCGAGGCTGGCTGCTGGGCCTCGCACCGCTGATTGCGGCCGGGCTGACGGCGCTGGTGCTGGCGTTGCAGCCGGCACGTTACTCGGCGAATGCGCTGGTGGCTGGGGGCGCACAAGTGCCACGCGAGGCCGTGGCCACCCTCGCGGCGAGCGCCGAGATGGAGCGCCGGCTGGTGGGCGGGCTTGGGGATATCACAACGGTGGACATCCCCGCAGTGCTGGGCGCGGGCACGCTCGAGGCGCTTGACGGCGGGTTGACTCGAATGGAAATGATCACGGCGAGCGCGCCCCAGACGGTGAGCCTGACTCGCGCCTGGGCCACGGAACTCGTGGCGCTCATCGCCGAAACCTATCCCGACCGGACGGGCGGCGGCGGGGAAGACACCCCGCGCGTGGTCAGCCTGCCGGATGAGGCGAGCCGGGTGGATACGCGTTTCGTACCGAAAGTTGTCACCGCCGCCGTGCTGGGTCTTTTGGCCGGCGCGGTCGTCGTCCTGAGTTATCGCGTGGCCGAACCTCTGCCGCAAGGAGATCAACCGTGAAACGTACTGAGAAGAGCGCCGCTCTCCCCCCTGCGGCCCGGCAACTGATTGCCAAGCTCAACGCGCGCACCGCGCGGGTGGGCGTGGTGGGGCTCGGATACGTCGGCTTGCCGCTGGTGGAGGCGTTCGGCCATGCGGGCTATACGGTCGTGGGCATCGACGTGGACGAACGCAAGGTCCAGGCGCTGAAGAAGGGCCAGTCCTACATCGAAGACGTGCCCGCTGCACGCATCAAGGAACTCATCGACCAGGGGCGCCTGGAAGCGACCACCGACTTCGCTGCGGTCAGCACGCTGGATGCGCTATCGATCTGCGTACCCACGCCGCTGCGCAAGACGGGCGACCCGGACCTTTCCTTTATCGTCAACGTGACCGAGGCCATCGCCCGCTTTCTGCATCCGGGCATGGCGATCGTTCTCGAATCGACCTCCTATCCCGGCACGACGCGCGAGATCCTTCTGCCTAAGTTCGAGAGCCGCGGGCTCAAGGTGGGCAAGGACTTCTTCCTGGCTTTCTCGCCGGAGCGGGTCGACCCTGGGCGGAAGGATTGGACGACCACCAACACGCCCAAGGTGATCGGCGGCATGACCCCCGCCTGCCTGGAGGTGGCCAAAGCCTACTACGGGCAGGCCATCCAGACGCTGGTGCCGGTCTCTTCGGCCGAGGCAGCCGAGATGGCCAAGCTCCTGGAGAACACCTTCCGCGCGGTCAACATCGGCTTGGTGAACGAGGTGGCGTTGATGTGCGACCGGCTGGGCCTCGACGTGTGGGAAATCATCGATGCCGCCGCCTCCAAACCGTTCGGCTTCATGAAGTTCTCTCCCGGCCCGGGCCTGGGCGGCCACTGCATTCCAATCGATCCCTTGTACCTCTCGTGGAAACTCAAGACGGTCAACTACACCGCGCGCTTCATTGAACTGGCCAGCGAAATCAACACCAACATGCCGCGTGTTGCAGTGCAGAAGGTGCAGGATGCGCTCAATAGCGTGGGCAAGCCGGTCAAGGGTAGCCGGATCCTCGTGCTGGGCGTGGCCTACAAGCCGGATGTCTCCGACCTGCGCGAGTCGCCGGCCCTGGATGTGATCGGCCTCTTAGGCAAGAAGGGTGCGCGCGTGGCCTACCACGACCCCTATGTGCCGGAGGTGAAGCACGATTCGTGGAACTTGCGGTGTGTGCCGAATCTGCACACCGCGCTCAAATCGGCGGACTGTGTGGTCATCACCACTCATCACAGCTCCTACGACTGGGACATGGTGCTGCGCGCGTCGCGGCTCATCGTCGATACGCGCAACGCGCTCGGCGCCAAGGGCAAGGCCAGCGCCAAGGTGACCCGCCTGTAATGTCGCGCTATTTGCTGACCGGCGCCGCAGGTTTCATCGGGGCACGCGTCACCGAGCTCTTGCTCGAGCAGGGCCACCAGGTGGTGGGGCTCGACAACCTCAACCCGGCCTACGACGTGCGCATGAAAGAATACCGGCTGGGGCGCCTGCAGGCTGTGCGCGGGTTTGAGTTCCATAAGGTGGATATCTGCGACGGGCGCGCATTGCGTGCGTTGCCGCAGAGCGCGCCGTTTGAGGCGGTGATCCACCTGGCGGCGCGGGCGGGCGTGCGCGCCTCGCTCGAAGACCCGTGGTCGTATGTCGAGACGAACGCCGGGGGCACGCTCAACTTGCTCGAGCTGTGCCGCCACACGCACATCCCGAAGTTCCTGCTGGCTTCGACATCCAGCATCTACGGAGCGCAGGCACCGCTGCCGACACCTGAAGAGGCCGACAGCAGCCGCCCGTTGCAGCCGTATGCCGCCTCGAAAAAGGCGGCCGAAGTGCTAAGCTACTCGTATCATGCCATGTACGGCCTGGATGTGACCGTCTTCCGCTACTTCACGGTGTACGGCCCGGCCGGCCGGCCCGACATGTCGATGTTCCGCTTCACGCAATGGATCGCCGAAGAGCGGCCGCTGGTGCTCAACGGCGACGGGAGTCAATCGCGAGGCTTCACGTTTGTTGACGACATCGCCCGCGGTACGATTCTCGGGCTGCGCCCCCTCGGCTACGAAGTGATGAACCTGGGCGGGCACGAAGCGGTGCGCATGACCGAGGTGATTCGCTTGCTGGAGGGATTGTTGGGCGCGAAGGCGCGCGTTGTTCAGCAGCCGGCGCACCCCGCCGACATGCCGGCTTCGTGGGCTAACGTAGAGAAGGCCCGGCGCCTGTTGGGCTGGGAACCGCGCGTTTCGTTTACCGAAGGAGCGCGCGAGCTGGTGGAATGGTACCGGCGTGAGCGTGATTGGGCGCGCACCGTGGCCACCGGCTGATTGTTGCCCCGGACCTTTGGAAGCATGATGAAGATCGCCGTCACGACTTCGACGTTTGCCAAGGAGAGCGCAGAGCCGCTGGAGATGCTGCGCGCCGCAGGCTTTGAGGTTGTGCTGAACCCTCACGGGCGCAAGCTCACCCGCGATGAGACCGTGGCTCTCTTGGACAAGGTGGAAGCGGTGGTGGCCGGCACCGAAGCTCTCGACCGCGCGGTGCTCGAGCAGCTGCCGCGGCTCAAGCTGATCGCGCGGGTGGGCACCGGCATGGAGAACGTCGACCTGGCCTGCGCCGCGGAGCGCGGCATCCGTGTAGGCAATACCCCCGACGGTCCCACCTGGGCCGTGGCGGAGCTGGCCCTGGCCGGGTTGCTGGCGCTCTTGCGCCGCGTGCCGCACGCCGATGCCGCCATCCGCCGTGGCGAGTGGGCCAAGCCGATGGGCCGCCTCCTGCACGGGCGCACAGTCGGGGTGATCGGACTTGGGCGCATCGGCAAGGCATGGGTGCGGCTGCTGCGGCCATTCGAAGTTGATCTGCTGGCCGTCGATCCTCAAAGGGATGCAGCCTTCGCGCGTGAGGAACACCTGGAGTACGGAACGCTGGCCGATGTGCTGCCGCGCTGTGATATCGTCTCGTTGCATTTGAGCGGTGCGCCCACTGTGCCCATGATCGGGCGGACGGAGATCGCGCTGATGAAACGCGGCGCGCTGCTCATGAACCTCGCGCGAGGCGGGTGGGTGGATGAGGCAGCGCTGGCCGAGGCGCTGACGAGCGGGCAGTTGGGCGGCGCGTACCTGGACGTCTTCGAGCAGGAACCCTATGCCGGCCCGCTGCGCGATGTGCACAACGTGGTGCTCACACCGCACATCGGCTCGTATGCGGTCGAATGCCGCATCCAAATGGAGCTCGACGCGGCCCGCCAAGTGATCGATTTCTTCTCGCACGGGGGGCGGCCCTCCGGGGAGCGACCCACATGACGCGCACGATCGTGACCGGCGGAGCAGGGTTTCTGGGCAGCCACCTGGCCGATGAATTGACCGCGCGTGGGCACGAGGTGCTTATCTTCGACCAGCGCGCCTCGCCATTCCTCCAGCCGGCGCAAGAGCAGGTGGTCGGTGATCTCTTGGATTTCGACCTCCTGCGACGCACGCTGCAGGGCGCCGACTACGTCTATCACCTCGGCGCGCTGGCCGACCTGAATGCCGCGCGCACCCGGCCGCGCGAGACGGCCAGCATCAACGTGCTGGGAACGGTCAACATGCTGGAGGCCGCGCGCCTGGCCGAGGTGAAACGGTTCGTCTTTGCCAGCACGGTCTACGTCTACAGTGACGAGGGCAGTTTTTACCGGGCCAGCAAGCAGGCGGGCGAGGCCTATATCGAGGAGTATCAACGCCAGTACGGGCTTGAGTACACGGTCCTGCGTTACGGGTCACTCTACGGCCCGCGCGCCGACGAGAACAACGGAGTCTACCGCTTGCTGCGTGCGGCGGCGCTGGAGGGACGCATCCGCTACGATGGGCGGCCGGACGATGCGCGCGAATATATCCACGTGGCCGACGCGGCCCGCCTGAGCGTCGATATCCTCGTGCCCGAGTATGCCAACCAGCATCTGGTCATCACCGGGCACTACCCGATGCGCGCGCGCGACTTGTTCACCATGTTCTCGGAAATCCTCGGGCACGAAATCCAAGTGGACTACGTGGAACCCGAGACGGTCGACGGCCACTACCGGGTGACGCCTTACAAGTTCCACCCGCGCGTGGCGCGCAAACTGACCTCCACCTTGTACGTCGATATGGGCCAGGGAGCAATCGAGGTGCTCGAGCAGATCGAGCGCGAGCGCGGCCAGCGCCCGGGCTGACGATTCTCTTCCCAGCGGCGGGCGGCCCGCCCGCCGGGAGCCATCGCATGAACGTTGCCATCATTACCGCGCGAGCAGGCAGCAAATCGATCCGCAACAAGAACATCATGCCGCTGCGCGGGAGGCCGCTCATTGCCTATCCGATCGAGGCCGCGCGCCAGGCGTCGCGCGTGGCGCGCACCTATATCTCGACCGACTCGCCGGAGATCATGGCCGTCGGACGCGAGCTGGGGTGTGAGATCATTGTCCGCCCCGAGGATTTGTGCGGCGACCATGTCAACCATGGAGAGGTGATCAAGCACGCCACCGAGTATGCCGACGCACGCGAGAAGGGACTGGAAAACATCGTTCTGTTGCTCGGCAACACGGTGATGGTCGATGGCGAGCTGATCGACAAGGCGCTGGGGATGCTCGCGGAGCAGGCAGACCTGGATTCGGTGATGAGTGTGTGGGAGGCGGCCGACGATCATCCGCTGCGCGCCCTCGAGATCGTCGAGGGGCAGCTCCTGCCGTACGGCGACCATCAGCGGCAAGCCTCCACCGAACGCCAGTCGTACCCCAAGGCGTACTACTACGACCAGGGGGTGTGGGCCTTCCGCAAAGCGTGCGTTCAGAGGCGCGAGGGGCCCAGCCCGTGGTGGTGGATGGGCAAGCGTTCGGCGCCGATCATCCGCACCTGGGTGGCCGGGCGCGATATTCACACACCGCTCGACGTGCGCATTGCGGAATGGTGGCTCGACAACTACTCCGGCGTGGCGGAGCTTTAGCGCTGTGAGCAGCGCGGCCCCGCCGAGTGCGAACGGGCGCGAACCGTACCGCACCGTGGTCTTTGATTTCGATGGAGTACTCGTCGAATCAGGCGACATCAAGACTGAGGCCTTTCTCGAACTGTTTGCGGGTTACCCGCAGCAGCGCGAAGCGATCCGGTCCTACCATCTGCAGAACGTCGGCGTCTCGCGCTATGTCAAGTTCGAGCATATCGTCCGCGACCTGCTCGGACTGCCCTTCGATGAGGGCACACAAGAAAAGCTGGGCGCGGCCTTCTCGGACCTGGTGCGCCACAAAGTGGTTGCCTGCGCCTTTGTGCCGGGCGCGCGCGAGATGCTTGAGCATCTCCGCGGGCGGTGCCGTCTGTTCGTGGCCTCCGGCACGCCGCACGCCGAACTGGAGTGGATCGTCGAGGCGCGCGGGCTCGCGCCGTGCTTCGAGGGCGTGTGGGGCACCCCCCACAGCAAGGCCGAGACCGCACAGGCGATTGCCGCTGAGCAAGGGCTGCACGGCGGTGAGATGCTCATGGTCGGCGATGGGCTGGCCGACTATCAGGCGGCACAGGCCGCCGGCATCGACTTTCTGGCCCGTATCACCGACGAGAACCGCGAGCTGTGGCGCGCTTTGCCGGTGACCGGGGTGCGTGATTTGCACGAGATGCGCGCTTGGTGGGAGCAGCAGAGGCTGGTGAAAAACACGGAGTCCGACCATGACCAACGCGGATAGCGAATTTGTGGGCCCGGTCAGCGAGATCGCGCCCTCGCGCGGGTGGGTGGCGCTCAAACTGCGCGAACTGTGGGCCTACCGCGAACTGCTGTACTTCCTGGTATGGCGCGATATCAAGGTGCGCTACAAGCAGACGGCACTGGGCGCGGCCTGGGCCATCATCCAGCCCTTCTTCACCATGGTTGTCTTCAGCGTGTTCTTCGGCTCGCTAGCCAAGATGCCGTCCGATGGCATCCCGTATCCCATCTTCGCCTTCGCCGCCCTGGTGCCGTGGACCTTCTTCGCTAACGGGCTGACCCAGGCCTCCAACAGCCTGGTGGGGAACTCTGCGCTGATCAAGAAGGTCTACTTCCCGCGCCTGGCCATCCCCATCGCCGGGGTGCTCTCCAACCTGGTGGATTTCGCGTTGGCGTTTGTGGTACTGCTGCTGATGATGGTTTACTTCAAGTTGTGGCCGACGGTGGCTATCCTGTGGCTGCCGCTGCTCTTGCTCCTGGCTTTCGTCACCGCGCTGGGGGTGGGCTTGTGGTTCTCAGCCTTGAACGTCGAATTCCGTGACGTGCGATACGTGGTTCCTTTCCTAACCCAATTCTGGATGTTCGCCACACCGGTGGCCTATCCGAGCAGCCTGCTGCACGAACCGTGGCGCACGCTGTACGGGCTCAACCCGATGGCGGGTGTAGTGGAAGGTTTTCGCTGGGCGCTTCTGGGCAACGCTAATGCTCCCGGCCCGCTCATCTGGGCTTCGGCTACGGCGGCGTTGGTCATCCTCGTGAGCGGCGCGTTCTACTTCCGGCGCATGGAACGCACTTTCGCGGACGTGGTCTAGGCGGGAGCACGAGAAGCCTCGCATGGGCGACCTGGTCATTCGCGCAGAAGGTCTGAGCAAGCGCTATCGCATTGGAGCCCACCCGCGCGCCTACCGCACGCTGCGCGAAAGCGTGGTGGAGGCGGCCGGTGCGCCGCTGCGTTGGGCGGGCGCCGCGATGCGCAGGCAATTGCGCGGCGCGGCCGGCGAGAACGAAATCTGGGCGCTGCGCGATGTCTGGTTCGAGGTCCACCAGGGCGAGGTGCTCGGGTTGATCGGGCGCAACGGGGCCGGCAAGAGTACCCTGCTCAAGATACTTTCCAAGATTACCGAACCGAGTGCCGGGCGAGTGCGTGTGGCCGGCCGCGTGGGTTCGCTGCTCGAGGTGGGTACCGGCTTCCACCCCGAGCTGACCGGCCGCGAGAACATCTTCCTCAATGGCGCCATCCTAGGCATGCGCCGCGAGGAAATCCTCAAACGCTTCGACGCCATCGTTGATTTCTCGGAAGTGGAACGCTTCATCGACACGCCGGTCAAGCACTTCTCGAGCGGCATGTATTTGCGCTTGGCGTTTGCCGTGGCGGCGCATCTCGACCCCGAGATCCTGCTGGTGGATGAGGTCCTGGCTGTCGGCGACATCCGCTTTCAGCAGAAGTGTCTGGGCAAGATGGAAACCGTCGGGCGCGAGGGGCGCACGGTGTTGTTTGTCTCGCACAATATGCCGGCCATCCTGCGCCTGTGCGAGCGCGCGATTCTGCTCGATGAAGGGCACATCGTGGCGGACGGGCAGGCGCAGCCGATTGTCGCGCGCTACCTCAACCTCGATCAGACGGTGCAGGAGACCATCGCCGAGGTCGAGTGGCCGCATCCGGCCGACGCCCCGGGCGAAGAGGGGGTGCGCCTGAAGGCGTTGCGCCTGCGCTCGGCAAGCGGCGCCCCGCAGGCCGAGTTCGACGTGCGTGAGCCGATCGAGGTCGAAATCCAGTTCTGGGTTTTGGACGAGGCGCCGAACGTCGTGCCGATGTTCCGCGTCTACAACGAACACGGGGTGTGCGTCTTTGCGGCCGCGCCCACCCACGACGGGCTGTTTGCCGGGCGCTCGCGCGCCGCGGGCACCTACACCGCGCGCTGCCGCATCCCGGGCGATTTCATGGCGGAGGGCACCTACGCCCTCGAGATCGCCGTGCGCACGCTCTTCCCGCGCCGCTTTTTCGTCCCGCGAGTCAAGCTGCTCAACTTTCGCGTCCACGACCGCGGCATGGGCGATTCGGTCAAGGGTGAATACCGCGGCGTGTGGCCCGGCACCGTCGCCCCCGTCTTTGACTGGCGGTCCGAATTCTCCCCGCGCGTCGAGTCGGCGGGATGAGCCATGCGCATCCTTCAGGTTCATCCGCTGCTGCGCGGGGATCGCCTCAGCCCGGTCGCCGGCGGTAAATCGCGCGTCTCCCTGCAACTCACCTCCTATCTGGCGGCCGAAGGTCACACGCTGTCGCTCTTTCCATATCCGGAGCGGCTGTTCGATGTGCCCCGCGCCCTGCGTCTGCCGAACGGGCTCACGGCGGCGCTGTGCCCCACCGCTATCCTGCCGACACGCCGCAGCCTGCCGGCGGATCTCGCCGCGCTGATGCATACGCGCCTTGCCGCCCGCCGGCCAAGTGGCGAGAACGGATCCTTCGACCTGCTTGCGTTGGATGCGCTGCGCCGCGCCCTCGCTGAACAGCAGCCTGAGATTGTCCACTGCCATCACACATTCTCAGATTTCCCTTTCTTATATCGAGGCCTCTCGGCCAAGGCGCCCCTCATTCTCACTCACCACTCCTATCAGCCCGCCGAGCGGATTGATCTGTACGACTGGGTGATCTTTGTCTCGCGCCGCTGGCAGCACGAGGTCGTCACGCGGACGGGGTTTCCGATCGACCGCACACGGGTCATTCACAACCCCGTGGCCGATGTATTCACCCAGGGAGAGGTGGTCCCCGCGCAGGTACGCCGGGGGCTGGCCTTCCTCGGCAATCTCATTCCACGCAAGGGACTTGCGCTGCTCCTGCGGGCCTATATTGAGAATCCGGATCTACGCGGGCATCCTCTGACAGTCTGCGGCACGGGCGAGGCCCAAGCGGAGTATCGCGAGCTGGCCGAGCGCCACAACCTTCCGGTTGAGTTTCGCGGGCGGCTCGCGCCGGAGGAGGTGCGCCAGGTCCTGGCGAGCTCGTGTGCCTTGGTCGTCCCCAGTCAATCGGAAGGATTCAGCGTGGCGATGCTGGAGGCGCTGTGCGTGGGAACCCCGGTGGTTGGATGGGGGCCGCAAGTTGAGGAACTCGAGGCGGCACTCGCGCAACCCGTTGGGGTCGCCCTGGCCTCGGACACCTCGGCCGACAGCCTGGCGGGGAGGATCTTGGGCGTCATCGAAAAGGTGAGCCGCAAGCAGTTGCCGCTCGAGGAGATCGCCCAGCGGGCGCGCGCGGCTTTCTCCATTGAGCAGGCAGGCATGGCCACCCTGCGCCTGTATCGCGAGGCCCAGGCCGGCCCTCCATGAGAATCCTGCGCGTGCATCCGTTCCTCAAGGCCGAGGCCACTTACCCGTTTGCCGGCGGGATGGCTCGCACCTCGCTGCGCCTGACCAAGGAACTCGCGCGCGCGGGCCATGAGCTGCTCGTCTTCCCGTATCCCGAGGGAATTGGGACTTCGACCCGCTGGGACCTGCAAGACCAGATCAGCGTGGCCGTGCAGCCGACGATGGCGTGGCCGGGTTGGCGTGGTTTGCCGCACGCGCTGCGCCGCGCGCGCAGGCTCGACCCGCCGCCCAGCGGGTGGCGCGAGGCGCTGAGCGAGGCCATGGCCGTCCACGCGCTCGACCAGGCCGTGCTTCACTTCCGGCCGGCGATCATCCACAACCACCTGCCGCGACGCCCGTTCCCGCGCCTGCTGGGCTCCTTGCCGCGGCGCGTGCCGCTGGTTCTCACCCACCATCACGGCGAGGCAGGTGAGGCGCTTGAGGTTTACGACCGCATTGTCTTCGTCTCGCAATCCCAATGCGATGAAATTCGCACCCAGGCCGGGCTGCCGGCGGACCGCCTGCGCGTCGTCCACAACCCGGTGGCCGAAACATTCGCCCAGGGACCCACGCCGAGCGCTGCCGAGCGCCAGGGCTTGCTCTTTTCGGGCGCGCTGCGCGACCGCAAGGGGCTCGACCTGCTGCTCGAGGCTTACGCCCTCGAACCGCGCCTCAACAATCATGTGCTGCATCTCTACGGGGAAGGTGCACAGCGCGAAGCCTACGAGCGCCAGGCTCGCGAGCAAGGTCTCAACCTCGAATTCCACGGCAAAGTAACGGTGGAGGACCTGGCGCACGCGCTGCGTGCGGCGCGGCTGCTGGTCAACCCCAGCCGCCTCGAGGGTTGGAGCGCCTCGATCAATGAGGCGCTGTGCTGCGGGCTGCCGGTCGTTGGCTGGGCGCCTCAGGTGCAGGAACTTGAGCAGCTGCTCGGCCTGCGCGTCGGGCTGCCTTTCGACGCGCGCACGCAGTCCGCGCGCGAATTGGCCGCGAGCCTCTTGGCAGCGCTCGAGGATGCACCACTTGCGGCCCTCACCGGGCAAACACTTTCGCGCGCTGCGCGCGAAAGCTTTTCGGCAGAGCGCTTTGTGCGCGGCTACCTGGCGGTGTATCAGGAATTGTTGTAATTCCAGCGGGCTCCTCGAGCGATGCCGGTCGAGACCGGCCGGATGGGTTGATGCGTTTAGCGCAGGCGTGGTAACCTCCCCACGCGCCATCTCGAGGGCGGCGGAGCGCGGGTTGAGGCTGCGGCATTTGTCTCCCCCCTCGTGCACATCCGGCATAACAAGGAACGGACCCACGGATCATGGGCGATCTCGTCATTCGCGCGCAGGACATCGGCAAACAATACCGCATCGGCGCCCGCCAACAGGGCTACCGCACGCTGCGTGACACCCTCGTCGATTCGATCGCGGCTCCGGCGCGCTGGGTAGGCCGCACGCTACGCCGTGGTTCGGCGCGCGCCGAGCAGGGCGAGTTGATCTGGGCGCTGCGCGAAGTCTCTTTCGACGTGCACCAGGGAGAGGTGCTGGGCGTCATCGGTCGTAACGGCGCCGGCAAGAGCACGCTGCTTAAGATCTTCGCGCGTATTACCGAGCCCACCACCGGCCGGGTCACGATGGCCGGCCGGGTGGGGTCGCTGCTCGAAGTGGGCACCGGCTTTCATCCGGAATTGACCGGACGCGAGAACATCTATCTCAACGGGGCCATCCTGGGCATGCGCCGCGAAGAGATCGCGCGTCGCTTTGATGAGATCGTGGCTTTCTCGGAGGTCGAACGCTTCATCGATACACCGGTGAAACACTTCTCGAGCGGCATGTACTTGCGCCTGGCCTTTGCCGTCGCCGCTCACCTCGACCCCGAGATCCTGCTGGTCGATGAAGTTTTGGCGGTGGGCGACGACCGCTTCCAGAAGAAGTGTCTGGGCAAGATGGAAAGCGTGGGCCGTGAGGGGCGCACGGTGATCTTCATCTCGCACAACATGCCGGCCGTTACGCGCCTCTGCCCGCGCGCGATTCTCCTGGATGAGGGGCGAGTGATTGCCGATGGAGAAGCGCGCGAGGTGATTGGGCGCTACCTGAACGCCGGGCGGGTCGAAAGCGGCGGCATGGAATGGCTCAGCGCCGACGAGGCGCCGGGGGATGCGACGGCGCGCCTCAAACACGTGCGCGTCTCCGACGCGCAGGGCAACCCCAAGACCCTCTTCACCATGCGCGAAACGATTGCGGTAGAGGTCGAGTACTGGCTGCTGCGCGGCAACTATCCGATGCTGCCGATGATCCAGGTCGTCAATCAGGACGGGCACAGCGTTTTTGTCTCGGCCGCCAATCACGATCCGGCCTACCGCGGCGCGACGCGCGAGCCCGGCCTGTATCGCAGCCGCTGCATTATCCCGGGCGACCTGATGACGGAAGGGTTGTTCTCGGTCGACGTCTGGCTGCGCGTGCTCTACCCGCGCCGCGTTTTCGTCCACGAGGCCAATCTGCTGACGTTCCGCGTGCAAGACACCGGCCTCGGAGATTCCACCAAGGGCACGTATCGCGGCGTGTGGGGCGGGGTGATCGCACCGCGCTTGGAGTGGCACACCGAGTTCCAACCGGGAGGACCAGCCGACCGTGCGGATATTGCAGATCCATCCCTTCCTGCGCGGTGATCGGATTGATCCGCGCGCGGGAGGTAAGTCGCGGGCGGCGCTCCTGCTCACCGAGTACCTCCTCGACCAAGGGCACGAGGTCGCGCTCTATCCCTTTCCCGAACGCCTCTGGCTTCAACCGGCTATGCTCGGCTTGCGTTCCGGGTCGCGCCTACCCGTGCTGCCCACCATGGCTTTGCCAGGCGCGAGGCACATGCTGGGGGCCGTGCGCCGCGCGAGCCGCGTGGCGCGCCAGATCCGGCAGGATCGCGGCTTTCAGGTGAGCCTGCTCTATTTCGAAGGGTTGCGCCGCGCGCTGGCCGATTTTGCCCCCGACATTATTCACTCCCATCAGCGGATAGCCCTCTTGCCGCTCATTCTGCGCGAGGTGTCCCGACGCCCGCCGGTGGTGTTCACCCACCATACCGGCGAGCCCGGCGAGCAACTCGACACGTACGAGCACGTGGTCTTCGTCTCTCGCGCGCTGCAGGACCTGGTCTGTGCGAGCACCGGTCTGGGGCGCGACCGAACGAGCGTCATCTACTACCCGATCGACGCGGCGTTTCTCCAGGCGCCACTCGTGCCGGCCGCGGCGCGTCGCGGGCTGGTTTTCGTCGGTGGGCTGACCGAGGCCAAGGGGGTGGACCTGCTGCTGAGCGCCTACCGCCTCGACCCTGAGCTGAACGACCATCCGCTGCATCTGTGCGGGGCGGGCGAGCGCGAACGGGAATTGCGCGAGTATGCCGAGCGCCACGGGCTGAATGTCGTCTTCGAGGGCCGCTTGTCCGTGGCCGAGCTGCGCACCGTGTTGGCGCACAGCCAGGCGCTGGTGAATCCCAGCCGGTTGGAGGGGTTCAGCATCGCGTTGCTCGAGGCGCTGGCCTGCGGAACACCCGTTGTGGGCTGGGCCGCTCAGGTCCGCGAACTCGAGCGGTGGTGGGAGACGCCGGTGGGCGCGCCCTTTGATGGACGGACCCAATCGGCCGGTGACCTGGCCGACGTGATTCGTGGCCTGCTCAACGGTCCCTCCCAAGGCGATGCGGCGCGCGCCACGATTGCGGCGCACGCCCGGCGTGACTTCACCCTCGAACGCTACGGCGAGCAGAACCTGCGTCTGTATCGCCAGGTGCTCGAGCGCCGGGCGGGGGGCTGAGAGAAAGAAGAGCCATCGGCCGAATCATGCGCGTGCTTGCCGTTCAACCCTTTCTTAAATCTGCAGCCGTCGACCCGATCACCGGGCCGGCGTATCGCTCCGCAACCCTCCTGGCGGAGGAGCTCATCCGCCGCGGGTGCACGCTGGACATGTTCCCTTCGCCGGAGGCCATCGGCACCGACTTTCAGTGGGCCGTCGCACCCGGCCTCTCAGCCCGCGTGTGGCCGACGATGGAACTGCCGGTGGCCGGGGATTTGCGTGTGCTGTTCTCCGCCGTGCCAAGGCTGCGTCCATTGCCTCGCTCTTTGCGGCAGATGGTCTTTGCCTGGATGGAATTGGCTGCCTTACGCCGCGCGCTGGCCAACGGCGCACCCGATGTGCTGCACGATCATCTCGGCATGAGACGCTTCATGGGGATGGTGCGCGCGCTGGGCGTGCGCACGCCGATAGTTCTGACTCATCCGGAGGGGTCGATCGAAGCGCGCCTTGAGTCGTATGCGGCGGTCATCTTCCCGAGCCGCATGGCCCTGGCTCGCAGCGGGCTGGCGGCACCGCGGGGGCGTGTTCTTCCGCCGCCGGTCGGCCCTGCGTTTCTAGGCGGCCCGACTGCGGCCTCTCCTGCCGCGAACACGCTCGTCTTTGTCGGCGGGCGGCGTGCCAAGCGCAGCCTGGAGGCGATCCTCACCGCACTGCGTGCCGACGAGCAACTGCGACGCAACTGCCGGCTGACGGTGTGCGGCGAGGTGGCTGCCAATGGGGATCTGCGCTCGATGATCGATGCCGACCAGTTGCCGGTGACCCTCAGCGGGGTGGTCTCGGCCGCGAAGTTGCGCGAGGTGTTCGACCGGGCCGCACTGCTCGTGCTGCCGGGCCAACCGGAAAGGGGCAGCCATGCCGCGCGCGAAGCAGCCTGCCGCGGACTGGCGGCTCTCACCTGGAATGCGCAAGCCGATGACCTGAACCTGGCCCTGGAGTTGCCCGCCGCGATGGGTCTCGTCGGCCGCGAGATGGAGCCTGAGCACCTGGCCCGGAGCATTCTGTCGGCGCTGGAGAGCGAGAGGGTCTCGCTGCCTTTCCGCAGTGAACTCTCGCGGCGCGCGCGCGATGTGTTTTCTGCGGCTCACTACGCCGATCGGCACCTGCAGTTGTACGCTGAGGTCAGCTGAAAGCCCGCATGGAGACTCCCATCGCGAGTATGTTCGATCGGCCGCGCCGGGCCCTCAAACGCCTGTGGCAACGCAGCCGGCCGCGGGCGGTCATCCTCATGTATCACCGCGTAGCGCAGGTGGCCGAGGACCCACACGGGTTGTGCGTCTCGCCGGCGCATTTTGCCGAACACCTCGACGTGTTGCGGCGGCGCTGCAGCGTTATCCCCCTGCGGGAGATGCCGGCGCGGCTGCGCGAGGGCAGGCTTCCGCGGCGCGCGGCGGTGATCACCTTCGACGACGGGTATGCCGACAGCCTGTACGCGGTGCGCCCGCTGTGCGAACGATTCGACCTCCCGGCCACGGTGTTCGTGACCGCCGGATACCTGGATGGGCGGCGTGAATTCTGGTGGGATGACCTCGAGGCGCAGACGCTCGGACGCGGAGTGACCGCCACGCGGGATCTCGAGCTTGAGGTCCATGGCGAACGTCTGACGTGGCCGACCGGCACGCCGCTGCGCGCGGTTTACGACGCGCTGCACATGCGCCTGCGTCCGGCAACGGCCGAGGTGCGGGAGCAAGTGTTGAACGACCTGGCCCATAGGCAGGGGACCGGCCGCAGCGTCCGCGAAGACCACCGGCCACTCATCGAAAGCGAATGCCGCCAGCTTGCGGCGAGCCGCCGGGTCGATGTCCAAAGCCATACAATTCATCACTTGTGGCTGGCGGCTCATCCGGCGGCGGTGCAGGCATACGAACTACGCGAGAGTCGGCGGCGCCTGGCGGAGATCACCGGCCGGCCGATCACGGTGCTTGCCTATCCCTATGGCTTCCGAGACGCGGTGGCCCCGGGCACGCTTGCGCTGGCGCGCGAGGCGGGCTATTCTGCCGCGTGCGCCACAGTGCGCGGCCAGGTCGTGCGCGGCGCGGATCCGCTGTGGCTGCCGCGCCACGTCCCCGGCGATGTCGACGGCGAGGAACTCCTGCGCCGGCTGAATGGGTTCTTTGACGACTTTGCCGCGCCGCACCCGCCGCGGGGCGGCGCGCCACGAGGCACTCCCGAGGCGAACGACAAGGAGCTCATGTGATCGCCACTCTCACCTCACTGCCACGGCGCATGTGGCGCGCCGTCGTCGGGCACCTGCGCCCCGCCCGCCGCTCGAAATACCCGCGGCGCATTCCCGGGCTGACCACGCTCGCGGCGAGGCTGCGCCTGGGCTTCGGCGCCCAACCGCTTTCGGTTGTGTCCGGCTCCGACCGCGGGCCATCGATCCATCGCTACTATCTCGACCTGTTCATGCGCGAGTTTGCCGCCGATATTCACGGCCGCTGCCTGGAATTCCAGAACGATCAGTACACCACCCGTTTTGGCGAAACGCGCGTCAGGCATCTTGATATTCTGCACAAACAGGGGTCAGGCACGAGCAAACAGGCCACGATCGTGGCCGATCTGCTAGCGCCGAACGACGTGCCCTCAGCCTCCTACGACACGATCATCTGCACCCACACGCTGCACATTGTCGAGGACCCGCCGCGCTTCATGGACGAGCTGCGCCGGCTCTTGGCGCCAGGCGGCGTGCTGCTGCTGGGCGTGCCGCATGTTGCCGGCATCCAGCCGTGGTGGCACGAGCTGTGGCGCTTCACACCCGAGGGATTGGCCTGGCTGGGGGCGCGTTCATTCGGCGCCGGAAATGTTACACTTCGTTCATACGGCAACACGCTCACCGCGGCCGGGGCCATGCGGGGCCTCATCGCCGCCGAATTCAGTTCACGCGAGCTCGGGCTGCACGACGAACGCTTTGCAGTTGAAGTGTGCCTGCGTGCCGTGAAGGCCTGACGGGCGCGCCTGCGCGCTCCCCCTAATTACCTTCCCGCTCGGAGAGTACCTTGGCCAAGACGAAAGTCCTTGTGGTGGGCTCCGGCCAAGCCGGGGCTGTCAAGCACGTCCCGGCTTTCGCTCAGTGCCCGGAAATCGAAGTGGCCGGCGTGTGCGACCCGGACCTCGCTCGGGCGCAACGTGTGGCACGCGAGCACGGGCTGGCGGGTGCATTCACCTCGCTCGAGGAGGGCCTGGCGGCGACCGGTGCGACGATCGTCTCGATTTGCACACCGCCCCAGACGCACCGCGACCTGGCGATCTATGCCCTGGAGCATGGCGCACACGTCCTGCTCGAGAAGCCCTTTACCATCACGTTGCGTGAGGCGGCCGAGGTGATCGCGGCCCAAGAGAAGACGGGCCGCAAGCTCTCGGTAGTGCATCAGAACAAATTCAACTGGGGCGTCATGGAGATGCAGAAGATCGTCCAGCGCGGCGACGCCGGACGCGTGCTGCACCTGGGGCTCACCTGGATGACCAACGGCGACCAGGACCGCATGGTGATCGACCCCAACTTCTGGTGCCACTCGATCCCGGGCGGGCGCTGGGCCGAGTCGCTGCCTCACCAACTGTATATCGCTTACGCGCTGGTCGGCCGGATGCGCCTGTTGTATGTGGCCGGACGCAAGACCACCGACAAGTGGCCGTGGATGGCCGCCGATGAGGTGGATGTGGTGCTCGAGAGCGAGCCGGGCTACGTCAACCTCCGTATGTCGGCCAACCCGCAGGAAGCCAAGCGCCGGATCAACGTGCTGCACGGCACCAAAGCCTCCTACATGTTCAGCTACAAGATCGCCATGCCCCTGGCCGAACGGCCGCGCGCCAAGCGCGCCGGCGAATACCTGCGCCGCTACCTGGCCCTGCGCCTGCGTGGCGGGAGCGAACCCAAGGTGGTTCCTTCGCCGCACGAGCGTCTCATTCGCCAATTCGTCGACTACGTGTTGCACGATGCCCCCAACCCCACCTCGCCCGAAGAGGCCTATCACGTCGAGGAATTGACCGAGCTCTTCGGCCAGGAGCTCGATCGGCAGATGGGGCGCCGGCCAGGTTAGGGCCCCTGCGATGCCCGCTTCTGGCTCGACCTCGGTGCACCTGCACTTCCGGCCGGATGCCTCCGGCGATGGACGGGTGGAGGCCGATGCCTGGCACGAAGCTCTGCATCCCGCCGATTGGGACGAAGCCCTGCGCCTCCTCAAACGCATCAATCTGTCGACCACCCCCACCGGGGAGCGGCTGGCCTCACTCGTGACCGTGGATGGGTTCGAGCCGTGGTGGTTCGTTCAGGACCGCCTCTTCCGCTTCACGCTGCTGCCGCTCACGCGTTACCTTCCGGTCCTTGCGCGACTCGCTGGCGCCAACGAGGCTCAACTGATCGATGCACCGGCCGAGGCGCGGCGTGCGCTGCAGCCGCTGTCGGGCCGGGCCGGGTTCCCTCGCTTTACGTTTGTGGGCGGCCATGCAGCGGACTCGCCATCCCGCCGCCTCAGCGCTTGGCTCGGCCAAGCGGCAGTGCGGCTGGTTTCGAATCTGGCGCTGGTCGGCTTCCGCCTGACGCGCCGCGATACGGTCCTCTACACCATTGACATTGTCAGCCCGGGGCTCGACCACGATTTCCGGATCGGCCCGCTGTACGCGGAGCTGCGGCGGCGTGGGTATCGCTTTGCCGAGTACACGCACAGCCTCTCACCGCGCATGGCCCTGGGCAACATGCTGCGCCTCCGGCGCCCGGCCGTTGTGCTCGAGGCCTTCGACGACGATCCCCGCGCTACATATCCGCTCCCGCGAGCCGCGCAGCCTATGGGCGCAGCCGAGGGAGGAACGCTCGAAGATCGGATGTTGCGCGCGGTGGCGCTCGAGGTGCTAGGCTGGTGTCAGGCCTCGGCCGCGCGCTATCGCGCGTTGCGGCGTGCTCTCGTGCGCCAAGGTGCGCGGCGGGCAATCGTCTTCGATGATAACCGTCACAACCATGAGCTGGTGGCCGCCTGCCACAGCCTGGGGCTCAAGGTGCTCGGATTCCAGCACGGCGTCTTCAATCGCTTTCACACCGGCACCATGGCCTACGGGTTCGAAGGCGCTCGGTCGCATGCCTTCGACCTGTACGGTGTGTGGGGTCCGCTCTTTCGCGAACGGCTCTTGGCCGGAAGCCACCTGTATGAGGCCGACCGGGTTGTGGTGTGCGGGCCGTTACGCGCACCACGAGCGGAGCGGCCTGAACCGGCGCGAAGCTTGGGGCGGCCGCGCGTACTGCTTGTCTCCGAGCCGCTCGCGCGTAAGGCGGAAGTGCGTAACTATCTCGAGATGCTCATCCGCAGTGGGCGCTTTGAACTATGTGTCAAGCTGCGACCCGGTGAGGACCCTACCGGGCTGCGTGCATATGGGATCGACCCTGCCTCGGTGCACCTGCTGCAAACCCCTACCGTCTACGAGGCCTTCAGCCAGGTGGATCTGGCGCTGGGAACGTACAGCACGGTTCTTTATGAAGCGGCCCTCAGTCTCATTCCAACAGTCTGGTTGCGCACGGCCATTGCCTATGGTCGCGAGCTCGCCGAGGAAAGCCTGGCGGAGGCGGCCGAGGATCCGCAGCAGGTTGTTGCGGCGGTCGATCGGGCCCTCCGCCTCCCACAAGAAGAACTGAGACGCCGGCGCGACCGCATCTGGTCGAATGCGACGGAGGATGGTGCGCGCCGATTGATTGAGACGGGCGAGGCCCGTCTGTGGCCCGAACTTGTCCACCAGGGGCGTAGCCGATGACTCCCCGTGTGGCATTCGTCATCCCGTACCTGCGTTCGCGCGGGGGATGGCAGACCGCGGCGCTGGGTGCCGTCCGCGCGCTGGCGCGCCACGTCGAGCCGGTGCTCGTCGTTGCGCAGGCCGATCTCGATAGCGCGCGGGCACTGCTGCCCGGGTACGAAACACACGTCCTTCCGGATGTTCAGCCGGCCAGCGCAGGAATCTGGCCGGTGGCCCGCACGCTCGCAGCCGCGAGCATCGGCCTGCGCCGCCTGCCCCCCCTGCGCGTTGAACTGGTGCACGCGCTGGAAGCCTTTCCGGCGGGCGGGGTCGCGCGAATGCTGGCGCGGCGCGAAGGCGTCCCCTTCGGCCTGACGGCTCATGGCACCTACGCCGTTGTTTGGAAGCGCTGGCCGTTCCTCTCCTCGGCCTACGCCCGCGTGTTGCACGAGGCGGCATTCGTCTGCCCGATCTCTCACGGAACGCTGGCGCGCATGCAGCGCGAATTCGCTTCGGCGCTGAGGGCGGCGCCGTGTGAAGTCGTGATCGAGGGAACGGATATCACCGAGCGTGTTCCGCGCGAAGAAGGCGAGGCCCACCCGTGGCCGAAGGTGCCCACCCTCATTTCGGTTGGCAACCTCAAGCCGCGCAAGGGCTATCACCTCAGCCTGCAAGCCTTCGCGCGCGTTCAGCGCTCGCTGCCGCAGGCGCGCTACCAGATCGTCGGCGGCGGGCTCGGCGGCCGCTACCACGAACAGCTCTTGGCGCTCATCCAGCGTCACGGCATCCGCGGGGTGGAATTCGTCGGATCGGTGGGAGAGCAGGACCTGGCCTCCCACTACCGTTCGAGTTCCGCCTTTGTGCTTCTCTCTCAGGAACAACGCTTCGCCTTTGAGGGATTCGGCTTGGTCTTTCTGGAGGCCGGCGCGTTTGGTCTGCCGGTCGTTGGCAGCCGCACGGGCGGCATTCCCGACGCAGTGCGCGACGGTGAGACGGGCTTTCTGCTCTCGGCCGAGGATGTCGATGGGGCGGGGGATGCAATCCTACGCCTGCTTGTGGATCGCGACCTGTCCCAGGGCATGGGCCGGGCGGGGCGGGCGTTGGCGGAATCATTGACCTGGGCACGCTATGCGACCCAGCAAGCCGAGGTCTATCAGCGCGTCTTGACAACGAAACCAGGCGGATCCTCGACGTGAGAATCGCATACCTGGCCTCCGCGGCGATCCCTTCGACCTCAGCCAACAGCCTGCAGATCCTCAAGATGTGCGAGGCGATGATTGGCGAGGGCCATGCCGTGACGCTCCTGGCACCGCGAATGGCTGCCGCTGACGAGCCAGACAGCGATATCGTGGGCGAATACTACGGGCTGCGCCTCGTGCCTGCGATGCGTCGTGTGAAGACTCCGTCGCTGGTCGGCCGGCGCGGCCTGGCCTGGCGCATGGCGCAAACCGCACGGCAGCTCGCGCCGGATATCGTCTACACACGCGGCGTGGATTTTGCGCTGGCCGCGTCCTGGTACCAGCAGCGCGTCGTTCTTGAACTACATCAACTGCCGAGCGGACGGCTCGGCCCCCTTTACCTGCGCCTTATCGTGCGCAGCCCGAGATGCCGACGGTTGGTATTAATCACCCCGCGGCTGCACGAGTTGCTGGTCAACGCGATTCCCTCTGCGCGCCAAGTGGAAACCCTCGTGGCCGGTGACGCGTTCGACGATGTAAAGTACCGTGCGCTTCCTGACCCGCACCAGGCGCAACGCGCGCTGGGCATCGCGGTGCGCGGGGTGGCCGCGGGTTACTTCGGCAGCGTTGTTCCAGGGCGTGGGCTGGAGACCATCCGCACCATGGCCCGCGAATTGCCCGAGGTCTGTTTCCTGATCGCCGGCAGTTCCGAACGACCATCCGACGAACTGCCTGCCAACGTCCTGTGGCTTGGGCACATTCCGCCCGCACAGGTGGCATTGCATCAGGCAGCCTGTGATGTCCTGCTCATGCCCTATCAGACTCGCGTCAGTGTTCAGGGAAAGGGCGATACGGCCGAGGTCATGAGCCCGCTCAAACTGTACGAGTACATGGCGGCCGAGCGGTTGATCCTCTCGAGCGACCTGCCCGCGCTGCGGGCCATGCTGAATGAAGGAAACAGCCTGCTGCTGCCGGCCGAGGATCCATCCGCCTGGGTCGCGGCGCTGCGTCGTTGCCTGCACTCGCCCGATCTGCGCCGGCGCCTGGCCCACCAGGCTCGGCTGGATGTGGCGCCCTACACGTGGCGCAACCGCGCGCGGACGGTCCTTGCGGACCTTGAAGGCGGAGCGCGATGAGCGGCCGCGACAAGCCCAAGGCGTGGGGCACACTACGCCTGGGATACGTTGCGCGCTCGCGCGTCCCCTCCGACCTGGCCAACAGCCTGCAGGTGATGAAGATGTGCGCCGCATTCGCGGCGCAGGTGCAGGCGGTCGACCTGATCATCCCATTTCGCTGGGATGATTGGCGCGTGACGCGCACGGACGGCGCATCGCTGTGGGCGCGTTATGCAGTGACCCGCCGCTTTCACATTGCGCGGATGCTGTATCCCCACTGGAAGGATCGATTCGAGGTGCGCGGGTTTTCGTTGGCGGCCACGGTCCGGGCCGCCGTGCGCCGCTACGACCTGGTCTACTCGCGCGATGTGTGGACGGCTTACTGGCTGGCGCGCATGGGCCGCGCGGTGGCCTTTGAAGCCCATAACCTGGCGGAAGAGCAGCGCTACCCGGTGTGGCACGCCCTGCTTCACCTAAGGCCGCTGCTGGGCGTCTTCTGCATCTCGGGTGCGCTGGCCGAGGCTTACGCCGATGCGGGCGCGCCGCGTGAGGTTCTGCATGTCGTGCCCGACGGCGTAGATCTCGAACGCTTTGACTCGCCATTGGCCAAAGATGAGGCTCGCCGCAGGCTGGGCTTGCCGCTCGATCCGCCGATCCTGTGTCACTCCGGGCATCTCTATCCGGGGCGGGGCGGCGAGGAAGCAATCGAGGCATTGGCCGAATTGCCGCAGGCCGTTCTGGTCATGGTAGGGGGCCGCGCGGAGGATATTGGCCGCCTGCAAGCTCTCGCCGCCAAGCAGGGCGTAGCCGAACGCGTGGTATTCACCGGCCAGGTGCCCAACAGTTCAGTGCCGCTGTACCTGTGGGCGGCAGATGTGTTGGTGATGCCCTATACTTCGCAGACGCCGACGGTGCGCTACATGTCGCCGCTGAAGATGTTCGAGTACATGGCCGCCGGCCGCCCGATCGTCGCCACCGACTTTTCCGTGGTGCGCGAAGTCCTGCGCGACGGGGAAACGGCCTTGCTCGTGAAGCCCGACAGCGCTGAGGCGTTGCGCGAGGGGATCCTAGAGTTGCTGAGGGACAGTGCGCGGTCGAAATCCCTTGCCTCGAGGTGCCTCGAGCAGGTGAAGGAGTACTCTTGGACGCGACGAGCGCAACGGATTCTCTCCGCCCTCTTGCGCTGAGCCAATCCTCGCACGGTTTCTATGGATGCAAGGCAACAGGGATTCGCAAGTGCACTTCACGGTTGACTGGGGACATTTATGGCTTCGCCAATGGGGGTGCAATTTGCCGAATTGGCTGGGCTCACAACTCTCGTTCCGGGAGTCTGACACATGGCCATGACGGCCGGGGCTTGGATCCTTCTTCTGGCAAAGGCGCTGGTTGCATACGTCCTCCCCGGGTTTGCGGCGCAGAGCATGTTCAGACTGAAAGGGCTCGGGTGGGGCGGAAGAGTGATTCTGGCCATGAGCCTGTCGGTCATTGGCGTCCCCTTCGTGTTTGTTGCCGTGGGCAACTTCCTCCCCTTCAGGCCAAGCCTAGCACATGTCATCATCATGAGCTTGGTGCTACTGACAGCCGGAGTCTTGCTCCGGGCGACCAAGAAGACACCACAGATCGAGTTCCGCCCGCGCAATGGGGGGGCGTGGCCGCCGTCGAGGGCGGAATGGATTCTGGCTTGCGGATTCGTCCTCGGCTTCGCGGCGCTGGTCAGCTTGCCGCGCCTGGAGATGCTTGTCCATGGCAATCAGGCTGGCGTCGCCGCAACCTGGGATGAGTATTGGCATATCGCCGAACTGACATCGGTTGCGCGCAGTGGCATCCCTCCCCGCCACTACTTCTTCCCAGATGTCAATTTGGCGTATTACTACTGGTCTTGGGTGTTGCCTGCGGCTCTCGCAAACCAATTCATCGGTCAAGTATCACTGGCCAGGGCGCTAGCCATTCATGGCTACCTCCAGGTCGCGATGTTCCTGGGGCTTGCTTATGTCCTGGTGCGCGCTAACACGCACACACGACTTGCCCGAGTTTTGGGGATGGGCTTCTTCTCGTTTACTGGCGGCTTCGACTACTTTACGACAATGGGGCAAGCGAACGAGTGGTGGCAAACAGAGGTCCGCTGGTTGCGTTCTGATATCCAGCTATCATCATTCCCCACCATCTACGAATACGTCCCGCAGCACCTCGCCGGTGGCTTTGCAGTGCTGCTTGGCCTCGTCTTGTGGCGACATGTCCGGGTTAACTCTTGGATCAAGGCGGCTTGCCTGGGAGGACTCATAGCATTTGCATTCGGAACGAGCGCTTTCGTTGCCTTCTTTGGCCTTGTCGCGCTTGTGATATGGGCCTTGATGTACCGGAGGGTCTTCCGCCACTGGAAAGCGGTCGGGATCGCGGCGACCGCCGCCGGCATTCTTGTCTTTGGCGCGTGGCGACAGACACTGCTGACGCTGAGTCATTCGGGAGGCATCGTCCTGAGCGATTTCCGCGTTCCCTTTGTGGAGCTGTTCTATGGCATAGCGTCGGGCAAAGCTGATCTGGTCGACAGGTTCTTGACTCTCCTTGCTTTCCCGGTTGTTGGCACTTGGATCATGCTTGTTGAGTACGGGCTTATGTCCGCCATCTTCCTGTCATGGCTTCTGTGGCGGGGGTGGCGAGAGCGCGGTGTTTGGCTTCGATTGGCTGCGGTTTTTCCAATTGCGTCGCTGGTGCTGGTGTTCCACCTACGTATTCAGGACGGAGGTGGCAACTTCGCCATGCGCGGCTTCATCCCCGCCCAAATTCTCATGGCGGTGGTCGCGGCGCATGCGGTTGATGCGTGGCCCCTCGCGAAGATGAAGCGTGGGATACGCGTCCTTTTCGGCTACTTTTTATTGGCTGTCTTTGTTGTCAGCGGGGTATCCTGGGGTCTGGACCTTCAGCAACTTGCCCGCGATCCCGTGGGAAGCGCCCTGCATGTCAATGGCGTGGTCAAGTTCCTTCGCCTCAATATTGCCGCTGAGCCAGGTTGGCCCGACGAACTTGAATACATACACTGGCTGAATGCAAACACCGCGGAGGATTCGCTGATTGTTGAAGGCGATCCGCTACCAAAAGATGATTCTCGTTTCCGCATGCTTGAGCGGATGCGGTTCATGTCAGTGTCGGGCGCACGCGTTCTCAAGTATGGCGACAACGACCTTGATTTGGCTCCTGCCAACCTTGCGGAGGGAAGCGGCCAAGGTGACAGCGAAAGTGACGTGTTAGAACAAGCCCTGCATTCAGACTACGCGCAGTCGACAAGCTTCCCGATCTTTCTGGTGGCGCGCTCGGAGCGGTATGATGGAGTGGGAGCTGTCGTCTACAAGGACGAGCATGTTACGGTGTACTCGATCGCGCGTGACTGATTTGACTCTTCAGGCGTCGTTGTTTCCTCATCTGGTGCCATAGCCCAATGCAAATCAGCGACAGCCTAGTGGCTCGATCGTTGAATTGACCTGCGTCTGACTCCTTCCTTGGCCCCGGCCGGTTTGCCGCGGGTCGTTCTCGTCATAGTGGGCGATCGCGCGGAGGATTTCTCCCGCCTGCGGGCGCTCGCCATAGGGCTGAGCGTTGCTGAGCGTGTGGTACTTATCGGCAAGGCGCTCAATATCGCAGTGCCGGAATACCTGTGGGCAGCGGACGTGTTGGTGATGCCGTATACTTCGCGGACGCCGACGGTGCGTTACATCTCGCCGCTCAAGATGTCCGAGTACATGGCCGCCGGACGGCCGATTGTTGACACCGACGTCCCCGTGGTGCGCGAAATCGTGCGCGACGGGGATACGGCACTGCTCGTGAAGGCCGACAGCGGCGAGGCCCTGCGCGAAAGCGTGGCGGCGATTCTTGGCAATGCTGGTCTTGCTCGGAAGATGAGCCTCACGCTCTTGGATCAGGCCAAGAGCTATTCCTGGAAGGCTCGGGCCCGGAGGATTCTGGCGCTGACCATGGGCCAAGGCGTCGGCCCCGCGTGAAGGGGGTCGACATAGAATCCCACCAATGAATCCGCGGAGGACGGGAAGGGGCGAGGCGGTGAGGGGAGCGCGCTCATGTGGGGTGGTTTGGCCGGACTGGTTCTGATCGCGGCGGCAATCTGGTTGGGGTGGTACGCCTCTTTTCTTGGATTGTGCCGACGCGTACTGCTCGCCTTGGTCATGGCGCAGCTGCTTACCATGGCGCAGATTGTGCTTACTTTGCTCATTCTCGGGTTAATGGGTCGGTTGTTGGCGCCGACAGTTGCAGTGACCAACTTGGCCATCGCTTCCGTCGTGTGGATTGTGTTGGTTTATCCCCGGTGGAAAGGCATCGTTGGAGTTCAACGCGAATGGCTCACCGAGGTACGGCACGCGAGGCTCAACTTGGGAGCCAAACTGTGTCTGGTCACATTTGCGGCGATCGTGCTGTGGAATCTCTTCACAGCGTGGTACCTCCCGCCGCGTGACTGGGACAGTCTCGCCTACCATTTGCCGATTGCGGCAACGTACTACCAGGAACACACGATCCGGCTCATCCCAAGCCCCTCTGTGTGGGTGAGATACTATCCAATCGACGGTGAGCTGCTGCAACTCTGGAATGTCATGTTCGTGCGGGATGACCGTCTGATTGAGATTGCCTTTCTCCCCGCCATTGTTACCGGCCTCCTCGCCGTCTATGGGTTAGCCAGAGAGCTGGGGGCCAGCAGGTCTTCTGCGGTGCTTGGCGCTGCGATCGTGGCGTTTGCCACCGGGACGCTGGTCGAAATGGCCATGTCACTCAATGACGCCCTCTTGGCTGCCTTGGTAGCGATGGGAATGTACATTGTTGTTGCGTTGCTGCCGCATCGCCGCTTCGTCGGCGGCTCAGCGACATGGATCGCAGCCGCGGGTGTCGGAACAGCTGGCGGACTGTGCGCAGGAGTGAAGTTCAACGGGGCGGTGTATTCGGTTGGGCTTGTTGTCCTGTTCGTCTACTCTGCAATTGCCTCTCGGCGCCACGGCGAAGGGGGTAGGGCATCGAAAGCTCGTCCACTCATCGGATCCTTGGCAGCGATCGTTTTGATTGGGCTTGCGCTCAGCATATACCCTCTCGTGCGTAATGTCATGAGCGCAGGCAATCCTCTCGCCCCGTTTGATGTGAGCTTGGGTAGGTGGCGGTTGTTCGAGGGCCAGAAGCAGATTGAGGAGTTCATTGGATGGACGACCCCGCCCGAGGTGGTCGACAAGGGGGTACTCGCCCGTTTCCTCTATGTTTGGCGGGAGCCCACAGGCTCCGTCTACGATCTTTCATTGGGAGGGCTTGGAGGGGGATGGTTTGCCGTTGGTCTGCCCGCCGCCCTCGTTTGGCTTGGCTACGCCATCCTCCAGAGGCGAACCGTCGACCTCATGCTGTGCGGACTCCTAGTCGCGGGTGTCATGGCTACTCCGGCCCCATGGAATGCCCGCTATATCCTGCCGATCCTCATCTTTGGCGGCCTGTCAACGGCGCTCATTCTCGACCGGCTCGTTCCATTCGTGCGTGCAAGTGTCAGCGGGGTGATCGTTGTTCTTGCGCTGCTGTCCGTCGCCGGTGCCGTGCCGCCATATAGCACCGGAGCCGATGATCTCATCGGTGTCATCACGGCCTCCGATAGCCGGGATCGATCAAGCCCTCAGTTCATGCATCCCACATGGGGGCGAGAAGCATTTCGCTGGATTGATGAGGAAACCAAAGCACGTCCTGCGACCATCGCCTACGGCAAGCTCGTTCCCTTCATTTACCCCTTGTATGGGACCAATTGGCGGAACAAAGTTGTGCACCTACTCCCCCAAGGGCAGCTGGATTGGACGGCGACCTTGAGTTCTGGCGGAATAGAGCTGGTCATTGTGAATCGTGACACCCCGAACTACGAATGGACGCTTACCGACGATTCATACGAGGTTGCGATCGAGGACGGCTCCTATGTTGTCTTTCGGCGAACGCAGTAGACCGAGGGCCCATCTTGGGCGCTATTTGCCCAGCGCGGTCTTCGGCCTTGCGGTCCTCGTGCTGGCCGGCATCTACTTGATTCTGCCACAGCGACTCACGTCCCTCGCCCATACCATTTACTGGCTTCGGGACTTGGCTGCCCAATTGCTCGGGACGTAGCTCGACCGCTCTAGGGGCCTGGGTCGAGGTTGTGGTGGAGCCCATGAGACATGGTGGGGTCATGCTGGCGTCCCTTCTCATTGGATTGCCATTGGCCTATTGGTCGCCGGGCTCTCTGACTTTCTTTGGGATCGGACTCAACAACACGCGCCGTGTTGGGCACACTCTTGCGTCCATTGTCGCGTCTCTCAACATTGTGCCCAATTCTGTCGCCAGGCCCAGCGGCCTCTTCCATCTTCGACTTGCCCAATTGGTGTTCTTGGGTATTATGTTGACCCTGGGCATCGCCGGCGAGAATCTTCGCCGCTCATGCGCCCAGGCAGTTGCCCTTCGAACACGAGTGACAGTTGACCCCGCCTCTCGACCGGTGGCTTCGCGGACACTAATCCGGTTGGTACCCGCCGCTTTGGGCTTGTTCGTCTTCTACATGACGCGCCCCACCCCCGTGCTTCATGTGAGCCGCGTTTGGAATGGGCCGAAGGCGCTTATCCGAATCGCCATCGTTCCTGGAGTCTGACGAATGGATCCAACGCCCGGCGTGTGGTTTCTTCTGGCTGGCAATGTGGCCCTGGTCTATCTCCTGCCCGGATTCGCCCTGCAGAGTGTGGTAAAGCTTCGCGGAGTCGGGTGGGGCGGGAGGATCGTGCTGGCAATCTGCCTTTCGATTGTCGTGGTTCCATTCTCGTTTGTGACGGTGGGAAACGTAATGCCCTTCCGACCAAACATGATCCACTTGTGCATACTGAGCGCGATCCTGCTGTTGGGCGGACTCGCTCTCAAGGTTGCCGGCAGGCGCCCGACTATTGTCTTCCGCCCGCGGAACGCGGGAGCTTGGCCGCCGACGCTCGCAGAATGGATCCTTGCTGCGTGCTTCGTGATTGGGTTTGCAGCTCTGGTGAACCTGCCGCGAATCGACATGTTGGCGCATGGCGATCAGGCCGTTGTCGCCGCAACCTTCGACGAGTACTGGCATATCGCGGAACTCACCTCGTTGGCGCGCAGCGGCATCCCGCCCAGCCATTACTTTTTCCCCGACTCGAACCTGGTCCATTACTACTGGTCCTGGGTGATTCCCGCCACGGTGGCAAATGGGCTCGCGGGGCACGTCGCGCTCGCGCGGTCCATGGCAGTGCAAAGTTTCGTCCAGGTGGTTATGTTTCTGGGGTTGGCATACGTATTGATCCGGGCAAACACCCGCTCGCGACTTGCACGGGCTATGGGCATTGGCTTCTTCTCGATAATTGGGGGATTCGACTACTTTACAACCATGACGAAGGTTGAGCAGTGGCAGGGTGATGTTCCCTGGCTGCACTCGAGATTGGAATTCTCGTCCTTTCCGACTCTTTATGAATACGTGCCCCAGCACCTGGCTGGGGGATTCGCTGTGTTGGTCGGCCTTGTTGTCTGGAGGAATGCGCGGGCCAACAAGTGGATCAGGGCTGGAAGCATAGGGGTGTTGCTTGCCTTTGCGTTTGGAACGAGCGCATATGTCTTCATGTTTGCCGTTCTGGCTCTGGCCGTCTGGGGGTTCCTGTACAGGCGAGCTGTCGTCGGGAAAGGGATGGTAACCACGCTTGGCATGGTGGCTGCTTTGCTCGTGATAGGAGGATGGCGACAGGGTCTTCTCACGCTAAGCCACTCTGGTCACATCGTACTGAGCAACTTCCGGGTGCCCTTGGTTGAGTCATTCTTGGGGGTCACGACGGGAAGCGTGGACTGGGTCGATCGTGTCCTGACTCTGTCGACGTTTCCCGTTGTCGGTACGTGGATCATGTTGATTGAGTATGGCGTCGGGTTTGCAATCTACTTCTGGTGGCTTGTGTCGCGGAGATGGAGGGAGCAGGGGGTCTGGGGAAAATTCGGAGCCGTCTTCCCGATCCTTTCTCTCTTCTTGGTATTCCTGCTGCGCGATGATGGTGGCGGCAACAATTTCGCCATGCGCGGCTTCATTCCGGGGCAGATCATCATGGCAGTATTCGCGGCCGAGGCGGTTGATCATTGGAATCTGACTAAGATGGGATCTGGAACTCGAGTTGCCATGGGGTACGCCATCGTCACCGCCATCCTTGCTGGCGGAGTCTCTTGGGGTATCGGATTGCAGACGCTGGCACGCGGCCCACTGGGAAGCGCCTTCCAGGTCGAGGACAAAGTGAGAATGCTAGGCGTCGATTTGGCAAGTCGGCCGCGTTGGCCCGCATTCCTGGATTACATTCATTGGATCAATGCGAATACTCCGGAGGACGCGCTTGTGATTGAGGTGGGCCCGCTTCCCGAGGACGATCCCAGATTCCGCATGCTCGAGAGGATGCGGTTCGTTGCGCTGAAGGATGCGCAGCGGCTGACCTGGGCTTTTCACGATTTCGAGTTGGCCCCTGCGGACCTCGTCACGCGTGTGGGCGACCCGAATGATGATGAAGATGTGCTCGAACAGGCCAGGCAAAGTGCCTACTTCCGCTCGCGCCACCCTCCCGTATATCTTGTTGCGCGGGGCGGGCAGTACAGCGAGTTCGGTGTACCCGTCTACCAAGATGAATTTGCTGCGGTATACGAGATATCTTTGAAATGAACCGTATCGGACGAAACGCGGCAGTCTGACCAAATGGATCCTCGAGCCTGGGTAACGATGACCCTCGCGTTACTATATGGGAGGTCCGCCCAACTTCTCGTCGAAGGTTGTTTCCTTGGCACCGATGCCTCCACCTGGGCGCGCCTGGGGTGGTTCGGCCTGCTCACGCCGCCCATCATCGTCGACGAGATGGGCTGCATCCCCTTTGAGGCTGAGGCAGCCAACCTGTTCATGCAACTCATCCCGTCCCGCCACGAACGCGGATCGGATATCGTCACCTCCAACAAGACGTTCTCTATCTGGGGCGACGTCTTCGGAGACCCGGTTCTTGCCGCCGCGATGATCGACCAGCTCGCCCACCATGCGGAGATCCTGTCGCTGAAAGGTAGCCCTACTGCCCTCGAGACAAGAAGGTTGCCGGCTCCATAGTGAAGGGATCCTCCACACTGGCTGCTGGGCGAACCCTCAGTTGGAGGGGTGGGTCGAAACTTGACCGGTCAAGGCGGTTCGGTTCTTGACCTCTGTTGACGAGCGAACGCTTCTTTCAAGTGCCTCGTGTGTGGTCGTGGAGTGAGGCACTCGCCAAGGTAGCTATTGTTCCAGGAGTCTGACACATGGCCATGACGGCCGGGGCTTGGATCATTCTGTTTGTCAAGATCGTTATTGCGTACATCCTTCCCGGGTTTGCGGCGCAGAGTATTGTCAAACTGAAAGGCCTCGGGTGGGGCGGAAGAGTGATTCTGGCCGTGAGCCTGTCGGTTGTTGTCGTCCCTTACGTGCTTGTGGCCGTCGGCAACTTCATCCACTTCCGGCCCAGCCTGGCGCACATCATCATCCTGAGTTTGGTGCTGCTGACAATCGGTTTCTTGCTGCGTGTGGCCCGGAAGAACCCACTGGTGGAGTTTCGGCCACGCAATGGGGGGGCTTGGCCGCCGTCGAGGGCGGAATGGATTCTTGCTTGTGGATTCGTCCTGGGCTTCGCGGCGTTGGTGAGCCTGCCGCGCCTGGATATGTTCGTCCATGGCAATCAGGCTGGCGTCGCCGCAACCGGGGACGAATACTGGCACATTGCGGAACTGACGTCGGTCGCACGCAGCGGTATTCCACCGCGCCACTACTTCTTCCCCGACTCAAGTCTCGTGTACTACTACTGGTCTTGGGTTCTCCCGGCGGCGCTAGCAAGCCAATTCCTGGGACAGGTATCCCTGGCCCGTGCTTTGGCGATTCACGGTTTCATCCAGGTTGCCCTGTTCTTGGGGATGGCTTACATGCTAATGCGCGCCAACACCCGGTCAAGGCTTGGGTGGGCATTGGGAATGGGCTTCTTCTCATTCGTAGGGGGTCTTGACTACTTTGCCACATTTCCCTCCTCCGCCACCATGGGTCTGGACATTGAATGGTGGCAAGATGGGGTCCGCTGGTTGCGCTCTGATATCCAGCTATCATCATTCCCTACTCTCTACGCATGGGTACCCCAACACGTTGCGGGTGGTTTTGCGTTTCTGCTTGGTCTGGTCATGTGGCGACACATCCGGGCCAACTGGTGGATCAAGGCGGCTTGCCTCGGATGGCTTCTTGCATTTGCATTTGGAACGAGCGCCTTCGTTGCATTATTCGGCCTTGTCGCGCTTGTGATATGGGCCCTGATGTACCGGAGAGCCTTCCGCAGTTGGAAAGTGGTTGGGATCGCAGCGGCTGCAGCCGGCTTTCTTGCTCTTGGCGGGTGGCAACAAGCTCTCCTGACGTTGAGTCATTCAGGACGAATCGCACTGAGCGATTTCCGCGTTCCCTTTGTGGAGCTGTTCTATGGCATTACGTCAGGCAAAGCCGACTTGGTTGACAGGTTTTTGACCCTCTTTGCTTTCCCGGTTGTTGGCACTTGGATCTTGTTGATTGAGTACGGGCTCATGTTTGCCATCTTCTTGTCATGGCTTCTGTGGCGGGGGTGGCGAGAGCGCGGCATTTGGTTTCGATTCGGGGCGGTCTTTCCAATTGCGTCGCTGGTGCTGGTGTTTCACCTGCGTGATCAGGGCGGAGGTGGAAACTTCGCCATGCGCGGCATTATCCCTGCCCAAATCATCATGGCAGTGATTGCGGCGCACGCTGTTGACGGGTGGGCACTCGCAAAGACGAAGCCTGGGATGCGCGTCGCGTTCGGGTACCTTCTATTGACATTCCTTCTTGTCGGCGGGATATCCTGGGGTCTGGACGTTCAGCAACTTGCCCGCGACCCAGTGGGAAGCGCCTTGCATGTCAATGGTGTGGTCAAGGTCCTTCGAGTCGATATTGCCGCTGAGCCAGGTTGGCCCGGTGAACTTGATTACATACACTGGCTGAATGCAAACACCCCGGAGGATTCGCTGATTGTTGAAAGTGGTCCATTGCCAGAAGATAACCGACGCTTCCGCATGCTCGAACGGATGCGGTTCATTTCAGTGTCGGACGCAATGAACCTAGCGTATTGGGACTATGATCTTGCATTGGCTCCTGCCAAGCTTGCTGAGAGAATGTATCTGGGCGAGGACGACACCGATGTGTTATACCAAGCCCTGCATTCGAAATACGCGCAGTCGTCTGATGCTCCCCTCTACCTTGTTGCGCGCGGCGCAGAGCGTGAAGGTTTGGGCGCGCCAGTCTATGAGGACGAGTTTGTCGCGATCTATTCGATCGACCGCGATTGAATCCGATGCTCAAATGCCAGAACCACGAGAATCCCTTTAGCAGCCAAACCTAGATGTCTAGCACCTTCCTTGGCACCGATGCATCCACCTGGGCGCGCCTGGGTTGGCTGGTTGCGCTTTCCATCCTGATCTGGCTGGTGTATGTCTTCTGTCGCCTCGCCCGAGGCGATCGCCTCCTTGTTGCCGCATGCGCCGCGACCGTCTTGAGCACCGCTCAGATCATTGCCACGCAACTCATCCTGGGTTGGCTTGGCCTGCTGACGCCGCTGGCGATTGCCGCGGCCTCCGTGTCGCTGAGCGCATTCATCGCTACCGTTGGCATCATCCCGCGGCGAATGGCAATCCGCACCGCGCTACGCGACGCGCGCATTCAGGTCCGCCGGGTCTCGCTGCCGGCTTGGGCGTGGCTGCTCATTCTCCTGTACGCCGCGATCCTGCTGCGCAACATCGTTTACGGCTGGTTTCTCCCGCCCTACGATCGCGACGGACTTGCGTATCACCTGCCGATCATGGCCAGCCTGTTCCAGGCGCACGCTGTCGTGCCCATTCCGAGCCTCTCGGTCTGGGTCCGCTCGTATCCCATCAACGGCGAGCTCCTCCAGTTGTGGAGTTTCCTGCCGCTCGGGCTCGACAAGCTGGTTGACCTGGCCTTTCTCCCGGGAGTTGCTTTCGGCGCGCTGGCCCTTTTCGGAATCGCCCGTTATTTCGGAGCGTCGCGTGCTTCGGGCATCGCGGGCGCTGCCGTGTTTGCGTTTGCGCCCACTGTCTTCTTGCGCCAAGTCGGTTCGTACAACGATGCCTGGATGGTCTCGTTCTTCTTAATGGGGGTGTTCCTCTTGTTGAAGTCTGCGCTGATCGCCCCGGCGCGCGTCGTGGAGACCGCTCTGCTGTGCGGGCTGTGCGCGGGCATCGCGGCAGGGACCAAGTACTCGGGCCTCGCTCTGGCCGGGCTGCTTGGTGTCTTCCTCGCAGTCCGCCTGCTCGAAAGCAGAGCACCCCAGGAGTCTGGAGCCACAAGTCCGGGGTCGACCTCTATTCGACTGAGGCGGGTGGTCCTCGGTCTATTGGTCTTCATCGCTTGCGCTCTGTTCCTGGGCGCGTACGCGTATGTGCGCAATTGGATCGTGGAGGGCAACCCGCTCGCGCCGGCGCAGGTCGGCCTCGGCGAGAGGATCGTGTGGCCCGGGCTTGAAATGGATAAGATACTTGCACTCGAGGCTGGTTCGCCCGTCGACGGCCTCTCCTGGCCGGCGCGGATTGGCGCAGCCTGGTTCGACCGGCTTGCGCCCCTCTACGACTACAATTTCGGAGGCAGCGGGCCGCTGTGGGCCTTCCTCGGCCTACCTGGGCTTGTCTTCTGGGCCGCGGCCTCGCTGAGGCGTCGCGCTTTGTGGCCGCTGCTGCTCCTGTTCGGCGCGCTACTCGTCTTTGCGGTGACGCCCGACAATTGGCGCCCGCGCTTTGCGCTCGTCCTGCTCCTGCCGATGGCCGTCGGCGCCGCTCTGCTGGTCGACCAGCTGCGCGGTTGGCCAGGGTTGCTCGTGCGGGCCGAACTAATCCTCTTGGCGGGCTTCGTCGTGCTGGCCACAATGCCGCCGGCGGAGATCACCGCTGCTCAGTTGAATGATTTCGTCGCCCATGCGGACGACCGCACGCGTTCGGCCGCGCGCATCGCACAACCCGACCAGGTGTATGACTGGATCGAGCGCGAGACGCTGGCTCGGCCGGCGACAATCGCGTACGGCCGGCGAGTGGATATCTACCCGCTATTCGGTGCGGACCTGCGCAACATCGTCCTTCACTTACGCGCGCCTGATGAACTCGGATGGCACGCAGCACTTGAATCCAGCGCGGCGGTACTGGTCGTCACTTCGCTGGGCAGCAAGGAAGATGAATGGACTCGCACCAGTGAGCTCTTCGTGGAGGTCATCCGCGCGGAGCCACTGGCGGTATTCACCCGAAGGTGATGGAATGAGGGATGCGCCTCCCCGCGGTTGGACTGCCGCCACCGCGCTCGCGATGACCGGCGTGCTGGCCGGCTACCTGCTCGCCGCAGAACGCCTGGCCTCGCTCACAGGCGCCTACGGATGGTTCCGCCAACTCGCGGGGTTGATCTTCGCCGGGGGAGGCTGAGATGCCAGCCTCCAAGAGGGAGAAGCCTTTATGAGAGTCGCGCTGTTCGTTGTCGAAGCGGCCCTGGCCTACGTGCTGCCGGGATGGCTTGCCCTTCATCTCGTCGAACTGCCACGCGCCAGCCGGTGGCTTCGCCTCGCGCTGGCCGTTCCGGTTTCGCTCGTCATCGTGCCATTCTTGCTTGTTGCTGCTTCAAACTTCATCCCGCTGCGCCCCAATCCCTTCTGGTTGACGGCTTTGGTCGCGCTGCTCGGGGTTGGCGTGGTTCTGCTGCGCAGATCGCGGCGTGTGCCGCGGCTAGGGCTGCGCGCACGCGATGGCGCAGGCGGGATCGCGGTCTCGCGCGGCGAGGCTCTCTTGGCCGGCGCCTTCATTCTCCTTTTCACCCTGGCCATCAACCTTCCGCGGCTCGACTTCCTGGTCAACGGCAACCTCGCCACCTGGGGCGGCAGCGGGGATGAGTATTGGCACCTGGCCGAACTGGTCTCGGTGGCGCGCAGCGGGCTGCCGCCGCACCACTACTTCTTCCCGGATCAGCCGCTGGTCTACTACTACTGGTCGTGGATCTACCCTGCGATACTCGCGAACACGCCCGGTCTGGGCGTGTCGCTGGCGCGGGCCCTGGCCGTTCATGCCATCGTCCAGACTGGCGCCTTCGTGGGTTTGAGTTGGTATCTGCTGCGGCTCAACTTCCGTTCGCGCCTGGCGCGCTGGGGTGGGCTGTGGGCCCTGACGCTGGCGGGCGGGTTCGACTTCTTCGCCACGCTCAGTATGTACAAAGTGGAAGACTGGCAGCGGCGTGTCGTGTGGCTGGTGTCCAACAACCAGATCTCCTCCTTCCCGACTCTCTTCATGTGGGTACCTCAGCATGTGGCCGGGGCGATGGCATTCGTCATGGCATTGCTCCTCTGGCGCAACGTGCGCGCGCCGGCCATCGTGCGGGCTGTTATCCTGGCCCTGTTGGCGGGCTTCTGCCTGGGCTCAAGCGCTTTCATCTTCCTCTCGATGGCCATCGCCGGGCTAGTGTGGATGCTCTTGCACACGCGGTTGTGGTGGCGGGTGAAGGCAATCGGGCCGATGGCGTGGGCGGCCGGGCTGTTTGCGATTGGGGCAGGGCGACAGGTGCTCATGAGCCTCGCGCAGAGCGGGGGGATCAAGGTCAATGAGTTTCGCGTGCCCATGCTGGAGGGATTCCTCGAAACAAGTTCGCCGCTCTTTCAATCCCTCGACCGCTGGCTGTCGCTCCTGGGGTTCCCGCTCGTCCTGGCGTGGGTCATGCTGGTTGAAATAGGCCTGCCGTTTGCGCTCTACAGCGTCTGGCTCTTCACCCGCGGTCTGCGGGAGCGGGGGCGCTGGGCGAGATTCATCATGTTCTTCCCTCTGCTCTACCTCATCCTGACAATCGTCTTCACGCACGGCGGCCCGGGGCGCAATTTCGTGACGCGCGGGTCGGTCCCGGCACAAATCGGCATCGTGCTTGGTGCGGCGCTGCTGCTCGCGCAGGTCAACTGGCGCGGCCTGGGCCGCCTGCAACGCGGATTCATCACCTATGCCGCGGCGGTTGCCGTGCTGACCCAATCGCTGACTCCGTTCTTCGATCTGCGCACGCGGTCGCTGCAGGCCATCGGCCGCGCCGCACATGCCGAGCAGGCGGTCCAAGTGGCTGGCATCACCATCGGCACGCCGCCTACGCCGTGGCCGGCGCAATTCGAATACATCCGTTGGATCAACACCCACACGCCGGTCGAGGCTCTGATCGTCGAAACCGGCAGGATCGAGGATGACACACGTTTCCGTCTGCTCGAACGCATGCGGCTGGTAACCTATTCGATGGCAAGCGAGATGAGCCTGATGTCGGTTGATCTCGAGTTGCTTGACCCGGTCCGCTGGCAGGCGGCTCGCGATGTCTCCGAGGCGGCTGCACCACTCGAGCTGCTGGCGGCCTCCGAATACGCCCGCATGCGGCGCGTGCCGGTCTACATGGTAGAGCGAGAGAAGGCCGACGACCCGGCAGGGGAGGTCGTCTACGAGGATGGCTTCGTGCGAGTTGTTCTGATTGGGCGAGATTGAGCGAGGCCTCTCCGTGATGAATGCAGCGCGTCGAACGCGCATCCTGTACCTGCTGCCAACACTCGCCGCCGGCGGCACCGAGCGGCAAGCCATGGAGTTGGTGCGCCATCTCGATCGGACGATGTTCGATCCGATCCTGGCGACCATCTATGATCCAATAACCGTTCCGATTGAGATTTCGCCCGGGGACGACCTAGTCCTCAGCCTGCGCAAGCCGCTCGGCAAGCTGGGCAACTTGGTCGCGCTGGCGCGGCTGGTGGGCCTCATTCGCGCCCGTCGCCCCGACATTCTCCAGTCGTACCTGCGCGCGGCGGATCTCTATGTGCGTCTGGCCGGCCTACTGGTCGGTCACCCGCGCCTGGTCACTTCGCTGCGCACCCGCATCGGCGGCTTCTGGTCGCGGCCGTGGCAGTGGACCGAGCGAGTGCTATGGCGCGCGAGCCGGGTCATTGTGTCGAATTCCGCCGCCGCAGCCGAGGAAGCTGAAGCGTTGCTCGGCATTCCGCGCGCCCGTCTGCGTGTCATCGAGAACGGCGTCGACATTCGGCGCTTCACCCCCGCACCCGATGTCGCAGCCGCCAAGCGGGCACTGGGCGTGAGGGAGTCCGCGCGCGTGGTCGGTATGGTCGCGCGTTATTCGCCGGTGAAGGACCACCGCACGCTGCTGCAGGCGGTGCATATGCTACGAATGGAGGGACGCTGGCCGGCGCAAGCGCAACTCCTGCTGGTGGGAGGAACAACCTTTACCGAGGCCCGTGCGGAGGTCGAACGATGGGTGCTCGAGTGGGATCTCGCGCCGGTGGTCGAGGTGCGCGGGGTGACCTCCGCGATCGAGTCGGTCTATCACGCGCTCGATGTGTTGGTCTTACCCTCGAAGTATGAGGGGTTCCCGAATACCGTACTTGAGGCAATGGCCTGCGGCGTTCCGGTGATCGTGTCGCAAGCCGCGAACGCGGCGGGCGTAGTGGTCGAGGGCGAGACGGGTTGGACCTTCCCCACCGGCGACGCGCTTGCCCTCTCCCGTCGACTCGAGAGCGCGCTCACGATTGCGACCGATGTGCGCCAGCGTCTTAGGAACTCTGCTCGGGCGAGGGTGGAACAGCACTATTCGCTTCAGGTCATGGTTGACCACTATCAGCAGCTCTACGCTGAGTTGATGGAGGCCGCGTGAGCCGCGTGCGGGTCGCCTTTGTCCACGAGCACTACCCGCTCTACCGGCACGAGTTGTTCGGGCTTCTGGCGCAGCGCCACGAGGTCGAATTCTACTTCGTCAACGAATCCCCGCGCCGCCTTCCGCCGCACTCCCATACGCTGCGCGGCTTTCGCATCCCGGAGATGGCAGACTTCGTCGTCGCGCCCGGTCTTACCCGGGCCGTGCTGGGCGCCCACGAGGAGCGGCCGTTCGACCTGATCCTCGGCTCCGACCTCGGCTCGTATGCCACCCTGGCGGCCTTTCGCGCGGCGCGCATCGCGCGGCGGCCGTTCGTGCTGTGGAGCGGCGAGTGGGTTGCCACGCGTCACCCGCGGCGCTGGCTGAGCCGGCCCCTCGAGGCCCTCGTCGTGCGGCGATCGGCCGCCAGCCTGGCCTACGGGAGCCGCGCCGCGGCCTATCTCGAACATCTCGGTGCGCCCCGCGATACGATCAGCCAGACCGGGAACACAGCTGGCTATGTGTTCGACCGGGACGACCGTGCGCATCTGACAAGAATCCGATTCGAATGGGGCATCGGAGATCGACCGGTTGTGCTGTTCCTCGGACGATTGATACCGGTCAAATCGCCTGATCTTCTCTTGAGAGCATTTGTGCGAGTCGCTGCAAAGCGGCCGGAGATCTTCCTGGTCGTGGCCGGCGAAGGCCCCATGCTGCCCGCGCTCGAGCACCAAACGGAGCGTTTGGGCTTGACCTCAGTTCACTTCACACGCCGGGCCGTCGTGGGCAAAGCTGAGAAAGACATGCTCTTCTCGCTGGCCGAAGTCTTTGTCCTGCCGTCGCGCCGGGCGCGGGTGGCCGAAGCCTGGGGATTGGTGCTCAACGAGGCGGCCAACGCGGGGCTGCCGATCGTCGTCTCTGAAACGGTCGGTGCAGTGGGCGACTTGATCCGCCCAGGCATTAGCGGGCTGGTGGTGCCCGACACGGATGAGCCAGCGCTCGAGGCAGCGATCCTGCATCTGTTGACCGATCGGGATAAGGCCCGCCGCTTGGGTGCGGCCGCGAAGCAAGCCGAGGCCATGTTCACCGTGGAGCGCATGGCTGAGGCATTCGACCGAGCATTTGCCCGCGCCATGGAAGGCACCGCATGACCCGCCCGCGTGTTGCGCTCGTTTCGCTCACGCCGCTCGCCATGGGCGGCATCGAGACCCACCTGCTGCAGCTCGTGCGCGGCCTGAAAAACGAGGTCGAATTCATCCTTGTCGGCGACATCCTTCCGGAGTATCGCGCCTTGATGGAAGCGGAGGGCGTGCCGGTTGTGAGGGTCACGGCCACCGGGAAATTCGACCTGCGCAGCCTCAACGAACTGAGGCGGGTATTCCGGGAGCGGGCAGTCTCAATCGTCCACACGCACGATACGCGCGGCGGGTTGCTCGGGCGCCTGGCGGGCCGGTCACTGCGGCTGGATTGCATTCACACGGTGCACACGCCGGCCTTCTTCCTCAAGGAGCGAGGACTCAGGATCCGCCTCTACCAGTGGGCGGAGTCGGCGCTCAACCGTTGGGCGACTCGCACTGTGGTGTTTGTCTCGCCCACCATCCAGGCTCTCTACGTGCGCAAGGGACTCGCGCGCGCAGCGCACTCTGTATGCATCCCAAACGGCATCGAGCCGTTTTGGTTTGAGCGTGGCGAGGACGCCGCTATGGATCAGCCTCGAGAATACGCTCGGTCGCCGGGCGAGGTTCGGTTCATCTACGTCGGCCGCCTCTCGCCGGAGAAGGACGTGCCCACGCTCCTGCGCGCATTTGCACTTGCGCTCGATGAATTGCCGCAGGCGCGCCTGACCATCGTCGGCGATGGACCCGAGCGCGCACGGCTCGAAGGTGTGGCCGGGCAATTGGGATGCGCCAATCGTGTTCGCTGGTTGGGCGCGATCGCGCGCGAGGGGGTGCGCGCGGAGTTGCGGTCCGCCGATGTGTTCGTGCTGCCGTCTCGCTTCGAAAGCATGTCGTATACTCTCCTCGAAGCTATGGCGTGCGGGGTGGTGTGCGTCGCCACGCGGGTGGGCGGCAATGCCGACCTCATTCGCCATGGCGAGACGGGGATGCTTGTTCCCTCGAACGACCCTCCGGCCCTGGCCGATGCCCTCCGAATGCTTGGGAACGATGGACAATTGAGACACCGACTTGGGATCGCGGCGAAGAGATTCGCCGGGCAATTCCGGGTCGAATCGATGGCATGCTCAACTCGAGATATCTACTTGGATGCGCCGAGCAAGGGGTTGCACCACATATGAAGCGCAATTTGCTTCTCGGAAAACCGGCTCAATGGCTGCCAGCGCGTAGGTTGCGGGAGGCGATTGCCGGAGTCCTTATCCTAGGCTTGGCCGTCGGTGTGTTCGGAGTTGGGTTGACAGGGTGGTATTTTGGCGACGACTTGGGTTACATCATCGAACCCGACAGCCTTTACCCCCTTACCTACTTCGCGCGTGCAAACCTTGACGGCTGGTATCGGCCGCTTCAAATGGCATTCCTTTCAGCTGTTCAAACCCGATACGGCTTGTGGACAGTGCCCATCCACCTCACCTATATCCTCCTCCACGCAGTCACGACGGGATTGTCTATTCTCTCGCCAGGCGATTTGGATTGGGTGTCGGCCAGGCAGTTCTTGCGGCGATCTTCTTTCTTGTTGCCCAGGCCAATGCCATCGCCGTCCTCAGCATCGACACCTTGTCCAGCATATGCGCGACCCTCTTCGGTCTGATCACACTCTGGCTACTCGTTCCCGGCGATTTCTCCGCCGAGTCTGTCGCACTGAGGCGGCTGAGCCAGTACTGCTTTGCGCCGTTGACATTTTTGCTGAGCCTCCTTTCGAAGGAGAGCGGCGTGTCGGTGTGGCCGATGGCTGTTGTGTGCCTGGCTGCCTTTCCGGAGGTTGCTCATTCTAAGCCGATCGACTGGCGCCGCAAACGGCAACTGATATTGGTCGCCCTGCCTCTACTTCTCGTTCTCCTTCTCTATCTCGTGCTTCGAAGTGCGACGGGTGCGACGCCGGCCGAAATTGGCCAGGGCCCCTACCAGTTTCGTGTGGGCTTGAACATTCCCTCCAACTTGGCGATGGTTTTGGGGGCGGCGCTGACTCCTGTCTCAACTGTCTCCATCATGAATGCGCTTTCGCGCGGCGATACGGCCTTTCTCTTGGCCGCAGGCCTTGTCACTGGGGGTTCGTTCCTGGTCGCGGTCTATGGACTCTGGTGCGATGGCCGGTCATGGTTGTGGCTTACAGCCTCGACATTTGCCGTGCTGTCTCTCTTTCCCATGGTCATGCTCAACCATGTAAGTGAAATGTATGCCTACGCGGCCATGCCATTCGCCGGCATGCTTCTCGGTGGAGGCTGGGCGGCCGCATTAGAGCGCCTTCGGGCACGCCGGCCGGTCTTTGTTCTCGGGTCAATTGGCCTTGCGGGACTCCTGCTGCTGAACGTGGCGGGAATCCAATCAAAGGCGCACCTGATGGTGGCCAATGGCGAGGCGGTACAGAGGATTCTGCTTCAATTGAAGGAATTCATTCCGGCCATCCCGGCGAACGGACGGCTGCTGCTGATCAACCCGCCAAGCCCCGTTCGGAGCAGCTACTCGGTCTTTGTTGTCAACGGGTTTGACGTGTTTGAGGGTCGCCGAGAAACAGTATACAAGTCCGGGGATCGGAGTGATTTTGGTGTGCGCATTGTCGACGCCGAAGCGTTGACTCCCGAAATGCTGACTCCAGAAACCCTCGCGGTGACTCTTGAGCTGGGGAGGATTGTGCTCTATGCAGGATCGTAGCCGGCGCGTCGCTTGCCATGGACAGAGATGGCCTGCGTTGCCCGCTGCTGCAGGCCTGACCATTGTGGTGTCCTCTGTGGCTATTGCCCTTGGCCGGTGGGAGACATGGGCCGCCCCGCTGTTGGTGGGCCTGTGTCTGGCGGGCCTCGCGGTTCTGGCCATCGCCGCGATTGAACCCGCCTCTTCGCGCGCCCATGGACTCTTGCTCTTTGCGGCAAGCTGGGCCATGCGATTGACAGCCTCTGGGCTCTATGCGGCGTGGTTGGGTCCCCGCGGCTGGCTGGATGATGCCATCGCCTACGACCGGGTGGGCTGGGCCCTCGCCGAAGCCTGGAGGACGGGAGCGGCTGTTCAGAACCTCGGTGGGCTGGAATGGGTGGCGGCGGAGCCATTTGCGCGCGTGGTGGCAGCCGTCTACTGGGTAGTGGGTCATTCGCCGATTTCAATCATTGTGCTCAACGCCTTCCTGGGCTCCGCGTCGGTTTACTTTGCCTATCGGCTGGGATGCGAACTGTTGGGCGAAGATGTCGGGCGCCTTGCAGGCTGGATGTGCGCAATCTACACCGGGTTCTGGGTCTACAGCCTGATGCCCCTCAAAGACGGGCTCATCATGGCTTCGGTCTTGCTCTTCTTCTACTCATTGCTGCGGTTGATGGATGGAAAGCCCGCCGCCTCGCGCATCATTCCGTGGGCGGCCGCGGCGCTCACATCGGGCTCGGTTGTACTCCTGATGCGTGACTACGTATTCATCGCGGCCAGCTTGGGAGGCTTGGCCTTCATCCTCGTTCGAGCGGCGCATGCTCGGGGCTCGCGGTGGCTGGTCGCGGTCGGGCTGGTTGCGCTGGGGGTGGCCGTGTTCCCTGTCGCTCGCCGACTGGCAGGTTACTCCATCCCGCTGGGCAACTTCGGCGCCGGGTCCTTCCTCTCGGGCGTATTTGACGCGATCCCTCCCTCTGAAACGCTTGCCGGGCTGCTTCGCTGGACCCTTGGTCACCCGCTTCTGAGTACGGCCTACATATCCGTCTCAGTTATTGCCACGCTCCTCGCGCCATACGCGTGGATCATACCGGGATCGATTCCCTCGACCGCCTCCTTTGACGCATACACAGTTGCCTTCCCGGGTATGTGGCTGTGGTACCTGGTGCTCCCCTTTGCAGTGCTGGGTTTGTGGAGCAGTCTGCGGCGATCGCGGGGGAACGTTGTCGGGCTGCTCGTTTTCGCCGCGGTGTTGCTCATGCTCTTCTCGCTGACCATCCCGCGCGAGAGCCGCCACCGGGACCTGGTCATGCCGGTCTTGCTGCTCTTGGCCAGCGCAGGTATCGTATTCAACTGGCGCCTGAAGCGCCTGGCATGGTTCGCCTGGGTGCCGCTGCTGCTCGCGGCAGTGGTCAAACTGGATGCCTGGGTGCCGCTGATTGCCAGCGCGGCCTCGGCGGCGGTTCTCGCCGCGCTAATCCGGGTGAGCGAATGGCGCAGACACCGCAACGTGGGTGCGCCCGTCCATACCGATCCGTAAGGAGAGCACGTGCCACGTCGTGTGCTGAACCTGCTTTTCGTCTGTTCGAAGATTCCCTACCCTGCGAATGACGGAGGACGAATCGCCATCTTCGAACCGATGCGCCATCTGGCCGCACGCGGGCACCGCGTGGCTCTTCTGGGGTTCGGGCTCCAAGAGGAGGCAGACGCACTCAAGGACCACGCGGACCTCGCGTGGGCCCGTGCCATCCAACATGACACCCGCACCAACCTTCTTGCCGTGATCGCGGGGCTGCCGACCTCCACCCCTTATACAGCGGGCAAGTATCGAAGCTCCGCCATGGGTAAAGCCTTGGCATCCTCGACCGCCGCTGAGGCCTTTGATTTGGTGCAGCTCGAACAGACCCACATGGCATGGTACATCTCCGGTGTCAGAAGCGCAGGAAGCATACCCGTGCTCCGGCTGCAGAACATCGAGTCGGAGCTGATCATGAGCTTTGCACGGCAATCCCGGCCGCCCGTGAGTTGGTACGCCCATATGCAAGCGCGGCGCATGGCGGCATTCGAGACGCAGTCCTGTCGCCGAGTCGACGCCTGCCTGGCAATATCCGAGGAAGATGCGCGATGGGTTCGGCAGGCCTCGCCCACGACACGCGCGTTAGTTGTGCCTGCGGGCTCCGAATTAGCGCCAAGAAGGGATCCAGATCTTCGAATTGGGAACTCCATTCTGTTCATCGGTGCCCTGGATTGGATGCCGAATGCGCAGGGCATGAGGTGGTTTGCGAAGCGCGTCTGGCCGAAGATCAAGCAGGATGTACCTCTGGCCCGTTGTGTCGTGATCGGCCGGAATCCCCCGGCCGATCTGAGAAGGTGGGCGGAAGCCGATTCCAACGTTAGTGTTCTGGGATTCGTCGAAGACGTTGCGGAGTTTCGCTACCGGGCGAACGCTGAGATCGTGCCGATTCTGAGTGGTGGCGGAATGCGAGTCAAGATCTTAGATGCCTTCGCCCACGGCAACGCCGTAGTCAGCACAACCTTGGGCGCCACGGGAATTGAGGCCAGAGACGATAGCGAGATCCTCTTGGCCGATACCGAAGAGGGGTTTGCGCAGCAGGTGGTAAGATTGCTGCTCAATCCAGGTCTGCAAAGAACAATCGGAGATTCGGCTCGCGCGCGGGTTGCCGAGCGATACGGTTGGGAGGCAGTCACAATTAGGCAGGAGGAGGCTTACTACTCAATACTTGCGGCGAGGGCACGGGCGCCGAAGGCCTGACCAATGGCACGCATCCTTTTCATTGCGTCACGGTTTCCCCATCCGCCGTTTCGGGGTGATATTGTAAGAACCCTCCAGCAGATTCAACAGCTTGGGACCCGCTTCGACATAACGCTTGTTGCACCGGCACCGCCGAGGGGTATCTCGCTCTCCAACACTGTGATCGCTGACCGGTGCGAGTTCATCCCTGTTCACCTAGCAGGGTGGCATGCTCTCCGCAATGTCGGGGCGTTCTTCGCGGACGACCTTCCGCTACAGACCGCCGCCTTTTTTTCGACCGCGTATTCGAAGGCGGCTGCACACGCGTTGAGGCGGCAGTCCTTCGACTTGGCCCACGTTCAAATGGTCCGAATTGGGCCCATTGTGAACACGCTCGAAGGCCTGCCGATCGTGCTCGATATGATCGACACGGCCTCCCTGAACATGGAGAGAAGGGCGGCTCGCGAAGGACTTCTGTTGCGTGGTCTCGTGGCGTGGGAAGCCCGGAGGCTTCGAGCCTACGAACGGGTTCTTTCGCAGCAGTGTGCCCGAGTGGTTGTTTCGTCTCCCGCCGATCTCCAGGCCTTGGACCTGGGCGACCGCACTCGGGTCGTGCCCTTCGGCATTGATCTGTTGTCGTTGCCATTCGTGGAGGGGGGGCGTGAGGAGGGTGAGATCGTCTTTACCGGTCGGATGGGCTATTTCCCCAACGCCGATGCGGCGGTCTACTTTGCTACGGACGTGTTCCCACTCGTGAGACGTAGGGTGGCTGAGGCGCGGTTCACGATTGTCGGAATTGACCCTCCGAGCCGGGTGAGGGCACTCGGTCGATTGCCAGGAGTGAAAGTGGTTCCTGATTCAAATTTACGGACCTACCTCGAGAGAGCCACCGTCGCGGTGGCGCCCCTGCGATCGGGCACGGGGCTGCAGATCAAGGTGCTAGAGGCAATGGCCAAAGGGGCACCGGTGGTCGCAACGCCGATGGTCTCCCCGGCGATTGCCGCTGTGGACGGTGATCATTGGTTTCTCGCCGAGTTCCCGACCGACTTCGCCGAGAGGGTCGCCTTCTTGCTCAGGAACAAAGAGGCCGCCCGCAGGATGGCCCACTCGGCTCGGCGTTTTGTGGAAACACGGTTTGCGCAGGAAGTGGTGGTTGCCCAAATGGGGGCCATATGGGAAGAGGTTCTTATAGCCGCGCGCCGTAAACCTCTCAGGCAGGCCTCAGGATAGCATGAGATCTGATCGGGCGACGGGCTCGCGACGGGCAGCCTTCGAATGACCCGCTATCTGATTACCGGCGGCGCGGGTTTTATCGGCTCGCATCTGGCGCAGACGCTGGCTGCCCAGGGTGCGCAGGTGCGCGTACTCGACAACTTCTCCACCGGCCGACGCGAGAACTTGCAGCCGGTCGAGAGCCAGGTGGAAATTATCGAGGGTGACATTCGCGACCTGGCGCTGGTGCAGCGCGCCATGCAGGGTGTGGACTACGTCCTGCATCAGGCCGCACGGGTTTCAGTGGTCGAGTCGCTCGAGGACCCGCAGACGACGCACGCGGTCAACTTGAGCGGCACCCTCAATGTGCTGTTGGAGGCGCGCGCGGCAGGCGTGCAACGCGTGGTGACAGCCTCCTCGTCCGCGGTCTACGGCGAGGGGGCGGTGCCCGCTCGCGAGGAGCAGACCCTGCTGCCGCTCTCGCCGTATGCGGTGACCAAACTCGCCGGCGAGGCTTACGCCCGCACGTTCACCACCGCCTTTGGGCTGGAGACCGTGGCCCTGCGTTACTTTAACGTGTATGGGCCGCGGCAGGACCCCACCTCGGAGTACTCGGGTGTCATCGCCCGTTTTGCCGAGGCGCTGCTCGGCGCCACGACGGTCACAATCTACGGCGACGGCGAGCAAACGCGGGATTTTGTCTTCGTCGACGACGTGGTGCGGGCCAATCTTCTGGCCTGCCGGGCCGCCGACGCGCCTGGGCGAGCGGTCAACGTGGGCACCGGGGTTGGGCGCACCGTTCGTGAACTGCTTGAACTCATGGCGCAACAGGCGGGCGTGCTCCCCGAAGTTTATTTCGCGCCGGCACGTCCGGGAGAGATTCGTCATTCGTGCTGCGATCCGGACCAAGCCCGTGACTGGATTGGCTTCCGCGCGCAAGTGAGCCTGTCGGAGGGATTGCGGCAAACGGTCGCATGGTACCGCGAAATGGCATCTGGGAGTAAGGGATGAAAGGTTCTGCCCCGACGATTCGCAACCGATACCTGTTTGTGGCCGACCTGCTGGCCATTCTGGTCTCGGTCTTCGTCTCGTTCGCCCTGCGGCTGGACGTCGGCGATTTGTTCGTCTCGTACTTGCCTCTGGCCGTGTGGCTGGCCGTGCAAGCTGTGGTCGTCAAGCCGGTCGTCTTTTGGGCCATGGGATTGTACCGACGCTACTGGGCCTACGCCAGCGTGCAGGAGTTGGTGCTGATCTTCAACGCGGTCGGGTTGAGCTCGCTCATTTTGGCGGTGTGGGTCTTTGTCAACATCATCTTGCGCTGGAACCTTGTCCCGCGCTCGATCCCCTTCATCGATTGGCTGGTGACACTGTTCCTGGTAGGCGGCATCCGGCTCTCGGTGCGCGTGATCTCCGAAGTGAGGCGCGCGCGCCGCATCCTGCCGGGAGCCCATGGCTCGCGGCGTATTCTGATTGCCGGCGCCGGCGATGCCGGGGCGCTCGTCGCGAGGGAGATGCAGAAGAACCCGCAGCTGCGCATGCAGCCGGTCGGCTTTCTGGATGACGCGACCGAGAAATTGCACCAGCGCATCCACGGCATACCCGTGCGCGGAAGGCTCTCGCATCTGGGGCTGGTGGCCAGCGAGCAGAACGCGGATGAAGTGGTCATCGCCATGCCCTCGGCCTCGGGCGAGGTTTTCCGCCGCGTCGCCGATACCTGCCGCGCGGCCCACATCCCCTTCCGCACGATGCCCGGGCTGTTCGAGCTGATCGGCGGGCGGGTGAGCGTCTCGCGCTTGCGCGATGTAGAAGTGGGCGACCTTTTACGCCGCCAGCCGGCGCGCACCGCCGACCAGGCTGTGGGCCGCGCCCTGAGCGGCCGGCGCGTGCTGGTCACGGGTGCGGGCGGGTCCATCGGCCTCGAGTTGTGCCGCCAAATCGCCCGCTGGGGGCCGGCCGAACTCATTCTGCTGGGCCATGGCGAGAACAGCATCTTCGAGGCATTGATCGAGCTCGGCGAGGTTTTCCCGAGCCTTCCGCTGCATCCGGTCGTCGCCGATATCCGCGATCTGACTCGCCTCAGCCAGGTGTTTCGCAACCACCGCCCGAACGTCGTCTTCCACGCAGCCGCGCACAAGCACGTGCCCCTCATGGAGGCCAACCTCGAAGACGCCGTCACCAACAACGTCTTCGGCACGCGCAACATTGTGGAAGCCGCGCTGGCTGCGGAGGTCGAGCGGTTGGTGCTCATCTCGAGCGACAAGGCCATCCACCCATCAAGCGTCATGGGCGCCACCAAGCGCCTGGCCGAATTGGTGGTGCGCGAGGCCGCTCTGCGCAGCGGGCGCGTATTCGTTTCGGTGCGCTTCGGCAACGTGCTCGGCTCGCGCGGTTCGGTCATCCCGCTCTTCAAACGACAGATTGCCCGCGGCGGGCCAGTGACCATCACTCACCCGGACATGAAGCGCTACTTCATGACCATCCCCGAGGCCGTCCACCTTGTGCTGCAGGCGGCCAGCCTGGGCGCCTCGGGCGAGACCTTCATCCTCAAGATGGGCGAGCCGGTGCGTATCGTCAGCCTGGCCGAAGACCTCATTCGCCTTTCGGGCCTCGAGCCGGGCCGTGATGTGCAGATTGTCTTTACCGGAATTCGCCCCGGCGAGAAGCTGGGCGAGCAGTTGTGGGAAGACAATACCGCTCTGCGCCCAACCGAGCACCCGGACATCCTGCGCCTTGAAGAGAACCACCTGCTGAGTGAGATCGACCTGCAGGGCCAGCTCAAGGAATTGGCCGAGATGCTTCAGCGCGGCGAGAGCGGTGCCATGCTCGAGCGGCTCAACCTCCTGGCGGATGGCTCGCTCGGCCAACTGCCGCCGCCGGATTGGAACGCGGTCTGACCTGGTCTTGTCCCTGCTAATTGCGGCGGGCTCTCCCTCCCATGTCCATGGCTAGGTCTGCGATACGACGAATTCTAGCGGCGCTGATCGCGTTGGGTCTCTTCCAAGCGGGGCCGATTCCGGTACGCTCCGCGTGGGCCGCGCAGTGTGTTGCAGGCCCGCTGCCCATCCAGGCGCAGCCTGCTGCATGGTTCCCCGAAAATGCTCTCCTCGCGTGGCAAGCCGGTCGATCGTTTCTGCTCGCTGGCCGCAGCTCCGAGGCGCTGTGCTTTTTCGATCACGCGCGGCTGCGACTGGAGGGCGTCGCTCAACTTGAACTCGACCTTGGCGACGCGTATGCCCAGAACGGCGACCTTGAACAAGCCATGGCCCGCTGGCGATCGGCGGCCGATCTGGGCGGAGAGCCGGAGTCGGTCCTGCTTCGCTTGCTGCCGGTGTACGAGTCCCGTCAGCAGTGGGCGGAGCTCGCTGATGCCCTCACCCGCTGGATCGCAATTCATCCACAGGATTCCAGAGCGCGCTACCGGCTTGCGCTCCTCCAGGCCACACGCGATCCAGCCTCGGCCGCGGACGAGTTGAACGCGCTGGCCTCGCAGCACGGCGAGTCGTGGTCGCAAGCCCAAGACCTGGCCGCCATCCTCTCGACGGCCCTCGAGCAAGGCGGTGAGGCCTATGCCCTGGCGCGCGTCGGCGAGTTTCTGCTGCGCGTCGGCGAGCCGCGCCTGGCACAGCCTGCTTTGCAGGCCGCGCTCGACCGCAATCCAGGTTATGGCGAGGCGTTGGCGTACCTGGGCTTGGCTCGCGAGCAGGCTGGCCAGCCGGCGGCGGCGGACTATGCCCAGGCGGTTGTCCTTTCCCCAGACTCGCCGCAGGCTCACTTGCTGTATGGATCGTTTCTCTCGCGCCAAGGAGATGTGGCGAACGCGCGCCTCCAACTCGATCGCGCGTGGGTGCTCGACTCACACAGTTGGGCCATTGCGGTCGAGCGCGGCCGCCTGGAGTTTTCCGCGGGCGAACTTTCAGCCGCAGAGACCTGGTACGCGCAAGCGGTGCAGGTTGCGCCGGATTCGGAAGAGGCCTGGCTGGCGCGGGCGGCCTTCTACATCGGCAACCAAATTCGTGTGAACCGCGACGGCATTGCCTCTGCGCGAGAAGCGCTGGCGCGTGCGCCCTCCGACCCGCGCGCGCTGGACCTGTTGGGCCTGGCCTGGTATCTGGAAGGGGACCTGCCGCTGGCGGAGCGCATGTTTTGGCGAGCGCTTTCGGTCGAACCAGCCTACGCGGCCGGCTACCTGCATCTCGGCATGCTGGCCGAGTCGCGCGGCGATCGAGCGGCGGCGCGAGCGTACTACGAGGCGGCGCTGCACTTGGCCCAGAGCCAACCTCTCGGCGACGAAGCGCAAGCTGCACTGGCCCGCTTGCCCTGAGCGTTGACCGGCATCGGCTTAGGTGCTAGAATCAGCCCGATCTCGTGCTCGGAGGAACTTCGTGCCCCCACGTGCTGCTGGTACTGTTCGATGGTTCGATGGTTCGCGCGGTTACGGCTACATTCGCAGCGAGAACGGACAAGAAATCTTCGTTCATTACTCGTCCATCATGGGTGGCGGGATCCAAAACCTGCACGAAGGTGACCGCGTCGAATTTGCCCTGGAAGAGACCGTCCGCGGTTTGCAGGCCACTCAGGTTATCCGTCTGAATTGAATCCGCGTGATATCAACCACAACTCGTTCGCCGCAGGGGGAAGTGCAGTGCGCGGCCCTATGGCGCCCCACATCGGTGGGGATTTTCTGTTAAGGATGCGGGCCGCCCAAGAGGCGTCGCCCGTCGTGAAAGGAAACAAGGAATTCGTATGAACGCTGAACTCAGAATCATCCCGCTCGGCGGGCTGGGGGAGATCGGCAAGAACATGATGCTGATCGAAACGCCCAGCGATGCGCTGATCGTGGATGCGGGGTTGATGTTCCCCGAAAACGACATGCTGGGGATCGACTACATCATCCCCGACTACCGCTCCGTGCTCGACCGCAAGGACCATGTACGCGGCATCATCGTCACCCATGGCCATGAGGACCACACCGGTGCCATCCGCCACGTGGCGGAGGCGTTCGATGCCCCGATCTTCGCCACGCCCCTCACCCGTGGCCTGCTCGAGGTCAAACTCGGGCGTGCCGGGCTGGCCGGCCGGTCTCACCTGCAAACGGTCAAGGCCGGCAGCGAGATCTCGCTCGGGCCGTTTCGCATCGAGTTTTTTCATGTGTGCCACAGCATTCCGGATGGCGTAGGCCTGGGCATCACCACGCCGGCCGGGCTCATTGTCCACTCGGGTGATTTTAAATTCGACCACACGCCGGTCGACGGCTGGCCCACCGACTACGCCAAGCTGGCCGAGTTCTCGGGGCGGGGTGTGCTGGCGTTGCTCTCCGACAGTACCAACGCCGACCAGGCAGGCTGGACACCCTCCGAACGCGTGGTCGATGGAGCGTTCGACGAGGTCTTTCGCGCCGCGCCAGGTCGCATACTCATCGGCACCTTCGCCTCGCTCATCTCGCGCATCCAGCAGGCGGCCAATGCCGCCTACCGCCACAACCGCAAAATGGCGCTGGTGGGCACGAGCATGGTCGAAAACGCACGTATGGCGCAGAAGCTGGGCTACCTGGACATTCCGGACGGCTTGATGGTCTCTATCGAGGAGGCGCTTCGTTTGCCCTCCTCCAAGGTGGTGCTGATGACCACCGGCACGCAGGGTGAGCCGTCGTCGATCCTCGGCCGCCTGGCCTCCGGTCGCAATCGCCAATTCGAACTAGAGCAGGACGACACGGTCATCTTCTCCTCGCACCCCATACCAGGCAACGAGGAGTTGGTACACCGCACGATCAATCGGCTCTTCCAGCGCGGGGCGCACGTGATCTACGACCCGATCGCACCTGTGCACGTTTCTGGGCATGCCTCCGCCGAAGAGATGAAACTGCTCATTCACCTCGTGCGTCCCAAGCACGTCATCCCCATCCACGGCGAACTGCGCCATCTCAAACAGCACGGCGCGATTGCCCGCGAGTTGGGGATCCCGGCGGAAAATGTGGCGGTGGTCGAGAACGGAACGCAAATCGAGTTTGCCGATGGGCGCATGACCCTCGCCGATCGGGTCCCGGGTAACTACGTCTTCGTGGATGGCACCGGAGTCGGCGACATCGGCCCCAGCGTGATGCGCGAGCGCGAACTCCTGGCGCGAGATGGATTTGTCTCGGTGCAGCTCCGCGTGCGGTCCTCGAATGGAGCGCTGACCGAGAAACCGGAAATCATCTCCAAGGGTTTTGTCTACGTGCGCGAATCGGGCGAACTCCTGGCGGGTGCCGAGCAGACAATTCGCGAGGCGGTGGCACGGGGCGGAGCGGGTGAACTGCAGACGCGCGTTGAGAATGCGTTGTCGGAGTACTTCTACTCCGAAACCAAGCGGCGGCCGATGGTCTTCGTGTCGGTGACCGCCGTCTGATCTCGATCGCAGGCTGAGACGAATGGCGCGACGCGCGCGGCGGAGAGTCCGCCGCGCGCTGCGATTCTACGGGGTGGGTGTGACCGAGGAGGTAGATGCGGCGCCTGTGCAGATCCGCTCCCCGACCTGGATAATGCCTTCCACGTCGCTGTCGATCCAGGGCGAGGCGCGCAGCTCGGCGAAAATCTCTTGGGCCTCGGCGCAGCTACCAAAGTAGGCCAGCGCCGAGCCGTAGGTGTAGTAGTAGTTGAGCGTACTGGCCGAGAGCGGCAACGCGGTCACGTCCAGCACCAGGTCGTCTCCGGCCAGGCGGTGGCCTTCCTCGTTCTCCGCGGAAGGGCAGCCGCGCACGGCGCAGCGCAGCACCGGCAGGCTGCCCTCGTAGTTGCGCGCGCGATAGTAGAGCACTCCCAGGCGCCCGTAGATATCGGCATTGGTCGGGTCGAGGGTCAGCGCCTTCTGCGCATTGCGCTCGGCGATGAAGAACTCGCCCTGGTTGGCGTAGGTGCTGGCGATCGAGAGATACGGCAGCGGGTTCTTCGGGTTGAGCCGCGCGGCCATGGAGTAGGCTTCCAGAGCCAGGTCAATGTCGCGCTGTGCGGCATTGGGGTCGTCGGGCGGTTTGCGCCGGTAGCGGTAGTTGGCCCCCATGCTCAGATACAGGAAAGGCAAGTTCGGGTTGAGCGCGATGGCCCGCTGGTAGGAGTCGATGGCGCCGGTGTAGTCGCCGCTGCTTTCGAGCACCTTGGCATACGCCCGGTGCACATCCATGACCTGCGGCGCCAAGCTCACGGCCTGTTCGCCGACGTCGAGAGCCTGCGACCAGTTGAGTTGATCGGCCAAGACCTCCGCCATGAAGGCGAGTGCCAAAGGGTTGTTCGGCTCAAGTTGCAGCGCCTTGACGGCAGATTGAGCAGCCTCGTTGAGCAGTGCCGAGCTACGCTCCACGCCCACCAACCCCGGATCGGCGCTCCAATCCAGCACCAGCGCCTTGATGGCGAAGGCTGTGGGGTTTTCGGGTGCGAGCTCAAGGGCTTTGGCGATGGACTTCTGTGCATCGCCAAGGCGCGCCGAACGGTCGGCGTCGGTTGTCACCAGATCGCTGGAATAAGTCTGAATGCGCGCCAGTTCGATCCACAGCTCGGCGTTGCCGGGGTCGAGGCTGAGCGCTCGCTGGTAAGCGAGGATGGCCTCATCCAACTGGCCGGCATCGAAGAAGGCCTGGCCTTCAGCCAAGTGCGAGGCGGCCGGGCGGGTAGGCGTCGGGGTCGCCGAATAGAGCGGCTGGATGCGCCCGCTGTCCAGCAGGCTGAAGAGCCCCGCGCCCGCAACGATGAGCGCGGCGTATATCGCCACGCGCCCCAGGCGGAGGCGAGGGGCTTCCGGAAACGGGCTGAAGCGGTTACCGCGCAGGTTCATGATGGCTCAGGGAGAGGGCTTGGGCGTGGCCGTCGGCGAGATTTCTTTGCACACGACCAGCCCTTCGGTGGCGTTGCCCACCGCCAGTTCGTCATCCGGAATGCCGGCCAGCACCAGGCGGAAGAGCGGCACGGCTTCTTCGCAGCGGTCGAGCTTGGCCAGGGCCAACCCGTAGGTCCAGTAGTACTCGCCCACCGTGCCCCGATCGAGGGGCACGCCGGCCACGGGTCCTTGGTCCGTCTGGCCGCCGGCGATGGCCAGGTTGAGTTCGGGCAGCGCCTTCTCGAACTGGTTGTTGTGATAGTACATCACGCCCAGCAAGCCGTGAAGCCGCGGGTCGAGCATGTTCCATCCCACGGCTTGCTCGGCATACTGGGCCGCCTTGCCAAACTGCCCATCGCCGGCATAGGTCCGAGCGATACTCGAGTAAGGTTCGGGGTTGGCCGGGTCGAGGGCCGTGGCGCGCAGATAGCTATCGACCGCGCTGTTCACGTCACCCAGCGCCCGGTAGTTGTTGGCGAGCGAGATGTAGAGCGTGGCTAGGTTGGGGTGGATGGCCACCGCCGCTTTGTATTCCTCGATCGCCTTGTCGTAGTTGGCTGTGCTCTCGTAGACGTAGCCCATCGCGCGATGGCTTTCCATTAAGTCCGGCGAAGCGGACAGCGCCTGGCGCGCGACGGTGGAGGCATCTTGCCACTTGCCCTGGTCCGAGAGGATCTCGGCCAGATAGGAATTGGCCAGGGGCAGGCCCGGGTCGCGCTCCAGCGCTTGGCGTTCCGCGCGCTCGGCCTCATCCACCCGGCCCGGCAGGTAATCCAGCACCCAGCCGTAGACGGCCCAGGCCATCGGGTTTTGGGGCGAGAGCAGCAGCGCGTTCTGCGCGCTCTCGAGGGCTTCGTTGTACTTGCGCGAGAAGACCAGCGTGCGAGACAGCGCAACGTGCAGATCGGCGTTCGAAGGATCCACCCGGATGGCGCGGCGGTAGGCATCTTCGGTGGCCGCAAGCTTACCTTCGCGGAAGAGCGCCTCCGCTTCCTGCGCAAAGGAGGCCGGGCTGCGCGTGGCGGTGGCGGTCGGGATGAAGGGCGGCGGCATGTGCGGAACGATGAACTGATTGAGATAGATCGCGCCGCCGATGAGCAGCAACAAGAATCCGATCCGCCACAGGTTCGGGCGGCGCGGAGGTTTTTTGGTCATGCGCCAACGGTTGCTGCCGAGATACATAAGCCCTTCTGCGGGGATGGTAATGCGCGGGAGGATGGGCGTCAAGTGCGCCGCACGCGGGTGCGCAGGAGGGATACGGTATAATCCGCGCCATGTCCGATCTTCCGGTTGCCCCACCTGCCCCTCGTTCACGCCGGCGGCTCGTATTTATCGGCCTGGCAATTCTCTTGGCGGCCGTCATTCTGGCGGTGGCCGGAGGATTTCTGTCCGGCACAACGACTCGCGCGCGCCAGGCGCGCGCTACGGTGGAAGCCCAGGCACGCGAGCAGTTCAATCTGGCCATCGAAGACATGGGCGCCGGGCGCTATTTGTTCGCTCGCCAGCGGCTCGAGTTCGTCCTCAGCCTGGATCCGAACTATCCGGCGGCCAGCGCGCTGCTGGAGGAGGCTTTGCGCGGGCTCAACTCCACGCCCACCCCGACCGGCACCCCCACGCCGCCGCCGACGGCCACCCTCGATTTGCCGCACGCGGAGCAGCTCTTCGCTCAGGCGCAGCAGCAGTTCAGCGATAAGAACTGGACGGGGATGATCCAGACCCTGCTCCTGCTACGGGTCGACGCGCCCGACTTCCAGCCTTTCCGAGTCGACGGCTTGTTGTTCACCGCGCTGCGTAACCAAGGGGTGGCCCTGATCGATCAGGGCAAACTTGAAGAGGGCTTGTATTACCTCGACTTGGCCAAGAACTATGCGCCGCTCGACAATCATGCCAGCCAACGAGCCGATTGGGCGCAACTGCTGCTCAACTTGTATCAGGCGGCCAATGTGTACTTCGAAACCGATTGGGAGAAGGCGGTTGAAACCTTCGGCCAGGTCTATGCGATAGCGCCCTTCTTTCGCGACACACCCATCAAGTATCCTGCTGCCCTGTTCGGTTACGGCGAACAGTTCATGCAAGAGGGCAAACCGTGCGACGCAGTGGCGCAGTTCCAGGCCGCTGCCAACCTGCAGCCATCCAACCCGGACTACAGCGATGAGCTCGGCCGGGCCAACCGCGATTGTGCGGCCTCGCGGCCGACCGCCGTGCCCTCGGCCACTCCAGGTGGCGAGACTCCGACCCCCTCGCCGACTCCCTGACCGGGTTTTGAGCACGAAGGCTCACCTGCCATCGCCCGCGCACGCTGCGGGCGATTTCTGTCTTCCTGGGGGGGAACTCATCCTTCAACGCACGGGGGTCTGGGCCAAGAGGTGTAGGCCTGCTGTTGGTACGCCGCCGGCGGATGCGACGGCCCATCTGATTAGGGTACAATCGTTCTCCAACCCCGGCCCGCCTCTGAGGCTTCCCGTGTTCGAAATCGTCTTTCTCGGCACTTCCGCTTCGGCGCCCTCCATCCAGCGCGGGTTGCCGGCGCAGGTGGTCATGCATCGTGAGCACCGCTTTCTCATCGATTGCGGTGAGGGCACCCAGCGGCAGATCCTGCAGTCGGGGCTGGGCTTCAAGCGGCTCGACAAGATCCTGATCACCCACGCACACCTCGACCACATCCTCGGCTTGGCCGGCTTGCTTTCCACTTTTGCGCGTTGGGAGACAATCGAACGCCTCGAAATCTGGGCCGGCTCGGCCGCGCTGGCGCGCATCCGCGACCTACTGTTCGGGGTCGTGCTGCGCGGTGCGCGGCCGCCCATGACGATCGAGTTGTGCGAACTCGAGCCGGGCGTGGTGCTCGAGGACGATGACTTTGCGTTGCACGCCTTCCCGGTAAGCCATCGTGGGCAGGGGACCTTTGGATTCCTGTTTGAGGAGAAGCCCCGCCGGCCATTCATCGTCGAGCGTGCGGAAGCTTTGAATGTACCGGCCGGCCCGTTACGGCGCGAGCTCGTGGCAGGCCGCGCAGTGCAAGTCGCGGATGGGCGCACCGTCCACCCCGAGGAGGTACTCGGGCCTCTCGCCGCCGGGACCCGGCTGGTGCACGTGGGAGACTGCGGCCGCACCGAAGATCTGTTGGAGGTCTGTCATCTGGCCGATGGTCTCGTCATCGAGGCCACCTACCTGGAAGTCGAGGCGGAGATGGCCCGCCAGTTCGCGCACCTGACCGCACGTCAGGCAGCCCGCCTGGCGCAGGAAGCCGGTGTGCGCCAGCTCTTCCTCACCCACATCTCGCGCCGCTACCGGGAGCGCGAAATCCTGGACGAGGCGAAGGAAGTCTTCGACAACACCACGGTCGCCCGCGATTTCGACCATTTTCAGATTGTCCGCTCTAAATAGCATCAACCCCATCGGCTGGGAAGCCTCCCCTCTGCCTCCTCCCCAGTCGAAGTTGACCAATCGTTCGCGTTGAATCCCGACCGGGGCGGCGACCCTCATGGATCGTGAGGCCCTCACGGCATTCTCGGGATCCACAATCGCGATCTCTTCGAGCAGCGACCTGACCGTCGGGGGCACAATTGTCCTGAGCGGCGCGGTCGAGTCCATCGCCAGCGCGGATGCCCCGCCTCACGCGGGCGTGGGACAACCGCTGTGCGCGATCGCAGCACGGGTAGGCCTTGGCCGCGCAGACCTCTTCACGAAGTCGGCCTCCTGGAGTAGAATGCGGCCAGCATTCGGTGCCAGGAGCAGGATATGCCCATCTACGAGTATCAGTGTGAGGACTGTGGCAAGGATTTCGACACTCTGCGGCCGATGAGCCAGGCCGACACGGCCATTGCCTGCGAGAAGTGCGGCGGTGCGCACACCCGCCGCAAGCTCTCGCTGTTCTTTGCGCAAAGCGAAGGGCAGTCGGTGGCGGGCACATCGGGTGGATGCGGATCGTGCGCCGGAGGCCATTGCGCTTCCTGTTCGCCGAATTGAACCGGCTGGCGACAGCCGGGGCACCCCGGAAACCCTCCAAGCGAGCCCAATCGGGCTCGCTTTTTGCTTGGCGGGGGGCCTCTTGACAGCCGTCGCTGCGCAGGGCTATACTGAGCCTACCCCACCCCCCTGGGGGGGGTATAGGGAAAGACGAGGTGCCATGGAACACCGCGAAGAGGTCCTCAAGCGCACGCGCAATGCCTTAGGCCACCTGGAAGGCGTGGTCAAGATGATCGAACGCGATACCTACTGCGTCGACGTCATCCGCCAGATCCAGGCGGTGCAGTCATCCCTCAACCGCGTCTCCACCATGGTCCTTGAGAACCACTTGCACTCGTGCGTCACCACCGCCATCCGCGGCAAGAGCGCCGACGAGCGCGAGCGAGTTCTCAAAGAAATCACCGAAGTCTTTGAAATGTCGTCGCGTGTCTAGTTGCTCATTCCTTGAGGAGGATCCATGCTTACCGTAACCTATTCCGTCCCGAACATTTCGTGCGGCCACTGCGTTCACACCATCCAGAGTGAAGTAGCAACCCTGGCCGGCGTGCAGAAGGTGCAGGCCGACCTGGCGACCAAGAAGGTCACCATCCAGTTCGATGCACCGGCCAGCGATCAAACCCTGCGCGCGCGGCTTGCGGACATCAACTACCCCCCGGTCAACTGACCGCAACGGGCCGTCCGCGGGAGTGCAATTCGAGGTAACCCAAGTATGAGCACGCAACATCTGACGCTGCCGATCACGGGCATGACCTGCGCCAACTGCGTGGCCACCATCGAGCGCAATGTGAAGCGCCTGCCCGGCGTGACATCGGCCACCGTCAACCTGGCCTCCGAACGCGCGGTGATCGAATTCGACCCGGCCGCGCTCGGCCAAGAGGCGATCATCTCCAAGATTCGCGCGGTGGGTTACGACGTAGCCACCGGCGAGGCCAGCCTGGCCATACGGCGCATGAGTGATGCCAGCGACGCTCAACGCCTTGAGCGGCGCCTGCAGAGCATTCCGGGTGTGCTCGAGGCCGGCGTCTCGTTTGCGGCGGAGCGGGCGGTGGTGCGCTACTTGCCGACCGAAGTCACTCAGTCGGAACTGAGGCGTGCGGTGCAAGCCGCAGGCTTCGAAGTGCTCGAGGCGGAGGGCGCCCCTGAGGATGCCGAGGCGCGCGCCCGCGAACGCGAGATCGCTCATCAGCTGCGGCGGCTGGGTGTCGGGCTGATCTTCACTCTGCCGCTGTTCGCCCTGGCCATGGCTCGCGATTTCGACCTCATTCCGCACGCCATCGGCCACGCCGCATGGTTCGACTGGCTGCTGATGGGCCTGGCCACGCCTGTGCAGTTCTACGTAGGCTGGCAGTACTACGTCGGCGCATTCAAGGCGCTGCGCAGCGGGTCGGCCAACATGGACGTGCTCATCGCCATGGGGTCTTCGGCGGCCTTCTTCTACTCGCTTGCGGTTCTGCTCTTCGGGCTGCCGGGGCACGTGTACTTCGAGACGGCCGCGCTGATCGTCACGTTGATTGTGCTCGGCAAATACCTCGAGGCGCGTGCCAAAGGACGCACCAGCGACGCATTGCGCAAGCTGATGGGCCTGCAGGCGCGCACGGCGCGCGTGGTGCGTGACGGCCAGGAACGCGATGTGCCTGTGGAGGATGTGGCGGCGGGCGACCTGGTGCGCGTGCGCCCGGGCGAGAAGATCCCCGTCGACGGGGTTATCGTCGAGGGCCGGTCGACCGTCGATGAGTCGATGATCACCGGCGAGGCGATGCCGGTCACCAAGCAGCCCGGCGAGGCCGTCATCGGCGCGACGATCAACCGCCAGGGGGCCTTCACCTTCGAGGCCACCAAAGTCGGGCGCGACACCGTGCTCTCGCAGATCATCCACATGGTGGAAGAGGCCCAGGGCAGCCGCGCGCCAATCCAGCGCCTGGCCGATCGTGTATCGGCTGTGTTCGTTCCAATCGTCATCGGTATCGCCGCCCTGACTTTCGCCGGGTGGTTCGTCCTCGGCGGGACTCCGGCGGCCGAGGTGACGCCCTTCACGCGCGCGCTGATCAACGCGGTCGCGGTCCTGGTCATCGCCTGCCCGTGCGCCATGGGCCTGGCCACACCGACCGCTATCATGGTGGGTACCGGCAAGGGCGCCGAGTTGGGCATCCTGTTTAAGAATGCCGAAGCCCTCGAACTTGCCGGGCGCCTGACAACAGTGGCTCTCGACAAGACAGGCACCGTGACGCGCGGCATGCCGCAAGTCACCGATATCCGCTTGAGCGCCGGAGAGCGCGGCGAAGCCGAGTTCTTGCGCCTGGTGGCCTCGACCGAACGCGGCTCAGAGCATCCCCTTGGCGAGGCCATCGTGGCCGCGGCCAGCGCGCGCGGAATCGAGCTGGCCGAAGCGCATGCCTTCCAGGCCGAGAGTGGTCAAGGGGTGCAAGCGCAGGTCGACGGACACACAGTGCATGTGGGCAATGCGCGCTACATGCAGGCGCTGGGCATTTCGCCCGATGGGCTGAAGAGCGAGATGCTGGGCTTACAGGCGGAGGCCAAGACGGTGATGCTGGCGGCCATCGATCAGCGGCCGGCCGGGCTGATCGCCGTGGCCGACACGGTGAAGGATGGCTCGCGCGAGGCGATTGAGGCATTGCATGGCCTCGGGCTGCGGGTCGTGATGATCACCGGCGACAACCGCACCTCGGCCGAAGCCATTGCCCGCGCCGTCGGCATCGACCGGGTGCTGGCCGAAGTGATGCCGGGTGACAAAGCGGCCGAAGTCAAGCGCTTGCAGGCGGAGGGCGAGCGGGTGGCGATGGTGGGCGACGGGATCAACGATGCCCCCGCATTGGCCCAAGCCGAAGTCGGCATCGCCATAGGCACGGGCACCGATGTGGCGATGGCCGCTGCCCCGATTACGCTCATGAGCGGCGACTTGCGCGGCGTGGCCAAGGCCATCACCCTTTCGCGCGGGACTCTGCGCACCATCAGGCAAAACTTGTTCTGGGCATTCTTCTACAACGTGGTGCTCATCCCGGCCGCGGCCCTGGGATTTCTCAACCCCATTCTGGCCGCAGGCGCGATGGCCTTCTCGTCGGTGTTTGTCGTTTCCAACAGCCTGCGCCTGCGGGGCTGGCGAGCACGCTGACGAACCCAAATGAGGGGCTGCCGGTTGCGGCAGCCCCTTTTTGATTTGGCAACGCGAGATGTCCCGCCCGACAGTCTGATCCACTCACTTTGCGAATCGTGTAAGGGCACGCCATGGCGTGCCCCAACAACGCCAGCACCGCCCTCTGTCATTCCGAGTCGACGCGGCCCCCGAGGAATCTCGATAGGCGATTGCGACACCGGCCTTGTGTTCCAAGGGCGATAATGGTCTCTCTATTCGTCGTCCCCGAGTGTACGAGGCGGGGACCCACGTGTTGAGGCGCATGTGAATCTCCTGATGCAAGCGGGCAATCACCCTGGGTTTCGCGTCAGGAGCGCTCGGGGATGACGAGGTAAACGCTATTGCAACTCTTGCGGTGTGGGGTGTAGGCATCTAGGAGTGGGGAGCGAAGCTCCCCACTCGCAAAGTAAGAATCCTGCCACTCCCCATTTATGGGGAGTGGGGTAAGGGGTGGGGCCATCTTGCCTCGCGGCCGGCGAGCTGTCGCCGCAGCGAAGATGCATTCGCCCCAACGCGGAACACGAGCGCGGGAATGCGTAAGGCATGCTATGCCCTCTCCAAAACCGCCATCGAATGCCGCTTGGCTTGCTTTCGCCTAGTGATTCGAGTACACTCTCGAAATACCGACAGGGGGCGCGAATCGGGGGAGGCTATGAGCGCAGGACGCGAAAAAGCACTCGAAGCGGCACTCGCGCAAATCCGCAAACAGTTTGGGGACGGTGCGGTGATGCGCCTGGGCGATGCGACTCAGCTGGCGGTGCAGGTTATACCCACCGGGTCGCTGGCGCTCGATCTGGCGCTGGGCGTGGGCGGCATTCCGCGCGGGCGCGTGAGCGAGATCTTTGGCCCGGAGGCTTCCGGCAAGACGACGCTGTGTCAGCACATCGTGGCCGAGGCCCAGAAGCTCGGCGGGGCGTGCGCTTACATCGACATGGAGCACGCCCTCGACCCCTCGTACGCCGCGCGCTGCGGCGTCAACACCGACAACCTTTACATCGCACAACCCGATACCGGAGAACAGGCGCTCGAGATCGCCGAGACGTTGGTGCGCTCGGGTGCAGTGGACGTGGTGGTCGTCGATTCGGTGGCGGCCCTCGTGCCGCGGGCCGAGATTGAAGGCGACATGGGCGACGCCACCATGGGCATGCAGGCGCGGCTGATGAGCCAGGCGCTGCGCAAACTCTCGGGCGTCATCAAGCAATCCAACACGGCGATGATCTTCACCAACCAATTGCGCCAGAAGATCGGCGTGATGTTCGGCAACCCCGAGACGACGACCGGCGGCATGGCGCTCAAGTTCTATGCCTCGATTCGCCTGGACGTACGCCGTATTCAAAGCATCAAAGTGGGGGCCGAGGTGGTGGGCAGCCGCACCCGCGTGCGGGTGGTCAAGAACAAAGTGGCGCCCCCCTTCCGCGAAGCAGAATTCGACATCATGTACAACGAGGGCATCTCCAAGGAGGGAGACCTCATCGATATCGGTGCGACGCTCGGCCTGATCGCGAAGCGCGGCGCCTTCTTCTCTTTCGGCGACACGCGCATCGGTCAGGGGCGGGAGAACGCCAAGCAGTATCTCAAGGAGCATCCGGATCTCGCCGCCCAGATCGACCAGACGATTCGCGAACAAGTGTTGACCAATCAGCAAGGCGTCAATCTCGCAACCTCACCTGAAGAAGAGGAGCCGAACGAGGAAACTTGATCGTGAGCGTGCAGGCGGGCGCCAGCCGCCCGCGGCACGGCCTGCCAGTGACTCCCTTGACGACGACGATGGACTTCCGCCGGGTGCACGCAGTGCGCCGGGCGGGGATGGTGAACCGGTGTTGAGTTTGATAGCACGTGGAGTGCGCCTGTGGCGAACAGTCTCTCGGCCTTGCCCGCGGCGTGTGGGAGCAGAGCCGATTCGCTGAAGCCCGTTCGATTCTGACCGGCGTCCACCGGCCATCGCAGTCGACAATGGAAGGCGCGGCCATGCGGGCCGCCCAACGAGACACGGCAGCCGTGCCATGCAAATGGTCACGGCTGCTTGCGTATGGACACAGAAGGCGAGATTACCGCGCTGCGGCTGGGCCGCGGCGGCAAGCGAGTCAACATCTACCTCAACGGCGCCTGGGCCTTCTCGCTGGCCAAGGTGCTGGCGGCGGGGCTGCGCCGCGGGCAGCACCTTGGCCCACACGAGGTGGCCCGGCTGGAGGCTGACGACGCCGTTGAGCAGGGTGTAGAACGCTGCCTGAGCCTGCTGGCCCGCCGGCCGCGCGCGCGCCGCGAGCTCGACGACTACCTGCGGCGGCGCGGGCTGGAGGCGGCGGTTCGCGACGCCGCTCTGGCGCGGCTGGTGGAGCGCGGGTTGGTGGACGACGCGGGCTTCGCGCGCACCTGGGTGGAGAACCGCAGTGCGTTTCGACCGCGTTCGCGGCGCGCCCTGGCTGCCGAACTGTGGCGCAAAGGTGTGAGCGAGGAGAGCGCCGCCCAGGCGCTGGCCGAAGTGGACGATGAGAGCGCCGCGCGATCGGCCGCCCGCGGGTATGCGCGCCGGATGAGCGGTCTCGAACGGAAGGAATTCTTCCAGCGATTGCTGGGTTACTTGGGACGGAGAGGGTTTACCTACAATGTGGCTCGGCCGGTCGTCGAGGAGGTGTGGGGCGAACAGAACGCAGCGCCTCAGGCCGACTCGGTGCCGCGCCGGCAAGCCGGAAAGTGAGAGCGCACGATGTCTGTACCGATAATCGTTGGCAGTCTGGCGGCGCTTTTGGGCATTGCGCTCGGCGCTGGGCTGGGGTTCTGGTACCGCCAGCAGCAACTCGATCGTGAGGCGGTGGCGCGACGGTCCGCCTTAGAAAAGGAACTGGGCGAGGCGCAGGGGCGCGCGCGCCAGATCGAACTGCAGGCGCGCGATGCCGCCATCCGCCTGCGCGACGAGGCCGAATCTGAAGCCGGGCGCCGCCGCGCGGAGCTGGCGCGTGAGGACGAACGACTCACTCGCCGCCGCACGGAGATCGACAACAAGCTGGAGCGCACCGAGCAGCGCGAACAGGCCCTCAACAAGCGCCAGAGCGCGCTCGACCGGCGCACAAACGAAATCGAGAAACTGAGCGCGGACCGCACGGCCGAACTGCAGCGCGTGGCACAGATGTCGGTGGAAGAAGCGCGCGGGCAGCTCTTGGCGGAAGTGGAACGCGAGAGCCGCAACGACATGGCTCGCACTATTCGCCAGATCGAAGAGGAGGCCCGCGCCGAAGGCGACCGGCGCGCGCGTGAGGTCATCGCCGAAGCCATTCAGCGAGTGGCCTCTGACCACGTGGCCGAAGTGTCCGTTTCGGTGGTGCCGCTGCCGGGCGAGGAGATGAAGGGGCGCATCATCGGCCGCAACGGGCGCAACATCCGTTCCTTCGAACAGGCGGCGGGCGTGGACGTCATCGTGGACGATACACCCGAAGCCGTGACCATTTCCTCCTTCGACCCGGTGCGGCGCGAGGTGGCGCGCCGTGCGCTGGCTAAGCTCATCCTGGACGGGCGCATTCACCCGGCGCACATCGAAAAAGTGCTGGAGGATTCACGCAAGGAAGTGGATCAGGTGGTCATCGAGGAGGGCGAGCGGGCGGCCTTCGAGGCGGGCGTGCCCGGGCTGCACCCGGAGATCCTCAAGAAGTTGGGCACGCTCAAATTCCGCACCTCCTACGGCCAGAACCAGCATGCGCATGCCATCGAATCCGCGCTGCTGGCTGGCGTGATCGCCGCCGAACTCGGTGCGAACGTGGCGGTGGCCAGAGCCGGGGGCCTGCTGCACGACCTGGGCAAGGCCATGGACCACGATGTCGAAGGCACGCACGCGCAGATCGGGGCGGACTTTGCCGCGCGCTATGGCGTGGCGCCGGAAGTGGTCAATACGATCGCCGCGCACCACCATGAGGTGGATCAATCGAGCGTGGAAGCGGTCATCGTCGAGGCGGCGGATGCCATTTCGGGTGCGCGACCCGGCGCACGCCGCGAAAACCTCGAGCAATACGTCAAGCGAATCCGCACCTTGGAGGATATCGCCAACTCGTTCAAGGGCGTGACCGAGGCCTATGCGCTGCAAGCCGGGCGCGAGGTGCGCATCATGGTTCGGCCGGAGGAGCTGGACGACCTGGCGGCGGTACGCATGGCGCGCGATGTGGCGAAGAAGGTGGAAGAGAGCCTGCAGTACCCGGGTCAGATCAAAGTGACGGTCATCCGCGAAACGCGCGCCGTGGATTACGCCAAGTAGGCTGCGCACTCGCGCGAACCTGCAACTTGCGGAAGAAGCGTCTCCCGCCTCCTTAGAAACCTCTCTCCTCCCCCGGCATGTCGCGCTCGCGCTGACACCTCCAACTCGCCGGGGGAGGGGTTAGGGGTGGGGGTTTGAAGGCGACGGTACACGATTTGCAGTCTGCTAACCCTCGCGCTCGCCCTTCTCCGTGGGCCGCCCGTACAGGAACCAGTACTCGGGCGGGGAGAAGGCGGGCGCGAGTTGTTCATCCCACACGAAGGACCCCGCAGCAAACATCTCGCGCAGGCGTGCGTCGAGGGCTGGCATCGCCTGGCGCGCCTCCGCAGGCAGCGGGCCGGTTTCGGGGGCGGTGGCCAGGAGTTGCAGCATCGTTCGCTGGCGTATCTCGGTCGGATACAGGTCCGCGTTGGAGGCGGGTGATTCGCTCAGGTCGTCGAGGTAGGCGCGCCACAGGCTGAGTCGGGCATGCGTCTCAAGTGTCATCTTCGCGCCGATGGCGGCCGTCCGACGTAGGCGTTCGGTTTCGATTCGCGTGCGGGCCCGGGTGAGGCGCACGGCCTGCTCGGCCGGCAGATCGCGATCGACCGCGCTCAGCCGGTGCAGCGCGAGCAGCAACCCGCCGAGGGTCAGCCGAGGCAGCGGGCTGTGACCTTTGGGCTGTGCGAGCGGCCAGTAGATGACGGAGGCCATCAGATAGGCCTCCAGCTCCAGGGCGCAGGCTTCGACGAATTGGAGATCAGAATCGGGAGTGTAGGCGTGGCGGGGCGAGGTGGAGCCGGGCACAGGGCTAGCCGGTCTGCTCGCCCAACGAACGGCGCACGCTGTCGAGCAGCGTGCTCAGGCGCACCGGTTTGACCAGGTAGCCCCAACCCAGGGCGCGCCCCTTTTGTTGATCTTCGAGCGAGCCGCGCGCGCTGAAGAACAGGATCGGCGGCGCGGGGGTGTCACGGGTCAGCAGACGCCGAGCAACCTCGTAGCCGTCCAGGTCGGGCAGCATGACATCCAACAGGATGAGGTCGAAGGTCTGCGTCTCCGCCAGGGTCAAGGCTTCCTTGCCGGAGTAGCAGGGGATGACCTCATAGCCTGCTCGCTCCATGGTGAGCGACACCAGGCGCGTGGTATCGGGTTCGTCATCCACAACCAGGATGCGCGTCATGCCTACTCCGTCGCTGCGGCCGTCGCGAAGGGGGAGGCCGCAGGCTGGCTGGATTCTACGCCAAGTGCGGGTTGCGTGCCTGGACGGGAGATGTGCAAAAGCTGTGCTCCCGGCGGCCTCAGCCCGCAGGAGGCGGGCTATTCGCCGTACAAAGCCTTGCGCGTGCGGTCGCGCCGGGCCTTGCGCTCCCCCTCATCGGCGGCCCCGGCCAACTCGGCGTAGAGCGCCTCGCCGTATTCACGCGTCTGCACCACCACCGGCATGGGCACCGCATGACCCAGAATGAGCGCCTGTTGCCGTGTGTCGAGCCGTGCCAACACCTCGCGCAGCGCGCCCGCTCCCGAGACTCCCGAGAACACCGCGCGAATGTCGGCCTCGTTATCTAAGAGGCAGGTCACCCGCGTGCCGATCTGGCTCATCACCTCTTCGTCGATCGCGCTCGGGCGTTGATCCACAACCAGCAGCGTCACATTGTACTTGCGCAGCTCGCGGGCGATCGTGCCGAAGATGGTATGCCCGGCCACGGTCGGGTCGAGGAATTTGTGAGCCTCCTCGATGACGATAACCAGCGGGCGTGGATCCTGGGCCTGGCCGCCCGCGGCGCGGTTCTTGCGCTCGACGTAGCGGCCGTGAATCCGGCGGGTGAGGTAGTTGGCCACGAGCAGATAGGCTTCCAGCTGGGTGCCGTACCTGCCAAACTCCAAAACCACGCTCGTGCCTTGATTCAAGCGGGCGAAGATCTCCTCCACGGCGTCCTCCCCCAGCGGGTCTTCTTGCAGGAAGGGCAACCGGCGGAAGAGTTCGAACTTGCGTTGGATGGCGCCGAGCGTGCCGGCCATCAGGCGTTCCTCGTCCACCAATTCTTTGAGTTCATCGCTTTCTTTTTCGGCCAGTAGTTTGACGATCCAATCCCGGCCCAGGCGGCGGCGCAGGAAGTGCAGCGCGCCCACCTGGATTTCACTCAGCCCAAGTAGCCCGGCCAGCAGCTCGACATCTTCCGGCTCGATCTGCCGCATTGAGATGCGCAGTTCGCGGTCGGTCTTGCTCTGGCGGTGGCGTGAGGTTTCCGGGTCGAGGGTGATCACGCTGACACGTCCGTCGGTGAAGAGCTGGCGCAGGCCCTTATACTCGCGGCCGGTTTCGTCGCGCACCGACCAGCCGTAATCATTGTGCATGTCGAACACCAGGCAGGAGGCCAGCCCGGCGCGCACGACGCCGGCCAGGAGCATGCGCGTGATGAACGACTTGCCGGTGCCGCTCTTGCCGAAGACGCCGGACGAGCGCTCGACAAGGCGCGCCAGATCGAGGTTGACGTGCACCTCGTTCATTTCGAGCGGCGCGCCGATGTGGAAGTGGCTCCGGTCTTCGGCGCCGAACACCAGGTTGACCTCCGCTTCGGAGGCCTCCAGTACCTGTGCGAAGTGGGCGGGGATCGTCTTGATCGGGCGCGGCTCGCCCCCTTCGGCGGTCAGCTCGAGCATCGGCGCCACGTGCATCAGGCCGTAGGCCGCGGTGCCACGCAAGACCTCGGCCGAGTAGGCGTCGTCGGCCGCCGGCGGATGGCTGGCGAGGTCCGGTTGAGTGGCGCCGAGCGAGAGGTCGGTGACCATGCCAAAGAAACGCTTGCGGGTCTGGCCGTGGATGACTACATAGCGGCCGACGGCCAGCCCCTCCAGCACGGTGTGCGGGTCGAGCATGACCTCCAGGCCGTGCGAGAGCGACCCGCCGACGACGACGCCCAGCGGGCGCGCGCCGCGCGTGAGCGGCGGCCGGCCGAGAAAAGTATCCAGATCAGAATCAGGCATGATGATCCTCGTCGATGGGGCGGGCCACAGCGTGCCCTAGAGGCGGCCGGCCGTCCCGGTCAGAGTCTGACCGATTTGAGGCAGCAGGCGGCTCAGGCGCAGCACATCCGCCGAGAGCAGCCGGGCCAACTCGCGACCCGCCTCGCGCGCGAATTCGAGGCGGGCCTCGCCTTCGAAGACCTGGGCGATGTGGGCCAGCACCGCGCCGAGCAACGCATCGCCGGCCTGAGCTTCAATCAGCAGGGCCAAGAAGCCGAGCCTCCAGGCGCGCTCGCCGGGTCCGCCCGAGGCGCAGAAGCGTCGTACCTCATCGGCCGAGCAGGCGAAGATCTGCTCGAGGGCCAGCGGCGGGCGCGGGGGCAAGGTATGCCAGGCTGCCGCCCGGGCATCAAAGAACCCGGCGTGTATCACGCGCACTTCAATCGGCACCTGGCGGCGGTCGCGCTGGTCGTTGATGTATTCGTCGCTTACCTCGGCCGCGACCAACTGGCGCACGAAGGGATCGTCCTCCAGGCGCAGATCGGCTACCACGCCCAGGATCTCGACCGCTTGTGGATCGGCGTCCCGGTTGGCCACCACCCGCACCAGGCTGCCGAAGGCGGGCAGCTGGCCGCCCTGAGCGCGGCAGCCCAGCGTGAATTCGCTAACACTCGCGCGCAACACTCGCCCGACGAGCGGCGAAGCAGGTTTCGGCATCGGGCTCATGAAGGATCTCCGTCGCGCTCGAGATCCGCAACGGACTCGACGATGCGCGTCGGCCGGTACGGGAAGCGCGAGATCATCTCGCGCGAGGTCACGCCGGTTAGCACCAGGATCGTTTCCATACCGGTCTCCAGGCCGACGCGGATGTCGGTGTCCATCCGGTCGCCGATTACCGCGGTGTTCTCCGAATGCGCCCCCAGCCTGTGCAGCGCCGTGCGCATCATCAGCGGGTTGGGCTTGCCGATGTAGTAGGGATGGACTCCGGTGGCGGCTTCGATCAGCGCGGCAATAGCGCCGCAGCCGGGTGTGGGACCGCTCTCACTCGGGCTCGAGGAGTCGGGGTTGGTGGCGATGAAGCGCGCACCGCCGGCGACCAAGCGGATGGCCTGGGTGATGCGCGCGTAGCTGAAGGTGGTGGTTTCGCCCAACACGACGTAATCCGGGGCGTGGTCGCTCAGGGCATATCCCGCGGCGTGCAGGGCCTCCGTCAGGCCGCTTTCGCCCAGCACGAAGGCGCTGCCTTTGGGCATCTGCGAGTCGAGGAAGTCGGCGGTGGCCAAGGCCGAGGTGTAGATGTGATCCTCGGAGAGGCGGATGCCGATGCGTTGCAGCCGACGCTGCAGATCGAAGGGGGTATAGGTGGGATTGTTGGTGAAGATGATGAACTTGATCTGGCGTTGGTGCAGGCGATCGACGAAGGCATCGGCCCCGGGGATCAGCTCCTCGCCGCGCACGATGACTCCATCCATGTCGATCAAATAGTTGTGCACCCCTCACCTCCTGTGGATGGATAGGTCTCGTGTGCGGATGGGCAGCCTCCGCGATGAGGACACTACCGTGCACGGTGTCGGCCGGAATTCAAGTTCATCCCCGGATGAAAAAACCGGCCGCCGATGACAATCATAATCGAGACGTGGCCCGCGTGTGGAACCCAATGCGGGAGCGCCCTTCCCGAACGAACGGTTCCCTCCGGCCGCCCGCGGACCTAACTAACGTGTGTCGCGCGTCCCCGGCTTTCGGGCGAACATCATCCGGCGCACGAGGGCCGCGCGCAAGCCGTGCCCGACGATCGGCAGGGCGCCCAGGCCGATCATCAGGCGGTAAAACGTTCCGGGGATGACCACCCGTTGCCCGCGCTCGAGCCCGCGCAGCGAGGCGGAGACAACCTGCTCGGACGATTGCCAGAGAAAGGACGGCAGGCTCGCCGGATTGAATCGCGCATACTCCGGCGTGTCGTGGAACTCGGTGCGGGTGAAGCCCGGACATAAAACCTGGACGCGGATGCCCACCGGTCTCAGTTCGGCTTCGAGCCCCTCGGTGTATGACGCGAGAAAGGCCTTGGTGGCACAGTAGGTCACGTTTCCCGGGAGAGCCACGAACGCCCCGATGGAGGCCACGCTGATAATAGCGCCGCGCTTGCGCTTCACCATCGCGGGCAGCACGGCGTGAGCCAGGCGCAAGTTGGCTGCTAGGTGGACTTGGATCATGTCGAGATGCTTGCGGACATCCACGCGCAGAAAGCGGCCCGTGGTCCCAAACCCTGCGCTGTTGACGAGAATCGCCGGTTCGTTCAACTGCGCCAGGCGCGCCGCCACGCGCTCGACCTGGTCGGGGTCAGCCAGGTCCGCGGTGAGAATCTCCACCGGCACGGCGTGGCGTGCGGTGAGGTCGGAGGCCAGCCTTTCAAGATTGGGCCGCCGTCGCGCGATGAGAACCAGATCGTAGCCGCGAGCAGCCAGTTGGCGTGCAAACTCGGCGCCAATGCCGCTCGAGGCGCCGGTGATGACAGCCGTGCCAATTGTCGACATCGGTTGGTTTCCTCCAGCGAGTGCGTCGGGCGCCGGGCCGCGGCGCCGCCTCAGCGGCGATAGCGCGCGCGCTGCTTGTGGGCTTGCTTCTCGGAGGGCGAGGCCTGCAGCCCGGCGGCGAGCAGCGATTGGGCCAGCATGCGCTCGATCTGTTCTTTCTCCGGCGCCCGGATCACAGCCTCTTCATCGGCCCGCGCCAGAGCATATGGATACGGGTCGTCCAGTGTCACCCAGGCCTGCTCCACCAACACGCTGTGCACCATGTCGAGCCATGCCGGCTGCGCCGCGACCCACTGCGGCACTTCGACCCGCGCCACAACTGGGACCGAGCGCCCGACGTTGAGGTAGAAGAAATGTGCGCTTTGCGTGTGCCCCGAACTGTCGGACACACGCGCCTTCCGATAGACCTGATTCCATTCGGCCACGAACTCATAGACGGCAGACCGTGCGCCGGAGGGCAATACCTGGGCGAACATCTCGCTGTCGGTCACGTCGCGGAATGGAAGCGGCAAGCCAGCCGGGCGTGAGGGGCCGGAATACTCAGCGAGATATGACTCCAGCTTATCGGCAGGCTGCAACGCCAGCGCGAGTAGCGAGAGCAGCGGCGACCCTCCTGGCCGTGCGATGTAGCCGGCCACCGGGACGTGCGCGATAGCCACCGTTTCCATCGCCGCCAAGTATTCTCTTTCCAGGTCGCGCTGTTCTTCCCCGGGGATGGCCTCAGTGCGAACGCGCAACGCCAGGCTTCCGTCGATCAGCCCGACCACCCGATGCGCTTCGGAGGAGTCCGACCCCGCTGCTTCGCGCAGGCACACCTCGGCCAGCACGCGCGTCTCGCCCACCTTGCGCCTCGCGTTGAGCGTCGGCGCGTTAATCGGCTCCCCGCGGTGAAAGAGGCGCGCGGGGTCGGTGACGAGCTCGGGTTGCGAGTCGGCATGGGTCTGGCCGGTGCCCAGGCGCACGATGAAGTGTCCGATATTGACGGCGTAGTAGGGCAGGGCGGAGTGGCGGTCGGGGTAGATCTGCGAGCCGTCGGTGGCCACAACCGTCAGGCCGGTGGGCGCCGCCGGGGCAGGATGTATGCGGTCGAGCGCTTCGCCCGCGGGCGCGGCGCCGAACCAACTGCGCTTTTGTGCCCGGTCGACTCGCTCGGCCAGGTCACCCTGTTGGGAGGCCAAACGCAGCGCGTCGACGACCTGAGGCAGACGGGCCTGGCGTTCGCGCAAACGGTCGGCGAGCGCGCGGCCCACGTCGCGAATCACCTCGCTCAGCTTGTGCAATTGCAGGGTCATCGGGCGGGAAACCTCGGCATTGCCATTTGATGGGAGTTCGACGCTGCGCTGCGAGAGGATTATAGCGATGTGCGCCCCATGTGCAATCCCCCTGCGCGAATCGACGATGTTACAATCGCTCATCGTGCCGCGCGGTTGCCGTGGCCAACGTGCCGCAGGGTCGCCGCGGCCCATGGGCCGCACTTCGGTTGCGGCGGAGTTCCTCCCCGGAGTTACCATGCCTCAGCTTGATGTCGATCGCGCCCGCACCGTCGGTCGTGCCATCCAGGAAAACGTCGCTCGCGTGATCGTCGGCAAGGAAAAGGTCACCGAACTCCTGGTGGCGGCGCTGCTTGTGCCCGGCCACGTGCTTATCGAGGATGTGCCGGGCATCGGCAAGACGATGCTGGCCAAGTCGCTCGCGCGCTCACTGCGCTGCTCGTTCCAAAGGATCCAATTCACGCCGGATCTCTTGCCGGCGGATATCACGGGCACCAATGTCTTCAACCAGAAAACGGCCGAGTTCGAATTCCGCCCGGGGCCGGTGCTGGCGCAGATTGTCCTCGCGGATGAGATCAATCGCGCGGGGCCGCGCACGCAGTCGGCCCTCCTGGAAGCGATGGAGGAACGCCAAGTGACCGTGGACGGCGTGACCCACCATTTGCCTGCACCCTTCCTGGTCCTCGCCACGCAAAACCCGATCGAGCTCGAAGGTACCTTTCCGCTGCCCGAGGCCCAGGTTGATCGATTCTTGTTGCGCCTGGCGGTCGGCTATCCCTCGCGCGAGGAAGAACGCGCCATTCTGCACCGCTTCGTGAAGAGCGACCCGCTCCTCGACCTGGCGGCCGTCGTCGATGGGGCGGACCTGGCTGCGCTGAGCCAGACCACACGTGCCGTCCACCTGAGCGCCTCGCTCGAGAACTACCTGCTCGACATCGCGGAGGCCACGCGCCGCAGCGAGGCGCTGGCGCTGGGCGTCAGCCCGCGCGGATCGTTGGCGCTGTATCGCACGGCCCAGTGCCTGGCCGCGTTGCGCGGGCGGGCGTACGTTCTGCCCGACGATATCCAGGAATTGCTCGCCCCGGTTCTTGCGCACCGCCTGATCCTCTCAAGCCAGGCCCGCTTGCGTGAGCGCATGCTCGAAGAGGTGCTGCGCTCGATCGTTGAGACTATCCCGGTGCCGGTGGAAGAATCCTGGTCGGAGAAGACCCATTGACCGACCCGGCGCGCGGGTTCCTCGCCGCTCTGGTCGTCGTCGTCGGATTGGCGCTGCGCAACAATCTGCTCGTCTTCCTCGGAATCTTGCTGGCGCTGGTCGTGCTTACCTCCTGGCTGTGGGGAAAGTACTGCTTGCGTGCTGTGAGCTATACCCGCCGCCTGGCCTCCAACCGCCTGGGGTTCGGCGAGCAGACCGACTTGTGGATCGAAGTGGTCAATGCCAAGCCGCTGCCCCTGGCTTGGCTGCGCGCCGAGGATGAACTGCCGATTGAACTCGTGCTCTCCGGGCGGGACCTCGTGCCGGGCAATCGCGCCACGCGCCAGGTGCTTGACCATTCGTTCACCCTGCGCGGATACGAACGCGTGCGCCGGCGCTACCGCGTCGAGGCGCGCGCCCGCGGCGCGTTCGATGTAGGTCCGGTGACGCTCTTTTCCGGCGATCTATTCGGGTTTCGCTCGCGTTCGATCGAGGATCAGCGCATGCAAACGGTCCTCGTCTATCCGCGCGTGGTGCCGATGCGTGAGATCCCGCTGCTCGCGGCTCGTCCGTTCGGCGAGAAGCGCGCCCGGTGCTGGCTGCTCGAGGATCCATTGCTGCTCGCCGGCGCGCGCGAATACCGCCCCGGCGACAGTCTGCGGCACATCCACTGGAAGGCCACTGCGCGCCAGGCCCGTCTGCAAACGCGCACCTTCGATGCGAGTGCCGATCCGCACCTGGTGCTGATGGTCAACGGCCAGACGATCGACCCCGCCTACGCTGGCACGCTGCGTGAAAAGTTCGAGGCGTTGCTGGTGGTGGCCGCCTCCCTTACGCGCGCGGCGCTGGAGGCCGGCAGCCCGGTGGGCGTGCACACCAATGCCGTCATGCGTGATTCGCACGCCCAGGTGCGTCTGCCCAGCACACGCCATCCGGCGCAGCTCGCGCGCATCCTGGAGGCAATGGCGCTGCTCACGCCGTACATTGCCACCCCCTTCGACCAGATGCTGGCTCTCGAACAGCGGCGCCTTCCGTACGGCGCCACAGTGGTGGTCCTCACCACGCTTTTTAATTCACGCATCGCGGCCCAGATCCTCAGCCTCAAGTCCGCTGGGCATCCGGTGGCAATTGTGGGACTCACGGAGGATCGCGGCGCGCTGGAAGCTGCCGCTGGCACGCCGACCTATTTCGTGGATCCGGCCTGGCAGCCGCTTGGAAAGGCGAGCGGTGTCTAACTCGGCGCTGCTCACGCTGGTCATGGCTTGCATGCCCGCGGGCAGCGCCTTCCTGTGGGCCGTGTGGGGCGCGCGTCTCCTGCGCAACGCACCCACGGATGCCGGCTGGGTGATGTGGGCATTGGTGGTACTGCCGGCCGTCTCGAGCATGGGTGTGGTTCTCGTTCGTCCGCGCATCAAAGCAGCCGGGTTGCGCCTCGCCTTCAGCCTCGTGCTTGGGTTCATCGGGCTGTGGCTGGCCGCCGCGGCACTGTGGTTGGAATGGTCGGCGGCCGGCCCGGCGCCTGAGCCTGCCGCGTTGCTGCTCTGGCGTATCAGCTTCATCCCGATTCCGCTGGCCTGCCTCGCGCTGTGGTTGTGGGGCGAGTGGGTCGGGCATGGGACGATCAGCCCGCGTGACGTGCGCCTGGCCGTTGGGCGCAACGTCATGTCGATCCTGCTGCTGTACCTTTTCTACAACTCGGCGCCGGTGCTTACGGTTGGCGAAGCACTCGGGCCGATAATTCTCGTCTTCGTGGCCGGGGTGGTGGCGATGGCTGCCTCCAACCTTGAGCGGTTGCGCGTGCAGCGGGAGGGCGCGACCGTTGCGCCGGTGCTCGACCGCTACTGGCTGCAAACTGTTGCCGGGCTGACCGCGGGGTTGCTGCTCGCCGGGTTGCTTATCACCGGCCTGGCCAACACGCGCGCCTTCGCTCAAGCGGGAGGCATAGTGCTGGTGGGGCTGGCGGCGGTGGCCATCGGCCTCTCGTGGGTCCTGGTGGCATTCGGGGTCCTGATCTTCATCCTGCTGTATCCATTGCGCAGTTTATTCCAAAGCATCTCGACCGAAATGCTGTTACCCACTCCAGTTCCGACCTCGCCGGCGCTTGCCACCGCGCAAGCCGCGGCACCCGCTACGGCCGCCGCGCCGTCAGCGGTCTTTGAGGCCGCCGGCTGGGTGGTGGCGGTCGCTATCGTCGTTGGCCTCATCCTGATGGTCTTCTGGCTGCGTTTGCGATCGGAGGCGCTGGCGCGCACCGAGATGGCCGAAGAGGTGCGTGAGAGCATTCTCTCGGGCGACCTGTTGTGGCGCCAACTACAGAATCTGTTCGGCGGCCGGAGTGGGAGGGGAGCGAAGAAACCATCCGCCTACTTGCCGCTGGGCGGCGAGGCCAATGCGGCCCGCATGCGCATCCGCCGCGCCTACCAGGCCGCGCTGCAGTGGGCCTATGGACGCGGCCGAGTGCGCGCGCCCGCGGAGACTCCTAGGGCATTCGCCCGTACGCTTGAGGAACTGTCCTCGAATTCGGAAGCAAGCCGCGCGCTGACCGAGGCTTATCATCCGGCGCGCTACGGGGCAGAGGAACCCGCGTTGCAATTGGCTGAGCAGGCCGAGGCCGCCGTGGCCAGTCTGTTGCAGTCCGATTCGCCGCCCGAACTGCCCGAAGACCGCAACTAGCCTCGCCCGACTCGCCTCCCTCGGCGCATCACCCACTTCACTAGATTGGTCCCGTAGCGATAACCCAGGTGGCGATAGCTGGGAATCTCGAGGGCGATCAGATCCGCCTGTTTGCCAATGGTCAGGCTGCCCACGCGATCGGCCAGGTCCAGGGCTGCCGCCGCGTTGATCGTCGCGGCCGCGATGGCCTCAGCCGGCGTGAGGCGCATGTAGCGGCAGGCGAGCGCGATGGCCATCTGCATGCTCTCGCAGGGGGACGTGCCGGGGTTGAAGTCGGAAGCTAGCGCGAGCGTGGCGCCGGCCGCAATCATCGCGCGGGCCGGCGTGTACGCGGATTGAGCCAACCCGAAGGGGGTCCCAGGAAGCGCCACGGCCACCGTTGAGCTCGTGCTGAGCGCGGCGATCTCCATCTTGGAGGTGGCCACCAGGTGATCGGCCGAGGCGGCTCCCAGCTCGACAGCCAACCCGGCACCGCCCAGGTTCTCGAATTCATCGGCATGGACCTTCAGCCGGTAGCCGAGTGCGCGCGCGCGTTCGAGGATGCGGCGCGTCTGGGCGAGCGTGAAGGCGCCCGTCTCGCAGAACACGTCCACGAAGAGTGGCGCACCCTCGCCGCACAACTCGCGCCAGCGAGCGATCGCGCGAGGGAGCATGCGTTCGACGATCTCATCAACGTAGGCATCGGGGCGCGAGGCATGGTCGCGGGGAACAGCGTGGGCGGGCAGGAAGGTGGCCTGGATGGTCATCGGCATGCTTCGCCGCAGGCGGGCGATGGCCTCGAGCATGCGCAGTTCCGAGTCGAGGTCGAGGCCGTAGCCGGTCTTGACCTCGCAGGTGGTGGTGCCGTGGGCAAGCATTCGCCGCAGCCGCGGCCGCGTGGCGTCGACGAGCTTCTCGATACTCGCCGCGCGAGTCTGGCCCACAGTGGAGAGGATCCCGCCGCCGGCAGCGAGGATCTCTGAGTAGGTGCGGCCGGCGATGCGCTGCTCGAATTCGAGCGCGCGGTCGCCGATCCACATGGTATGCGTGTGCGGGTCCACAAAGCCCGGCATCAGCACGAAGCCGCTAGCGTTGATCTGCCGCTCTGCGCGGTGTTTGCGGCGGAGGGCCGCGCTCGGGCCGACGTCCACGATATGGCCATCGCGCACGGCAACTGCGCCCCGGGGCACGATGTTCAGCGTGCCCAGCGAGGCGCCGCGCTGGGGCGTATCGGTCAGGCAGACGATTTCATCGGCGGAGTGGATGAGCAGGTCTACACGCATGGGGGCCTCGCTGCGGGGATTCTAACTCGGAGTGCCGGTGGCGGGCGGTTGGGCGTCCGGCGCGCCGTATAATGCCTAGTTGGGCGGGAGCAGGTGCCGCAATCCCAGCTCGTATTTCTGCGATCTTGTCGTATGCCCTGCTAGAGCGCTGCAGTATGCTCTTGCCACAAATAGCAACACTTGCCCGGGGAGTCTGAAATACGCCTATGGGCTCAACCAACGAACTGATTCCCTGGCTGATGGACGGCGACCCTGCCATCCGGTGGCAAACGATGCGCGACCTGCAAGGCGCGCCTGCGAAACGCTGGCAAGCGGAGCAGCGTCGCACGCTGAAGGAAGGCTGGGGCGCGCAGTTGTCGGCGTTGCGTTCGCCCGATGGCAGTTGGGGTGGTGGCATTTATTCACCAAAGTGGACCTCAACGACCTACACACTGCTCACGCTGCGAGCCATCGGCATTCCTCGCGACCACCTACCCGCGCAAAGAGCAGCGGCGTTGGTGCTTGACAAGCAGTTGGGTCGCACGCGAGATGACGTGTTCATGCTTAACCTAGCTGCTTGTGATCGCTGCGTCGTAGGCATGAACTTGTCGATCGCGGCATACTTTGGCATCCGCGACGCGCGTATGGATGCTATTGTCGAGAACTTGCTCTCGGAGATGATGCCCGACGGCGCGTGGAACTGCCGTCGCCCGCGCAGGCCAACGCCGCACCACAGTTCGTTCCACACCACGTTCAATGTGCTCGAAGGGTTGCGCGAATGGCTGGAGACAACGCCGAGGCACGCGCTGCGAAACGCAGTATTAGATGCAGAAAAGAGCGCATTGGAGTTTATGCTTGAACATCGATTGTTCAAGTCCGACAAGACTGGCAAGATCATCAATTACAAGTTCACCTTGCTGTCGTACCCACACCGCTGGTATTACAACGTGTTGCGTGGTTTGGTGTACTTTGCACGTGTGAATGCGCCGCACGATGAACGACTGCAGGACGCCATAGAGGTGTTGAACAGTCGGCGCCGTGCCGATGGCACATGGCCAGTGCAACACAAATACCCAGGCAGAGTCTTTTTTGAAATGGAGAAGGTTGGCGGACCGAGCCGCTGGAATACCCTACAAGCGCTGCAGGTATTGCAGTGGTGGGAGAGGTGATATTGCATCGTCGCCGCCCAACACTGCATGCGGCCGTCAGGTTGTTCCTCGCTACGTTCGGCTCGCCTGCGGCTGATGCTGGCCGTTGGGCGGCCATCGATTCCGAGTATCATCCGAGTTGTTCGGACTTTTCCGCCAAGGGCGGCACCCATGGTGGTTCTCTATAGATCAGTGCTTTTCATTCACATCTTCTTCGGCTTCCTTTACTTGCTCTCACACAGCGCTTCCGCGACAGTCGCCTACCGTCTCCGCAGCGAGAACGGCCCAGAGCGAATTCGCGCGCTTCTTGACCTCTCCGCCTCAGCCTTCACCCTAACGTACATTAGCCTGCTCGCCATGGTTCTTGGCGGCGTGGCACTAGGGTTCCTCGGCCGCTGGTGGTCAACCGGCTGGATCTGGACCTCGATCGCCCTGCTCGTTCTGATCCTCGTGATCATGGGTCTAATCGCCTCGAAGCATTTCCATCGGGTCCGCAGGGCTGTTGGCTTGCCGTACCTCGACGGCTACAAAGAACATCCTGCGGTCACTCCGGCCTCACCCGAGGAGCTCCACCAACTATTACAGTCGGGAAGGCCGCAGCTCATCACTCTCATCGGACTTGGAGGATGGGCCATCATCCTTGGGCTCATGATCTTCAAACCGTTCTAGCTCGGCATTTGGACTGGGATGACGGTCCAAGCATCCACTGGTGTCTTGTCATTGTGTCAATGTCTTCGATCGACGCGGCCTCGCCACGAGGGGGAACGCGCACTTGCCCACTTTCACATTGGTCATAGAATAGACGCTGCGCGCGCCAGGCCGCGCAGCTACACTACCCTGGAGAGGATCCGGAAAAGACGGTGTTGAAGAGACGAATGTGGCCGACACACACCCCATGTATGTCGTGGCACGCTGGCCAAGACCGGGACCCACTGCGAGCTCGAGCTCTAGAGTGAAGCATCAAGGCCTTCCTGCAACTCGGGCAACGTCCCAAGGAACAGAGATGCAGCAAGTCATCCATGTCAGCCATCTAGGCAAGATGTATGGGAAAACGATTGCCGTCGACGACCTCTCGTTTGAGGTGAATGAGGGGGAGATCTTCGGAATGGTTGGCCCCAACGGCGCAGGCAAGACGACCACAATCGAGTGCCTGCAAGGCCTGCGGCGTCCCGACCAGGGGGAAGTGCGCGTTCTCGAATTGGATCCGGTCCGCCAGGAACACAGTCTACGTCTTGAGATTGGTACGCAGCTCCAGAAGGCACTGCTTCCCGACCGGCTCAAGGTCGACGAGGCTCTCGACTTATTCGCCTCGTTCTACCCCGATCCGACCCCTTGGCCCATTCTCCTGGAACGGTTGGGGCTGGTCGAGAAGAAAGGTGCCTACATCTCCGAGCTTTCCGGCGGCCAGCAGCAGAGGCTGTTCATTGCACTGGCGCTCATCAACCACCCGCGGCTGGTCTTCCTTGACGAGCTGACCACCGGGCTAGACCCGCAGGCACGTCACACCATCTGGGATTTGGTTCGGGAGATCCGCGCTGAGGGGCGCACCGTCTTCTTGACCACGCATCTAATGGAAGAAGCTGAAAAGCTGTGCGACCGCGTGATGATTGTGGACCACGGGCGCGTGGTGGCGCTCGATACGCCGTCCGCCCTCGTTCGCAGCCTGGGGGCGGAGAGCCGCGTGCTCTTCATCTGCGAAGGTGCCTTCGACCCGCAGGTGCTGAAAGCCATCAGCGCCGTCTCCCGTGTGGAGCAGGATGGACAGCGCGTCATCGTCTATGGCCGTGCGCCGCAACCCGGCCAGCCGCCGCTCATTGCCGATGTAGCGAATGCATTGTCCGCACAGCGGATCGCGTTCACCGATATCCGGATGGAACAGGCTTCGCTCGAAGATGTATTCCTGCAATTGACCGGCCGCGCGATTCGCGACTGACAAGTGAAGGTCAGCGATGCAGAGTTTCTGGAAACTCGCCGTGGTGGAATGCAAGCTCTATTTCCGGTTTCCGATCATGGCGTTGTTTACACTTGCGTTGCCGCTGATGATCCTTATCCTTTTGGGCAGCATCTTCGGGAATGAGCCCTCGCCCCTGTACGGCGGCTATGGATCGGTAGATGTCTCGGTCCCGGCGTATGCCGCGATGATTATTGCGATCAGCGCCTTCATTTCTCTTCCCATCACGCTGGCCAATTATCGCGAGCGCGGCATTCTGCGCCGTTTTCGGGCCACTCCGGTAAGTCCAGCGGCAGTGTTGGGCGCACAGTTGGTGATGCAGTTCCTGATGACGCTGCTGGGTATGGCCCTCCTGATTGTCGCGGGCAAACTCGTCTACGGCCTACGGTTCGAGGGGAATGCGTTGAGCGTGCTGGCCGCCTTCTCATTGAGCTGCCTGAGCTTCTTCGCATTTGGCATGATCCTGGCGGGCTTGATACCGAGTGTGCGCCTGGCCAGCATAGTGGGCAATGTGCTTCTGCAACCCATGATCTACCTTTCCGGCGCCACCATACCCTTGGAAGTGATGTCGCCTCGGATGCGCGAATTCATCCGGTTCATTCCACTGACGCATGTGGTGACCTTGCTGCGAGGTCTCTGGGTGGGAGACGTTTGGTCGGAGCACCAGACTGAGCTGATTGTCTTGAGCGCCATCCTAGTGGTCTGCAGCATCGTGGCGGTGAAGGTCTTTCGCTGGGAATGAAGGCCATTCGCTGCCGGATTTGGGTGGCGCTCTTTCCTACGCGCCCCGTCCTCTTTCCCGAAGGAGGGTACTCCGATGTCAATCGAGATCAGTCCCCACTTGAAGCAGAGACTAATGGAAGAGAAAGTGGCCTGGCTAACTACGGTCCGCGCGGACGGCGTACCGCAGCCGACGCCCGTATGGTTCCTCTGGCAAGAGGGGACCTTCCTCATCTACAGCAAACCCGATGCGCGCAAAGTGCGCAATATCCGCCAAAACCATCATGTCGCGCTCAACTTCAACACTGACGCATCGGGTGAACATGTCGTGGTCTTCAGAGGAGAGGCGACGCTGGACGAGGGAGCCGCTCTCGCCGATCAAGTGCCCGCGTACCTAGACAAGTACCGGCAAGGGATCATCGACCTCGAGATGACCCCAGAGAGCATGGCCCGGGAGTATTCGGTTGCAGTACGCATCACGCCCCAGTCGGTGCGCGATGAGTAGCCGAACTCGATTCAAAGCCGGCGCACAACGCCGCCGAACCAGTCGCCGCGCTACGACGGGGCATCATTGCCAGGGTGAGCGCGTACTTGCCCGCTATCCCATCAGTCATAGAATGGAAGTTGTGCCGGGTACCCAGCGCATCCTCCCGATGATCTTCGGGAGGCCGGGAAGGCTGTTGTGCCGCCCCATTGCAGATCGCGGACTTGATTGATGTGCGAGGGCTGATATGTGCCGCTCAGCGAAACGAACGGTTCTTTCGGTTCCCTTCGCCATGAGCTTGCGGCCGGCGATGCGCGCGAGGGGCGGGCAGGGCAAAGCCGTTGGGCCTCTTTGAAGGGAGTGGAGGATGGGCGAACCAGAAGAAAGGTCGTACCCAAAGTACCAGGACATGCGAAAGTTAGGCGACCGAGCTTTCTCTGCGGGGGATTTTGCGAAGGCCATAGAATGCTACGAGCAAAGCACTGCGCTATTTCAACATTCCCAATCACCCGAAATACCTGGCTGTTCTCGACAGCATCAATAAGGCGAAGACCGAACTCTTGGCCAAAGCGGGCGCGAGCCAGCCGAAGGGCATTGTCCAAGACGGAATCATCAACCCCCGGGTCATACACATCCGCCTGTACTCGAACAAACAGCTTCCGAACGTCACGTGGGAAAAGCTCGTGTGGAGTGTCCTTGCATCATCGCTCGACAAGCATCCCCAACTCAAAGCAACTGTTGCTCTCGCGGGCAAAGGCTGCCAATCGCAAACCTCGTGGGAATACGTTCCGTACTATGACGCGGCGTTTCGGAACGTCGCCTCCGATCGCGGGCGAACATTCTTCGAGTCCTTGCTTGCCTCTCAAAACCCAAAGCTGTGTAGATCGTTCTCGTTCGATGTATCCTACCCAGTGTATGAGGAACAGGCGCAAGGTATGATCTTCGCGGCAGTGTTTGGGGACGAGATGGCATGATTGGGTGCAGGGCCTATCACGGCGACCCATTCCTACATAGAAGGATAACCGTGCCCGCCACGCCGCGCGGCGCTTGATCCTGGCGGGTCTGGGGAAGGCAGTTTGCCCCCAGCTTGGCCCACGCGCGAGCCTAGGTTGCATTGAAGCGACGAGCAGAGGTGATAGGAGATCATATGGTACTCACAATGCCTCTCAGTGAGGCAATGGAGACACAACGCGCGATCCGTCGTTTGAAGCCGGATCCAGTGGACGAGAAACTTGTCCTTCGCCTGATAGACCTGGCCTTGCGAGCGCCGACCGGCTCCAACGCCCAGAATTGGGAATTCATCATCGTCAGAGACCCGAAAGTCAAAAAAGGACTCGCCCGGCTCAACCGGCAGGCATGGGGGCCCTATGGCCGCATCGGCAGGTGGGTTACACGGCGAGACCCGCGCAGGCGCAAGATCCTGAGTGCCGTTCAATGGCAGGCGGATCACTTCGAGGAAATTCCAGTCATCGTTGTCGCCTGTCTGAAGGGTCTGTATGTCCCTTTTGTGCACATCTCTACCACAACCTACTTTGGCTCCATCTTTCCTGCTGTGCAGAACCTGCTTCTGGCTGCACGTGCCGTGGACCTAGGTGCTGCCCTCACCACCATCCCAATGTGGAACCTGTTCGCTGTGCGCAGAGTCCTCGGCCTCCCCTGGAACATCACACCGTGTGCAGTGATACCTCTCGGTTGGCCGCTTGGGCGGTACGGCCCGACGACGCGAAAACCAGTTCGCGAGGTCGTGTCCTTCGATCGCTTTGGGAATCGATCAGCCGTCTGACAACTCGATGACGCCAGCGTGGCCTTCGCCGCGAGGGGGGGAACAAGCACTTGCCCGCTGACTCAATAGACATAGAATAGGGGTTGTCGCTGCCATGGGACGCCGCCCGTGCCCTCCCGAAGATCATCGGGGCGATGCGCGCCCCGGGGGGCATGTAGTTCGAAGCTGTTAAGTCGCCGATGTCCTGAGATTATTCTTCTGTCAATCCCTCTTATGGACAACATACGCTTCGACTCAGTCATCCACGCCTTCGACGAATATTCCGCCAATCTTGCACCGCCTCCCGACTACATCCGCGACCTCGCCGCAGAGGCCCGCAAACGAATGCTGCAGCTTGATTGGATCCTTGTCTCGATAGCTCAACTCGAACAGGAATGGGAGCCCCTCCACCAGTCCCTATCATCCGCTCCCAACCCACCAGACCCGGCAACAATCGACCGTGCCTCCCGCATCGTTGCCTTCATGGACCAGATCGAGCTCCTTGCAGAGGTCTTCTACTTTTTCGCCTGACGCCTTTGCCAAGTCCTCCAAGCCCTGCCCGGATTCAAGTCCCTCAAAAGCAACGGCGTACGGAATTGTCGGGATCACCTTATCGAGCACCCCGAGAAACACGGCTGCCTCTTCATCAACTCTTTTGCCAACAATTCGCTCGTCGGCCCAATTCTCAAGCCGTCTCGTCCGGTCGGGAGCAAGGGCACTTATGAAGACCCCGGTCTCTTCCCAAATGCCATCTGACGCCTCACTTGTGCCGACGCAACTTCGCCGCGAGGGGGAACGTACGCTTGACCCTGGTCTCCGTGGCCCCCAATATCACCCTCCTCTCCCTCCTCGCCGTATAATGTCCCCGTCATCATCCGCGTCACATAGACAGCACAACTCTCGGAGGAGGCCTCATGCAATTCGGTCGCGCTTTTTCGTTCGCGTTTGAGGACCCGGACTGGCTTAAGAAGATCGGCATTGCCGCTCTCGTCTCGCTCATCCCCCTGGTCGGGCAGATCTTTCTCCTCGGCTGGGGCTTCGAGGTCACGCGCCGCGTCATCGCCCACGAGGCCGTCCCGCTCCCGGATTGGTCCGACTTCTCCGGCCACCTCGTGCGCGGGCTCAAAGTGACCCTCGTCTATATCGTGTATGTTCTGCCGGTGCTCATCCTCACCGCCTGCATGCAGGTGGGCATGATCGGCACCTCGATGCTCGCCACCGGCCAGGAGTCGAACGGCAATGCGGCCGCCATCGCCTCGATCGTAGTGGCTGTTTCGCTCGGATGTCTGATGCTGATCTACGCCCTCCTCATGGCCTTCCTGCTTCCGGCCGCCCTCGGCAAGATGGCCGCCACCGGCAACTTGGGCGATGCCTTCCGCCTGGGCGAGGTCTTCAAGCTCGTGCGCGCCGCGCCGGGCGTGTACGTACTGGCTATCCTGGGTTCCATCTTGGCCGGCTTCATCGGCGGCCTGGGCTCGATCGCCTGCGGCATCGGCGCCGTCCTCACCGCAGCCTACGCGGGCACCATCACCGGCCATCTCACCGGGCAAGCCTACCTCGCCGCGAGCGGGCCTAAGCCCGCCGCGGTGGTCGCCGCGAGCTGATCCGGAAGAGGGCATAGCACGCCTTACGCTTGACCACGCGCGGGCGAAATGGGCACGGGCCCCGCGTTGGGAGGAACCGATCGGGCTCATCCGTGAGGGTGAGCGGAGCCGCGAGTCAAAGAATCATCCGTGCCGCATGGCACGTCATAAGGAAAATCCCATGTCCCCCGAAGGATCGTCTGGTCCCATCCGCGTCGAAGCCGGCATTGGTGTGTTCTGGTTCATCGGCTGGCTGTTCACCATCGCGTTTGCCAAGCTGATCTGGTGGCAGGCGCTTCTGGGCGTAGTGGTCTGGCCGTACTTCTTGGGCATCGCCGCCCGCTAGCCCGGCGCGCGGGGTCACACAGCCGATCCTGCAGAGGGCATAGCACGCCTTGCGCTTGACCGCGCGCGGGCGACATTTGCACGGGTCCCTCGTTGTTTGTCAAGGGCGCCTCTCCTGAGGCGCCCTTACATGTCATGCGCTTGGAGATGTCTCGGGTCGAGGGTGATGTTCGCGGATGAAGAGGATCAGCACCAGCAGCGCCACACCGTCGGCGAGCGCCGTGGCCAACCCGTTCGCGGCGATGCCCCATGTGAAGAGCACCGGACCGATGAGCGCGCCGAGGGCGCGGCCGGCGGCGGCCGAGGCGGCATAGCTGGCCATTGTGGTGGCGCGCGCCTGCGGCACCTGCTCGGTCATCAGCGAGATAGCGCTGACCACCGTGAACTCGAATGTCATATATAGAAAAAACAGGCCCGCCAGCGCACCCGGCAGGCTCGTGCCGAACGTGCTCAGCCCAAGGCACACCAGCGCGTTTACGCTGATTCCCAGCGCGGCTGCCCGGCGCTTACCGAGCCGGTCGGTGATCGTCGCTACCAACACCTCTCCGCCGAGTTCCGCCACGCCGATGACCGCGGTGGCCAACCCGAGCGCGGCCACCTTCAGGTCGAAGGCGCTTTCCATCCATGCGCCATAGACGATATTGACCATTTCGTTGGCGCCCGCCCCGACGAAAGCAAAACCCATCACCGCTACCGCCGAGCGGCTGGCGAAGAGCGCGCGCAGGCTGGCCCACGCGGACGGTCGGGAGGCTGCGGCGGATGCGGCCGAATTGGGAATGATGGCCCACACGGTGATGAACGCGGCCGCGGCGAGCACCGCCAGCAAGCGGTACGGCGAAACCCAACCGCCGCGCGCGATCAGCCAGCCGACCAGCGGCATCCCGAACAAGAAGGCCCACGACCAGCCAAACTCGGTGACCGCCACGGCAAGGCCGCGCCGCGTGTAGTGGATTTCATCGCCCAGGTAGGCCTTGAGCCCGGCCTGTAGAAAGATCCATGCCGCGGCGATCAGCAGCATCGAGAGAACCAACGCCGGGAAAACCGGCCACACCACGACCAGCGTGAGCCCCAGGCTGAGCAGGCCGAAGCTGACCAGCATCGCGCTCTTGCGGCTCCAGGTGTCGGCCAGCGACCCGAGCAGCGGCCCGAAGAGGCCCAGGCTCGATCGCGCCGAAACGGCGAGCGACATCGTGCGCAAGTCCACGCCCACCCCGCGCGCAATGGCCGGCAGGAAGGGATAGATCATGCGATGGCCGGTGCACATCACCGTCTGGCAGAGCGTCAGGGCGATGACCTGGATGCGGATGGGGAGAGGGCTGCGCGGCTTCATGCGGCGGGGTGCTTACGCGGGCGCGCGAGGGCGAGAAGGGCCATCACGATGCGCGTTGGAAGGAGAGAGATGGCTGGATGGCTCGGGCAGGGCATGGGCCGGATTGTAATCGGTTTGACTCGCGTCAACAGGCGGGGGAAATGTGGCTGGGCAACGGTGTACGGGCACGCCATGGTGTGCCCAAACAAGACCACTGCGTGTCGCGCGGTCCTCGCAGTGACAAAGGGGTGTCAGTGCGAGCTCCGGTGTGTGGGGCGAAGCAATCTTGGAGCCACAACGACCAGCCCACCTGCTCCTGAGGCTCGGCCGCCTGCACCCGCAGCCGCCCAGCGATCGCGCACCTCAGTATGACAAGGGGCACGCCATGGCGTGCCCCAACAAGACATCTTAGATGGAGTGTGCGTTACATCATCGGGATCTTGATCCCGTTGCGGCGCGCCGCCTCGATTGCTTCCGGGTAGCCTGCATCCGCGTGGCGCACGATGCCCATGCCCGGGTCGGTGGTGAGCACGCGCTCGAGACGTTTCGCCGCCTCGGGCGTGCCGTCGGCCACGATCACCTGCCCGGCATGCTGTGAGTAGCCGATGCCCACGCCGCCCCCATGATGGAACGACACCCAGGTGGCGCCGCCCACGGCGTTGATCAATGCGTTGAGGATCGGCCAATCGGAGACCGCGTCGCTGCCATCACGCATGGCCTCGGTCTCCCGGTTGGGCGAGGCCACCGAGCCGGAGTCCAAATGGTCGCGGCCGATGACGATCGGCGCGCTCACCTCGCCGCGCGCGACCATCTCGTTGAAGCGCAGCCCGGCCTTGGCGCGCTCGCCGTAACCGAGCCAGCAGATGCGCGCCGGCAGCCCCTGGAAGGTGACCCGCTCGCGCGCCAGGTGCAGCCAGCGGTGCAGGTGTTCGTTCTGGGGGAAGAGCTGCAGGACAGCTTCATCGGTGCGGTAGATATCTTCCGGATCGCCCGAGAGCGCCACCCAGCGAAACGGCCCCTTGCCCTCGCAGAACAGCGGGCGGATGTAGGCAGGCACGAAGCCTGGGAATTCGAAAGCATCGCTCACGCCGGCGTCGAAGGCGCGCTGGCGCAGGTTGTTGCCGTAGTCGAAAACCTCCGCCCCGCGCCGCTTGAACTCGAGCATGGCCTGGACGTGGTGGGCCATGGATCGCATCGATTGGGCTTCATACTCCTTGGGCGCACGCTTGCGCAATTCGGCCGCGGCTTCTACTCCCAACCCCTCGGGGACATACATCAGCACGTCGTGCGCCGGCGTCTGATCGGTAATGATATCTGGGATTGCGCCGCGCGCGGCCAGTTCGGCGTAGACCTGGGCCGCGTTGCCAATGAGCCCGATCGAGCGCGGCTCCCGGCGCGCACGTGATTCATCGACCAGCGTCATCGCCTCTTCGAGCGTATCCACGACCACGTCGACGTACTTGGTCTCCAGACGGCGCTTGGCGCGGGCCGGGTCCACCTCGACGATCAGCCCGACGCCGTCGTTCATGGTGATGGCCAGCGGCTGCGCGCCGCCCATGCCGCCCAGCCCGGCGCTGAGCACGAACTTGCCGCGCAGGGATGTGGCGCCGATCGCCCTCGCCGCAGCGGCGAACGTCTCGTAGGTGCCCTGCAGGATGCCCTGTGTGCCGATGTAGATCCACGAGCCGGCGGTCATCTGGCCGAACATCATCAGCCCTTTGGCGGCCAGTTCATCGAAGTGGGCCTGCGTGGCCCAGTGCGGCACCAGGTTCGAGTTGGCGATTAGCACGCGCGGCGCATCGCGGTGGGTGTGGAAGACCGCCACGGGCTTGCCGGATTGCACGAGCAGCGTCTCGTCATCCTCTAATTCGCGCAGCGTGCGCACGATGGCTTCGTAACATTCCCAGTTGCGCGCCGCCTGGCCGCGGCCGCCGTATACCACTAGGTCCGCCGGGCGCTCCGCCACCTCTGGGTCGAGGTTGTTCATCAACATGCGCAGCGCAGCCTCTTGAGGCCAGCCTTTGCACGAGATCTGGGTGCCGCGCGGAGCGCGAACGGTGGGGGGCATGCCTTCCTCCAGATTGCGATCTTGATGCCGCAAGCTTACCAGCGTTCCCAGTGGATGACATCGGCGGCGCTGCGCCGCCCGGCCGCACGGGGCGCGCGGGTCAGATCGGCCGGGTCATCCGGGTAGCCGAAGGACAGTGCCGCATAAGGGTGCAGGTCGTCGGGGATCCCGAGCAGCGCGCGGACCTTCTCGGTCTCGTACACAGCCACCAGACACAAGCCGATGCCCAGCTCCCACGCCGCGAGTTGCATGTAGGCCGCCGCCTGCCCGGCGTCGAAGGGGATCGTCCAGCGCTGGGCCGGATCGGGCGTGGCGATCACGACGGCCATCGCCGCGCGGGCTACATGCCCGGCGTATGGGCCGGCCTCGGTCAACGCCGTCAGCGTGGCCCGATCGCGCACCGCGACGAAATGCCAGGGCTGAGTGTTCTTCGAGGACTGTGCCCGGCGGCCGGCATCCAGGATGCTGCGGGCATCCTCATCGTGGATGGACCTGGCTGCGAATGTGCGAATGGCACGCTTCTGACGGATGGCGAGAGCTACGTCCATGGTCCACCTCGATGAGGTCGGCTCGCGGCGCGAGGTCCTCGAGGCCGTGAGCGACCGCGGAAGTTGGTTTGCGAATGAGGGTCAAGTGCCGGCGGGCGTGACGCGCGATGAGATTGCGGGGCGAACCATGACAGGGGGCGTAGTCAAACGCGGCGTGGCTCAATCCAGCATAGTGCGTTTGCGCTCGGGCAGGGGGCGCAAATACACCTTGCGCGAGTCGAAATCCTCGATGTAGCCGGCCACGCGCAGATTATCCAACTCGTGGTTGATCAACTCGTGGCCGAATTCACCCTTGGGCAGGAAGTCCCCGGTCATGATGTCCTGCAGGGTTCCTTCGCCCCATTCGACCACGATTCTGCCGTCGTCGAGCGCGTACACCCACTCCCGATCTACAGGTGTTCCAGTCATGGTGGGTCCTCCCCGTCGCCTTCGGCTCGCCTGCCAGGCCGATCACACGTCCGAAAATGCCCGATAAACCCAGTGGATGTATCGCCTCGGGCCGGGAAGTCGCAATGAGTCTACCACAAGTCTCCCAGGGGTGAATCGGGCGCTGTGCTTGCGGCAATATAACAGCGCGCCGCGGCCAAATTTGGCCGCGGCGCGCGAATCCCCACATAGCCCTGGGGGAGGTTTCGAGGGTGCCGAACCCAGCCTAGTTGCTGGAGGCCGATTTGCCGTTGCTGTGGACGAGCGTGGCGAAGGTCGCGCCGCGCAGGCGCGTCACCATCTCATCCTGCAAATCGCTCCACAGGGGGGCGACGGCGCAATCCTTCCCAAACGGGCATGACTCGTGATCGAGGGCACATTCGTTGATCTGGATCGGTCCGTCAATGGCCTCGATCACCTCCAGCAGGTTGATCTGATTGGAGGGACGCGCCAGGGTCACCCCGCCGCGCGCGCCGCGCGAGGTTTGCACCAGCCCGGCCACCGAGAGCTGCGAGATGATCTTCGCCAGAAACGAGGGCGGGATGTGCTTCTCGCGGGCAATGACATTGGTGGGTGAACGGCCGTTGCCTTCCTTCTCCGACAGGAAAAGGATGGCCCGAATTGCGTAGTCTGCCTGCCGTGTGATTTCCATAGAGTGCCCCAGGATGTTTTGCGGATAAATATTGTCTAGATGAAGTGTATTCCGGGGGGTTCACCCTGCTCAAGTGACGGAGGTCACAGACGGGGAATGACCTTTGGCTACCCGATAAGTAGACATACTCGCGCCGCAGCCAAACAGGCCTCGCACAAGGCCCGCCCGCTCGACGGTGGCCGCCCAGCGCGCACAAGCGCGAATCACTTGTGGTATCATCGCTCCACTTCCCCGCCTGTGAGCCCTTTCGTGCTTCTTCCCCTGGAGGCGTGCGCGTGAAAAACATCTGCGTCATCGGCGTGGGCTACGTTGGGCTGGTCACGGCCGCCGGCTTCGCCGATCTGGGCAACCGCGTCAGCGCGTTAGATATCAACCAGGAACGCATCGACCACCTGCGCCAGGGCATCCTGCCCATCTTCGAGCCAGGGCTGGAGGAAGTGGTGCGGCGCAACGTGGGCGCCGGCCGATTGACCTTCACCACCTCCTATGCGGAGGCGCTGCAAGCTGCCGAGTTTGCGTTCATTGCGGTGGGCACGCCGGAGGGCGTAGATGGCGAGGCGGACCTGCAGTACGTGCGAGCCGCAGCCGAGGCGATCGCCGGGGCGATGAAGCACCCGCTGATCGTCATCAACAAATCGACCGTGCCGGTCGGCACCGGCGACTGGGTGGCGGATATCATCCGCGCCCACCAGCCGGTATCGATCCCCTTCGCTGTGGTTTCCTGCCCCGAATTCCTGCGCGAGGGCTCGGCGATTTTTGACTTTCAGAATCCTGCGCGCACCGTGCTCGGCTCGCTCGATCGCGAGGCCGCGAGCAAGGTGGCGCAGTTGCACCTGCCGCTGCGTGCGCCCATCGTGATCACCGACTTGCGCACCGCCGAGATGATCAAGTACGCCTCGAATGCATTCCTGGCTACCAAGATCTCCTTCATCAACGAGATTGCGAACATCTGCGAGGCGCTCGGGGCCGATGTCAAAGAGGTGGCGGCCGGCATGGGCTACGATCCGCGCATCGGACGCTACTTCCTGGATGCCGGCCTAGGTTACGGCGGCTCGTGCTTCCCCAAAGACGTGAAGGCGCTCAGCTACATGGCCCAGGTGCAGGGGCGCAACCCGCACTTGCTGGCGGCGGTGATGGAGATCAATGACGATCGCCGCCGGCTGATCGTCGACCGGGTGGCCGAGCTGGTGGGCGAACTGCACGGGGCGACGATTGGCCTGCTGGGGCTGGCCTTCAAGCCCAACACCGACGATATTCGTGATGCGCCGGCGCTCTCGATCGCGCGCCTTCTGCAGGAGCGCGGGGCAAAGGTGCGCGCCTACGACCCGGTGGCCATGGAAGGCACGGCGCGCCTGGCCCCATCGATCGAGATGAAACCCGACCCCTATGCGCTGGCCGAAGGCTGCCAGGCGCTCATCGTGTGCACCGAATGGAATGAGTTTCGCAACTTGGACCTGCCCCGGCTGCGTAAGGCCATGCGCGCGCCGAACATTGTGGACGGCCGTAACATCTACGATGCCGGCGAGATGCGCCAGGCCGGTTTCCATTACCGGGGCGTGGGCCGCGGCTACAACGGTGCGCTCGAGGGTCAGCCCGCGGCGGCCGCAGCGGCTCCCGGGGAGAAACGTCGATGAGCAGCGGGCGGGTGCATCGCGCGCGCCTGCGCAACGGATTGCAGGTGTTGCTGAAAGAAATCCACACCGCCCCCATCATCAGTGTGTGGATCTGGTACCGCGTCGGCTCGCGTAACGAACGCGCCGGTCAGACGGGGGTCTCGCATTGGGTCGAGCACATGCAGTTCAAAGGCACCCCCACCTTTCCGCCGGGGCTTCTGGACCGCACCATCTCACGCGAAGGCGGCATGTGGAACGCCATGACGTGGCTGGATTGGACGGCTTACTATGAGACGCTGCCCTCCGACCGGGTGGACCTGGCGTTGCGCCTGGAAGCCGACCGCATGGCCCAGAGCCTGTTCGCCAACAAGGACGTCACTTCCGAACGCACGGTGATCATCTCCGAGCGGCAGGGCAATGAGAACGAACCCACCTTCCGCCTCTCCGAAGAGGTGCAAGCCGCGGCATTCCGCGTGCACTCCTATCACCATGAGGTGATCGGCGACGTGGCCGACCTGGCCTCGATGACGCGCGACGACCTGTTCTCCCACTATCGCCGCTACTACATCCCCAACAACGCCATCCTGACCGTGGCCGGTGATTTCCAGTGGCGGCCCATGCTGGCGCGGATCCGCGAGCTATACGGGAACCTGCCGCCTGCGGCCGCGCCGCCGCAGACCACCCGCCCCGAACCTGCCCAGCGCGGCGAGCGGCGCGTGTCGGTCGAGGGCCCTGGGGAAACAGCCTTCGTGGATGTGGCCTATCACGTCCCGCCGGCCTCCGACCCGGAATTCTTCCCGCTCATCGTGCTCGACAGCGTGCTCTCCGGCCCGAGCAACTTCAACCTTTTCGGCGCCGGCATCTCCAACAAGACCTCCCGCCTGTATCGGGCTTTGGTCGAAACTGAGCTGGCGGCCTCCGTCAGCGGCGGCATGGCCGCCACCATCGACCCGTACCTGTATTCGATCGCCGCCACGGTGCGCCAAGGCAAGACGCCCGAGCAGGTGTTGGCCGCACTGGATGGCGAAGTGCGCCGGGTGGTGGATGATCCGGTGTCGGAGGCCGAGCTCAAGCGGGCCGTCAAGCAGGCGCGCGCCATCTTCGCCTACGGCAGTGAGACCGTGACCAACCAGGCCTTCTGGATGGGCTACGCCGAGATCTTCGCCTCCTACGATTGGTTCGAAAACTACATCGAGAAACTCGACTCCGTCACGCCCGACGACGTGCAGCACGCAGCGCGCAAGTACCTGGCGCGGCGCAACCGCACGGTGGGCTTCTATCTGCCGACTCAGGAGAGCCCGGGAGGCTGATCGCCCGGCCGCTCTCGGAGAACCGCCATGCCCAAATCCCGCCCCCGCGTGCGCCCTCGCAAACCTGCCCGCCGGGCATCGCGCCCCAAGGCGCGCGCCCGCGCACGTCGCGTGGACCTGCCTCGCCTCGATCCGCAAACCCTGCCCGGGCCGGCCAGCGTCCAGCGTCACGAACTCGAGAACGGCATCACGGTCCTCATCCGCGAGAACTTCCTCAGCCCGTCAGTGGTGATCCAGGGCTCACTGGAAGCCGGCGGCCTCGACGAGACTTCGGCCAAAGCCGGGCTGGCCGGGATGACGTCCTCTTCGCTGATGCGCGGCACCGAGCAGCGCAGCTTCCACGAAATCTATGAGGCTCTCGAGTCGGTGGGCGCCTCACTGGGCTTCGGCTCGGGCATGCACACCACCACCTTCTACGCCCACGGCTTGGCGGAAGACTTCGGCAGCCTGGCCAGCCTGGCCGCGGAGGCGCTGCGTCGGCCGAGTTTTCCCGCCGAGCAGGTCGAAAGACTGCGCGGCGAATACCTGACGCAGTTGGCCATCCGCCAGGAGGACACCGGCGATCGCGCGCAGATGGCCTTCGCGGAGCTCGCCTACGAGGGCCACCCGTACGCGCACGATGAAGATGGCACGCCGGAGACCATCCAATCCATCACCCGTGAGGAGATCGTTCAATTCCACAGCGGGGTCTACGGACCGCGCGGCATGATTCTGACGGTGGCCGGGGCGGTGCACAGCGGGCGTGCGCTGGCGATGATCGAGAAGTACTTCGCCGATTGGCACAACCCGAACCAGCCGGTGCGTGCAACGCTGCCCGCGGCGCCGCGCCTGCAAGAGCTTCGCGAACGGCGCGTGTCGCTGCCCGGGAAGTCGCAGGCCGACCTGGTGCTGGGTGTGCCCGGCCCAGCGCGCGCCTCGGCCGACTTCTTTCCGGGGCTGATCGGCAACAACATTCTTGGACGATTCGGGACCTTCGGGCGAATTGGCGAGGCCGTTCGCGAAGACGAAGGCCTGGCTTACTATGCCTTCAGCAGCCTGGCCGGCGGCCTGGGCCCCGGCCCGTGGATGGCCATTGCCGGGGTCAACCCACGCAATATCGAGCGCGCGCTGGAACTCATCCGGCGTGAGATCGGCCGTTTTGTGCAGACCAAAGTGACCGCGATCGAATTGACGGATAACCAGGCCAGCCTGATCGGGCGGCTGCCGCTGCAACTCGAATCGAACGAAGGCCTGGCGGCGGCGTTGATGAATATCGAGCTCTTCGACCTGGGCCTGGAGTATTACCAGCGCTTCCCTGGGCTGGTGGCGGCGGTCACCCGCGAAGAAATCCTCGAGACGGCGCGCCGCTACCTGCACGCCGACCGTTTGGCGATCGGCATTGCCGGCCCGCTCAGCGAGCCTCCGCCCTGAGCCATGCCAAGGAGCCTTATGCAGTGCTGAGAGTCGGCGCGGACCTTCTGCCGTGCGATCGGGTGGCTCGCGCCCGCGAGCGCTGGGGCGAGCGCTTCCTGGCGCGCGTTCTCACCCCGCGCGAAATCGAAGACTGCCGTGGCCGCACGGAGTCCTTCGCGGTGCGCATCGCCGCCAAAGAAGCGGCCTCCAAAGCATTGGGCGTAGGCCTCATGACGCGCGTCGGCTGGCGCGATATTGAGGTGCAGCGCGGGCCGCAGGGCGAGCCGAGCCTTCTTCTATATGGCGAAGCCGCGCGTCTGGCGGAAGCCTTGGGGCTCAACGAGTGGGCGCTCAGCCTTTCCCACGCGGGCGGCCAGGCGCTGGCCGTGGTCGTCGCCCAGCGGGCGGGCGGCTAGGGTGCCCAGCCTCGAACAGGCCCGGGAGTGGTACCGCGGCGCGGATGCCGTGCACGATTTCGATCACGTGCTGCGCGTACTCGCGCTGGCCGAACGAATCGCCCAGGCGGAGGGGGCCGACCTCGAAATCGTGCGAGCCGCCGTGTTACTCCACGATGCTGCATTGGGGGAGAACGACGCCACGCGCGCCCGCTCCGGCCACCACGAACGATCGGCGGATTTCGCGCGCCAGATGCTGACGGCCGAGGGGTGGCAGTCGGCGCGAGTTGAACATGTGGTGGAGTGCATCCTGGCTCACCGCTTTCGCGAAACCACTCACGTCGAAAAGTCGCTCGAGGCCAAGGTCGTCTACGACGCCGACAAACTGGATGCGATCGGTGCCGTGGGTGCGGCGCGGGCCATTGCCTTCGCCGCGCTGCACGGGAATCCGTTCTACCGCGAGCCCTCGGCGCGCTTCCGCCGGGGCGATGGGCTGGAGCCGGGCGAAGTGCACAGCGCCCATCACGAGTTTGAATTCAAACTCGTGCGCATTCCGGAACGACTGAATACCGAGTCGGCAAAAACCCTCGGCCGCGAGCGGCTGAAGGTCCTCCGTGAATTCTTCGCGCGACTGGGCGAAGAGAGCCAGGGCAGGGCGTAACGCGCTGCCGGCCGAGGCTCGGCAGGCAGCGCTGGGTTCCAACCCATGCTTTGCGCCTCTGGCATTTAACCTGCAGCCAAGCCAGCCAGCGACAGATAGGGCGCCCCCCGAGATCCGTGGAAGTGGATGACCGGCGAGGCGCGCAGGTTTCCAGCGTTGCGGCGGTTGACCGGCACGCCCTGGCCGTGCGGGTTTCTTGCGCACCGTTCGGGCTATTGCAGCGGGCGAACGCCGGTGATATCGTGGTAGCCACAAAGATGCGCAGGCTCGCACCGTTTCTTCTCCTATTTGTTGCGTTCTTCCTCCTCGCGGCCGGCCCTGCGACGATCGGCTCGCGCGCTTCGCAGCCGGCTGTGCCAACGCCCACCCCCGGCCCGCGCCGCAAGACCACCATTCTCGTATCGTATGTGCGCAACGACTGGTTACTCAACCGATGGTTGAACAACGAAGTCATCTGCCGATTGTCGGTGGACCATGAGGGACTGCCGACGGGTGCCGAAATCTACCGGATCTGTGGCGAAGAGACCTTCACCACCTGGTACGCCAGCCAGGCCTGCCCCGCCGCAGCGGAGGGGGAAGACACGGCCCTATGCCCCGGGTTGTATCTGCAGTGGCAAGCCTCGACCCCCGACGAGCGCGAAGTGACCGTCGACTTGCCTGAACCCACGGTGTGGGTCAGCCTGGAGGGTTGCCCCTCCGGTCCGCCGGGTCTGGCGTGCGAACAGGTGCCCAGCCTTCGCCTGACAGCGCAGGAGCCTCTGCCCAACGAATCCATCCTGAGCCTGCAAGGCAAGTACAACAACGTACCCTTCAGCTGCCAGGGCGATATGTGCGACCTGCCGATATCACCCACCACCGAGCGCGGAGTGGCCGTCGAGTTCTGGGCCAACTCTTCCTATGGCGACAGCAGCGAGAAGTACAAAGCGCAGGTGCGCCTGATCTATTCGCCGGGTCACATCCCCGAAGCCGATACCTGGTTTGTGGACGTTCTCAGCACTCAGTGGAAGGGCGCGCCGCTGGCCAGCTGTTCGCAAGTCTGGGAGACCTTCCCGCCAGTGGGCGGGCCGGCAGAGTGGCTCACCTCTCCGCGGGATGCGGCTGCGCTGGCCTCCAGCGAGCCCTACGCCTTCCTCGCGGGAGTGCTCATCCGCCAGGGGCTGGTGGATGTGAGCGAGTGCCCTTCCGGCGGGTTGCAGCCCGGAGGCGTCGCGGACACCTGCGGCCTGGAGAAGGCCGGGCCGTTGGTCGAGGAATGGCAGAACCGGTTCGACGAGGTCATTCTGCAAGCTGCCGAGACTTCCGGCGTGCCGGCGATGCTGATGAAGAACATGTTTGCCCGCGAAAGTCAGTTCTGGCCGGGCATCTACCGCACGGCAGAAGAGGTGGGGCTCGGGCAGCTCACCGAGAACGGGGCCGACATCACCCTTTTGTGGAATAGCTCCTTCTACCACCAGTTTTGCCCGCTGGTACTGCAATCCAAGATCTGCGATCGCGGCTACGCCAACCTGGAAGCGGCCGAGCGCGCCACGTTGCGCGGTGCGCTGGTGACCCAGGCCAATGCGGAGTGCGCTACGTGCCCCATGGGGATTGATCTTTCGCAGGTGAACTTTAGCGTGGGGGTCTTCGCGGAAACGCTGATGGCAAGTTGCGAGCAGACCGACCGCATCGTGCGCAACACTACGCGTAGCCTGCCCTCGGTGGTTTCGACTTATGAAGACCTGTGGCGCTTCACACTGGTCAACTACAACGCCGGACCGGGGTGCCTCTCGGAGGCGCTGCAGGAGGCGTGGAAGAAGCGCAAACCCCTGGTGTGGGCCTCAGTCATCCCCTACCTCGACCCGGCCTGCGAGGGCGCGGTCGATTACGTCGAAGACATCGCGCGCTGATCAGCCGCGAGCCGGCCGCTCGGCCAGCACCAACATGCGCGGCGAGCCATCCTCGAACGGCTCGCGCTGATATCCCCCGTAGAGCCCCACCAAGTGCAATCCAGCCAGCTCGAGCAGGGCACGCATTTCACCCGGGAAGGTGTAGCGCAAAGTCATCGGGATGCGCGTCCGGCGCACTCCGCCCTCGCGGTCGATCTCATCGTAGATCCACGTGATGTGGCCGAGCTGCGCCGTGCGGTCGAGGCTGAGCATCGAGAACTCCATCACCTCTCGGCCGGACGATTCATCGCGGACCGTTCGTTCGAGCATCAACCCGCCCGGTGGCGCACCGTACACTTCCGCAGTATTGGGAACATCAAGTGCAAACCAGCCGCCCGGTGCCATGTGCTCCGCCACCCGAACCAGCGCCAGGTGCTGGTCCTCGAAGGTGAGCAGGTGAGCGAAAGTGTTGAGCGGCATGATCGCCAGCGGGAACTGCTCGCCGAGCGCAAGCCGGCGCACATCCTGCTCAATAAGCGTCACGCGCTGACCCAGGTCCGCACGCTGGGCCAGGCGCGCGCGGGCCCGGGCGAGCATCGCCGGCGAGCAATCCACGCCCACAGCCCGCAGCCCTTCGCGTGCCAGTTGCAGTAGCACGCGCCCGCTTCCGCAGCCCAGTTCGAGCACCGGCCCTCCGCGCTCTGCCGCCAGCCCGAGCCAGAAGGGCAGGTCCTCGGTCAGGTCCGCATTGACCAGGTCGTAGAAGCGCGCCATCAGTTCGTAGCCATCCATAGCTGGGTGCTCCGTTGTGTTTTGGGAAGTGTCAAAAGGTCGGATGACGGCCGGCCGCCCGCCGCTGGCTCAGGCGAACATGGCCAGGCGCACTCGTGGATCGCCGCCGACAGCAAGGCGTCGCACAATTGCGCCGCGGTCGTATGCGGCGTGACCGTGCGCGGACGGGTGATGGGATGCGGAGACTACAGCCAGGCTCATTTTGCTTGACGCCGGGGCGATGCGGGCATTATACTCGTCGCACTTCGGGGTGTAGCGCAGTTGGTAGCGCACCGCGTTTGGGACGCGGGGGTCGGCGGTTCAAGTCCGCCCACCCCGACAGCCTCTCGGCACGAACGGTGGGGCCGAATCGAAGCGCATGCGGGCGTCGCCAAGTGGCAAGGCATCAGCCTTCCAAGCTGACACCGCGGGTTCGAATCCCGTCGCCCGCTCCTCCTGGCGCCGCCGGTGGCGCAGCCTCCTAGGAAGTATCTGCACGTGCATCACGCCGTGCCTCTCCTTCCGCGCTGGGCCCGTAGCTCAACGGCAGAGCAGCTCCCTCATAAGGAGTGGGTTGATGGTTCGATCCCATCCGGGCCCACTCTGCCAGCATACGGCACAGGGAGACGGAGCCGCAAGCCTCGTCTCTTCCTCTTTGCACGCGACTAGCCCAACAGGCACGCGGGTCATCGTCCCGCGGGGTGCTACTCCTCCGGGGGCCGTCGCTCGAAGGCGCGCAGCCATTCCTCGATATCGTCGGCCTCGCTCGTCCGAGCACTGCCTTGGCCATCCTGGCCTGCCCGGGCAGGCGGCGGACCCGCTGCGCGCATGGATCGCAGAAACTCATCGGCCGAGATAACCACTGCGCCGTTCTGCCTGGCCTGCGCCGCAACGCGCCGGTCGGACGTCACCACCCGCCAGTTGCGAGGGTCCGGGAGTCTGCGCAGGTAGTCGAGCAGCGCATCGTCGGCCGTCCGCGCAGCGGGCACGAAGTGCACTTCGAGCGAGCCGTGCCGCTGCGGGCGTGAGCCCGTTTGGCCTCGGTCGAAGAAAACAACCAGCTTGCGCCGCGAGCGGCGAGCATAATCGGCCAGCAGCATCAGCAGCTCACGCTCGTCGTCGGGGTCGGCCAGCGAAAGCCCGGGGTGCCGGCCGATGAGGTTGTGACCGTCAATGAGATAGGGCATGTTGGTGCCGGTGAGCGGCGCTCCGGGCGGAGGACTGCGTTGCGAGCCGCCCGTCCGCATGCTAGACTATGTGCAGTGATCGCGGATAGGAGAGGGAGGGGCCAATGTCTCGCCGCTGGCTATTCTACCTCGCGTTGAACGTCGTAGTCTCTGCTGCCACGGTCTTGCTGGTCCTGTACTTCATCGGGCGTGGGCAGCCGGCGGCTCTCATGCGCCCAACCCTCACCCCGCTGCCGGCCACTCTCACGCCCACGCTGTTCGTGGCTCCCACTCCAACGCTGCAGAGTTATCAGATTCGCCAGGGGGACACCCTGGGCGAAGTGGGTGCCATGTTCGGAGTGAGCGCCGAGGCGTTGGCCCAGTTCAACCGCTTGGCCGACCCGAATTCGCTGGACGTGGGCCAGGTGCTGCTCATCCCCGCCCTGCCGGCGGGCAGTGTGCCGACACCGCACAGCCCCACGGTCACACCCGCGCCCGGCGAGACCTACCCCTGGCCGCGCATCGAAATGATCTACAACCTGGGCGATGCCGAAAAGGAAACGCTCAAGGTGGTCAACCCCGGCCCGACGGTGCAACTTGAAGGATGGCGGCTGCGAGGCGCGTCTGGGCGAGAGTTCGCGTTTCCGGCGGTGGAGTTGATTGCCGGCGGCGCAATCCTGGTCCACAGCGCGCCGGGCGTCAACACCCCCGTGGATCTGTACTGGGGTCTAAGCGCGGCGGCCTGGCAGCACGGAGAAGAGGTGGTGCTGCTCGACGCCCAGGGGCTGGTGCGCTCGGCGGTCGTCCTTCCTTAAGGGCGGGCACGCACTTGGCATGACCCCCATTGAAAATGGATGGACCGACGCATTCACCGCAAACGGCCGGCCGCCCTGCGCGAAGTTCCGCGCCTCGCGTTGGCAGGGTCAACAGCTGGCGCCGACCGGGACCGCGTTCGCCATCATGCGTTTGAGAAAATTCGGTTCAGCAGTGTGTTGATTGGCGCATACAACCTGTGTGTGCCAGCTATCGACGTGGAGCGTGCACCGCTCGAACTGAAAGAAAAGCTATGGCATGCCCTGGCAGGCACGCCGTAGCGTCGGCTTCAACCGATGGCAGTCGATTCAGGACGAAGAAGAGTCCCCGCCGTTTGATGGGGAGGGTGGCGAGGTATCGTCGGGTTCATCTTTGAGCCCCTTGCGGAACTCGCGGATGCCCTTCCCGAGGTCTCCCGCCGAACGGGCAATGCGTCCGGGGCCCAAGAGCAGCACGACGATCAGCAAAATGATGACGAGTTCGACCGGTCCGAGATTCATGGGTCACCTCACCGCGCGGCATTATACCCCTCCCACTGAGTGCAACCGAAAGGACTGTGCGGCGTGTGCCTCACGCCACAGCAGTGCATCTTGCCGAATAGCGATGGCTCTGCTACACTTCAGCCCCGGAGCCCAGTAATGAGCCAAGCCTTGTATCGCAAGTGGCGTCCGCAGACCTGGGGGGATGTCGTCGGTCAGGCCCACGTTGTGCAGACGCTGCGCAACGCGTTGCACAGCGGCCGTATCGCGCACGCCTACCTCTTCTCTGGCCCGCGCGGCACGGGCAAGACCACAACCGCACGGCTCTTGGCCAAGGCCGTCAATTGCACGGCTCCCGAAAACGAACGCCCCTGCAATCAATGCGCCGTGTGCCTGGCCATCAACGAAGGGCGCTTCCTCGACTTGATTGAAATCGACGCCGCCTCCAACACCAGCGTGGAGGATGTACGCGACCTGCGCGAGCGGGTCCCTTTCTCACCCAGCGTCGGACGTTTCAAGGTCTACATCATCGATGAAGTGCATATGCTCTCGACGGCGGCCTTCAACGCGCTGCTCAAGACTTTGGAAGAACCGCCGGCGCATGCCCTTTTCATCCTGGCGACGACCGAAGTCCACAAAGTACCCGCCACGGTCATCTCGCGCTGCCAGCGGCACGAGTTTCGCCGCCTGGGAGTGGATGAGATGGCGTCGTACCTGGCCCAACTGGCACGCGACGAAAAGCTGCAGGCCGAACCCGAAGCCTTGGCGATGATCGCGCGCCAGGCGACGGGCAGCATGCGCGACGCGGTCTCGCTGCTCGACCAGATGGCATCCCTGAGTGAAACGATCACCCTGGCTGGTGTGTTGGAGGTGCTGGGCGCCGCCGGTTCGGTGCAAACGCAGGAATTCGTCGAGAGCCTGGCGGCGCGCGACGTCTCACGCGGTCTGGGGCTCATCCAGCGCACGGTGGATGCGGGCGTGGAGCCGCGCCAGTTCGCGCGCCAAGTGACCGATTATTTGCGCGGCGTGTTGCTGGCCAAGATGAACAATCGCGCGCTGATCGAGGCCACCGACGACGTGCGCGCCGCGATGGAACGCACGGCTGCCTTGCTCGAGCTTGGGCGGCTGGTGCGGGCCTTGCGCGCATTTGGGCTGGCGGCCGAGGCGCGCAGCGGCTGGCGCCCGCAGCTGGCGATCGAACTTGCTTTGGTGGAGATTGTCGAGGACGCGCCGGCCGATCCGCCGGCGGGGACGGGGCCTTCGTTGCGCGAATCGCCGCGCGCCTACGGCGTACCGCCGGCCGCCTCGGGCGGGCGGGGGACGCCCGCCGCGCACAGCCTGCCCGTGCCGGCGGCCGAAGCGCCGACCGAGATGGTGACCCCGGATCCGCCCGCCGCGGACGCGCCCGCCGCGCCGGTTGCGGCGCGCGAGGCGGCCGGCGGCCTGACCCTGCGCCGGATTACCGAAGTGTGGGATCAGGTCTTGGCCACGCTCCGCCAACGCGATACGCGCGCGCATACTCTGTTCGCCCAAGCCCAGCCCTACTCGCTCGAGGGCGAGCTGCTACATCTGGCCTTCTCGGCCGACCTACCGCGCGAAAAGGCCGCCCGCCCCGAAACCGTGGCACGCCTGCAGGGGGTGCTGGCCGAGGTTCTCGGACAGACCGTCGGCATTCGCTGTGTGTTAGCCCATGCCGACCCGGGACGCACCGGGCTGCGTGTGGTTGATGGCGGCATGGTTGATATCGCCACGCGCGAAATGGGCGCCCAGGCAATCGATCTACCCTGATGCCGCGAGCGATGGGCGAATGAGCAAAGGCCGCAAGTACTCGATGCAGGCTCCGGCGGGCGGCATGATGCGTGAGTTTCAGCGACTCCAGGAGGAGTTCGACCGTGCGCGCGAAGCTCTGGCCGAGGAAACGGTCACCATATCGGTCGGCGGCGGCGCGGTGACGATCGAGATGACCGGAACTCAGGTGTGCCGCGCGGTGAAGCTGGCGCCCGAGGTGCTGGCCTCCGCCGACGCGGACCTCCTGGCCGACATGCTCCTGGCGGCGTTCAACCAGGCGGTGGAGGCCTCCCAAGCCTTGGCCGCGAAACGTCTGGGCCCTCTTACCGACGGCCTTTCGCGCGGGGCGGGCTGAACCCGTGCCAGGCGCCAAGGATCTACCGGCATGACCCTTCCCCGCTCGGTTGCGCGGCTGAATGAAGAACTGATGCGCCTGCCGGGCATCGGCCCCAAGACGGCTGCCCGCCTGGCCTACTATCTGCTGCGCGCACCGGAGAACGAGGTGCGCGCCTTAGGCGAGGCCCTGCTCGAATTGCGCCGCCAGACGCGCTTCTGCTCCGAATGCTTCACCATGACCGATGCCGACCTCGATCCATGCGCCATTTGTCGAGACGAGGCGCGCGACCGCGGTGTGCTGTGCGTGGTCGAAGCCCCGCTCGACGTGGAGGCCATCGAGCGCACGCAGGAATACCGCGGGCGCTATCACGTGCTGCACGGCGCCATCTCGCCGGTGGAGGGTGTCGGGCCCGAGCACTTGCGCATCCGCGAGCTCCTGGAGCGCATCGATCGCGGCGGTGTGCAGGAGGTCATCTTCGCCACCAATGCCTCGCTCGAGGGGGAAGCCACCGCAATGTATTTGCGCCGCCAGTTGGAGGGCAAAGGCCTGCGCCTCACTCGCCTGGCGCGCGGCTTACCGGTCGGCGGCGATCTCGAGTACGCCGACGAAACCACTCTGGCGCGCGCCATCGCCGGCCGTTCCGATATGTAGCGTGCTCCGCGAACGAGGGAGGGACTGCATGCGCACTCGATCTCTGCAAACCGTCATGGCCGTGTTGGTCATTCTGGGGATGGCCTGCAACGCGTCGTCCATCAGCGGGCCGGCCGCACCCGCGGCCCCAACCGAGGTTCCCACCCAGGCTCCAAGTGTCACCCCGGCCATTGCGCCCACCGACACGCCCACCCCGTTGCCCAGCGACACGCCGCTGCCGACCGAGACGCCGACCATCACCCCGACCCCCACGCCGTCGATCGTTACGGTCACGCCGATCGACAAAGACGTCATCTGTCGCTTCGGCAATTCCGATCTTTTTTCCACCGAAGGCGCGCTCAAGGTGGGTGCCGTAGCCTTGGTGCTCGGCACCGACGCCGCGGGCGGCTGGTGGTACATCGAAAACCCCTCGCGGGCCGGACGCTTCTGTTGGGTCTCGGCGGCGCTCACACACATGGAAGGCAACCCGCTCAGCGTTCCGATTCAGGATCCGCCCGTGCCCTTCGTGGAGGGAGTAAGCGTGGGCATGGATCCAAAGAACGCCAGCATCACCTGCGGCACGTTCCCCTACACCTTCGGCGTGACGATTAAGATCACGGCCAACGGGCCGACCACCGTGACCTTCGTGCGCAGCAAGAGCAACGGCTCGTCCGGGGGGGCCGAGACAGTGACCTTCACCAAGTCCGGCACTAAGATCTTCGATGATTCATATGCGGTCGGCGGGCCGGGCGACTACTGGTTCAAGGTGTCCGTATCCTCGCCCAACAAGATTTCAGGGCAGGGGTCGGCGACGATGAGCTGCACGCCGTAGCAATGCGACGGCGGGTGTCGGAATTTACGGAACCCGGAGGATCCGGGCGTTTGGCGGGTCCTTCGAGTTGCTTGGCGCATGCAGGGTAGGCGCCCGTTGCCCCTTGACAAAGGGCAGGTGGGATGGCATAATCTACCCGTTCGCAAGGCCGTCCGCCTCCGCTTCGGCGGAGAGACGTGAAAAATCAAGCCGAGAAGGTGAACAGAGACCGGAGCGCAAGTGCTCGCCGGTCTGTAAACCTGCCGATGTGCATCATGGACATCGGCTCGCGTTGTCTCTACGGCTTGACGGTCCGGGTGGAAGACAGAACGAGGCCCGGCCGCGCGCGGTGAACCTTAACAACTGAAGAGTGATAGGAAGCAAGCCTGGGTCTCAGTCAGTTCGAAACGATCACACATCTTCCGATGTGGAAAAGTTTCCTACGGAGAGTTCGATCCTGGCTCAGGATGAACGCTGGCGGCGTGCATAATACATGCAAGTCGAACGAGGGACCTTTTGTAGCAATACGAGAGGTTTCCTAGTGGCGAATGGGTGAGTAACACGTGGGCGACCTGCCCCGAAGTGGGGGATAACAGCTCGAAAGGGCTGCTAATACCGCGTGTGGTTGCCGGGGTTAGAGGCCTGGCAACTAAAGCAGCAATGCGCTTCGGGAGGGGCCTGCGGCCCATCAGGTAGTTGGCAGGGTAACGGCCTACCAAGCCTATGACGGGTAGGGGACCTGAGAGGGTGGTCCCCCACACTGGCACTGAAACACGGGCCAGACACCTACGGGTGGCAGCAGTAGGGAATATTGCACAATGGGCGAAAGCCTGATGC